>WUUC01005022.1_pt1 | contig 10793 bp, 10 predicted proteins | sample 6278441 | NCBI WGS metagenome assembly WUUC01 (sample SAMN13675441, study PRJNA597444) | soil metagenome | isolation source: soil | place: USA: Washington | collected 2017-10 | reverse complement strand
ACGTGCTATTGCACCGACTTTCAGACTATCTAAAAATCCCCATTCACTCCATGGGTCGCGGAAATCGGCAATCCAATGCAGGGAAGAATTTTTCTTCTTCAGCTTATATCCGATTAAATGAACACTGTGTGGCGGTCCGGTGGTTATAATTGTTTGGATACCCTTGTGTTGAATGAAGTCATGCAAGAATTTAACCGATGGACGTACCCAGAACACGCGCGGATCAGGAATAAAAAAATTTCCACGTATCCATGTGCTGATCTTTTGGAAGATGGATTTGTTTTTCACGTTAACATGATCAACCCGCGTTGCCGGCCGTGTGCCTGCGCTCACCACCTTGGATAATTTGGAAAACGCATTATACGGTTCCCAGATAGGAAACCTGATAATCTCAGCTTCCGGTGGAACGTCATTCAACAATGATTCATCCTTGATCGAAAATGACGGATTTGCCGGTGTAAATACATAGGGCAACACGCCAAATTGCGGAAGATATTTTACAAACTTAAGCCATCGCTGCACGCCGCTCCCTCCACTGGGTGGCCAATAATATGCAATGATCAGGACTTTCTTTTTGGTCAATGGTTTATTTTTAATAGCAAGATTAATCAAAAATTTACAGACCTATTCAACAATTACCGCACAGAATAGCGATACAACATGCACGTCATTTGAACAAGCGTTATCGTGATCAGTAAGTTCATCATTGCAGCACTAGCGCGAACCCGCTACGCTTTATAATCTTCAACCCATTTTACGATTGCATCAAAAGCATGCGGATCAAACCATTTAATTGTTTCATCACGCTTGAACCATGTCAATTGTCGTTTTGCATAGCGGCGTGAATTTCTCTTCAGTAAACGAATAGCCTCCTGACGGTCATATTTCCCATCCATAAAATCAATGATCTCCTTGTAGCCGACAGTTTGCAAAGCATTGTGCTCTTTGAATGCGTATACGGTTTCAACCTCTTCAAATAATCCCGCCTCAATCATGGTGTCCATCCGTTTGTCAATTCGTTCGTAAAGTTTTTCGCGCGCTGTTTCCAGTCCTATTTTAATAATGATAAAGGGTCGTTTTACCACCGCTTTGGTCTGAAAGTCAGCAATAGATTTTCCGGTTCCTATCTTTACCTCTAACGCACGCATTAACCGATGCGGGTTTTGTTGATCAATGGAACTAAGATGATCCGGGTCCAACTGCCGCATCTTTTCTTGAAGCCAGCCAAGGCCATTTTTTTCAAATTCCGCAACCAGGTCCTCCCTGATTTTTTCAGGCACGTTAGGAATATCGTCGAAACCTTCGCAAACGGCTTTCACGTATAATCCAGAGCCTCCACATAAAATCAGCGTTTGCTGTTGTTTAAAAAGTTGTTCCATAAGCGCAAGGGCTTCCCTACCAAATTGTGCGGCATCGTAGGGTTCCACAATGGACTTATTGTTAATAAAATAGTGAGGAGCTGCATTTAATTCATCCGTTGATGGTTTTGCAGTTCCAAGGTTCAGTTCCCGGAAGATCTGGCGGGAATCTGCCGAAATGATAGCGGTGTGGAAATGCTGTGCCAGGCGAATAGCCAACGCAGTTTTGCCCACAGCCGTGGGTCCAACAACAACAATGAGTTTATTTTTTTCTTCCAAGAATGCAATTTAAGTACGTTTTACGAGGTAAAAAGCACGATTTGTCTTTACGGGTCAATAAAATAGTAAATTATGGCTTATCTTCGCCCCTGATTATTCTTTTCAGATATGATTAAATACACAGTACCCTTCTTAACGAAACTTGAAGAAATAATTGGTGAGTCAGACCACGTATTGCGGTATGAAAAGGGCAATTTCAAATCCGGGTATTGTGTACTGAAAGACCAAAAGATCATTATTGTAAACAGGTTTTATACAACAGAAGGAAAGATCAATGCTTTATTGGATATTTTCAGAAATGTATCGTTGGATATCAGTAAATTCAGTGAAAAGAATTTAAAAACTTACCAGGAACTCACACAAACAGAAGTTAAAGCTTGAACGTAACATTTCTTGGCACCGGTACTTCTCAGGGCGTGCCTGTTATTGGCTGCACCTGTGAGGTATGCACTTCTCTTGATTTTCGCAACAAGCGACTACGCAGTTCAGTTCGTGTAGAAATCCACGGCAAGAGTTTTATCATCGATACCGGGCCTGATTTCCGTCAACAAATGCTTCGCGAAAATGTTGATCGTGTTGATGCCGTTCTATTTACGCACGCACACCGCGATCATACATCAGGCCTGGATGATATCCGAGCGTATAATTTTAAACAGCAAATGGATATTCCTGTTTATGGTGCAGCGCACGTTCTCAATCAAATTAAAATAGATTTCTCTTATATTTTTGCTCCGAATAATTACCCCGGTCTGCCTCGCCTTGAAGTTCACGAGATAACAAATAACCCCTTCTCCGTCGATGGCATAACGATCACTCCCCTACCGGTGTTACATTTGAAATTGCCCGTGCTGGGTTTTCGGTTTGGCAATTTCAGCTACATTACGGATGCTAATTATATTTCTGATGAAACGCTGACGTTGCTGGAAGGGACTGAAATCCTGACATTGAATGCGTTGCAACGCGAACCCCATGTCTCTCATTTCAATTTGGAAGAGGCCCTTAAAATGGTAGAACGTATAAAACCTGCTAAAGCCTACTTTACCCACATCAGCCATAAACTTGGATTACACAGTGCGGTAGAAAGAGAATTGCCTTCGGATGTTTACCTTTCGTATGACGGCCTTCAGTTAACGGTCAACTGAAATTATCGATCGTCAAACAACAACGAATCAAGCGTAGGTTGTGAACTGGTCTATCATTTAGTAAAATGGTTACGGATATTATTACATCATGCATAATAACTTTTACTTTCTTCGTCAACTGAGTGGTCAACTCTACGCAAAGCTGGAGGGCGCCGTTATTTCAGCGTGCTTCAGTCAAAGCAAAGATGAACTCATTATTCGATTTGAAACCACCGGAACACCTTTTTTTATCAAGGCAAGCTTGCTGGCCAATTTCAGTTGTCTTTCATTCCCCGAAAACTTTCAACGCGCGAGAAAGAATAGTGTTGATCTCTTTGAGTTACTCATCGGACAACGGCTCGTAGCCGTCCGACAGTTTGAGAACGAACGAAGCTTTGCCCTTCAATTCCATAATGAAATTACCTTGCTTTTTAAACTGCACGGTAACCGTGCCAACCTCATTTTGTTTCAACATGACAACGCGATAGAACTTTTTAAGAAGAACTTGCAGGCCGATGCTGACCTGAAGTTAGCTACCCTTGATCGCTCCATCGATTGGAGTTATGAAAATTTTATAGGTCATCTACACAATCCAAAGGCGGTATACTTTTGTTTTGGCAAAGTGGTATGGGAATACCTCGAAGCAGACGGATTTGAAAGCATGTCACCTCCTCAAAAATGGGACGCTATTCAAGCCATGGAAAAGAAACTGAATAACCCAGCCTACGTGATAACCGAACTGCACGATACCTTGGTTCTCTCTCTTATTCCATTCGGCGAAATTATAAAAAAGCACACCAACCCGCTGCACGCTGTTAATGACTTCTATCATTCGTATACACAGGATTTTGCTTTTTCAAAAGAAAAATATGCGGCCTTGACTGCGTTAAAATCAAAACTTGAGAACTACACCAGCTACCTTGACAAGACATCAAAAAAATTGACAGAAGTACAAAATGATACCAACTATAAAGTGTGGGCCGATGTTATCATGGCAAACCTTCATGCCATACCACCGCATACGGAACGTACCACCTTGTTGAATTTTTATAACAATAACCTGCCGGTAGAGATTAAATTAAAAAAAGATCAGAGCCCGCAAAAAAATGCGGAAGTCTTTTACCGCAAATCCAAAAATCAGCGTATCGAAGTTCAGCGTCTTCAGGAAGCAATCGATGCGAAGGAAAAAGAAATCACCACGGTACGTCAAAAGATAGAAAGCCTCGAAAACGCCCGGGATCTTAAATCGATACGAAGCTTACGCACATCACTTGGATTGGATCATGAAAAGGAAAAACAGCCCGAACTTCTGCCCTACCATGCGTTCGAATTCAACGGCTACAAAATCTGGGTGGGAAGAAACGCGCAAAGTAATGATACCCTTACGTTAAAATATTCCTTTAAAGAAGATTTGTGGCTTCACGCAAAGGATGTGGCGGGTTCGCACGTTATCATAAAACATCAGGCTGGTAAAAACTTTCCGAAGGATGTTATTGAACGTGCTGCACAACTTGCCGCCTACAACTCCAAACGAAAAAATGAATCGTTATGTCCCGTTGTTGTAACACCTAAAAAATTTGTACGCAAACGCAAAGGAGATCCGGCAGGCACTGTTGTTGTGGAGCGAGAGGAAGTGATTTTGGTGGAGCCTAAAAAGTGATTAAAAAAAAGTCCACGATGCACATCCACAGACCCATGGACGACTGTGGTTTCACACTGTTGTAGTAAGGCCTCGCTCCTTTGCTATCTTCATTAGCAGCGCCAGCGCTTCCTCACGATCATTACGAATCTCTCCTTCAAGGATAGCTTCTTTGATTTGCTCCTTAATGTCGCCTACAATACGGCTTGGTGGCAGATTAAACATTTTGATTATCTCGTCACCGGTAATGGGCGGTTGAAAGTTTCGAATGCTGTCTTTGGCCTCAACCTCGGTCATTTTTTGCTCTACAAGATCGAAATTTTTTAAAAACCGGTTTACTTTCTCATTGTTCTTCGAGGTGATATCGGCACGACATAACTTCATCAACGCATCAATATCATCACCGGCATCAAATAACAGTCGACGGATCGCCGAGTCGGTAACTTCTTTTGCCAGCGGTATGGGGCGCAAGTGAAGCCTTACCAACTTTTGCACGAAGAGCATCTTCTCGTTCATCGGTAGCTTCATACGTCTGAAAATTCCGGGGGTCATGCGCGCGCCCTTCTCTTCATGCCCGTGAAACGTGAAGCCATGAACTTTGTCATAGCGCTTTGTCGCGGGTTTGGCAATGTCGTGCAGGATAGCAGCCCACCTCAACCAAAGGTCATCCGACATTTTTGAAACGTTATCCAGTACCTGCAGCGTGTGGAAAAAATTATCTTTGTGTGCATTACCACCAACATATTCAACACCATGGAGGGCCATCAGTTCAGGAAAAAAATAGTTCAGCAACTTCCCATGAAAAAGCAGCTTGAATCCATACGATGGAACGGGGCTTAAAATAATCTTATTCAACTCATCGGTGATGCGCTCCTGTGAAACAATTGTCAATCGCTCGCCCTGTGTTATGATTGCATCGAACGTATCAGCCTCTATGTCGAAGTTTAATTGTGAAGCAAAACGAATAGCACGCATCATACGAAGCGGATCGTCCGAAAATGTTACAATGGGATCAAGGGGTGTACGGATGATCTTTTTTTTCAAATCATCAACCCCATCGAACGGATCAACAAGTGTTCCGAAGTCCGGTCCGTTGAGCCGAATAGCCATTGCATTTATCGTAAAGTCCCGGCGCTTCTGATCATCTTCCAGTGTACCATCTTCTACTTGAGGCTTGCGAGATTCACTGCGGTAAGATTCTTTCCTGGCACCTACAAACTCAAGATCAAGACCATCATAGTGGATTTGCGCTGTTCCGAAATTCTTAAATATTGAAACGTGATAATCGGGGCCAAGCGTTTTTGCGACTTCGGTTGCTAATGTGATTCCACTTCCTACGCAAACAAAATCGATGTCCTTTGAGGGTCGTTTTAAGATCAAATCTCGAACAAACCCACCCACCACATAGCTCTCGAGGTTAAGCCTGTCAGCAACTGCGGCAATTGTGTGGAATACCTTATGATCAAGGGAAGATTTGAAATTCATGAAAATGGACTTGTTCCAAGCTTTAAATTTATAACATAAAGTTGGGTATAAAAATTTGCTTGTTCAGGGCCGAATGAAATAGGGTATAAAAATCGTTAGGCCCACCGCTACCGCTATCCCCGCTATTACCAATACGGCTCCTGCAGCAATGTCCTTTATTTTTCCAGCCAGTTCACTGTGCTCTTGCGTGACCAGATTTACAAGATTTTCAATAGCCGTATTTATAAGCTCCATGCTCAATACCAATCCGATTGTCAGGATGATTATGCACCATTCAAGGCCACTTAGGCCAACGTAAAATCCTGCGGCGATGGTAAGACAGGCAATGACACACTGCACCTTCAAATTGCGCTCCGTCGCAAAGGCGGCGCGTATTCCTTTATACGCAAAACCGAAACTTTTTAAAAAGCGGTTCATAGCTATCGTATGCTTTTAGTGCGAGGTTTTAATTGCGTTAGCAAATCCGTGATTACGTTGTTCAGCCTATCATCAGAAAAAATAAATTTCGAAAATCCCGTATACGCCGCCGACACTTGCCACGCGCGTTGAATATCAAACGCGTCCTGAGAAACAAAGTTAGCGATTCCATATTTCTCTAACAGGCTCGCCAAATACAGTTGTTCCGTTTGACCTGGCGTTGGTATACATACCATCTTTTTACCCAATCTGGCCAAATCCATAATTGTGCTGTAACCTGATCGTGAAATAACCAGGGCGGTCTGTTCAATAGCAGTCTGCAGTGCATCGGTAGCTAGGAAGTTAACGCTTTTGACGTGACCAGGAATTCGCCTGGGGTCATTTTCTAGAACACCTCTTACCAGTAGAATTCTCAGGTCGGATTTCTCAATCTGCCCGGTAATTATTTTCTCTAACACAGAGCGTTGCGGCTCCGGGCCGGATAATAAAAATAAAATATCATATTTTATCTCGGCTACGCGGGGGGCTGAAAATTGAGAAAGAGGACCAATAAAGTCCACGGTTAATGAAGTCGCTCCAGTGGATAACTCGCCCGAAAGTTGGCGCTCCGGAAGGTCAGGAATCCAACAGCGGGTAAATTTCTTTAGTTGTCTACGATTATAGTAGTTAACGATCGGTTCCATCCACCGCAAACCAGCGGGCATTCGCAGGTTCGTCTGGTGTGTTATAAAAATGCTTGTGGCACTTCGTGACCAACATCCATAACGATTATCTGAGATTATCAGGTCAATTGCATGCCGCGCGATATATTGGCCAATCTCACGATGTTCGTCATTAATCACCCGTATAAACTTTGGCAGTTGAAAGATCATAGCCACCACCATCGACAAGTTTGACGGATAAACCGGATTATAGGCGGGCAATTTGACTGTATCAAGACCCGGAAACTCTTTGTGTAATAATTCGAGGGAAGGTCCATTGCCGCCAAGGAAAACTTCGCATCCTCGTTGCTGCAGCGCTTTAATTATTGGAATACATCGGGTAGCGTGACCAAGGCCCCAGTCAAGCGGGGCAACTAAAACACGCGTGGGTTTCATCTGGGAATTGCTTTGAATAAATACCCGCGTTCTGCAAAATGCTCAATAAAACGGGGCAGTGCAAAGGCCATACTTTTCTCTGCTTTATAACTATCGTGGAAAACAATGATCGAGCCTGAACGTGTGGCATTGACTGTATTTAACAGACATATGTGTGGCTGGATACTCTTGCTGTAATCCATCGAGAGAACATCCCACATAATAATCTTATAGTCTTTCAAGGCCCTGATTTGCTTTCGTGTTATTCGGCCATAGGGCGGGCGAAATAATTTTATATCACTCGTAGGCGAGCAATATTTACCTATTTCTGCATCGCACAACTCCGTATTTATTTTATAATCTTCAGCCTTGTTTCTCCAGCCATTAAAATGATTGAACGTATGATTTCCTACGGTATGGCCTTCATCAATTATTTTCTTAAAAATATCCGGATGTTTGCAAATATTATCACCGATGCAGAAGAACGTCGCTTTGGCCGAAAACCGATCCAACGTGTGCAATACAAATTCCGTGGCACCGGGTACTGGACCGTCATCGAACGTGAGGTATAATACCTTTTCTTCACCGGGCATTCGCCACAGCAAGTTTGGATATAACCAGGGAAGAAAAAAAGGCGTACGATGAATCATGGATGGGCTGTACAGTGATTAACCTTCAAATTTTATCCTACGCGGCATGACAAGATAGTAATATCGTCGTGATAACCGTTGCGCCCCTTAAAAGTATCGAGCGCTACAATGATGTCTTGATGTATCACACTGAGTTTTTTCGTATACGTGTCTTCTTTTTTAAAATAGTCCAGCAACGCATCAACACCGTATTCTTTACCTGCTTCGTTAATCGTCTCGGTTAGACCGTCCGTATAACAAAACAAAAGAAAATCCTCCAGACCCGTTACAAACCCCTCATTCAGGAACGGCAGTGGATGCATAGCACCTAATACGGTAGACCCCTCCTCAAGTAACCGGATTCCGTGCTTTCGATCCAATAAAAGTGGTGGATTATGTCCTGAATTTACATAAACCATTGTTTTTAAACGGATGTCGTAAATAGCGGCGAAAAAGGTGATAAACTTCTCTCCTTTTGTATTCTCCAAGACCTGGAAATTCAAGGCCTCGATAATGTCCGTAAGGTTAGGTGTTTGTCTGAGCAACGTTCGCAATGAAGCCTGAAAATTAGACATCATCAGCGCAGCGGGAATACCCTTTCCGCTGACATCGGCGACGCATATCAAAAATTGATTTTTATTAATGGGGATGTAATCATAGTAGTCGCCCCCCACCATGTCGTGTGGAAGGTAACTGGCTTCAACCTTTAATACGTCGGTGTTTGGCAAAGTTTCCGGAAATAAAAACTGTTGAACATCACTGGCAATTTCCAATTCTTTGCGAAGGGCTTCCTGTTCCAACTGGCGGCGTGCAAATTTCTTATTTTCTATCGCAACAATAATGATGTTGCTAAGTGCCTGTATAAACTTTATTCCATCTTCATTCTCATACTGCAGGTCATCCCTATCAAGCCCGCCTACAAAAACAAGTGCGAGCGTATTTTTTTTATGAGCAACCGGAATGACCATGTTAAATTCACGAAACTCCGGTTGTTCAAAATTTTTCATTTGTGTGATTTCCGAAACATTTTTAAAATCATCGGGCAAATCGGTATTAAAAAAATTGATCTGTGTGCCAAAGTTTACTTTGCAATTCCACCGGTCGTCCAATACAAAAAGAGCAAGCCTTGTAATATTAAGATTAGAAAGCAGGGTAAATTTATAAATCTTGTAGAGTGATTCCTCGGGAACATTGTCGTTAATAGACTGCGTAATTTCAAGCAGCGCATTTAGCTCAAGTTCTTTGATCTCAAATTTACTTTTTAAAGTCTGGTCTGTCATTACAGGTAAAGTTAATGGATATCCACCAAACGTTATTGTGTTTTTTCAATTGATTTAAGTGTGCGTCCTTTCCACTCAAAAGACTGAAAATTAGAAATCAAGCCAATAAAAACGACGTAAAACGGATAAAATACCTGAAGTACTAAAAAGACAGACCACCGCCAGGGGATCCGCAAAAAATGTGATACTTTTTTGAGGAAAATAAACTCCACGATGATTTTAATACTCAGGAGCACGGCAACAAGTTTTCTATCCATGGTGCCCGCTATGCCGAGCAACATAAGAATGCCTGCACAGAGCTGAAAACTAAAAACAAAAAGTGCTAACACCTTACTCAGAAAAACCTGATTATGACGCCACTTACCCGCCCAACGTATACGCTGATGAATAAAACGCTTGACGGTTAACTGAGGAGCTGTAGACACAACGGTTTCTGATTGATTCATAAAAACGACGCCCTTTGGATACTGCTTAAAAACCTTTCGAAGAAGAAACTCATCATCACCCGAAGGAATTTCCAAATTCCCTTCATATCCATGAACCTCTTCAAATATTTCTTTTCGGAAAGCAAGGTTAGCGCCATTGCACATTGAAGGAACGTTAAATGACAACAGCGCAGCGCCGGAGCCAATTAAACTGCTAAATTCCATCGACTGAAGGGATGAAAAAAAAGTGCCGTCTTCAAAAATTCGTACGCCACCAAAAGCAAGTTTTGTGGTGGACTGCTGAAAATAAGAGTTTATATGTGACAGCCATTCCGGATGCACACGACAGTCAGCATCTGTAGTTATTACGACTGTTCCCTTTGCCGCATTGATGCCGGTGGTAAGGGCTTCTTTTTTTCCCGTTTTTTTAGTTCTGAAAATACTAAAACGTTTATCCGATGCTATTTCCCTGATAATAAATTCACGGGTTCTATCTTCGGAGTGATCATCAACGACAAGGACTTCGAAGGAAGAAAAATTTTGATTTTTGAGATCGTCAAGAATGTAGCCTATGTGATCTTCTTCATTTCTGGCAGCAATGACAACAGAAATAAAATGATCGGTTTTTTTTACAATGGCATTTTTCCATATGGATTTTTGCCATCCGCTAATGAGGAGAATGACAAAAACAACATAGAGTGTAAACAATACTATAATAACCAGTTCCATAAAAGATAGAATACAATACTACCGATTTAAGCACGATTGTCCGACTAAATTAGAGGAAGTAGTCATTGTATTTTCGGGGAAGCCGGGTCGACCGATTTGCCCATTTCACCATTTACTTCTTACCTTGAAGCCGTGAGCAAAAACACGAAAGAAAAAATTATTCTCGGGCTTGATCCCGGCACAACGGTTATGGGGTATGGCGTTATTTTGGTCAAGAAACCCAAACTTGAGTTACTCCAGTTTGGGGTGATTCATCTCAGTAAATATGAAAACCATGAGCTCAAACTAAAAAAAATATTTGAGCGCGTACTTAACCTTGTAGATGAGTATCACCCTGATGAGGTAGCCCTGGAAG
>WUUC01107417.1_pt1 | contig 10794 bp, 6 predicted proteins | sample 6278441 | NCBI WGS metagenome assembly WUUC01 (sample SAMN13675441, study PRJNA597444) | soil metagenome | isolation source: soil | place: USA: Washington | collected 2017-10 | reverse complement strand
CCCTCTCGGACTACTACACGGGCGAGGCGGTCGGCGCGGGACTGGGCGCCGAACTGCGCGGCGTTGTCCGCGGTGCCGGCCAAGATGGGGGCGGCGCCGATGCGCTCTCCGACAGGTTGGCCGCCACCGCCGGCAAGGACGCGGAGAAAGGCCATGGCGCCCGGCTGCGGCCGGACATGCACCCGCTCATCGCCGAGACCTTGGCCGTCGTTCCGGGCGGTTCGGTTTCAGACCGCGAGTTGACCCTGCTCCTCGCCGGCCGCCGAGCCGACGGCGGTGAGATACCCGCAGCGAAGAAACGTGAGATTTCCGGCTACGACCTGACCTTCTCTGCTGACAAGTCCGTCGCCCTCGCGTGGGCGTTCGCCCCGACCGAGGCCGAGCGCGCGATGATCCAGCAGGCGCACCGGGATGCGGTGGATGAGGCGGCTCGCTACGTCGCGGCGGAAATCGGAAAGGCACGCAAGGGCAAGGACGGGCAAGAGGGAGCCGAGCCCGGCCATGCGACCTGGGTTTCCTTCGACCATTTCACAGCACGTCCCACGCTGGAACTCGCGGTCACCGATCCGGAGACGGGCAAGCCAACGACCGAACTCCACACGCTCAAGGACGGCATTCCGGGCGATCCGCTCCTGCACACGCACCTGTTCATGTTCAACGTGGTGGCCACCGAGAGCGGCCGTGTCGGGTCGCTGGACACGATGGCCCTCAACGGCCGCGTCCACGAGTTCGGGGCGTACTACCACGCCGTGCTGGCGACGAACTTGAAGCGGCTTGGCGTCAGGGTGGTGCGTGACAAGGAGACTGGCGCTGCCCGAATCCTGTCCATTCCGAAACGCATTCGGGATGCCTTCTCTAAGCGCACCAAGGATGCCCACCACACGGCGCGCGAGTGGGCAGCCACTCGCGGCGTGGACTGGGACGCGCTGTCTGACCAGGGCCGCGCCGACATAATCAAGACTGCTGCTAAAGTATCCCGCCAGGGCAAGCGCGATGACCTCGAGCAGATGGATGCTTGGCTGGCGCAGGCGGCGGCGCTCGGGTGGCGGCACCGCAGCGTCATCGACCAAGGGCCGCGATTGGAGCCCTTGCCGGAGCAGGAGCGCAGGCGTGTCTCCTACGAGGTATCGCAACCGCTGGTCAGCGATGCCTTCGAGAAGCGGTCCGTCATATCGGGTTCCGACCTCCGGGCGATGGCGGCGAGCGCGCACATCGAGACCGGCATCACGAGCCCGGACGACATCAGCCGGACCACACTGGAGTTCCGCGAGCGCGGCGTAGAGCAGCACGGCCGCAACACGGCCATCCTCTGGGGCGAGGATCGCGGCGACCGTGGTTACGTGAAGGTCACGACGCAGTTGCACGCGGACCAGGAACAGGCACTTATCCGACTAGCCCAGGCGGCTGTTGCCGACCGGTCTGGCGACCTGGAGAAGGGAGCCATCGCGGCTGCGGTCCAGCGCAGCGGCCTGGACTTCAGCGGCGCCCACGGCCAGACGCAGCGCGAGGCCATCGACAAGCTCGGCACGAACGGCCGGCTGGCTGTGCTGATCGGAAGCGCCGGGGCCGGCAAGAGTGCCCTCCTTGGGCCGCTAGTCGATGCTTGGAAGGCGGAGGGTCGCAAGGTTCTCGGCATCGCCCAGGCGTGGCGGCAGGCCCAGGCGTTGCAGGACGCGGGCATCGGCAAAGGGGAGACGTTCGCTCTAGCCAAGTTCATGCATCCCGCCGTCACGCCGGGGCTCGGGCTGGACCGCAACTCCGTCGTCGTCCTGGATGAACTCGGGCAGATCGGCGCCAAGCCGATGCTGGACCTGCTGGAGCTGCGGGAGAAGCACGGCTTCTCCATCGTTGCGGTCGGCGACCATAAGCAGTGTAGTGGCATCGATGCGGGTCCGACCATAGAACTGCTCCGCAAGGCGCTAGGCGAGGAACATGTCCCGGAGATCCTGACCACCATCCGACAGACGACGGAGCGGGAACGCGAGACGGCGACCATGTTCCGCGAGGGCAGGGCCGGAGACGCGCTTGAGCGCAAGCGCGACGACGGCACGCTGGAGGTTGTGGCTGGCGGGCACCGGGAAGCCGTGGCGCGGGTGGCTGCGTTATGGGCCGAGCGGATGGCGGCCAACAAGGGGGCGGAGGACTATTCGCTGACGGTCTCCGCGCCTACCAACGCCGACGCCCATGCGGTGTCCTTGGCGATCCGCGAGAAGCGCCGCGACGCGGGCGAGCTTGGCCGGACGCTGCGGGCGATCGACGCGACGGACCATCAAGGCACGACCCGCCACAGGCTGGAATTGGCGGCGGGCGACCGGGCCCGCCTGTTCGACCGGGTGTGGGGGAGGGACGTGGACACCGGCCGCCCGGTCCATGCCGGGAACAACGGCTCGGTCGTGACCGTCCTGGATGCGGACCGGCACGGCATGGTGGTCAGGACGGCCGACGGCAGGAACGCCCGTGTCTCCTGGGCTCAGTTGTCCAAGCACGGAAACGGCCGCGTGCGTCTGGCCTACGGCGATGCCCTCACGATCGACAGTGCGCAGGGCATCACATCGACCGAGCACATCGCGGCCATGCCGAGCGGCAGCCAGGCCGTGACGGGCTTCAAGGCTTACGTGGCGGCCAGCCGGCACCGGGTCTCCACTTTCATCGTGGCGAGCGACGGGCTGGAGCGCCGCGAGATCGTGCTGCGCCGCCCGTTGGGCGACCAGCGGCCGATCACCGAGGCCGACGTGCTGGCGAACATGGCGCGGAACCTCAGCCGCCAGCCCGAGAAGGCGTCCGCGCTCGCCTTCCTTGAGCGTGCGGTGGAGGTCAAGCGGGCCGCCGCGAGGGGGCTCCAACGCGGCGCCCGCCGCATGGAGGCCCGCGCCGCCCGAGCCAAGCCGCCGACCGCCTACCGCCAGCGCTTGCAGCGGCGCCGGGACGAGCGCGCCGTAGAGGCCGCCGCCCGGCAGATCGAGATCAACCTTGATCGCCTCGCAAAGGCGCGCCCCGTACAGCAGCGTCCGGTTTCCACCTTCTCGCCGCAGGTCCGGATGGAGGCCGTCGGCGAGGCACTGGTGCGCGTCTACGCGCGGAGCCTGGGCGCCGGCGGCGGCGACTTCTCCGAGGCCACCGGCCAGATCGTGGCCGCCATGCAGCGCGAGTACGACAAGGGGCTGCCGGAGGCGGCGCATCTCCGCGCGATAGTGCGCCCGGAGAACCATCCCGCGCTGGACGCCGAGCGGATCGAACAGATTGAGCGATGGGTGGAGAACCGCCTTGAGAGCGCGGCCTTCGCCTACATGGAGAAGGGCGAGGCCGGCCTCAAAGAACTGGCGGCGGAGGCCCGGCGCTCCGTGCCCGTTGAGCCCGCTGTCCCTGAGGGACCGCGCATCTCACTGGCGGTCCCGGCGGCGCCGGTCCGCTCGCGGATGCGGGCCTAGAACGAGAGCGACCTGCCCTTGCGCTCCGCTCTTGTTTCCCCTTCTTCACTCCGCAACGCCGCCGCCGTCTGCGGTGTTGCCCTGCTGGAGACCGTGTTCCAGTAGTCCCGCGCCCAAGCCTGCCGGCCTTGCTCGTACTTCGCCTGCTTCTGGGCGGCGATGGCCGCCATCTCCGGGTTCCGGACGCCCCGCTCGCTCATGCGGCATTCTCCTCATGCCGCTGGACAAAGCGGTTCTCTCCGACCCACGCCATGACTTCCGGCCGGCGATAGTAGGCGGCGAGGCCGCACCGCAGCGGCTTGCTTCCGGGGCGCACCACGATCTGTTCGTCTGACCTCATGTCCTGCAAGATTTCCTCCACCTTGATCAGCCGCCGCTTGATCTCGTGGGTGCTGGTGTTGGAGCCCCTTGACTTGCTTCCCCACTCGAAGGGCCTGCCGGACGTGCCCTTGTTGTCCCCATCCGAAGTGGCGAGCACAGCGTACTCGCCGCACATCTCGGACAGATCACGCGCCGTCGCCGCATCCGCGATCGAGCCGTATGACCGCCATGAGAGCGCGTTGAACCACGCGTCCGGACCGCCGGGGCCCGACACCTCCTTAACCTGCGCATTCGACTGGTAGATGTCGTGGAGCGTGATGCCGTACTTGCGGCCTTGGTCTCGCGCCACCTCCATGGCGATCATGCGCCCGAGGCGACGCCGCTCGTCCGTCACCATGAGCAGCCGCTGCTTGTGCCTGCCGTCGGCGGCTATCATCGCCCGGACGACCGAACCGGTGACGACGCGCGCGACGCCAGGGGCGTGCATGAGCGTTTCCAAGGGGATGTGGCAGAACACCGTCAGGCCGCCGTCGGCTAGCTCCGATGGGCGGAACCCGCGTCCCGCCAAAAGGTCGGCGTTCTGGCTGTCGAAGAGCCAAGCCACGAACTGCGTGGCGTTGAAGTAGGCGCCGGAGAACGTTTCCTCCGCCAACCCGAGCACGATGCCTGCCAGCATCCCGGCCGTCCGGCCGAGGCTGTCCCCGGCCTCGCGCGGCTGTTCGTAAATCCCCTTCAGCAACCCCTTCATCCGGCCTTCTGGGACGGTGATTCCTTCGAGGAACGTGTGGAGGGTCTTGTGCTCCGGCGGCACGGCGGGGTCGGACAGCATGTGCGCGAGGACGCAGGCGATCAGGTTCCTGCCGGCGTTGTCGAAGATCGCGTCCCGCTGCCGGGACTGCTCCTCGCCGCACAGCTCAGCGGTGATGGAGAGCACGTCCCGCACGGCCCGCGGCGAGCCGGGGTCCACATCCGCCAGGACGTCCATGCCGCTCCCGGGCTTGGCGAGGTCCAGCATGACGACGCGCTGCCCCAGCGCCTCGCGCGCCTCGCGGCAGAGCGGGCCGATCTCGTCGGACGGATCGAGCACGAAGGCCGAGCCCGGCCAGGCGGCATCGGGATGGGCCAGCATCGTGACGACGGACGCCGTTTTGTTCCCGCCGGGACCGGCGATGCGCATCGAGTGCGTGGATCCCTCATCGCAGGGGTCGATCAGCAACGGTGCCTTGCCGCCTTTGCCCCAGGTCTTCGGATCGCCTGGCTTGTGGCGCACGCCGGGCATGTCCAGGTCGGGCCGGTACGCCTCGCCCACCACGACCCCGCGCGGTCCCGGATACTCGCGCCGAGCGGCCGCCATGGAGAGCCAATCGGCGTGCCCGTGATTGTCGGTGGCGCCACGCTTGACGCCACCCTGCTTGTGACGGCGCCAAGACCTGATGACCCTGCGGGTTGCGGCTACGGCGGTTAGCCCCCCCAAGCTTCCGCCGATGATCACCCACAGCGTGACGATGCTGTTGGAGCTGACATATCCAATATAAACAAGCCACTGCCAGGGATAGGAGGCCACTGGGATCGCCGGGTGTCCCCAGAGGCATGCCTTAGGCCCAAAGAGGCAAGTCCCCCCCAAGAAGGCGAGGGACGCCACGCAAAGCCCGGCCATTGGCGCCGACAGCAGCGCAAACAGGCTGAGCCACGAGCGCGATGTCACCACTCGCCTCCGATCTCGGGCGCCACGTCAATGCTCGTCGCGCGGTACGGCACTGGGTCGCCGGCCTTCTTCTCGCAGTGGACCACGATGTGGACGTGCTCGCGCAGCATCCGCCGGATGGTCTCGTCGGACACGCCGGCCGAATGCGGATTCTCGCGGATTTGGAGCGTGAGCGTGTCGAACGCGGCCTCGCGGCCCGCGGCGGCGTGGGCGGTCGAGATGCCGCCCGGGTGGCCGCCCATTAGCACGCGCAGGTAGGCCCATGCCTCGCCGGTCCGCATCTCGCCGAACAGGATGCGGTCGGGACGTTCCCGGAGCGCCGTCGCCAAGGCCTGTTCCGCCTGCGGCAGGCCGCTCTTCGTGTCGCCGGCCTGGGCGTACTGGCGCGGGGCCCAGTTCTTGTGCGGGAGCCCGAACCACTCTGGCGTGCTTTCCAGGGTGATGATGCGCTCGTGCAGCGGGATGGCACGGATGCACGCCTCCGCGGCGGTGGTATTGTGCGTCACGACGTAATTGTTCGTGATGTAAAGGTGATCGGGGTGGTCGATGCGGATGCATTGCGCCGGCTTGAGCCCGACCCGCTCGATGGATGCGATCCGCAGCCGGTGGCGCATCGCCTTCGGCTTGCACATCGCCACCTTGCGGGGCAGGGAGAACAAGCTCGACACGTCCGGATGCACGATGCTGACGCGGAAGGACGACCGGCCGGCCCTCTTCTCGCCTTTGTAGGTGTAAGAGGTGCGATGCTCGGTGATGGTGGCGATGGCGCCTACCGACCACGCCAACTCCTGCACATCCTTCGCCAGACGCTCGCTCGCGGAACCGAAACTCGCGTGTGTGCCGTTGCAAACCGCGCCATCGGTGTCCAGGAGGCCCTGCAATAGAGCAACCCGTTGGGCGGCACTGCCGCGCTTGTAGACTTCGGGCACGAACTTCTGGTGCGCCCTGGTTCCGGCCAAGCCGAGGACTTCCAACGCCAGCATGAGGGGCGAGCGCGTGTGCTGCCCCTTGGTCCGCGGCACGAACCCCAACGCTTCCTCCAGCGGCCATCTCCACCGGAAGAGCCTGTTCTGCAACGTGGCGTAGTTGATGCCTTGGCGTTTGGCCCACGCACGAACCGAGAGGATCAGCCCGCCGCACTCTATCGCATGCCCCCTCCGGGTGGCCGTTCTCGCCATCTTCGGCAGGGCATCGGCAGCCGCATTCGCCACTTGCATGCGTGTCGGGTGGACGTTCTTGTCCCTCATGCGAAGCCGGTAGTCGTAAGCGCCTTCCGCGACGTACCGCGCCTCGTACTCGGGAAGATCGGCCATCGTGCGTTCAAGAATGAACGGATCGGCCGTCGAAAGGCTGACGACCTCCGCGAGATGCCCATCGCCCAGGAGCGCTCCTAGCGCATAAGGCGGCACCGGCAGATCCTGCGGCGGCAGTTCGACGGCGAACGGCTCAAGGAGGGGCACAGCGGCCCGCTTGCCCTTTCGCCCTTTCCCCTCGAACCACGTTCTGATCGTCTTGAGCGGCAGCACCGCCCATTGCGCGCCATTATTAATGGTCTCGCGGGTCGTGTGCGACTTGCCAGTCTCGTAGACGACCTTCCAGTTCCACACTTTCCACAGGTGATCGTCGCAGCACTCGACTGATCTGCCGTCCTCGAACGTGACGCGGTGGATTTCCTTCTCGCCCTGCGGATACACTCCGGTGATCGGGGCCGATGCTCCATCTGGGCACGCCACAAGATCGCCGACAGAGAGGTCGCCCATGCACCGCCATCCGGTGGGCGTGAGCACCTTGGCGTCCAGTGGCTGCGCCTTGGAGCTGCCGGTCTCCCCGGTGAAGATAATGGTCCGCTTATGCTCGATCTGCTCGCGGAGCCATGCCGGCCACCCCCCGACGCGAGACGGCAGGAAGTTGAACCAGCCCCGCTCCTCCATCCATTCCAGGGTCGGCGTGAAGTTCGCTGCCCGTTTGCGAATCGTGAGGTTGATCGTGTCGGGCGGCGTCACGGGAGGGCGCGCCATGGTTATGCGTTCGCCGTCCGGAAGGCGGCTGGAACAGGCGGGACGGAACTTGCCAAAATCTTGGCTGGTGAAGCGGGCTGCCAAGATGGCGATGGCATCGAGCGTGTCGAAGGTCAGGCTCGGGGCCTCATGCCACGACCACCCCTTCGTGTTCTCCACGCCGAACTCCCCGGACTTATTGACCACGACCTCGCGCGTGTCGGGATCGGACAGGGCTGCGCGCATCGGCTCCATGATGCGTCGGAGGGTCGCTTCGCCAGGAACCATCATCGCAGGGCAACGCCTCCGGTAGGGGTCAATGTGTAGACGTCGTGGAAGGAAATCGGCTCCGTCACCACGAAGCTGATCTCCTGGCCGCGACGCAGGGTGATGGTGTTTCGGATGGTCTGGCTGTCACGCAGCGCCTGCGCCAGCGCGCCGGAGACGCCGCCCGTGTTCAGGTTGAGAAAAGTGGAGTTGTTGCCGGCCAGAGCGCCTTGCAAAGCGGCGGTTGCGGCATTGAGCGAGCCCTGCGTCAGCATCAGGATCACGGCGCCTTGGAGGCGTTGCCAAAGATGCCGGTTCACTTCACCCGTCAATCCGATCTGGCCGCTCTGGTCGCCCATTTGGCCGCCGAGCGGCACGGGGATGCCTTCCGGCGTCCACGCTATGGCGGACAGCGTCACGATGCGGCTTTCGGCCGTGGCTCCGCCTAGCATCTGGGTTTCGCCTCGGATCCTGGTGCCGGCCTCCATGAGTGTGACGTTCAGGGGGCTCTTGATGTCGCGGCTCGTGTGGCAGAAGAACGGCCCAGGCGCATCGCTGCCCACATCTCCGTCCAGCGTGCAGTTGTAGATTCCTGGCATGAGAGTGAGCGCTTGATCGATCGCCATGCCAGCACGGGCTCCCTTGACCTCCCTGCCCTGGAACGTGACGGTGGTCGCTCCGGGACCTTCCGCACCGCCACGGGCTTGCCCTGTTGGGCCGGACGCGGAAGACGCCGCCGTCGCGCTTGCCGCCGTGTGCGTCTGGTCGACCGTATAACTGATCGAGCGTCGCTTGGTCCGGCCCGTGTCGGTTGCCGAGGTAGGCATTGGCGGAGTGGATGGCGGCGCCTCCTCCCGGCGGACGATGGGCGGCGGATCCTCGGAGTTGCGCATGAGTTCCGCTAGGTTGTTTGCCGCGATCGTGGTGACCTGGAACGGCGTTGGTTGGTCGTCTTTTTTCTCCGCGTCTCCTCGCCACACGACGAATGCGATGAAGGCGCAGAGCCCAACTAAGCCGAACGCCACCCACTGACCGAAGGTCATAGGTTTTCCGCGGCGCGTAGTCGCGACGGGCGCGCCGCGTTCGGTCTCGCTCACCGGCTTGCCGCCCGGATGGGCGGCGGCGCCCGCCGCACGCCGCGCACGATGTCGGGCCGCCCGGTGAAAGTGCCGGGGTCGCATTCGGCCACCTTGCGCCGGAAGTCCGGGTCCCGGTTGTAGACGTGGAGGACCGCGTCGCCGAGCCGCAGCCGTATTTCCTTCGCCACGACCGGCAGGATGGCGATGTCGTTGTTTCGGTAACTCGGGAAGACGGGCTGCTCGGTTTTCCCGTCCGCGGCCACGGTGAAGAACGCCGGCATTTGCCGTCCTCCCCTGAACTGGAAGGCGGTCACCTCGCCATTGTCCGCCAGATTGTCGGGGACGAGCGTCGCTTTGCCGGATTCGTTGCCGTCCCCCTCGTATAGCCAGTTGCGGCACGCGGTGGCCTGCTCAAAGAAGCCCACTTCCAGCCGTTCGCGCGCGGCCGCGAGCTGCGCGACCGCCTGCTGCTGCACGCGCTCCGGCTGGGCTGCCCGTGCGCGCTCCGCTTGGTCCGCGCGCGCTTTGGCCTGCGCCGCGCGGTCGTCGTCCGGATAGCGGAAACGCAGGCCGTAAGTGGCTTCCGGGTCGTCACAGACGTCAATCTTGCCGGAACAGGTGTCTGGCCTGGGCTTCGCGACCAGTGCGAACTGGTATGGGCGCCGCTGGCCACTCGGCAGGATCGTGATCACCTGCATCGTCGTGTAGCCTGACGCCTTCGGGAAGATCGGCAGGTTGTTCTTCAGCCCCATGCCGGCGCTGGCGTTCTTCCGCTCTTCCGCGAAACCGCCGCCCGGGGCGTCCGCCACCAGTCCTTCCCAGGTTTCCCCGTCGTCGCCGAAAACGACGCGCTCGACCTGTTCCTCGGGACCAAAGGTGAGCATCACGCTTGAAACGCCGATTGTTCCGGTGATCCGAACACGCGCCGCCGGGTGGTAGTCCACGACGCGCATGTTCGCGTCATGCTCGGCGACCTGCGGCCAGTTGGGGCCTTCCCGCTTCTGCGCCATGGCCGGCACGGCCACGGCGCCAACGGCCAGGATCGCCGCGGCCATGGCTGTTCCGGAGCGCATCAGAAGCACTTCCCGTTGTGCGTGACCGACGGATCCGGTTGGCTTGAACGGTCTAAGATTTGCATCCCGCCGAGGTTCCAAGCGCGGTCCTCCTCGCTCATCTCCAGTTCCGGGCGGAACTGGAAGGTCAAGCCCACAAGCCAAGGCCGGCAGAAATGTTGATTGTTCTTCCACTCGACGCGGATGAAGCGGATGTCCCACGCCTGCGTGAGCCCTTCCTTGCCACGCTTGCTGTACGTGACGTTGTCCGCGACCGAGTAATTCCCGGTCTTGCCGTACTCGCGCTGAGGGCTGGCCGGATTCCTGCTTCCGAACCATTTGGCGTATTCGTCCTGCTGCTGCGGATTGAGCAAGAGCGCGCAGCGCTTGCGGTTCAGCGGCACGGTGTCCGGGTGGTACTGCTCGCAGACATCAAGGTATTTGCGGAGGTGCGCCTTGGCGATGTCATCGCCCCAAGCCGCGGCGGCCTTTGTGGCGCGCATCATGGGTTCGAGCGTCCCATCCGGACGCTGCGCGATGACAAAAGGCTCCGAGGGCGTCCAGGTCCAGGCGTTGAGCGCCAGGGCCGCAGCCGCCGCCACGAGCGCAATCGCCCCGGCGATGAAGCACGCCTTGCCGCTGCTCCGGTACTCCGCGCTCGCGCGCATCATGTCTTCGGCGCGCGTCGTGGCCGTTTTGAGGTGGCCGGCTTTCTCCTTGTCGTCGAGCGGGCGGGCCTGCCACGTCTCCGACGCGAGCTTGATGGCGCCGCTCACCGCCGCACCTCTTGCCGGAGATCGTTGACCCTCTCGGCCCACTTCTCCGGGTTGATGCGGAAGACCTGCCCATCAGGTTTGGGTAGCGACTTGGAGGACGCGCATGCCGCCGCCAACAGGAGCGTCGACAAGACTAGAGCCCTGGTCATCGTGTCTTCCTCCTGTGCTT
>WUUC01091398.1_pt1 | contig 10794 bp, 7 predicted proteins | sample 6278441 | NCBI WGS metagenome assembly WUUC01 (sample SAMN13675441, study PRJNA597444) | soil metagenome | isolation source: soil | place: USA: Washington | collected 2017-10 | reverse complement strand
ACCGTGCCCTGTCGGAAATCGGCACCGTAGACATGCTGGTGCTAGACGACCTGTCTCGCATGGCGCCTCATGTTTGGTGCAGGTTGCGCGACGAGTTCGGAGCTGTTGGCTGTATACGACCGACCGCTCGCGGGGAGCGCGGGGCTTGGCGGCTGATACGTTCCGTCGCTCCGCCCCTCGTCGACCGGCTCGCCCACAATCTCGGGTCGCGGGCGGTCGACTACTCGCCTGACACGACCATTAGCGCCTGGGTACGGTGGCACCTCCGCTCCACTCATTACGACGCCGTCGTCGGACGGCACGCCTTGCCCACGGTGAAGGCGAATCCTTTCGGTCGGGCGCCGGTCATTCTGGACAGCGACGACGTTGATACAACGGTCTACGAAAGTAGGCTAAGCATCCCAACCCTTCCGAGATGGCAGCGTGCTGTCATCAAGCGACATCTGCGTCAGGTGAGGAACCTGCTACCGCTCATCCATTGGCGGAGCACGCATGTTTGGATTGCTAACGAGAAGGACCGTCCTCTCGTGAGCTCGTCGGCTGTGTCTGTACTGCCGAACATCCCGTTCCCCGACGGCAGTGCTCCTCACGATCCTGCATCGGAAACCGAACAGGGATCGTCTACCATCTTGTTCGTTGGGTCGCTGGATCATCGGGTCAACGCGGAGGGCCTGCGCTGGTTCGTTAGCCGCTGCTGGCCTCTCATACGCTTACAACACCCGCTGGCGACGTTCCGCATTGTGGGATCGGGGATGACTGTTGGTCAGCGCGCGGAGTGGTCCGCCACTCCCGGAGTGCAGGCGGTGGGATTCGCCCCCAACCTGACCGAAGAGTATGCGGGGTGCGCCTTCACAGTCGCGCCCCTGTTCGAGGGCGGTGGCACGAAGATCAAGGTTTTGGAGTCCCTCTTACACGGCCGCACCTGCGTGGCTACATCTCACGCCGTGTACGGCTACGAACACGACCTCCGGCACGACGATGCACTTTGGGTGGCCGCCGATGAACACGAGCTCGTTCGACATTGTGTGGAACTCCTCGCGAATTCGGCGAGTCGCCACCGGATGGGCGCTGTCGGCCGTGTTTGTGTGCGAAGTGCCTATAGCTGGAACCGATTCGCCGCCGTCGTACGGCAAACGGTCGATCAGGTAATCGGCGATTGGCAACAACACGACGCGTCTGCGCGTGACATGGCTGCGATATCCGACGCCGGACGCAGCGACACCAGAAGACGCTGTCGCCCTGACGCACCGGTAGGACCTCCCAAATCACCCTGCCACTATTAGCAGATCCGGCGATGCGCACGGTGTTGGTGTTCGAAAGCACGCTGCATGGTCACTGCCTGGAGTACTTGCGTGCCCTCGTACCCGCATTGTCCAGGATCGCTCGGGCGGTCGTTGTATTGCCCGCGTCTGCCGACGGAGCGAATAAACAGCTCGCTCTTCGCCTAGGTGCGCACGGCCATCTTGACTGGTCAGTTCCGCCACATCCATCGAAGGGAATCCGAAACGTATGGGCCCGTTGCCAGGCACTGCTAACAGCAGTGCGCCGCCACCAAGCCGATCACGTGCTAATACCAAGCGGTGATCTCGCCTTCCTCGTCGGTCTGGGAGTGCTCCGACGGCTTGATCCACGATGGCCGCGCCTACGACTGGAGATGGTCATTCACAATTGCGGCATTGCCTACCAGCCAGCGACGCGTGCGAGAGCATTGCGTCAACGCCTACTGGCGCTCGCGCTCCGCATGGGCTGCCGGCCAGATCGCCTTCACTTTGTAGACGCATTTGCGCTGCGATGGGCAGGAAACGCTTGGCCCTTTCTGTTCGGCACCACTTTTCTTCTTCCGAGTCCAGTGGAATCGCCGCCTCGCGGCACGCGCGTGATGGCGCGGCAGCGGCTTGGGATTCCAACGGCGGGTCGAGTCGTTGGCTGCGTCGGCAACTTGGACCGGCGTAAGGGAATCCATCTTCTCGTCGAGGCCTTCGCCCGGGCTGACTTGGCCCCAGACGACCGCCTTCTATTGGTCGGCAGGATGGATGGTCATCTGCGGGCACAGATCGCCGAGCGGTACACGGCACTACTCGACGCCGGCCGAGTGATCATCCGCGACCGCTTCGTCCCGACTGAGGAACTTCAGGACGCTATCGCAGCGATGGACGTCGTTTGCACACCCTATCCGCGGCACCCTGGGATCGCGAGCGTCCTGCTTCAAGCCGCCGCCGCCGAGCGGCCGGTGGTGGCGTCGTCGTTTGGTTGGTTGGGATACGTAACTCAGCGATTCGCGCTGGGAGTAGCATGCGATGTAGAGGACATCGACGGGTTGGCGAGTCATATCGTGACTCAGCTCGATGATGCGCCGACCTATGCGCTCTCCCCCGAGGGACAGCGGTTTGTTGACTTCCACACCTCGGCGAGGTTTCAGCAGGAGATGCTGCGCTTGCTCAGAGGTGGCGATGAACGAGACGATCCGTCGAGCGGGCTCGACCTGTTCAGCGACGCCCTGGAGGATCCGCGCAACGTGGGCGTCCATCAACCGACGCGCGGAACTCCTGTTCACGCGCAGCTCATCTGAATGATGCGCGCGGCTGACACCGCCGTACGCACGGCAGCATGCTCCAAAGCAACTGTTGTCTTCGCAGGCGCACGCGATGAGTACCAGCTCGCGCTCGCACTTGGCGAGGGCGATCTGCTAGATCGGCTTGTCACCGAGTGGTACTGGCCGGCCGACCGGATGTGGTTCCGTCACACCGTTGCCAAGCTGCTGCCCGCAACAGTACTGGCGGCACGCTTCACACCCACGCTGTCCAGTAGCAAGGTGCGGGTATCCATCCGCGCTGCAGGGGCGTTCATGCTCGGGAAGGTTTTCCCAGTGCTCCGGACGAACCGCGCAGTCGACAGGGCACTCGGCGACGCAGCTCGTCGCAGAGCCTTCAAGGCGCGAACGCCTGTTCTGTCATGCAGCTACTACGCGGGCGCAGCATTCGACCCAAAGCGTGCCGTGCCAGATCAGCGTTTCATTTTTCAGATTCACCCCCACCCGCGCTCCGTCCGAAGCATTCTCCTCGAGGAACTCAGTCGGACACCGCAAGCCCGTGCGTCGCTCCTGCGCGAGGAGGAGATACGCATGAGTCCAGCGGAGTTTGATGGCTTCGCCGCCGAGCCACACTTGGCGAACGGTTGGATTGTGGCAAGTACGTTCACGCGCTCCACTCTCGTTCAGCATGGAATTCCCGATTCGCGGATCCATGTCGTGCCGTATGGGATTGACGTCAGCCAGTTCCCCGCGCGCGCGGCGTACCGTCCCAAAGGAAAGCTTAAGGTCGTATTCCTCGGCAGTCTCGTGCAGCGTAAGGGACTGAGTTACCTCTTCGAAGCGGTGCGACAGTTGTCCTCGAGACATGTCGAGGTTGTTCTCTGCGGCCGTGGATTCTGGGACAAAGAACTGATTGCCCATTACGGCCAGCTTCCCGTCACGCTGCGCCTCGGACTCAACCGCCAGCGAGTGGTAACCGAGCTTCACGCCGGCGACATATTTGTATTGCCGTCGCTCGCAGAGGGGTTTGGGCACGTTGTGTTGCAGGCTATGGCGGCGGGGCTGCCGGTTCTGACCACCCCGAACACGTGTGGCCCCGATGTCGTGCGTGAGGGGGTCGACGGGTTCATAGTCCCAGTTCGCGACAGCGATGCGATTGCGGCGCGGCTGGCGTGGGCCTTGGAACACCGCAGCGCATTGATGGAAATGGGACACGCTGCTGCAGTGCAAGGCCGGCAGTTTTCGTGGGATCGCTTTCGACACGGGGTGCGAAGCGCGTACACAGCAATGCTAGGCCAGGCAACTCTGCCTCACTCCGACCAATCGCTCACGAACAGCCAGCGCGGCCCTTGAGACGACTGCCAATCGGTCCTGCCTGTAGTGAGCGAGGGTGCCTTTAGGGCTCCACGCGAATGTTCTCGCTCTACACAACCGCCATCCTGCTCATCGCAATAGGCGGCGTGCTGTACGCCGCGTACATCGTACGCGACACTCTGCACCCGTTCGCGTATTTGATGCCGATGGTCGCATACCTCTACGTGTACCACCCGATTCAGCTGAACGGGCGAGGCGTTCTACAGAGGTATTTCACGATCGGCGAATTAGAGTCGGTGCAGCTTATCAATCTGTCTTGCGTAGCCGCTGTCGCTCTCGGCGTGTTTCTCGGGGGGCGTCAGCTGGCAACTCGGGCGGGTCATCAAGCGCGACCCACGTCATTCCCGAGCGCCGAGCTGCGCGCGCGCCTCTTCCGGTTGTCGCTGGTTCTTGGGGTGGTCGCGGTCGGGCTGCATCTGATGAGCCTGATCCTCGCCGGCGGGTTTTTCGCCGCGTATGGTCGACCCTACGGGGGCACTTGGTACATGGGCGACGGCTACTCGCGGGACTTGCAGTTGCTGAGCGTGCCGGCGAGTGCGCTTCTGTGCATGAGCAGAGCGGGACGTCGTTGGCGGGCCATCGACATCGCTTGCATGGCCGCGTTTCTCGCGCCTTGGCTCACGCAAGGCATCTTGGCTGGTCGGCGTGGACCCACGTTTATCGCGTTCGCCGCGGCAGCCGCTGCGTGGTATCTCACCCGTGGAACGCGCCCGCGGCCCCTCGTCCTCATGAGTGGTGGTGCTGGCCTCGGAGTGCTTCTCTTGCTACTCGTCGCGTACCGTGCGCAAGTCTATCTCGGCTCCAGCCTTCTCACTGATGTTGACCAGGTGGTGGAAGGATGGCGTGAACGAGTTCGCGCACAGCAGTTCGCGGGCGATTACGGCAATGAATTCCTGTACGGGAGCTATATCATCAGAAGGGCATCCGAGGACCACGACCATTACTGGGGTCGACGCTATCTCACGTACGTCTTCGTTCGGCCCATCCCGAGTGCCATCTGGCCTAGAAAATACGAGAAAGTGGGAATGGCGGCTCTACTGGTGAACTCCGGGACCTTGGGTTCGAGAGGCACCTTCGGTCGTCAGAATACGGACATACCGATCGGCTCGGCACCTGGGTTCGCCGCAGATCTATTTGTCGAATTTGCCTGGGGCGCCGTCGTTGCATCGCTGGCGCTCGGCCTTCTGTTCGGCGCGACGTGGCGGCGCGCGATCGTCCATCACGGAAAATGGATCGTGTTGTACACGACTCTGTTCACGTTCTCCATTTTCCTGGTGATGCAGACTATCGAGGCTTTTCTCTTTCGGTCGCTCGTAGTGCTCATCCCGTTTGGATTCGCGTGGCACGCTGTGATGAGGCGTAAACCACGACACCCGCGTCCGCCTGCTAGGCCAATACCGGCACTAAGCAACACCGAACAACGAGCCAATCGTGCCATGCCTGCGCCCGTTGCAGGCTTATGACGCGCGGGCCAAGCGCTGTGACCGGCATCCCCGCTTGCGATGCCGGGTGCCCAGCACAACTGCCTCCGTTGCTCCGCACACTGCCTGATTGCTGATGCACATCGCGATCGCCTTTGTCAACATCGGCCCGTATCACCTCGCACGACTCCGCGCGACGGCAGAGCTGTGCCGCGATGCGGGCTGGCGGCTAAGTGCGGTTGAGGTCACCGACGATCAGCTTGATCATCCGTGGGGCACTGTAGAGACGCCGCGCGCATTCGCGATCGAAACGCTGCTGCCGGCGCACGGTGTTCGAGGGGCGCGCTGGCGGGAAGCGCATTCGCGCGCCGCGAGCCGCTCTCTAAAGGCACGCTTTGATTTGATCCGGCCCGACGCCGTACTCATACCGGGATGGTCTCATCCTGCGGCCCGTGGAGCGCTGCGATGGTGCCTCGCACACGGGGCCTTGCCGATCATGATGTCAGAATCGAAGAAGGACGATGCTCCTCGTTCTTGGTGGCGGGAGGCGTACAAGGGGTCTGTGATCAGGGCACACAGCGCAGCCCTCGTTGGCGGTCGGGCGCACCGCGACTACCTCGTTGAACTCGGCATGGATCCGGCCGCCATCTTTTTCGGCTACGATGCAGTCGACAACGAGTACTTCGTCCACGCTTCGGACAACATTCGTCGCAACTCAGGAGCGACGCGGCAAGCGTTGTCGCTTCCAGAAAGCTATTTCGTGGCGTCTAGCGTGTTCGTGAAGAAGAAGAACCTATTTCGCCTCCTCGAGGCCTACGCCCTGTATCGGCGTCGAGCCTCCGGTGCGACGTGGGATCTCGTCCTCCTCGGAGAAGGCGAGCTTCGCGCTCAAGTGGAGGAAACGGTTCGGCGGCTCCGGCTCAGTGGGTGCGTGCACCTTCCGGGATTTGTACCCTACGACCAGCTCCCGGCTTATTTGTCGCTCGCTAGCGCCTTCGTCCACGCGAGCACGGTCGAGCAGTGGGGTCTTGTGGTTAACGAGGCAATGGCGTCAGCCCTTCCGGTGCTCGTCTCCGATCGCTGCGGCTGCGCCGCCGAGCTGGTCGAGCATGGCAGCAACGGTTTCCTGTTCGATCCCTTCGACGTCTCCGCGCTTGCCGATCGTCTGGATTACATCGCGACGCTCGATAGCACTCATATTCGCGCCATGGGTCGACTGGGCCGACAGCGTATCGCCGCGTGGGGTCCAGCGCGCTTTGCTGAAGGCGTGCATAACGCAGTGAGTTTCTCTGTCAATACACGCGGTGATCGCCAGCGTCGGCTCTGGAGTTCGCTGGCCTGAGCCAAGCCTCGATGAAAATCGCATTCGTCACCGAATCTGTATCACGCAGGGCCGGTGGCATGTTCGAAGTGGTGCGCCGCAGCGGCCAACGGCTCCAACAAACTGGAGAGGCCGACGTCGAGGTTTATGGCCTTTGGGACCAGGACACCGAGAACGACCGGCAGCTCTGGCAGTCGCTGAAAGTGAACGCATTTGCTCGCCGCGGTCCTGCCAAGTTTAGCCTTTCCCCCTCGCTCCTCACGGCGCTTGCCACTTCCGGGGCGGATGTCGTTCACACGCACGGACTGTGGCAGTATCCGTCAATCGCCGCAGTCGCCTGGGCTCGCCGCACCAAGCGACCTCGGATGGTCACGCCGCACGGGATGCTCGACGAATGGGCGATCCGTCGGTCTCGCTTCAAGAAATGGGTGGCGGGAGTCGCGTTCGAAGGTTCGCACCTGCGGAAAGCTGCGTGTGTGCAGGCCCTGTCGGCCCAAGAGGCCGCATCCGTACGGACCTTCGGCGTGCGTGCGCCGATTTGTGTTATCCCCAATGGGGTTGATCTACCCGGCCCTGGCGGAGACGTGGCACCCGTAGGAGCCCGGAATGGGAGCCGGCCAAAGCGGGTACTGTCTTTGGGCAGGATTCATCCCAAGAAAGGACTTCCTCACCTCCTGCATGGGTGGGCGGCCGCGCGTGCTGACCACGCAGGCGTTGGAGCTGATTGGGTGCTGACGGTCGCCGGATGGGACCAGAACGGGCACGAAGCGGAGTTGCGTGCTCTGGCCCATGAATTGGGGATCGAGGGAAGTGTAGAGTTCCCCGGGCCGCTGTTCGGCGCTGCGAAGTCTGAAGCCTTCAATTGCGCAGATGCATTCATCCTGCCGTCCTTGAGTGAAGGACTGCCGATGGCCGTGCTCGAAGCCTGGGCGCACCGCCTTCCTGTCCTCATCACTCCGCAGTGCAACTTGCCAGAAGGGTACGCGGCCGACGCTGCCATCCGAATTACCTCCGACAGCTCAGGCGTATCCGCCGGGCTCTCCGCACTCTGGCGGCTGACCGATGCGGAACGTGCCAGGATCGGCGACAACGGCCGGTCTCTCGTGGCCACGCGGTTCACTTGGGACGTAACTGTCCGACAGCTGCTGTCTGTATATCGGTGGCTAGTTGATGGCGGCCAACGACCGGACACGCTGTATCCACGTTGATCCGCCCAGAGGCGAGGGTCGTGGCAGAACAGGTCAGTGACGCGCATGTCAAGGCGTACGATGCCGAGAACGCCATCCCGTCGGTCGGGTCGGCGAGGGCATCCATTAATCGCGTGATCGATGCGCCGTGGCTGTTGCAAAATGAGCTGAGGCGGATCGCTGCTCTGCCTTACATACGGTTGCGACTCGGGATGCACGGCGTGACATGGGGCCGCGGGTGGCGTGTGTTTGGTATGCCGGTAGTCCAGCGCTACCGCGGCAGTACGATCGTCTTGGGCGACCACTTGATTCTCCGTTCCTGGCGCGCCACGAACCCACTGATGCCCATGCATCCTGTGGTTCTCGCCACACGGTCTCCTGATGCTCGCCTGATCATCGGTAGCCATTGCGGGCTGACGGGAACGACCATCGTGGCTGCTTCGGCGATCATCATCGGCGATCGCGTCTTGATCGGGTCGAACGCCACTATCATCGACACGGACTTCCATCCTCTCCCGCCGGATGAGAGGCGCAGGACAACGAGCGCCGGCGAGTGTGCGCCTGTGACGATCCACGACGATGTCTTCATCGGGGCCAATTGCCTCATTCTGAAGGGCGTGACAATTGGACGCGGCAGCGTGATTGGAGCGGGGAGCGTTGTATCGCGTGACGTACCGGCCGGGGCCATCGTAGCGGGTAACCCTGCGAGAGTGGTGCGACGTACCGTTGCTCCGGCCGGCGAGATGGCGTGACGAAGCGGCGCCGACAATTGCGTTCATCAACTGCTTCTACGGGCCGGCACGACGGGTCTTCCATGTCCCGCTCGATCGTCTTTCTCAACCGATTCTACTGGCCAGACGTTGCTGCGACGGCCCAGATGCTTGCCGATCTGGCCGAAGACCTCGCGGCCGCTGGATGGTCGGTCACGGTTATCACGAGCCGCAGCGGCTACTCGACCACGCGTCCTCTGGCGCGAGGAGAGCGACACAACGGAGTCGACATCGTCCGCGTCAGCGGCACGCGCTTCGGGCGCGGTAGGACAATCGGCCGTGCTCTGGACTACGTGAGCTACATGGTCGGCGCGCTCTTCCAACTGCTTCTTCTGCCGCGCCAGAATCTCGTCGTCGCGATGAGCGATCCGCCGCTTCTCGTCGCGCTCGCGGTCCTTGCGGCCCGCATCCGCGGCGGCCGAGCCGTCTATTGGGTTCAGGACCTCTTTCCCGAGCTGGCCGGCCGACTCGGCGTAGTAGCGCCAGACGGGTCGCTCTACCGCGCAAGCGCCGCGGTCGCTCGCTACCTGCACGCGAAGTGCGATGCCGTCGTCGCGCTTGGGCCACGAATGGCCGAGAGCATGATTGCCGCAGGCGCGTCGCCGCTGCGAACGACCTTCGTGCACAACTGGGCAGACGCCGCGGCGATTCGCCCCGTACCGCCGAGCGAGAACCGGTTCATGCTCAGCCACGCCTTGGTTGGAAAATTCGTCGTGCTTTACTCCGGCAACGCCGGCCGAGCACACTGCTTCGATGCCGTGATCGAGGCGATGCGGCGGCTACGCGACGACCCGGACGTCCTTTTCCTCTTCGTCGGCGGCGGGAACAAACTGCCCGAGATCAAGGCAGCCGTGAAGCGATGGCGTGTCCGCAACGCGAAGTTCCTCGACTACGTCCCCCGAGAGCTGCTGGCGCAGTCGCTCTCGGCAGCCAGCGTGTCACTCGTTACCGAGGATCCAGACGCAGCAGGTCTTCTCGTGCCCAGCAAGACGTACGGCATTCTCGCCAGCGGACGTCCTGTCGTCTTCGTTGGGTGTGAGCGTAGCGACGTCGCGACGATCGTCCGCGACGCATGTTGCGGGACGATCGTCGCTCCCAACGATCCCGCGACGCTTGTCGAGACGATTCGGCGCCTCAAAGCGAACCCACGCGAAGGCATTGCGTTAGGTCGACGCGGTCGCGAAGCCGCCGAGAAGATGTATGATCGCCGACGCGCGACGTCGCGCTGGGCGAGTGCTGTCGGTAGCGCGCTTCAACAAACTCCCGAATACCGGGCTTCGAAGGAGATGAGCTTGATCCGATTTCTACGCGAGCGCGTGACCTTGTCGCTCCTTATCCTGAGCCTCTCACCGGTGACGGCCACTGCGCAGAATGGTAGCTCTGGATCCCATGCTCCCGCAGCAGCGCAGCTTGCGCCGGGCGACGTCATCCGCATTACCGTCTGGCGTAAGCCGGAGTTCAGCGGTGACTTCGTAGTGGCTCCCGATGGTGCGATCACTCATCCGCTCTATAAGGAGCTCAGAGTTACTGGGATGCCGTTCAATGAGGTCGAAAGCCTCGTTCGGGGTTTCTTGAGCCGCTTCGAAGCCAACCCTGCCTTCGTTGTGTCGCCTCTTCTGCGAGTCTTTGTCGGCGGCGAGGTACGTCAGCCCAGTGTGTACACATTTCCTCCTGGAACAACAGTAGGCCAGGCTGTTGCTCAAGCAGGCGGCCCGACAGAGCGAGGACGACTCGACAGGGTTCGCCTTCGGAGGCAAACGGGCGCGCTTTTCCTCGACGTGACCAACGCCGATGCGCGTACCGCACCGGAGGAGATTCGCTCGGGGGACCAAATCATGGTCACCCGTGGGCGCAGCTTCCTCAGAGACTATCTAGCACCAACAAGCAGCGTCATCGCAGCTCTGGCAGCTGTCGCGAGCATCATCATCCAGGCAGGCAAATAAAATGTCCGGCAGCCATCTACCGCAGCCATGGAGTGCCGCAACACCTCCACTCGAGTCATACGAGTCACAGGACGGCCCTGTGTCTGGGAACGAGTCACTGCTGAAACTGACACTCAATTTCGTTCGGCTACTTCGGCGGAATGCACTTGTAGTTCTCGTCTTCATCAGCGCCTCACTTACGGCGTCGGCGTTCCTCATTCACCGAGATCAGCCGACGTACCGAGCCTCTGCCGTCATCCGACTCGTCA
>WUUC01114778.1_pt1 | contig 10795 bp, 3 predicted proteins | sample 6278441 | NCBI WGS metagenome assembly WUUC01 (sample SAMN13675441, study PRJNA597444) | soil metagenome | isolation source: soil | place: USA: Washington | collected 2017-10 | reverse complement strand
CCCGGCTGCGGCGTCGAGACGTTCACCGTCCAGGTCCGCGAAGCCGGTGAGGCGTCAGCGTTACCCGCCCGGTCGGTCGCCGCCACCTCGAACGTGTGAGAACCGTTCGCCAGGCCGGAGTACGCCTTGGGTGATGTGCACCCGGCCCAGGCGCCGGCGTCGAGGCGGCAGCGGAACGTCGAACCCGACTCCGACGACGAGAATCCGAAGCTCGCAGACGCGCTCGACACCGTCCCACTTGGACCCGACGAGATCGACGTCTGCGGCGGCGTCGTATCCGGACCCGGCGTCGACGTCGGAGTAGCAGTCGGAGTCGGAGTCGGCGACACTGCGACGCTGAACGTGCGCGAGACGCTGCTCGTCTCACCGTCGCTGTCGGTCACGCGCAACGAGACGACCTTTTGGCCGGCCGACATGAACGTATAGGTCGCGCGGCACGTGGTCGCCCACACGTCGCTGCTGAAGTGCCCCCACGACCACTCGTAGCCGAGCTCTGGGTTGCCCCTGGACGCGCAACCGTCGAACGTCGTGGGCTGACCTGCCACCGCGTTGGAGGGCGCCGACCACACGGCCTCAGCTGCGACATTGGCCGCCACCTGGACCGTCCACGTGCGCGACGCCGGCGACGCATCGGCGTTGCCCGCAGCGTCGGTTGCCGCCACCTCGAACGTGTGAGAACCGTTCGCCAGACCGGAGTACGCCTTCGGTGATGCGCACCCGGCCCACGCGCCGGCGTCCAGGCGGCAGCGGAACGTCGAGCCCGACTCCGACGACGAGAACGCAAAGGTCGCCGAGGCGTCGGACACCGTCCCGCTCGGGCCCGAAATCATCGATGTCTGAGGCGCCGTCGTGTCGCGCGCCGAGACGTTGAAGTACCGCACCACGTTGCTCGTCTGGCCATCAGCGTCGGTGACGCGAAGCGACACGACCTTTTCACCCGCGGAGCCGAACGTGTACGACGCTTCGCAGGTCGTCGCCCACACCGCGCTGCTGTACGGACCCCACGACCACTCATAGGTCAACTGTGGGTCGCCCTTAGAGGCGCAACCGTCGAATGTTGTCGCCTGCCCTACGACCGCGTTTGTCGGCGCGTCCCAGATCGCCTCCGCGTCGATCGCGCCGGCGCTGACGCGCGCAGCCGACATTGCCGGCAGCGTCAGCGTGAACGCAACGACCACCAGCCCGAGCCCGCGCACAGTCGCGCGAGCGCCGATAGCCCGCCTCATGGAGCCTCCCGATGGGTTCCGCGGGTGTTCCCCTACGACCCGCGCACTTGAACTTGCCGGTCGCGTATTCCCGGTTCGAGACTGATCAAACCCCGGGAGTTAGCGGGCGCTTTGAACGAATTTAGGGAGTCACGATCGGCCTGTGTACAGTGCATTGGCCCGTCGGGACTGGTCAATCCCAAGGACCCCGGCATCAGGTCCCGAGGTGCTGCGCAAGCCTGCGTGCCACAAGGCTTCACCGAGGCTTCCCAGGGGTATATTGCCGCGCGGCGGACGCGCCGCCCGGGCGGTCGGCGCGACTTGTAACACCTCAGCCCTAGGGAGGCACCCCCCTTGCGACGGATCATTTCCGCTGCAGCTCTCGCAGGTCCGCTCATACTCGCAACCGCCGGCACGGTCCATGCCCAGGCCCCGGTCGCGAACTTCAGCGTGGCGCCGCAACCGGCGGTTCGATACAGCTCGACGACCTTCAGGTCCACCGGGACCTGCGCCGCGACCCCCTGCACGTACCGATGGTTCCACGGCGACTCGGCGAGCACGGACCGGTTCGGCACAGGCGCGACCACCACTTTCACGTTCGTGGGTACGCCAGGTGCGAGAACCGTCACGCTGAAGGTGACTGACAGGAGAAACCGCACCGCGGCTCGCACGCGGACCTTCCAGATGGTCGAGCCGTCGTCGCCTCCACCCTCCGAGCAATGCTCGGATGGGCGCGACAATGACGGCGACGGGCTGACGGACTATCCCGCTGACCCCGGCTGCTCGAGCGCGAACGACAACGACGAGACCAACGTCGTCGAGCCGCCGCCGCCCGGCGGACTGCCCGGGCCGGACAACACAGGTGTGCCGCCGGGTACGACGCTCACCGCTTCGGGCCGGATCACGGTCAGCACAGCGGGAGCGGTCCTCAACGGCCTGGATGTCACGGCGCAGGGGAGGGAGCCGGCGATCTCGGTCAACGCCCCGAACGTCACTATCCGCAACACGAAGGTTCGCGGCAACACGATCGCACTGATCCAGAACAACAGCACCGGCCTCGTCGTGCAGGACAGCGAGTTGATCAACCGGCCGGCGGCGGGTCAGCCCAACTGCCATAACGGGATTGCGACCGGCAACTTCACTGCCCGCCGCCTCGAGATCACGGGCTGCGAGAACGGCGCGGAGATGTTCCGCGGCAACGTCGTGTTCGAAGGAAACTGGATTCACGATCTCGACAACGTCGGGCCGAGCTACGTGTTCGGCGACGGGCAGCCGCACACGGACGGCGTTCAGCTAAACGGCGGGGGTGCCAATGTCGTGATTCGCAACAACAACATCGATCCGTTGCCGCAGGGCGAGCGCGGCGGCACGTCCGGGATCATCGCCAACACGGCCGGTGACAACGTGCGGATCGAGGACAATCTCATCGACGGCAGCGGCTCGAGCTACGCGATCTATGCGCCGCGCACCGCGAAGTCGGCGTGGATCATCGATCGCAACCTCCTCGGCCGAGGCACCTACGGCTACACGGCGTGTGTGCGGCCGGGTAACACCGTCACCGCCTTCCGTGACAACCGGGACGCCGCGACGGCCGCGCTCATCAACGCGGACTACGGCACCGGCGGCGGATGCTCGAACTGACCCGCCGCTGATTCGGCATCAATTCGGCAGCCGCGGCGACGCTGTCGCCGCGGCTCATCCGCCGCTCCCATCTCCATCGCGCTGCGCCCCTTCTCGGCCGCGGTCCGCTCGACAAGACGCATCCACTCAAAGAATTGGGCAACACATGCGCCGCGCGCACTCGGGAATTGGCGCACCGCGGTACGAGAACGGACATGTGCTCCCGGGGTCCCGTCCTTTCGGGGAGGATAGGTTCCCAATGACGCCGGTAGATTCGGAACCCGCGCGGGATGGACCGACGGACGATCCCAAGCGCTCCGTGGGACCCGAATCTCCGCTCTTTGCGGACGCGGAGTCGATACGCATGTCCGTGTCGCTGATCTCTAGGGGTAGGACGTCTTGTCACGACGATCGTCGAAGCAGGTAAGGCTATGCGGGCTCATCCCGCTCGCCGTAATTCTCGTCATGGTCGCGGCAAGCGGTCCCACCGCGCTCGCCAAAAAAGCCCAAGGCGGATCTCGTGGCGACCGCCTCATCGGCACCGAGGGCAAGGACGTCCTCCGAGGCAATGGCGGTAACGATCGAATAGACGGACGCGGCGGCGCGGACCGGCTCTTCGGCGGTCCCGGCAACGACGTGATCATCGCCGGCGACGGCGACACGGTCGATGCCGGTCCGGGCAAGGATCGGATCACGATGACAGTCGCGGCAATGGGCTTCCGGCTCAACTGTGGCTCCGGTCGCGACAAGCTGACGTTGCGCGCCCCGCGGGAGCTGAGCAAACGCGCTCTGCTCAAGCGTGTGAAGCGTTGCGAATCACGCAAGCTGACGCGCACCGCCGAACCGCTTCCTCCCGCTCCTCCGACCGCTCCGGTTCCGCCGCCGGCCACGGTCACCCCGCCTCTCGTGGTCCCGGCACCGACGGTTGAAACGCCGCCCGAGACGACGCTGCTCTCGACGACGACGGGGGCGACCTCGACCTTCAGTTTCTCCGCGGGCGTCACTGGGTCGACCTTCCAGTGCCGGCTCGACGGGCCGAGCGGCAACGGCGCGTTCGGCGCGTGCACGTCGCCGGTCACGTACACCGGGCTCGCACCAGGGAGCTACACGTTCCAGGTCCGCGCCGTAAGCGCCTCCGGCGTTGTGGACCCGACTCCGGCGACGCGGGCGTTCACGGTGGAGGCGCCGATCGCGGCGGCCCCGGTGATCGTGCAGCCCGCTGAGGGCGCATGGGTCGTCTCGTCGACCTTCACGCTCTCCGGTACCGCCGCAGCCGGAACGGCGGTCACGGTCCGTGAGGGCACGACCGTACGCGGCAGCGATACGACGTCGCTGACCGGCCAGTGGAGCGTCCAGATCGTCAGCGCGAGCGAGGGCAGCCATTCGTACACGGCCACCGCCGACAACTCGCCGGCGTCCGCGCCAAGGACCATCATCGTCGACACCACCGCACCCGACACGACGATCACCACCGGCCCGACCGGCACGATCACCGACGCCTCGCCGAGCTTGACGTTCACGGCCGAGAACGGCGCCAGCTTCGAGTGCCGCCTCGACGGACCTGCAGACGACGGCACGTATCAGAGCTGCACCTCCCCGAAGGACTACACCGCGCTCGCCGACGGCATCTACACCTTCCGCGTCCGTGCGACCGACACCGCCGGCAACACCGACACCACACCGGCCGCGCGCACGTTCACCGTCGACACCACCGCCCCCGACACCACGATCGAAGCCGGCCCGACCGGCACGATCACCGACGCCTCGCCGAGCTTCAGCTTCAGCTCCGAGACCGGCGCCAGCTTCGAGTGCCGGCTCGACGGACCCGCCGGCGACGGCATCTACGAGACGTGCACATCCCCGAAGGCCTACACCGAACTCCCCGACGGCACCTACACGTTCAACGTCCGCGCCACCGACAGCGCCGGCAACACCGACACCACGGCGGCCACCCGATCCTTCACGGTCGCGCGGCGCGTGAACGTCGTGCCGGAGGCGATCTGGGACGCGCCGGTCGATCCGGTCGTCGGTCAGCCGACCACCTTCGACGGGTGCTCCTCGAAGGGCGACGCGCCGCTGAAGTACGAGTGGTCGTGGGGCTTCTCCAGTACGGAGATCTGGGCGACGACCTGCAGCGCCACCTACACCTTCCCCGATCCCGGGCAGAAATCCGTCTCGCTCCGCGTCATCGACGCGGACGGGGAGACGAGCATCGTGACTCGCGAGTTCGACGTCGCCCCCGAACCGGACACCGGCCCGCCCGACACGATCATCAACTCCGCGCCTTCCGCGACCGAGACGCGCTCGTGGGCGTCCTTCACGTTCTCGGCATCAAAACCCGCAGCTTGGTTCCGCTGCCGCGTCGACCGCACCGCGTGGGTGCACTGTTCGTCCGCGAAGTCGTACGCGCGACTCGCCAACGGTGCCCACACGTTCTACGTCGCCGCGGTCGACGCGGCCGGCAATATCGACCAGACGCCGGCGACCTTCACCTGGACGATCGATGCACCGCCGCCCACGGGACAGGGCTGCATGGAAGATGCGTCCGCATGCGGGTTCCCGGACATCGAGACGACGGGCGTGACGCCGGGAACCGAGCTGACGCCGGTCGAGGGGAGCATCACCCTTTCCACGCCGGGAGAGGTGTATGAGGACAAGCTTGTGACCGGCTCGATCATCGTCGAGGCGCCGAACGTCACCATTCGCAACGTGAAGTTGGTCGCCACGGACCCGTTCTACGGCATCCGCGCCTTCGGCTGGGTCAACAACGTGACCGGACTCACGCTGGATCACGTGGAGATTGACCTCAACGGCAACTACGACGCCAAGGGCGTCGCCTTCGACGGCTACACCGCGCGCAACGTCTTCTTCCACAACGGCTCCGACTGCGCACATATGGGTGCCGACGTCACCCTGCAGGACTCCCTGTGCGTCATCGGCCCCGATGTCAACCGCGACGGCTGGCCCGACGACCGGACGTTCTGCTCCGGTACGGAGCACTTCGACGGGTTCCAGTCGGACGGAGGCCGCAACATCACGATCCGCCACAACACTATCCGCAACCCGTGCGATCAGACCGCGGCGATCCTGATGTCTACGAACACCGAGCCGATCAGCAACGTCATTATCCAGGACAACTTGATGGCAGGCGGTGCATTCACGCTGTACTGCAACGCCGGCGGCCAAGTGGCCAACCAGGCGGTCACCGGCAACCGCTTCGCCAAGACGTACTTCGAGATGGGCGGCATGTTCGGTCCGCACATCGGCTGCAACACGGCCGACGTGTTTCAGGCCAACGTCTGGGACGAGACGGGCGACGCCGTCGGTCTTTAGCCGGCGTGCCGGGCCCGCCCCGATGGAGCGGGCCCACCGCAGGCTAATCGCCTAGGCAGCGCCCCCCGTGTCGTCCCATATGTTGCCGGAGAACACGTCCGCGTCCTCGCAACCGGTCTTGTGCCCCCAGCGACCGCCGCCCGAGAAGTACGTCCGCGCGAATCGATTGCCGGTCACAGTCTCGTTCGGCACATCTGGACCTGCGTTGCAATAGAGCGTGTAGCCACCGCCCGCCATCAGGTTGTCCTGGATCGTGACGTTGCGGATCCCTGACGTGTTGGTCGACATCAGGATCGCCGACGTCTGGCCGCACGGCACCCGGATCGTGTTGTGCCGCAACACGATGTTGCTCCCGCCGTCGGACTGGAACCCATCGAAGTGCTCGGGGCCGTTACAGAATGACGTGCTGTCCGGCCAGGCATCATTGTTGGCATCGGGACCGACGACGCACAGTGAGTCCTCGATTGTCACGTCGCTCGAGAAGTGTGCACAGTCCGAGCCGTCGTGAAAGTACACCTTGCGCGCCGTATAGCCGTCGAACGCGATGCCCTTGATCTCCTTTCGGCCGTTGAGGTCGATCTCGACATTCTCCACCAATAGCCCGTCGGTGTTGTGCTGCCAACCGAACGCGCGGATGCCGTAGTACTGATCGGTCGCGACCAGTTTGACGTTGCGGATCGTCACATTCGGCGCAGTCACCGAGATCGAGCCCGTGACGAGCTTGTTCTCATACACCTGACCCTCCTTCGAGAGCGTCACCGTGCCATTCACCGGCGCTAGCGTCGTCCCCGGCGTCACACCCACGTTCTCGACATCAGGGAACCCGCACACCGACGGATCCTGCATGCAATTCCGACCCGGCTCCGACGCCGACACGTTCACCGTCCACGTTCGAAGCGCCGGCGAGGTATCCGCGTTGCCCGCAGCGTCGGTCGCTGCCACCTCGAAGGTGTGCGAGCCGTTGGCGAGCCCAGAGTAGGACTTCGGTGACGTGCAACCCGCCCACGCCCCGGCATCGACGCGGCACCGGAACGTCGAACCCGACTCCGACGACGAGAAGGCAAAGCTCGCAGAAGAGTTCGTCACTGAGCCTGTCGGGCCGGAGGTGATAGACGTCTGCGGCGGCGTCGTATCCGCACCCGGCGTCGCCGTTGGCGTGGCCGTCGGAGTTGCGGTCGGCGTCGCTGACGGCGCGGCGGCGACGGTGAAGTTTCTCGACACGGAACTCGCCTCACCGTCAGCATCGGTCACACGCAGCGAAACGACCTTTTCACCCTCGGTCTGGAATGTGAACGTCGCCTGGCACGTCGTGGCCCACACATCGCTGCTGTAGGAGCCCCACGACCACTCATAGCCGAGGTTCGGGTTGCCCTTCGATGCGCACCCATTGAACGTGGTCGGCTGGCCCGCCACGGCATTCGCGGGGGCCGACCAGACCGCCTCGGCAGCCATATTGGCCGGCACGTTCACCGTCCAGGTGCGTGAAGCGGGCGACGCATCGGCGTTACCCCCAGCGTCTGTGGCCGCGACCTCAAATGTATGCGAGCCGTTCGCCAGGTCCGAGTACGACTTCGGGGAGGCACACGAGCGCCAAGTTGCACCGTCGATGCGGCAGCGGAAGCTCGAGCCCGCCTCCGACGACGAGAAAGCGAAGCTCGCCGTGGCGCTGGACGTCGAGCCGCTCGGGGCGGACGTGATCGTCGTCTCGGGCGGCAAGAGGTCGAGCACAGGAGGAATCGGAAGAGGATCGAGACCGGGCAGGGCGGGCGGCGGGGGCGCCGGAATCGTGGGAATCGGCGCCTTGCGTGGATCCGTGCCCAACCGCACCTCCTCGCCATCCTTGACCCCGTCGCGGTCTGTGTCGGCCTTGCGCGGGTTTGTCCGCGACGTTCGGAGTTCGTAGCGATCGTTCAGTCCGTCGCGATCGGTGTCCGCCTTGCGCGGGTTCGTCCGCGAGGTGTTGAGTTCATAGCGATCACGCAATCCGTCGCGATCCGTGTCCACACGACTTGCCTTAGCACGTGAGTCGCGTGCGTTTGCTGAGACCGGCAGCGCCCACGTCAGCGCGACAGCGACCAACCCGAGCGCGCACGCAGACGCGCGGGCTCCGACACCCTGCCACATAGATGACTCCTATTCGCTCGCGGGCCTCCCGATCGCCCGCGGTGAGAATCGCCGGACCGGAAATGTGCCCTGATCGGGTGAGTTCCAACCAACGAGCCGACGTATAGAACTCGCTCGTAGGAGGTGCATCGGCGGGGTATCAGGGCCCCTCCATCGGGTCTACACCCGATCCCAGATCGCGCGGGTGTTTCGAGTATTGCGTCCGCGTGCTGACGAATTCTGTATATTGCCCAACCGCGCCGGCTAGGGCTTGGGCGGCGGCGCTTGGTCAGAAGAGGTCGGACCCCCGCACGGGTGCGGGGCGCGGAGCCCGGCGCATGGTCAGCGTCCGGGAAACCAAACAGTCAGCGCTGCGCGAAAAGGGGTTTCGCCTCGCTGCGAAGAGAGGTCGCATGTCGGGGGGATCAACGCCACGCGTATGGCTGCGGGCGCTCATTGCAGTAGCGGTGTGCTCGATGCTCACTGCCGGCCCGGCGTCTGCGAGGACCGTCAACGGCGGTCCGCGTGCGGATCGTCTCGTCGGCACCGCGGGCCGGGATGTGCTCCGCGGACGCGTTGGCAATGACCGGCTCGACGGCCGCGCCGGCGCGGATCGCCTGTACGGCAATGCCGGCAACGACCACATCGTCGCTGACACTGGGGACCAGGTCAGTGGCGGCGCCGGACGTGACCGGATCGAGCTCACGACGCGATCGACCTCATTCCGCGTCGACTGCGGCCGCGGCCGCGACCGCGTGACGATCCGCGCCGTCGGCGCTCTCGACGACGGAGCGCTTCGTGCACGCGTGCGCGGATGCGAGCGCACCGACGTCGCTCGCACGAACGAAGGAGCTCGCACGCAGGCCTTCCTGGCCGCCGTCTCGACGCCGATGATCAGCTCCCCGTCGAGCTACAGCTGGATCGCGAGCCAGACGATCGCGTTCTCCGGGACGGCGGACGCCGGAACCGTGGTGACCCTGCTCGAGCAGGGCGCGCCTCGCGGGACCGCGACGACGGCGGCGGACCGTTCATGGAGCATCCTCGTAAGCGGTATCACTGACGGCGACCATCTCTTCAGCGCCCGTGCCTCGTCGGCCGAGGGCACCTCCGCGGTGTCCCCCACCACCGTGGTTCGCGTGGACACGACCGCGCCGGCTTCCCCGGCAATCGGTTCCCCGAGCCAAGGGACCGTCGTCGGGCCCAGCTTCGAGCTCGCCGGAACGGCCGAACCTGGAACCACGCTCGAGTTGTTCGACAACGGCGCTTCACGCGGGACGCTGGCCGCCGGCTCGGGCACGTGGTCACGGACGATGACCAACGTTTCCGAGGGTACGCACGGCTACACGGCTCGCGCGCGCGACCTGGCCGGCAACGTCTCAGCGGTGTCGGCGACGCGCACCGTGATCGTGTCGCGGCAAGGCGGCGACGCGCCGCCCGAGACGACGATCGTCAACGCGAGCACCGGCGGGACGTCGACGTTCACGTTCTCGTCCAGTCAGAGCGACTCGACCTTCCAGTGCCGACTCGATGGCCCCAACGGCCAGGGCAGCTATCTGGCTTGCGTGTCACCCGTGACCTTCTCAGGTCTCGCGCCGGGCAATTACACGTTCTTCGTTCGGGCAGTCGGTCCCACCGGCCTGACCGACCCGACCCCCGACACGCGCCCGTTCGCCGTGGACGCGCCCTCGACGCCCGCGCCGTCGATCACATCGCCCGCCGAGGGAAGCTGGAGCATCACCTCGACGTTCACCCTGTCAGGCACGGCCCCGGGCGGGAGCACCGTCACGGTGTTCGAAGGATCGACGGTCCGGGGCAGCACCACGGCCTCGGTGTCGGGGCTCTGGAGCGTGCAGATCGCCGGCGCGAGCGATGGCGCACACACGTACACGGCCACGGCCGGCAACTCGCCGGCGTCTGCGCCACGAACGATCCGCGTCGACACCCAGGCGCCGACCGCGCCGCTGATCGCATCGCCGACGGAGGGCGCTGTGCTCGCCGCGACCACCGTGGCGCTCTCGGGTACGGCCGAGCCCGCGTCCACGGTCACCCTGCGTGAGGGCGCGGCCGTCCGCGGCACCGCCACGGCAACCGCTGGCGGGACCTGGTCGCTGACGCTGACCAGCGTCGCGGACGGCACGCATGCCTATAGGGCAAGCGCAGCCGACGCCGCCGGCAACACCTCGTCGGCCGGGGCAAGCCGCACGATCCGGATCGACACCCAGCCGCCCGACACCGCGATCGGCTCGGGCCCGAGCGGCCCGACGGCTGACCGCAACCCCTCGTTCGCCTTTTCCTCAGGCGAGCAGGGCACAACCTTCGAATGCCGTCTCGACCGGCCCGGGAGCGAGGGCACGTACGAGCCGTGCTCGTCGCCGAAGGGGTTCGCCGACCTCGCCGACGGCCAGTACACCTTCCTCGTCCGTGCTCGCGACGCCGCCGGCAACATCGACCCGAGCGCGGCGACCCGCTCGTTCGCGGTCGATGCGTCCGCGGTTCCGGCACCCGTGTTCACGTCACCCGTCGAAGGGGCGTGG
>WUUC01024530.1_pt1 | contig 10795 bp, 9 predicted proteins | sample 6278441 | NCBI WGS metagenome assembly WUUC01 (sample SAMN13675441, study PRJNA597444) | soil metagenome | isolation source: soil | place: USA: Washington | collected 2017-10 | reverse complement strand
CGATGAGCGGCATGCGGGCCCCAATCACGGTGGCGCCGGCCGTCTGGTGCGGCGTCGCCGGCCCGAAATCGGGCTTCCATTCGGCTCTGGCCATCTTCTCCAGCAGACCTTCGAACTCGCCCCGACGGATGTCCTCGAGGTTCCTCCGGGCCGGGTTGGTGGAAGCCTCCTCGTAAAGGAACACAGGGACGCCAAACCGCTCGGCGACGGCAGCGGCCGTCTCCTTCGCCAGCGTTACGCATTCGGCCATCGTCACTCCCTCAATCGGTACGAACGGAACGACGTCGACGGCCCCGAGGCGTGGATGCTCGCCCTTGTGGGTGCGCAGGTCGATCGCGGCGACCGCCTGCTCGAAGAGGGCCAGGATGGAGGCCTTGAGCGCCGCGGGCTCCCCCGCGAGTGTCAGCACGGATCGGTGATGAGACGCGTCGGAGGAGTGGTCGAGGAGGCGGACGCCTGGAACAGCGCGGATCGCGTCGACAAACCGGGCAATGACGTCGGACCTTCGCCCTTCACTGACGTTGGGCACGCACTCGATGATCGCCATGCCGTTGCTTGTACCACACGGCGCTCGCGGCTCGCCCAAAGCAGCACTTTCGCGACACGGAACGCCTGCACGGGAATCGTTATTTGAAGTAGCGCGCCATCCGCGGCAAAGCGGAGCAAACAGGTGAACGTTCAGGTGTTCACCTTATTGACAGGGGTGGCCGCGTGATTGCTCAATACAGTGTTTTGGCGCGGGGACCAGGCGCAGCGTCGCGGGTCGGCCCGCCTCTTGGTGGTGGCGAAGGACCGCTTTTCGAGGATGAGGAGAAGAATCGATGAAGAAGCTCTTTGGCTTCGTTGTCGCGGTGCTGCTAGGTCTCAGCCCGGCGGCGTTCGGCCAGGGCACCCAGACCGGCACGCTCTCTGGCACGGTGATGGACCAGGGTGGGCTCGTGCTGCCTGGCGTCACCGTCACGGCAAGCTCGGCGTCCCTTCAGGGCGTCCGTTCCACCGTCACGGACGAGAACGGACGTTACAGCATTCCTGGTCTGCCTCCGGGTACCTACAGCGTGAGATACGAGCTGCAGGGGATGGGCCCGGTCATTCGTCAGAACACCGTCGTGCCCCTTGGTGGCGTGGCGGTGGTTGACGCGACTATGGGGGTCGCCTCGCTCTCGGAAACGGTGACGGTGACAGCAGAAACCCCCAGCGTGCTCGCCACGCCGACGGCGGTGACGAACCTGACGGCCCGCGAGGTGGACGTGCTGCCGATCGGCCGCACGCCCGCGCGCATCGCCGAGTTCGCGCCCGGCCTGACGGACAACACGCCGAACGTGGGGCAGGTCACGATCTCCGGCGCTTTCGCCTACGACAACGTCTTCATGATCGACGGCGTCGACGTGAACGACAACCTCTTCGGCACCTCCAACAACCTGTACATCGAGGATGCGATCGAAGAGACGCAGATCCTCACCTCCGGCATCTCCGCCGAGTACGGTCGGTTCTCCGGCGGCGTGATCAATCTGGTAACCAAGCGGGGCGGCAACGACTTTTCGGGCAGCGTGCGCGTGAACCTCACGAACCCCTCGTGGTCCAAGGAGACGCCGCTCGAGGAGTCGCGCGGAACGGAGCGGCTGGACACCCTGTCGAAGAACTACGAGGGCACGCTGGGCGGCCCGGTCGTTCGCGATCGCTTGTGGTTCTTCTCGGCGTTCCGCCGCGAACGGTCCGATACGCAGCGGGCGTTCCAGCAGATCGGCACGCCCTACGTGACGGGTCTCGAGAACGACCGCTACGAGATCAAGCTCACCGGGACCGTCGCACCCAGCCACACGTTACAGGGCAGCTACACGAACAACAAGACCGTGGATCTGAATCGCCCGAGCATCGACCAGGTGCGGTCGATGACAGCGAGCACCCTCGTGAACCGCGAGCTGCCGAACCGGCTGTTCGTCACCAATTACAACGGCGTGCTCGGATCGAAGACCTTTCTGACAGCGCAGTACTCCGAGAAGCAGCAGGGATTCCGCAATACAGGCGGTACGGAGACGGGCATTCTCTCGTCGCCATTCCTGACGCGGGGCAATCTCGGGGCGCCGGCCGGGCTCCACTACAACGCCCCTTACTTCTCATCGAACGACCCCGAAGATCGCAACAACCGCCAGATCACGGCGAGCGCATCGTATTTCCTGACGACATCAGGGACCGGCAGCCACGACATCAAAGGCGGCTTCGAGCATTACACCTCTACGCGCACCGGCGGCAACAGCCAGAGCGCGACGGGGTACGTGTTCTCAACCGACTATCTGCTCAGCGGCAACCTTCCCGCCGTGGACGCCCAGGGCCGAATCATCCCGAGGTTTGTCCCGGTTTCGACCCAGATTCAGAACTGGCTGGCCATTCAGGGTGCCGCGATCGACATCCGCACGCTCTCGCTGTACCTGCAGGATCGCTGGCACGCCACTGAGAGGTTGACGTTCGATCTGGGCGTACGTTTCGAGGACGTCAACAGCGAGGCGACCGGCGACATTGTCGGAGCCAACACGCGGAGCGTCGTGCCGCGGCTCGCGGCTACCTGGGACCTGATGGGCAACGGGAACACGATCCTGCAGACGACCTACGCGCATTACTCGGGCAAGTTCTCCGAGACGCAGTTCGCCCGGAACACCAACGTGGGCAGCCCCAGCCTGGTGTTGCTGCAGTACAACGGTCCGGAAGGCGCCGGAATGGACTTCGCCCCGGGGTTCGACCTGGCGAACTACTCGATCTTGGGCGGTAATTTCCCAACCGCCAACGTGGTCTTCGCCGACGGTTTATCGGCGCCGATCACGAAGGAGTTCACGGTGTCGGCTGGCCGCGAGATAGGGCGTGGGTACGTCAAGGGGATCTACTCGTGGCGGAACACCGACAACTTCTTCGAGGACTTCTTCCAGGATCCGACGGCGGCAGGCAAGACGACCGTGATCCGCGACGGGCGGAACTTCGGCACCTTCGACACGCGTGTGTACCGGAACAGCGACACGCCCGTGCGCCGCTACCAGGCCGTGCAGTTTCTCGGACGGTACAACCTGCGGTCGAACATGATCGTCAACGCGAACTATACGTTGCAGATCAAGAACGAGGGCAGCTTCGAAGGCGAGGCTGGCAATCAGCCGGGGAACACGTCGATCATCGAGGACTATCCTGAGTTCACGAGCCCCGAGCGCCATTACCCGGTCGGGCGTCTCGACGACTTCCAGCGCCACAAGATCCGCATGTACTTCGCGTACACGCAGGACCTTGGACCGCTCGGCAGCCTGGACCTGGCGCCGATCTGGCGGTACAACTCGGCGCAGACCTACAGCCTCTCCACGGCAGGCCTCGCGCTGACGCCGGCGCAGATCGCGCGCGAGCCGGGGTACGCACGCACCGGCATCACGTCGCAGACCATCTTCTACAACGGCCGCGGCACTGAGGAGTTCGCCGGCTACGGCCTGGTGGACCTCGCGGCGACGTACCAGGTCCCGATCTGGAAGACGCTACGCCCGTGGTTGAAGGCCGAGGTATTCAACCTCCTGAACAACGACAAGTTGATCGGGTGGACGACCACCGTGACGCCGGATCCGAATAGCCCGGTGGATGAACTGGGCCTGCGAACCGGATTCGTGCGCGCCGCCAACTTCGGGAACGCGCGCGATAACAGGGACTACCCGCGCCCGCTTCCGGGCATCGACGGCCTGCGCACGTTCCAGGTGTCGTTCGGCCTGCGGTTCTAACCGCGAAAATTGTTTGCGTCTGCCTTACGGGGCGGCGTTCGCCGCCCCGTTTTTGTCGGCGCGCGTTCAGCCGCTGCATCCCGCTAATTCGTTGACCTGAGTGGAGTTTTGCTCGATAATCGTGGCTGGCGCGGCTTGTCGCGCGCCTCTCCTGGATGTCCGAACCGCAGCGCATCGACTCGAACGCCCCCGAGGGCGACAAGGAAGCCCGCATCGAGCAGCTGCTTCTCTCCGGTCTCGATCATTATTTCGCGGGTCAGTACGATCAGGCGATCAACGTCTGGACTCGGGTCGTCTTCCTCGAGCGCGGCCACGATCGAGCGCGGGCCTACATTGAACGCGCTCGCGGCGCGCTCGCGGAACAGCACCGTGAGTCGGAGGAGCTCCTGCACCGCGGTGTTGCCGCCTTCGATCGCGGCGAGACCGACCAGGCGCGTGACCTGATCACGCGAGCGGTGAAGCAGGGCGGCCCACACGACCTTGCGCTGCTCTTTCTGGAAAGGCTCAATCGGCTTGGCGGGCCGTCCCCGGCGGTCGAGGTGCCTCCTGCGGCTCCTGTGGAACGGCGCGCGAAGCCCCGCAACCTGGACACCGTCGAAACCTACAGCTGGCCCGTGCGCGCGTTCGCGATTGTCGCACTTGTGGGCGCAGTGTTCGCCGGACTGCTGCTCGGCGGCGTCCCGGTCCTCGAGTGGATGGCAGGGCTGCCCGCCGGGGAACCGGCGCGCGAGCAGGTGATCGCCATGCCGCCCGAGCCACTGCCGATTGCGCACGCGTCGGAGTTGCTGGTTGCGCGAGCGCGTTCGCTGCAAGCTGGTGGTCACCTTCACGATGCCCTCCGCGCGCTCGACATGATCGATCGCGCGGATCCGCTGCGCCCGGAAGCCGACCACGTTCGTGGCGAGGTGCAGCGGCAGTTGCTCGAAGGCGGCCGCGTGCAGGCCGCGGGCAGCGGAGAGGCGCGATGAAGTGCCCCAAATGCGCGTACCTCGGGTTTGAGACTGGGGACCGGTGCAAGAACTGCGGATACGACTTCTCCCTGACGGCAGCTGCGCCCGAGCCGTTGGCGGAGGCCACGATCCGCCGCGATGATTCGGAGGCGGCCGCCCCGGACCTGTGGCTGGATCGACTCGATCGCACGTTCGGTGAGGCTGCGTATCCTCACAACCCGAATCAGCGTGAGGGCGTGTCCAACGTACCTTCGGCCCCGGGGACCACGACGGCCGAGATCGCGCTGCCGCTCTTCAACCCTGACGACGTCGACGACACTCCGCTCATTTCGCTTCCTGTGGCCCCGCGTCAGCCCTTGTCGGTGCGCCGCACGCCGGAGGCTCCGCGCCTTCGGCCGACGGCCAGGGTGTCCCGACCCGAACCGGCGCTGAACTTCAGGGAAGAAACCGATGAGGACGCCGTAACGCAGGTGCGATCGCGGGAGACGCGTACGCCCGCCGCAGCTGCGCGTGCGCCGGTGTTCGATGCCGCGCGGAAGGTTGGCGGCAGGCGGATCGTTGCCGCCGCGATCGATACCACGATACTCCTCGCCATCGACCTGGCGGTGGTCTACTTCACGCTGCGCATGGCGGGGCTCGACGGCGGCGCGTTGAGTGCTCTCCCCGTTGCGCCGCTGCTCACGTTTCTCGTGCTCCTCAAGGTCGCGTACTTCACCGCGTTCACGGCCGTCGGCGGACAGACCATCGGCAAGATGGCCGTTCACATCCGTGTCGTAGGTGATGACGTCCAGGTGGACAGCGCGAGAGCAATTCGCAGGACCTGTGCCGGTTTCCTCTCGCTCCTTCCGCTCGGGCTGGGATTCCTGCCCGCCTTCTTTGGCGCCGATCGTCGCGCCCTGCACGATCGCCTCACTCAGACGCGGGTCGTCGGGCTACCATCAGCGTAGCGCGGATTCGTCCGCGCCCTGATGCGTCGTCTCGCTCTCTTCATCTCCACCGTCGGCTACGTCGGTTACGCGCCCTTCGCGCCCGGTACGTTCGGGTCGGCGGCGGGCGTGGCGGTGTTCTACGCGGTACGCAGCAGCGGGTCGGTGTCCGTGGAACTTGCCTCCATCGTGGTGCTCTTTGCCGTAGGGATCTGGAGCGGTACCCTGGCGGAGCATCATTTCGGCGGCGTGGATCCCGGGCCCATCGTGCTCGACGAGGTTGTGGGCATGCTCATTACACTGTGCCTGCTGCCCGTCAGTCCGCTCGGGGCGTTTGTCGGGTTCCTGGTCTTTCGCGTCCTCGACGTAATCAAACCGTTTCCATCGGCACGCTTCGAGAAGCTGCCCGGCGGCCTCGGCGTGATGGCCGACGACGGAATGGCCGCCCTGTACGGGAACCTGGTCATGCGAGCCTTGATCGCGATCGCGCCGGAGGCGCTGACCCGGTGAAGGTCGGACGGTGAGCTCGAACATGGAAGCCAGAACACAGAACGTGGAGAGCGCCCCGCGGCGCGCGGCGGTGCTCGCGGTCGGCAGCGAGATGCTCACACCGTTGCGCGTGGATACGAACTCGCTCTTCATCACCGAGCAGCTCAACGCCATCGGCATCGATGTCGTGTTCAAGGGTGTGGTCGGAGACGATCGCGCGGAGCTCGCGACGGCCGTACGCACGGCGCTCTCACGTGTCGACCTGCTGGTTCTGAGCGGCGGACTCGGTCCAACTGACGATGACGTGACGCGGGAGGTCGTCGCCGACGTGCTGGGGTTGCGGCTGGGTGAGCAGGAATCGATCACGGAACGGATCCGGCAGCGGTTCGCCTCGAGGGGGTGGACCATGCCCGAGATCAACCGTCGCCAGGCGATGGTTCCCGAAGGGGCATCAGTGCTCGACAACCCGAACGGCACCGCGCCGGGACTCTGGCTCGAGGAGGACGGTCGTATCGTGTTGCTGCTTCCCGGCCCGCCGCGAGAGCTCAAACCCATGCTTCGGTCGGTTATCGAGGCGCGGCTCGCGCCGCGGTGCGGACCGACGACGCTCCTGCGCCGCATTGTCCGTATCACCGGACGTACCGAGTCTCATACGGACGAAGCGCTGCAGCCGTTGTACACCGAGTGGAACAGGGCAGCAGTGCCGCTGTCGGCAACGATCCTCGCGGCGCTTGGGCAGATCGAGCTGCACCTCTCCGCATGTGCCGACGATCGCGACGCCGTGGAGCGCGCGCTCGACCGGGGCGTCGCGCAGGTGCAGGAGGAGCTGGGCGCCGATGCATACAGCACCGACGGGCGGCCGCTCGAGCAGGTGGTGGGCGATCTCCTGGTCGCGCGCGGCCTGCGTATTGGCGTCGCCGAATCGTGCACTGGCGGCCTCATCACCTCGCGTCTGACCGATGTGCCGGGCAGTTCCCGGTACGTCGATCGATCGGTGGTCACGTACAGCAACGAGGCCAAGGTGGCGATGCTTCGCGTACCCGAAGCGTTGCTCGCCGAGCACGGTGCGGTGAGCGAGCCGGTAGCCCTCGCCATGGCGGATGGAATTCGATCGATGGCCGGAGTGGACGTTGGCGTTGGCGTGACCGGCATTGCGGGCCCGGGAGGCGGCACGCCGGAGAAACCCGTCGGAATGGTATGTCTTGCGGCGCTGACGAGGGGCGTGAGCCGCGTGCGCACCGCAAGGTTCATCGGAGAACGCGAGCAGATCAAGTTCCAGGCGTCACAGGCTGCGCTCGATATGGTCCGCCGGTTGCTGCTCTGATACTGCCTCTTTCCACGTTCCGATAGCCGAAGGGCTGAGGCCGCGAAGGTGCTTCGTGGCAGTTCGACATCGGAGTTCGGAACCGGGGATGATGAGACTCTTCACCGCCATCGAGCTCGACGAGGACGTGCACGCGCGGGCGGCAACCCTATTGGAAACGCTTCGCCGCCGGGCAGCGGAGGGGGCGCCAGGAGCGAGGCTGACGTGGGTGCCCGCCGACCGCATGCACCTGACGTTGCGCTTCATCGGCGAGGTGGAAGACACGATGGCGGCCGCCGTCATCACGGCGCTGCGGGAACCCATAGCCGTTGAACCGTTCACGGTCCGGTGGGAAGGGCTCGGGTCGTTTCCACCACGCGGCGCGCCACGCGTGCTCTGGGTCGGGGTCGCGGAGGGAACCGACGGCCTGGTTCGGGCCGAAGCCGCCGTGAGCGCACGGCTCGAGGCACTCGGCATTCCGGGAGAGGAACGGCCCTACAGTCCCCACCTGACCCTCGCGCGCGTGCGCGAGCCCGCAGGCCTGAAGAGTGCATCGCTGTTCCAGGGGCTCAGTGGCGCGCTCGGGTCGACGCGCGTCCAGGCGATTACACTGTTCCGCAGCCACCTGTCGCCGAAAGGGCCCACGTATGTGGCGATGGAGCGGACAGGACTGGCCCGCGCGTCATGAACGATCTCTTGATCATCGCGTTCGGGTATCTCGTCGGTTCGATCCCGTTTGCGTTCCTGCTGGCGCGCCGGCGCGGTATCGATCTGCGCCACGTGGGCAGCGGCAACGTCGGCGCGACCAACGTGCTGCGGACAAGCGGTGTATCGATGGCGATCGTCGCCATGGCGCTCGATGCGCTGAAGGGTTCCGTAGCGGTCCTCGTGGCAACCCCTGTCGCGCCGGGCGCCGCCACTGCGGTTGCCGCCGGTCTCGCTTCGGTCATCGGGCATATCTATCCGGTGTGGCTTGGTTTCAAAGGGGGCAAGGGAGTGGCGACCGCCGCGGGAGTTTTCGGTGTGCTCGCGCCCGCGGCGCTCGGGATCGCGAGCGCGGTGTTCGTGCTGACCGTCTGGGCCACCCGCTATATCTCAGTTGGATCTCTTGCGGCGGCCGTCACGCTGGCCATTGCGACAGCGGCGGCTGACTTGCCATCGGCGGTAGCCGTAGGCGCCATCGTCGCGGCGCTCGTCATCATTCACCGGCATCGCGGGAACCTGGCGCGTCTTGCAGCCGGGACGGAACGCCGCGTCGGGCAGCGCCTGTGAACGGGCACCGCATTGCCGTCCTGGGTTCCGGCAGCTGGGGTACCGCGCTTGCGGTCCACCTCGCGCGCGTTGGTCACGACGTGCATCTCTGGGCTCGCGATCCCGCCCTCGTTGCCGAAATGGACGCCCGGCGCGCCAATGCCGTATACCTGCCGGATATCCGGTTCCCGGCGTCGCTCCACGTCACCGCGAGCCTCGGCGACGCGCTGCACGGCTCGACCCTCGTCGTTTCCGCCGTGCCGTCACATGGCACCCGTGATGTCATTCGCCGGGCCGCCAGCCACCTTCGCACTGATGCCATCGTGGTGAGCGCCACCAAGGGTCTCGAGCAGAACACGCTCTTTCGCGTCTCGGAGATCATGGAGCAGGAGCTCGGTCGCGACCGGGAGATCGTGGTGCTCTCGGGGCCAAGTTTCGCGCCGGAGCTTGCGCGTGAGCTGCCGACCGCCGTGTCGGTTGCCTCGCGCCATCCCGGCGCGGTCGAGCGTGTCCAGGCCGACTTCCGCGCGCCGTACTTCCGCTTGTATGGCAGCGATGACATGGTCGGCGTCGAAATCGGTGGCGCCCTGAAGAACGTGATCGCGATTGCGGCGGGCGCGGTGGAAGGGCTCGGGCTGGGTCACAACGCGCTGGCAGGACTCATCACGCGGGGGCTGGCTGAAATCACTCGTTTGGCCTGTGCGGCAGGGGCCCGCCGGGACACCCTCGCAGGACTGACGGGGCTCGGCGATCTCGTCTTGACGTGCACCGGCTCGCTCAGCCGCAATCGTCACGTCGGAATCGAGCTGGCGCGCGGCCGGTCGCTGCCGGACGTGCTCGCCGGCATGAAGATGGTGGCCGAGGGCATCAACACCACCAGTGCGGCGCTGGCGCTTGGGGCGCGTCACGATGTCGAGCTGCCAATTGCCGAACAGGTTGCCGAGGTGCTGGCAGGCCGGAAGGATCCACGCAGCGCCCTCTTCGATCTGATGGTCCGCCCGCAGCGCGCCGAGGCCGGATAATAGGGGCATGGGATTTTTCGACAAGCTTCGCGAGGGGCTCAGTCGCACGAAGCAGCAGATCGTCAGCCGGTTCGAGGAGATCGTCGAGACCGCCGACGCGCCCGAGCAACGTACGCGCCCTATAGACGTCGACACGATCGAGGCGCTCGAGGAGCTGCTTATCTCCGCCGACGTCGGCCTTGCCGCTACCGAGCGGATCATCACGGCGGTTCGGGATCGCGCGAGGCGCGGTGAGAGCCTTCGGGATCTCGTCAAGGAGGAGATCCGCAAGATCTTCGATGATGTCGCGCCCGCGGTGTCGTCCAACGGCCACGCGCCGCATGTCACGCTCATCGTCGGCGTGAACGGAACCGGGAAGACGACGACCATTGGCAAACTCGCCAATCACCTGAAGGCGACGGGCAAATCGCCCCTCATCTGCGCGGCCGACACGTTCCGCGCGGCAGCGGTGGAGCAGTTGGAAATCTGGGCGACCCGGGCCGGCGTTGACATCGTCCGAGCGAAGGATGGTTCCGACCCCGCCGCCGTCGTGTTCGATGCCATCCAGAGCGGCAGGGCAAGGGGACGGGATCCGATTCTCGTCGACACGGCCGGAAGGCTGCACAACCGCGTCAACCTGATGAACGAGCTCGACAAGATCAAACGCGTGGCGGGCCGTGCGGCGGAGGGCGCGCCGCACGAAGTGCTGCTCGTGCTCGACGCGACGGTTGGGCAGAACGGCCTTGCCCAGGCGCGGGAGTTCATGAACGTGGCGGGCGTCAACGGGATCGTGCTCACGAAACTGGATGGCACGGCAAAGGGCGGCATCGCGGTGGCGATTGCCAACGACCTGAAGTTGCCCATTCGATACGTCGGAGTCGGCGAAGGGATCGACGACCTCATTCCGTTCTCGCCGCGCGACTACGTGGACGCCCTGTTCCAGGAGAAGTGGTAGCGGAGGACCGGGCGTGGATGCAGCGGGCGCTGGTCCTCGCCGAGCGAGGGCTCGGGCGCACTACGCCGAATCCGGTCGTCGGCGCGTGCGTCGTGACCGACGAAGGCGTGGTGGTAGGACAGGGCGCGCACGAGCGGGCGGGCGAGCCGCACGCTGAGGTTCATGCGCTCAATGCCGCTG
>WUUC01057701.1_pt1 | contig 10796 bp, 9 predicted proteins | sample 6278441 | NCBI WGS metagenome assembly WUUC01 (sample SAMN13675441, study PRJNA597444) | soil metagenome | isolation source: soil | place: USA: Washington | collected 2017-10 | reverse complement strand
CGTACCCGATCGAGTCGGCGCTGTCCGGCATCCAGCGGCGCGAGGACCGGATGTGGTACCGGCGCACGTTCACCGTGCCCAGCACCTGGCGGGTCGGCCGGGATGCCCGGCTGCGCCTCAACTTCGGCGCGGTCGACTATGACTCCACGATCTGGGTCAACGGCCGTCAGGTGAGCACCCACCGCGGCGGCTTCGACTCGTTCAGTGTGGACATCACCGACGCGCTGATCGGCCGGGGCCCGCAGGAGTTGCTGGTCGGCGTCACCGACCTCACAGACGCCACCTGGCAGCCGGTCGGCAAGCAGCGCAATGTCCCCGACCGCGGGATCTTCTACACCTCGAGCTCGGGCATCTGGCAGACGGTGTGGCTGGAACCGGTGGCACAGGCCAACATCACGCAGCTCGACCAGACGCCGAACCTGGCGGGCTCCTCCTTGAAGCTGACAGCCCGTACCAGCGGCGACACCGCGGGCGTGTCCGTCGAGGCCATCGCCTACGACGGCAACCGGGTGGTTGGCCGGGTCACCGGCGCACCCGACACCGAGCTGAGCGTGCCGGTGCCGAACGCGAAGCTGTGGTCACCGGATTCCCCCTTCCTCTACAACCTCACGGTGCGTCTGGTACGCCACAATAAAACCGTCGACGCGGTCGGCTCCTACTTCGGCATGCGGCAGATCGGCACCGCGCGCGGCGCGGACGGCAAGCTGCGGATGACCCTCAACGGCAAGATCCTGTTCCATATGTCCACATTGGACCAGGGGTTCTGGCCGGACGGAATCCACACCGCGCCGACCGACGCGGCACTGCGCTTCGACCTCGAGCAGCACAAGACGCTCGGCTTCAACACCGTGCGCAAGCACATCAAGGTGGAGCCCGACCGGTGGTACTACCACGCCGACCAGCTCGGTTTGCTTGTATGGCAAGATATGCCGGCGATGAAGACGTCCAACCAGCTGCCGCCCGTCGACGCCCGTGACCAGTTCGAGCGCGAGCTGCACACCATGGTGGACAAGCACAAGAGCTTCACCTCCGTGGTGGTGTGGGTGCCGTTCAACGAGGGCTGGGGCGAGTGGGACCGCACCGAGACCGGCCGGATCGCCGACAGCGTCAAGGCGCAGGACCCGAGCCGGCTGGTCAACGCGCACAGCGGGGTCAACTGCTGTGCGTCCAAAGGAGACTCCGGCCGCGGCGACATCCTCGACCATCACCAGTATGTCGGCCCCGCCGCACCGGCCCCGAGTGCCACCCGGGTCGCGGCGGACGGCGAGCACGGCGGGCTGGGCCTCGAGGTCGAGGGCCACATGTGGTTCGGCGAGGGCCACGCGTACGAGATGGAGCCGGACGCCGCCACGCTGACCCGCCGCTACGTGGAGAACCAGCGCGACGTGCTGGCGACCGCCCAACAGTGCGGGATCAGCGCGGCGATCTACACCCAGATCACCGACGTCGAGCACGAGGTGAACGGCTTCTTCACCTACGACAGGCAGGTCCGCAAGCTGGACTTCGACCAGGTGCGGGCGGTCAACGAGTCGATCATCCGAGGCGCCGACGGCTCGGGCGGCGGCCCGGCACCCGGCCCAGGTACCCCTGGCCCGGACGGGATCGCCGCCTATCCCTTCAGCGAAGGCAGCGGATCGACAACCGCGGACGAGGTCGGTGACCACGACGCCACCCTGACCGGTGGTGCCGCCTGGACCACCGGGCACACCGGCACCGGCATCCAGTTCGACGGCATTTTGTCCACAGTGGACACTGAGGCGTCCATCCTGGACACCGCCGGCAACTACTCCGTCGCCGCGTGGGTGAAACTGGACAGCCTCGGCGGCTTCGCCACCGCGGTAAGCCAGGACGGCCCGACCAACAGCGCGTTCTTCCTGCAGTACTCGGGCGCCGACAACCGCTTCGCGTTCAGCTTCACCGGCGTCCGCGCACTCGCCCCGGCCGCACCGGAAACCGGCCGCTGGTACCACCTCGCCGGCGTCCGCGACGTCACCGCGGGCTCTCTCACCCTCTATGTGGACGGCCAACCGGCCGGTGTCGCCTCATCCTGCCTGGGCGACCCCGGCACCGGCGACACCCTCATCGGTCGCGCCAAGTTCAACGGCAACCCCGTGGACTACTGGCGCGGCGCCATCGACCAGGTCCACCTCTTCGACCGAGCCCTGCCGCCGGCCGAGGTCGCCACGCTCTACCACTCCGGCCGGTGACTACCTGCCTTTGGCCGAGCCTGGCTCGGACATTCCGCGGTGCAGCTTGGCCTTGACGGTCTCCGGAAGGACTTTGGCCGCCGCGGCGATCAGGTTGTTCTTCACCGAGCCGGCCACCACGTGGTCCTTGCCCTTCATGAGCGCATCGAATCCATGCTCGGCGACCTGGGCCGGATCGTCCTTTTCGGACGCTCCGACCTTGGTGTGCAGCAGCCCGGCCCGAGCGAAGAAGTTTGTGTCCGTCGGCCCGGGCATCAGCGCTGTCACCGTGACTCCGCTGTCCTTGAGCTCCTCGCGCAGTGCCTCGGAGAACGACAGCAGGAACGCCTTGGACGCGCTGTAGGTCGCCTCGAACGGTCCCGGCTGGGTGGCCGCGATCGATGAGGTGAACAGGATCCGGCCGGCGCCCCTGCGGACCATGTCTCGCACGGTGAGCTTGGCCAGGTGTACCGACGAGCGCACGTTGAGATCGATCAACTTCAGGTCGTCGTCGAGGTTCGTGCTCGCGAACGCGCCACCCACGCCGACGCCGGCGTTGATCACGACGGCGTCAACCGGCCGACCGGTCGCGGTGGCGGCCGTGTACAGCCGCTCCACACCGTCTACTTCGGACAGATCGGCCTGGACCGGCTCGACCTGGGCACCGAGCGCCCTGAGATCTCTCGCGGCGCTGGAGATCCCGGTGTCCTCGGCGGCGATCACGAGGTCGAAGGCGTGGTTCGCGAACTGCTTGGCAAGCTCGTAGCCGATACCGCTCGACGCTCCAGTCACGATCGCGAGCGAGCGGCCGGTGGCGGTGGTCATCGGTGACCTCTCCCGTCGGTCAAGGCTGGAGCAGCACCTTGACGGTGCCGTCCTGCTTCTTCTGGAACGTCTCGTAGGCATGCGGGGCTTCGCTCAACGGCACCCGGTGGGTGGCGAAGTCGTCCGTCCCCAAGGGATCGTCGTCGGTGAGCAGCGGCAGGATGTCCGGTACCCAGCGCCAGACGTTGGCCTGTCCCATGCGGAGCTGGATCTGCTTGTCGAACAGGGTCATCATCGGCAGCGGATCGAGCATGCCGCCGTACACCCCGATGATCGAGATCGTGCCGCCGCGGCGCACCGCGTCGATGGCCAACTTCAAGGCGTGCAACCGATCCACTCCGGCCCGGCGCATCAGGCTGGCCGCGAGGCCATCCGGGAGCAGCCCGGTCGCACCCTGCGCCAGCCGGGCCGCGGGCGCGCCGTGTGCCTCCATGCCCACCGCGTCGATCACCGCGTCGGGTCCCCGGCCACCGGTGAGGTCGCGGATCACCTCGGCCAACTGGCCGCCGTGCTCGCTCAGGTCGAGCGTCTGCACGCCGCGCTCCCGCGCCCTGTCCAGCCGCTCCCGCACGAGGTCCACGCCGATCACCGTTCCCGCCCCACGATGCAGGGCGATCCGCGCGGACATGTCGCCGATTGGACCGAGGCCCAGCACCACCACGGTGCCGCCGTTCGGAACGCCGGCGTATTCGACCGCCTGCCACGCGGTGGGCAGCACGTCGGAGAGGTAGACGAACCGGTCGTCCGGCGGGCCATCGGGAACCTTGATGGGCAGTGTGTTCCCGAACGGCACGCGCAGGTACTCGGCCTGGCCACCCGGCACCTGGCCATAGAGCTTGGTGTAGCCGAACAGGCTCGCGCCCATGCCCTGCTCGCGCACCTGGGTGGTCTCGCACTGCGACTGCAGGCCCTGGCCGCACATGAAGCAGGTGCCGCAGGAGATGTTGAACGGAATCACCACCCGGTCTCCGGGCCGCACCTCGGTGACGCCGGTCCCGGCCTCCTCGACGATGCCCATCGGCTCGTGGCCGAGAATGTCGCGCTCCTCGAGGAAGGGCCCGAACAGCTCGTACAGATGCAGATCCGATCCGCAGATGCCGCTCGAAGTGATCCGCACGATCACATCGGTCGGTTCCTTGATGATCGGATCCGGCACCGTGTCCACCCGAACATCGCGCTTGCCATGCCACGTCACGGCCTTCATCGCCACCACCTCCACGGTCGCCGCGCTAGGCCTTCCCCAGCTGGGGCGCCCTAAACGGCCAGCGAGGGTTGATCGCCGGCAAGCGGGTAACCGACTAGGAGGGATGACGAAACGAAGGAGGCACCGTGTCGAGTACCGAGACCGGTCACATCACCGGAACACGGGACAAGGACTACAACATCATCTGGTTCGTCGAGGCCTGCCTGAGCAACACTTTGCGGCTGGAGAACTACATCCAGGACGCCGAGCGCGAGGGTGACACGGAGTTGGCGGAGTTCTTCCGCCGCGCCCAAGGCGAAAGCCGCAAGGGCGCCGAGCAGGGCAAGGACATGCTCGGCAAGCGGCTGGCCAACAGGTAGAGCTGTGACGAAGCGGCGCGGGCGACGCCCGCGCCGCTCGGCCGTCACCAGTCGCCGTCGGGAGGAGTGAACTGGGCGACGGTGAACTCGGCACCCTGCGGGTCGCGGATCAAGGCGTTCTTGGTCCACAGGTCATCGGAGGACGTGACGATCGTCGCGCCCAATCGCTCGGCCGTGGCGGCGCTGTCGTCCCGGTCCGCCACGGTGAACGTGACATGCCACCGGGACGGTTCGCCGGGGGCGGTGATCGCGAGTCCGCCGATCACGTCGGCGAAACCCGGCGGCGCCGAGGCCTGCCGCTCGTGGATGCCGGGGTCGACGGTGGCCGCGAGGTGGTCGCCGTACCCCGGCACCTGGAGCATCGTCCCCGCCCCCTGGTCCAGATCGGCGGCCCGCCAGCCGAAGATGGGCGTGTAGAACGCCATTGCGGCGTCGCGGTCGGGAGTGTGCAGGTCGCTGAAGTTCCAGGTACCCGGAGTGTTCGTCGCCTGCGCGCCCAGCCGCCTGCGCGCCTGCCAGAGCCGGAAGGCGGCCCCGGCCGGGTCGGTGCAGCTGGCGGCCCGGCCGCCCGGACCGGCGTCCGCGGGTGCCGAGACAACCGTGCCACCGCCCGCGGTCACGGCCGTCGCGGTCGCGTCGGCGTCGTCGACCGCGACATAGGTGTTCCACGCCGCCGTGCCGGCGGACGCCGGCGCGATCGCCCCGACGTCCTGGCCGTCGAGGGTGGCGATGAGATAGGAGCCCGGCGCGTCGGGAGGCACCGCGTCGGTCAGCGTCCAACCGAACAGCCCGGCGTAGAACCGACTCGCCGCATGCGGGTCTGGCTGCTCGGTGTCGATCCAGCACGTCACGCCGTGCGGGTAGGTCCTCGGCTCGGCCATCCGGCCCCCTTTCCTCGGTTACCGGGGGCACGGTACCGAGCCTCACCGACAACGCCGGGAACTCCCGCGCCACGCGGCGGCGAGCCCGACACCCACCGCGCAGGCGCCGGTGAGGAGGCCGCGGTGGCGGGAGGCCCACAACTGCGGACTGGTCGCGTGGGCACGCTGGTCGAACCGGCCGTGCGCGCCGTGATCGGCTCCACCGGCATCGTCGACCGGACGCCACAGGTTGCTCCGGTCGTCCGTCCGGTGCGGCGCCTCGGTCTGCTGGGCGCGGTAGCCGGTGCGGGCCAGGTACCTGTCGAGGACTCCGGGTGCGAACTTGTTGGCCAGCAAGGTAAGCACGGTCGACATCCCGACCCAGTACTCCCGGCGGCGGGGATGGTCGGCGGCGTACAGCACCGCCGCCGCGGCCACCTCGGGTTGGTAGATCGGCGGTACCGGCTGGGCGCGGTGCGGCAGCGTGGTGGCTGCCCAGTCGAACTGCGGGGTGTTGATGGCGGGTAGCTGGACCATGGTCACGGACACGTGCGCGTTGTCGTGCAGCAACTCGCAGCGCAGCGACTCGGTGAAGCCCTGGATGGCGTGTTTGGCGCCGCAGTAGGCGGACTGCAGGGGGATGCCCCGGTAGGCCAGCGCCGAGCCCACCTGGACGATCACCCCACGGTCACGGGACAGCATGCGACGCAGCGCCGCCTGGGTGCCGTACCCGTAGCCCAGGTAGGTCACCTCGGTCACCCTGGTGAACTCCTCCGGCCGCAACTCGGTGAACGGGGCGATCTTGCCGGCGAACGCGTTGTTGACCCACACCTCGATCGGGCCGAGTTCGCGTTCCACCCGCTCGGCGGCCCGCTCCACCGCGGCGTGGTCGGCCATGTCCACCGCGATGGCCAGCGGCTCACCGCCGGCCGCGCGGACATCCCTTGCCGCGCCGTCGAGCCCGGCGTCACCCCTGGCCAGCAGCGCGACCCGGTCGCCACGCGCGGCGAACCTCCTGGCCACCGCGCGACCCACCCCGGCGCTCGCCCCGGTCACCACCACGACCCGCTCCTGTGCCATGACGGTGGCGTACCCGCGTCCGGTCCGGTTCACTCACCGCCGGCCCCTGGCGAGGTCGCGTTCTGCGGCGTCGAGCAGGGCGAGCACGTCCTGGTCGGTGGTTTGGTGGAAGTCGCGGTAGAACTGGCCGACGGCCTGGAAGTAGGCCGGACGGGCCACGCAGTGCACCTGGTCGGCTTCGGTGAGCAGGCGCTCGGACGCGTCCGGGGCGCACACCGGGGCGGCGAAGGCCAGGGTCCTCGGTTGCTCACGGCGCAGGTGGCGCAGTGCCGCCCGGGCGGTGACTCCGGTGGCCAGGCCGTCGTCACAGACGATGAGGTCCCGCCCCTCGAGGGGACCGGGGTCCCGGTCCCGCCCGTACAGCTCGGCGCGGCGGCGTGCCTCGGCCTCTTCCCGTTCGCAGGTGGCCCGCAGGTCGTCCTCGGTGAGTCCCAGCGCCAGCAGGCTGCCGTGGTCGTAGACCGGTGGCCCGCCGGCGGTGACGGCGCCGAGGCCGAACTCCGGTTGTCCCGGCGCGCCGATCTTCCGGACGACCTGAACGGCGAGCTGTGCCCGCAGGGTACGGGCGACCTCGTAGGCCACGGGCACTCCGCCGCGGGCCAGGCCGAGCACGACCGGTTCGTGCCAGTCCTCGTCGGCCAGTCTGGCGGCCAGCATCCGGCCGGCGGTGTGCCGGTCGGTGAACCGCCGGTCTTCGGTTCTCCGCAAGGCTTCCATAGCAATCCCCTAACGCTTTCCTTGAAGGGCATACCCAGTAGCCGCGAGGTGCATGCGTGACGATGGTTGACCAGGGGTCACGCGGGTACCCGGGATGTACGCCGAGTGACGAGGAGTCCCAAATGGAGGAACGCCCGCCACCGGAGCTACCCGATGCGTACCTGGTGCGGTTCGTCACCACACCGCAGGGGCGGATGCGTAGCCGGATCCTCGGTGAACCGGGCGCGGCGCCGCCGGTGGTCGCGGTGATGGGGATGGCAGTGTCCGACTACCTGCTGCCGGCGCTCGCCGCGCTGCGCTGGACTCGCAGCCACCTGCTCGACCTGCCTGGGCTGGCCGGTAGTGGTGCACCGCCCGCGCCACTCGACGTGCCCGGCTATGCCGACGCGGTGGCCAACTGGCTGGCCGCCGCGGATCTGCCACCGGTCGTGCTGATCGGTCACTCCAGCGGAACCCAGGTCGCCGCGCGAGCCGCCGCACTGCGCCCGGATCGGGTGGCCGCACTGGTGTTGGCCGCTCCCACCATCGACCCGGCGTACCGGAGCTGGCCGAAAGTCCTCGTCCGGTGGCGTCTCGACAGTCGCTTTCCCATGCCCGGTCTCGAGGAGAACCACCGTCCGGAGTGGAAACGGGCCGGGCTGCGGCAGATCGCGCACCTGATCTCGGTGCACCTGCGCGACCGGATGGAGGACGTCCTCCCCGGGATCACCTGCCCGACCCTGGTGATCCGGGGCGAGCAGGACAAGCTGTCGACCCGACGGTGGGCGAAGGACCTCGCCGCCCGCGCTGAGAACGGCCGCTTCGTCGAGGTTCCCGGTCCGCATACGTTCCTGTGGCGGGATCCGGCGGTGTGGTCCGAGCCCATCGAGCGCCTCACGGCCGATCGGAGCGTGACACGGTGAGACCACGTCGGGTGATCGCGTCGTTTGACTCCGCGTCGACCATGCTGCGGGTGCTCGCCCAGCACCTGCACGGCACCGACAGTCCGGCGCTGGGTCTTGGCCTGAGCGCCCGGCTGGCCGGCCGGGTGCTGCCCGCGGTCAACCGTTTTCCGCCGCGCGCACGGGAATGGCTCTACGCGCGGTCGGGCGCGTGGGAGGCGATCCGGGCTAGCCGGCTGGCCGATGTCGACGTCGAGGCCATCGCCGGGTGGGTCACCGGCCACTACCCGCGGCGGCGCTACCCGGCCGTCATGATCGGCTCGTCGTCCGGGGCGGTCACCCATCTCGCCGCGCTGGCCGGTACGCCCTGGCTGCCGCAGACCCTGCTCGTCCCGGTGCTGCACGACGGCCTCGACCCGGACCGGCCGAAGGAGTCCATGGCCGCCCTCGCCGGCGCCCGTACGGCGTTCACCGAGGCGAATCCGGGGATCGCGCTGCACCACATGCACGATCCCAACCAGGATCGGCTGATGATCCGGCGGATGGCCTACTTCCGGTACAAGTACCGGACCCTGCCGCACGCCTACGCGGAGTTCCTGCGGCAGTACCTGGAACCGGGTGGCACGGTGCTGGTGGTCGACTGCACCGAGCGGTTCCCCGCGACGATCGCCGGCGACCGGCAGACCTTCCAGCACGGCGCGATCGGCGGTATCTCGGCCGATGAGTACGAGCACGGAAGCCAACGGGTGAGCCAATTTCTCGCTCAGCAGGGGTCTGTCCACACCGGCTGGGAGTGGCCGCGGACCGACGCCATGGACGTCGAGGCCGAGTGGGGCTTCGACTCCGCCCTGCTGACCGACCTGGCCCCGCTGTGCCGCGCCGAGGGCTTTCAGTTGCGGCGGTTGACCTTCCCGCACGCGCAGACGTTGAGCGCACCCGTCGCCGAGCTGTACCGGGACTGGTACGAGAAGACCGGTCTGCCCGCGAACCGGTTGCTGGTGGACTGCTTCGCGCTCATCGACGCGCACCTTCCGCTGCGCCTTGGGTTGGTGCCGTACTGGACGGTGTTCTCCACCAAGGGCGCCGCCGACGAGCTGGTGGACTACCTCGACCACACCCGCCGCTACCGCGAGATCCACATTGGACTGTTCTCCCACGGCACCTGCTCGATCGGGCTGGCCGAGCTCGCCGACTGGGACCGTGCGCTGGCCAGAGCCGCCGTGACCGGCGACTACTGCGGGGTGGACCGTGCGGCATACCCACAGGACTTCGCCAGCAATGCCCGGTTCCACGACCAGCTCGCCGCATTCGACCAGCCGGACCAGCCGGCACGGCCGGCAGGCTGGCCATGGGTGCGCGACCGGCTGAACCAGCGAGTGGCCGCCGAGGTGGTCACAGAGACGAGGTAAATCGTGGCCGCACAGACGATCCGGGTAGCCGACCTGGACATCCCGGTGTCCCGGTTGGACAAACCGTTCTACCCGGAAGAACACCTCAGCAAGGGCGACGTGATCGAGCACTACCAAGCGGTGGCCGACGTGATGCTCCCGCACCTCGCCGAACGCCCGCTGACGCTACGCCGCTACCCCGACGGGATCGGCGCCAAGGGATTCGTCCAGCAGGACGCCGCCAACCTCGTCGACGGCTGGCCGCGCCTGGTCGAGACGCCGCGACGCCAGGGTGCGGGCACGGTGAGCCATGTGGTGTGTGACGACGCGGCGACGTTGGTGTACTTGGCAAACCAGGCCGCCATCGAACTCCACATCTGGCCGTCCACAGTGGACGATTTGGAACACCCGGACCGTCTGGTGATCGACATCGATCCGCCTGACGGTGTCGAGGTGGCCACGCTGCGCGCCATCGCCCGCCAGCTGCGCGACCTGTTCACCTCGGTCGGGTTCACACCGTTCGTGCAAGCCACCGGCGGGCGCGGCTTCCACGTGGTCGCCCCGCTTGACCAGTCCGAGGACTACCGCTTCGTCCGTGACCTCGCCGCCGACCTGGCCGACCACGCGGCCCGGCAGCACCCGGACCTGCTGACCACCGCGCAGCGCAAGCAGAAGCGCGGCAACCGGATCTTCCTCGACGTCAACCGCAACGCCTATGGCCAGACCTTCGTCGCCCCGTACTCGCTGCGTGCCCGGCCCGGCGCACCCGTGGCCACCCCGCTGGACTGGTCCGAGCTCGGCCGCTCGGCACCGAACGGCCACGACCTGCGCACCATCCGCAAACGCCTTGCCCGCAAGGCCGACCCGTGGTCGACCATGCACGAGCACGCCGCCGCGCCGGCCACCGCCCGGACCAAGCTCGACGCCCTCGGGGAATGACGTCAGGGTAGGAACTCGGTTGCCTTGGTGCGCATGCCTTTGGTGAGCATGTCCCAGGCGTCCGGGTCGCCCTTGAGAACCGCCTCGGTGGTCGACTTGATCTGTTCGAACGTGGCGTGCGGCGGGATCGGCGGAATGTTGGGGTCACAACGCACATCCAGCACCGCCGGCCGGTCGGCCGTCAGCGCCCGGTCCCAGGCCGGGCCGAGCCCGTCCGGGGTGTCCACCGAGATGCCGTCCAGCCCGATCGCGCGGGCGAAACCGGCGTAGGACACGTCCGGGATCACCTGGGACTCCTCGAACTTCGGCGCGCCGCCCATCGCGCGCAGCTCCCAGGTGACCTGGTTGAGGTCGTTG
>WUUC01160942.1_pt1 | contig 10797 bp, 8 predicted proteins | sample 6278441 | NCBI WGS metagenome assembly WUUC01 (sample SAMN13675441, study PRJNA597444) | soil metagenome | isolation source: soil | place: USA: Washington | collected 2017-10 | reverse complement strand
TCGGCGCGAATCTGCTGGGTTCGCCTGCCAGAAAGCCCGAAGGCTTCTTGATGAAGGCCGTCAAACGCGCGGCGCTGGCTTTCGTGGGCACGCTGATCCAGCGCGTGAGCACGCGCGGGCTCGACCGTTTGCTGCCTGAAACCGCACCCCAGCGCCTCGAAGAGGCGCCGCGTCCGCGCGTTTATTGACCGTTGTCTCGAGGAGGCGATGAGCATGAGAGCCGTATCGAGACTGGGCATTGTCAGCGCCGTCCTGTGGGGCGCCTTCGCGTGCAATCCAGCGTCGCGCGGAGACAAGGTCAACGAAGCAACCGTCGCGCCCGCTGGTGAGGCACCGAGCGCTGCAGCGTCCGGCGCGACCGCGACGTTGAGCGAGCCGATGCGCGCCTCCGCCCAGCTGACGGCGGCGGAGGGCACGCGGATCGACGGGAACGCGAAGTTTTTCCAGCAGCCGGACGGTGTGCTCGTGGTGCTCGAGGTGCAGCACGCGCCTCCTGGCAAGAAGGGCGTGCACGTGCACACCAAGGGGGACTGCAGCGATATCGGGGGGCAAAGCATGGGCTCGCATTTCGCGCCAAAGCTCGAGCAGCATGCTCTACCGAGCGAACCATCGGACCGGCACCTCGGGGATCTGGGGAACATCTCCGTGGCCGCGGATGGCAAGGGGCGGCTCGAGATCAAGGTGCCCTCCGCTACGCTTGGCGCCGATGACTCAACCTCATTTCTGGGTCGCGCGTTGATCGTCCATGCAGGGGAGGACACGGGTAGCGAAGCGCAGCCTGCCGGCAACTCCGGCAAACCGATGGCCTGCGGTGTGATCCACGAGAGCGGGTCCTGAGATGATGAAGCGCCCCCGTGGGTCATCCCCGCCCACGGCTGGCGGGATGCGGTGGTCTCAGTCGTTCGCTTCGCGAGGGCGCCGCTCGAAACCCTGCTCCCCGATGAGGGGCACGAAGCGCACGTCGACGAGCCGCTCTTCGCGGTAGGTGCCATTCGGCCGCCGCGTGATGCGCACCAGTGTCTGCGAACCGTCGGGCCCGAGTGGAATCACCAGACGCCCGCCCACCGCCAGCTGCTCGAGCAGCGCTGGCGGCGCCCGGGGCCCCACTGCCGCCACGGCAATGGCATCATAGGGGGCGTGTTCGGGCCAGCCCAGCGTGCCGTCTCCGCAGCGTACGTGAACGTTGTCATAACCCAGGCGCGCCAGGCGTTCGATTGCCGCCCGGCACAGGGTCTCGACGCGTTCGACGCCGTAGACCGTGTGTGCGACCCGGCTCAGGACCGCTGCTGCGTATCCGGAGCCCGTTCCGATATCGAGCACTCGGTCGTGCTCCGTCAGGCGCAGCGCTTCGACGGTGAACGCGACGATGTAGGGCTGAGATATGGTCTGACCATCTCCGATGGGCAGCGGCGCGTCGTCGTACGCAAAAGGGGCGAGGTGACGCGAAATGAAGGCGTGACGGGGCACAGCCGTCAGCGCATCCAAGACACGCCGATCCCGAATGCCCCGATTCGCGAGCTGCTTCCAAACCATACGAGCTCGTTCACTGGCATATTCTGCCACGATCGTGCACTCCTTCCCCACCGTGCCGGCGCGCCGTCGATGACCTCGTGGCCGTCGCGGCACCACCCGTTCCCAGTGTGATGGACACCATACTCACACGTTTCGGCGGTCGCAACCGGGCGGCCCGTTAACTCCGGGAATGGCACGACGTCTGCACATCGTTTCTGGTGTGTGTTCGAAACCGTCTCGGGGCAGCGGCTCGCCGCGTGCCACCGGGACACACGCCGGAAATCCTTCGGCATATCTGCACGGCACCGACCGAGCGAGGAGAACGACGATGAATTGGGACAGTGTAGCCGGCAAGTGGCGTGAGCTCGAGGGTCAACTTCGCAGCAAGTGGGGCAAGTTGACCGATGATGATTTGCAAGTCATCGCCGGCAAGAAGGACATCCTGATTGGACGACTGCAACAGCGTTACGGCTACGAGCGCGATCGTGCCGAGCGTGATGTCGACGATTACATACGCACGCTTTGAAGCTCGAGCGGCGAACCCGTGACGCTCATGAGTTTCGTAAACAAAGGGCAATCGTCGGCGCGACAATGCCACGCCTTGCAAACACGCGACATGCAACTCGGCGTGCAACTCGGAATTGCTCAGCACACCTTCAGGAAAAATGTACGAAATCCCCAGAGTCGGTAACGGCACGGGGGTTGCTATCTCTAACGTGGGGATTCAGTCCCCCTCTTCAAGGAGAATTAGTCAATGTCACCACGCTTTCGAAATTGTGGGCTAGTGGTCGTCGCTCTGGCGATGGCTGCATGTCAAAAGTCGGCCACGGATGAACGGAGCGACGCAGTCGAAGCACAACGCGAGGCGACGGAGACGGCGCAACAAGCGGCTAACGATCGCCAACGCGAGGTCGCCGAGGCCAACCAAGAGGCGGCGCGCGACATCTCCGAGGCTCGTCGTGAAGCGCGCGAGCGCTCTCTCGAGGCGGTGGAAAATGAGATCCAGCGCACCAGTGGCGCTCAAGCCCGCGCCAACGAGGAAACGAACGAAGCCGCTCGGGAAGCCACGGGTGTCCGCTCCGAATTTGCCAAGGACGCGAATGAACGTCTCGCCAAGATCGACGAGAAGTCGCGCGAGCTGCACGCGAAGCTCGGTGGCAAGGATGCCAAGGATTTTCCTGCCGACGCGAGCAAGCGGTTGAGCGACGTCGACCGCGAGAGCAAGAGCATCCGCGCTGACCTGTCGACGCTCGATACGGGCGCCACTCAGGCTGTCCAGGACGTCCAGAAGAACATGGACCGTCGTCTCGACGCCATCGAGAAGACGCTGGACGACATCGACTGAGCGGAGCTCATCAGGGCTGCGATCGGGTCCCCGGCTCGAGCCGGCGCGGCCCGATGCGCCCCGAGGCACTCTCATGATGCAGAGACCATGATCGCAGAACCATCGCCGCGCGCGAAGCAGGCGGTACCCGTGGACGGCGCTCGGCGCCGTCCGTTGGAGCGGCTCGGGTTCGCGGTGCTTCTGCTCGGGGCTGCGTTCGCCGTGATCTACCTGGTCGCGGCGAACGTCGTTTTGCGCACTCGGCTCCTGCGCGATCTCGTGAGCGATGGGCCGGACGTCGAGCTCAGTTATGAGTCCGCCTACAGCGTCTGGCCCGGTCTGGTGCATGTGCGTGGGCTCGGGCTCCAGATCCAGAACTACGCCGACCAGCTCTCGATTACTGCCGAGTCGGGCCTGGTTCAGGTGAGCCTGCATGACCTGTTGTTCCGACGTTTTCGCGCCACGAGCGTCTCGATAGCTGGGCTGTCGTTCCGCTATCGCGACAAGCTGCCCGCCGGCGAAATCGGCGCCCCACGCGTCGCGGCCTACCCGCCGATCACAGGCTTCCCCGATCCGCCGGTGCTCGTGGGTGAACGTCCCGCGCCGACTCCGGACAAGGATTACGATCAGTGGAACATCGGCCTGGAGAACGTGCGGGCCGAGCTCAGGGAGCTGTGGTTCTTCGAATACCATTATCTGGGGGGCGGCCGTGTCCGCGGCGGTTTTGAGCTCCAGCCGGGGCGATTTTTCGCCGTGTATCCGGCGAGCCTGTCGCTCGAGCGCGGCGAGTTGAACGTGGGCGACGCGCTGGCCGTGCAGCGGCTCTTGCTGGACCTCGATGGCCACATCGACTTTACCGACCTGCGCGAGACGCACGGCGCTGCGATCATCGAGAAGATGAACGGCCGCGTGTCATTGGAGGCAAAGGATATCAACCTCGGTGTGCTCGACTCGCGAGCGTCCGTGGCGCAGCCACCGAGGGTCGAGGGCAAGGCCGACTTCACACTCGCAGCGTCTGTCGTTCGGGGCCAGCTCGAGCCGCGGAGCAGCGCCGAGCTCGATGCGCAGGAGCTGTCGGTGTCGAGTCCGGTCGGCACCATCTCTGGCGCTACCCGCTCGAACGTGACGTCGGACGAGGACGGGCGCATCGACTGGGTGACGAGCGCGAGCCGGCTCAGGCTGTCGAGCGGGTCCCGCCAGCCTGGGCCCGTGCTGGATAACGCGAGGCTCGCCATCGTATTACGCTCCAGCGGGCTCGGTCACACCCCCGAGCTGAGCTCGCTCGAGCTCGACGTTCCTCAGCTGAAGGTGCCATCGCTCGGCTGGGCGAAACGCTGGCTCGAACGCGCAGGAGCGCCGCTCGAGCTGCGCGGGCGCCTGGAGGGGCGCGCGCATCTGTCCTTTGCCCGAGGCAAGGGTCCGTCGGCGCGCCTCGGGCTGCGTGTGATGGACGCGGAGTTGTCGAGCGCCGACGTGCGGGAAGTGCTCACCGGCCGCATCGACGCGGAGCTCGCGCCCGTGGCAGGGGACACTCCGAGCTCATCGGGGCGCGTTGACATCGAGCTCGACGGGGTCGAGACCGTTCGCCAGAAGAGTAAGCCGTTCCGCGCCGCCATTCGCATGCCCGACGTGCGGCTTTCGCTCCAGCCGGAGCAGACGCTGTCGACCAGCGTCGACATGTTCGCGAAGCCTGCCGACTCACTCTTGTCATTGGCGATGGGCGCGCCGATGCTCGAGGACCTGGCGGCGGACGTGCTCGATCTGCACTGGCTCGAGGCGCGGGCACGGGTGAACGTCAGCGAGCGCGCGGTGCGCTTCGAGCTGTCACGGGCCGAGAGCGGCGCGCTCACCGGCTCCGGCTTCTGGCAGCGGCCTGCTGCCGGCAGCGCCCGAGGAGCATTCCTGATCTCGAGCAAGGTGGCCAACGTGGGCATCTCGCTTTCGGGCTCCGAGGCGGAGACGGCGTGGTTCGTGGCCGATGACTGGCTCAGCCGCGCCCGGCAGGCTCCCGTCAGGCATGCGCTGGAGCCGGCGGAGCGCTCGGGCGAGCGAGCGAACGTCGGGGCAAGAACACGGTAAAGGTCGTCCGCTCCGGCGCCGGTTCGTGCACGTCGACCCGGCCTCCATGCGCAAGCACGACCTGCTCGATGATGTACAGGCCGAGCCCGAGGCCACGCGAGTGGCGCCCTCGAGGTTTGAACGGAGAGAACAGCACGGACAGGGTCTCCGGGGGGATGGTGCCGTGATTTTCCACGGCCAATAGGACCTGATCCGGAGACTCCCCATCTATGGAGACCAGTACCCTCGAGTCTGCGGTGCCGTGCTCGAGCGCATTACCGACCAGGTTTGAAATGACCTGCATCATGCGATCGGCGTCCCAGAGCCCGCTCGTGTCCCCGCGTGCCTCGACCTGGACGCGCTGGCCCTGAAAATCGCGGAGCTCGGTGACGACCTGGTGTGTGCTTTTTGCCAGATCGAAGGCGACGGGTACGATGGGGATGGCGCCTTTGACGCGCGCCAGGGCAAAGTCGAGCAGCTGCTGGATCAGCCGTTCCATGCGGCGCCCGGCGCTCAGGATGGTGTTCGCCTTCTTGCGCGTCTCGTCCGGGTCGTGTGCCTTGAGCTCGAGCAAGGAGGCGCCGACGACGATGCTGCTGAGCGGGTTGCGCAGGTCATGGCCGAGCACCCCGATGAAAAGATCGCTCATGCGCTGCGCTTGCTGGATTTGCTCGAGCTGGCTGGCGAGCTGGCGCTTCTGGCGGTGTAGCTCGACGAACACGTCCACCTTGGCGCTCAACAGGTGTGGGTCGATGGGCTTGAACAAGAAATCCACGGCGCCTGCATCGTAACCCTGGAACAGCCGGGCCCTGTCTGGAGTCCCGGCGGTCAGAAAAATGATGGGTACGTGTTTGGTGCGTTCCGAGCCGCGCATCAACTCGGCCAGCTCGAATCCGTCCATGCCGGGCATCTGCACGTCGAGCAAGGCCAGGGCAATGTCGTTCGCGAGCAGCGCTTCGAGGGCCTCGGTACCGGAGCGGGCGCGGATCAACTCGAGCGCAGGCCGGTTCAGTAGCGCGGCCAGCGCCACGAGGTTTTCCTCGATGTCGTCTACGGCGAGAACGTTGACCTTTTCCAGCATCTGCCTCCGAGTTATGCCACTCCGCCCCGGAGGGCGTCAGCCATTTCTCCGAGCGTCAGGACCTCGGCGTCCGGCACGGCCAGCAGGGCCGCGCGCGGCATCGCCACCGCGGCTGCCGTTTCGGGGCGTTGCACCCAGCACAGACCACCGGCCGCGCGGATCGCCGCCAGACCCGCCGCGCCGTCGGAGTTCGCGCCGGTCAGCACGATGCCCAGTACGGAGCCGCCGAACGCCCACGCCGCCGACTCGAACAGGACATCGATGGAGGGGCGCGCCATGTTGACCCGCTCGTCTGCCGATAGGCTCAGGCTTTGATCTTCGTCCACCAACAGATGGTAGTCCGGCGGTGCGATGAACACCGACCCGGGCTCGGCCATGTCCTTGTCCTCGGCCTCGCGCACGGGTGCTGTCGAGGCGCGAAACACCAGGTGCCACTGTGGTTTGCTGCCCGCTGCGATGTGTAGCACCACCAAAACCGGCACCGAGAGCGGCTGCGGCAGCCCGGCCAGCAGCACGTTCGTGGCCTCGATCCCACCGGCGGAAGCCCCGAGCACGATCGCTTTGAGTGGGCGGCTCCAGAGCGCGCCCCGGGGCGAGGCGGGGCTGCTCATTTGCGCTCGAAGAGGCGGTTGTCGCGGTCGAGCTCGGCAAACAGCTCGCGATGCGCAGAGGAACGCAGGTTCTCCTTGGAGCCTAACCCGAGGAAGCCGCGGCGCACCAGTGACGCATGAAACAGACCGAGCACGCGGTCCCGCAACGTCTGGTCGAAATAGATGAGGACATTGCGGCAAGTGATCAGATGCACCTCCGCGAAGACGTGATCGGTGGCCAGGCTATGGTCCGAGAAGACCACGTTTTCGCGAAGCCTGCGCTCGAACGCTATCTTGTCATAGGCGGCGACGAAGTAGTCGCTGAGCGAACGGGCGCCGCCGGCCTGAAGGTAGTTACGCGAGAAGTCCTGCGCACGCTCGATGTCATACACGCCCTGCTCGGCGCTACGCAGCGCCGTGGCGCTCACGTCCGTAGCGTAAATCACGGTCCGCCGCAGCAGCTGAGCCTCATCGAGCAGGATGGCGAGCGAATACACCTCTTCGCCCGTGCCGCAGCCCGCCACCCACAGCTTGATGCTGGGGTAGGTGGCCAGCACGGGTAGCACCCGCGTGCGTAGCGCGCCGTAGAACGAGGGGTCGCGGAAGATGTCGCTGACCTGCACGGTCAGATAACCGAGCACGCGCCCGAACAGGGTCGCGTCCCTGAGCACGCGGTGCTGCAGCTGCGACAGGCTTTCGCAGCCGAAGGTATCGAGCGCCTGCGTCAGGCGGCGGCGTAAGGTCGGTCGCGCGTAGGCGCGGAAGTCGTGGCGATAACGCTGGTAGATCGCCTCGAGAAACAGATCGATCTCGAGATCGAACAACTCACGGTCGGCGCTGGCGGGCGGGTTGCTCATCCGAGGCTCCGCGGCAACCAGACCCGGCAGAGCGAGACCAGCTTGTCGACGTCGAAGGGTTTGGCCATGTAGTCACTGGCTCCCGCCGCGAGGGCCTGTTCGCGATCGTCTGCCATGGCCTTGGCCGTCAACGCGATGATTGGCAAGCGTTTGAACGCGGGGTTTTTGCGGATCTCCCGCATGGCTGTCAGGCCGTCCATCTCCGGCATCATCAGATCCATCAAGACCAGATCGACGTCAGGCCGCCGCCGCAGGCAGTCGAGCGCTTCACGGCCGTTGCGCGAAATCTCGACCTTGGCGCCCCGGGGCTCGAGCACCTTGGATAACGCGAACACGTTGCGCACGTCATCCTCGACGATCAGGATGCGGCGCCCCTCGAAGGCGGCGTCTCGCTGGCGTGCGTCGGCGAGCATGCGCTGCTGTTCCGGAGGCAACGTCGACTCGACCTGGTGCAAAAACAGCGAGACTTCGTCCAGCAGGCGCTCGGGGGAGCGTGCACCCTTGACGATGATCGAGTGCGAGTAACGCCGCAGCCGCTCCTCGTCCTGGCGCTCGATGTCGCGGCCGGTGTACACGATCACCGGCGGGAAGGAGTGGCGCGTGCCCTGAGCCATTCGCTCGAGCAGGTCGTACCCCGAGCCGTCCGGCAGGGTCAGATCGAGCACCATGCAGTCTACGCTCTGGCGATCGAGCTCGGCGAGCGCCTCCTGCACGCTGCCTGCCGTGGTGAGCTCTACACCGTCCGTCTGGAGTAGCTTTTGCAGGCTGGCGCGCTGGGTCGGGTCGTCCTCGACGATCAACACCCGGCGAGTCTCGCGCTCGTGCTCGCGAGCGAGCTTCTGGAGCGCATCGCTGAGCTCGCTGCGTGCCACGGGTTTGAGCGCGTACCCGATGGCGCCGAGCTCGAGCGCAGTGTGCACGTTGTCCGAGACCGAGGCCATGTGTACCGGAATGTGACGCGTCGCCGGGTCCCGCTTGAGCCGCTCCAGCACCGAAAGCCCCGACATGTCCGGCAGCCCCACGTCGAGCAGCACACCGCTCGGGCCCAGCTCACGCGCGAGCCGTAGCCCCTCCTCGGCGCTGCTCGCCAGGACGCAGTCGAAGTCGAGCTCGTGGGCGAGATCGTAAAGGATGCGGGCGAATGCGAGGTCATCCTCGATGACCAGGATCAAACGTCCCCGCCGGCTGATGCTGTCACGGTCATCACTCTGCGCGCCGGGCGCCGGACGCGGCGGCAGCGGGCTCGGGCCGGCGTGGTGCCACGGCGTGTGGTCCGCACGTGGCTCCGCGCCGGGGGAGGGGCTGGGCGCAGCCAGCGCACCCGCCGGAGCCAGCGTGGGTGGGGCGGCGAGTGGGGCTCGAGAGGCGCGCTCCGCCAGGCTGGTGGCGACGGGCAGCACCAGGCTGAATGTGCTGCCGTGCCCAGGGCGGCTTTGTAGCTCCAGCCTGCCCGAGAGCAGGCGCGCGAGCTCACGCGAGATGGACAAGCCGAGCCCGGTGCCGCCGTACTTGCGGCTGGTGGTTCCATCCGCCTGCCGGAACGCCTCGAAGATGATCTGCTGCTGGTCCGCTGCGATGCCAATGCCGGTATCGCGCACCGAAAACGCGATCATGCCGGCGTCGGCCAGACCCAGGCTCAGCTCTACCTCGCCGCGTTCGGTGAACTTGAAAGCGTTGGACAGCAGATTGCGGAGCACCTGCTCGAGCCGACGACCATCGCTGACGATGCGCTCGGGCAGGCTACCGGAGACGTTGATCCGGAAGGCGATCTGCCGCTGGGTGGCGACCGGGCGGAAAGCGCGCTCCAGCGCCTCCACGAGGCGTGCGATGGGCACCGGCTCGAGCATGAGCTCCACGCGCCCGGCCTCGATCTTGGCCAGGTCGAGGATGTCGTTGATCAAGGCGAGCAGGTCATTGCCGGCGGCGTAGATCGTTTCGGCAGACTGCACCTGGTCCGCGCTCAGGTTGCCCTCCCGATTGTCCGCCAGCAGACGTGCCAGAATCAACGAGCTGTTGAGCGGCGTCCGCAGCTCGTGCGACATGTTGGCCAAGAACTCGGATTTGTATTGGCTCGCGCGATCGGCGGCTTCACGCTCCAGCGTGAGCTCGCGCCCTTGCTGCTCGAGCTCGGTTGTCTGCACTTCCATCAGCGAGTTGGTCTGTGTCAGCTCCTCGTTGGTTGCCTCGAGCTCGGCCTGCTGCGCCTCGAGCTCCGCGCGCTGGTTCGACAGCTCATCCGCCTGACGCTGGCTCTCGTCGAGCAGCTCGCGGAGCCGTTCCTTGTGGCGTGCGGACACGAGCGACCGCGCCAATGCCCCACCCACGTGCTCCATCAGCTCTCGGTCCAGGGGCGAAATTGGCGCAAATGAGCCCACCGTTGCCACCGCGACGGTCTGGTCGTCGGCGCGCAACGACGAGATGAGCACGTGGCGTGGTTCGGCGGAGCCGATGCCGGCCTGGATGCGTAGAAACCCGGGCGGCACGTCTGCCAGCACCGAGGTGCCCGCACGCAGCGAGGCTTGACCCACCAGCCCCTCACCGGCGCGAAAATTCACGGGGGTACCTTCGAGCTCGAGCCCATACGTCGCGAGGCGCGCGAGCTCGGTGCCCGTGCTCAGGTAGAGCGCACCCACCGGCGCACCGAGCGCCAGCGTCACACCATCGAGGCTACGGCGCGCGACCTCGACGAGCGACAGCTCTCCTTGCAGGGACTCGAGCAGCGACGCCGCCGTGCCTTTCAGCCACTCGTTGCGCTCCACCGTCCGCCGCGCCACGATCAGGCGCTGGATCATGAAAGCGACGGGCCAGATCATGGCCACGTACATGCTGCGGTTGCCGAGCGCTACCCAGCGCTCCACCACGGCAGCTCCGCCGAACGGCTTGATCACCAAAAGCGCAATGCACGCCGTCGAGAGCAGCGCGACTTGCAGCGGCAGGAGCGGCGAACGGGAGAACAAGCACGCGCCGAGCGGCACCATGTAGAACACCCACACCGACAGACCGAGTGGGCTGAGCAGGTCCGCCACCACGACGGCGACCAACAAGACGGCGATCGCGAACAGGAGCAGGGGAGACGAGCTCTCCTCCGGGCGCTTCGTGAGCTCAGCCAAACGGATCCTCGAGTGGGGCAAAAATGCCAAAAATTGTCTCGACGTGGCCGCATAGACGCTACTACGAACCCGCCTGGCCGGCGCCTTTTTTGTGCACCCGGCGGCAGGCGAGCGGCCTCTGCCGGTCGGCGCGAGTAGGCGACCCTTGATCCCTTCGCGGGCGCGGAATACGTCACGGGCGTGTCCCCGCTCACGCCCGAACAGGCCATCGAAGAAGCACAGAGTGGCCGGCTTCGCCCTATCTATCTCGTCGTCGGCGAGGAGC
>WUUC01136910.1_pt1 | contig 10798 bp, 7 predicted proteins | sample 6278441 | NCBI WGS metagenome assembly WUUC01 (sample SAMN13675441, study PRJNA597444) | soil metagenome | isolation source: soil | place: USA: Washington | collected 2017-10 | reverse complement strand
TTTTCTTTCCATTCAATAAATTTGTGCCATTTATTTAGGATCCAAAGGTTTGCCTGGATTACTTGTGGTCCTTGCATAGTTAATTTTGATGCAGCTAAAGAAAATTTTATTTGCGAAAGATTGGCAAGACAAAATCTGATTAACTATAATCAAACGCCATGGCAGCCGATGACCACAACAATGCAATGAATTTCACTCAGTATTTTTCAATAAATGGATGCCTCCTGATTGAGAAAGTTGATCAATCTTCTTTTCCTTCATCGGGAAAAACTTAAGTCTTCCAGTCTGGCTCTTAATTCATTCTTAAAGGGTGAAGACATATTGAATTCTGTTTTAATAAACTGAACTGACGATCGACATTAGTATGGTCCCGATACTATCGGGACCATAAAGACAATTGCTATGTATTGTTATTTTTAAACTCCTACTCCAAGTTTGGATTGGCTAGTGTCTCTGACAAGGGAAGTGGAAACACATAATCTTCTTTGGTAATTGCATTTATAGGTTTAAGATCATCCGGATGCTTATTAGCATTTGCTTCTTCAACCATTTCAAGGCGCACCAGATCAAACCACCGCGTTCTTTCACCTGCAAACTCCCACGCACGTTCCTCCACGACTGCCTTTGCAAAGTCTTCTGCGGATAACCCATTTAATGGTGCATGACCAGATCTTACCCGCAAGGCATTAAGAGCATCATAAGCTTGTTGGTCCGGGCCTCCTGAACGCGCTTTTGCTTCGGCGTAAATAGTCAGAACATGGGCATAACGCATCATAACAAATGGCAAGCTCGATTCATAACTTTTCACATCACCCTTTATCCAGAATTTTCCAAAATACGGATGTTTAGTCTGGCTCTGCTGCCAGGGAATAACAGTTCCATCGGCCAACTTAAATTGGGTACGAAAGGTCGCGTCTTTTCTAGGTCCGGCGGGAAAATTATTGAAGAAATTAATCTCTGCAAAATAATCATCCCAACCACTTTCTTCTCCGGGCATAGCTCCATTGCCATAGGAAGTATTGGTAGTATGCCACACACCTCTAAAGGCAGAAATCTGAAACACATATTCGGGTAAGGTAGCTACAGCGGGATCATTATCGAAAACCTCAGTAAAAGTTGGCATCAAATCAAATCCATACGTTGCCTTGTTGTCTATAACCTCTTTAGCTTTTGCAGCCGCTAAGGCATACTTCGAAACATTTTTTATTGGCCAGCCGCCTTGTGTAATATATACCTCGGCAAGAAGGGCCTTTGCGGAACCTCTATTGGGTCTGCCGGGATCGCGTTTTGCATCCTGTAATAGTTCCTCGGCCTTCAACAGGTCAGCCTCAATTAATGCATAGAGCTCAACAGGTTCCGATTTTCCAATCGTAAGCAGATCTTTAGAAAATTCGGCCGTGGTTATCAAAGGCATACTACCATACAGTCTAACTAACCAAAAGTATGAAAGCGCGCGAAGAAAATAAGCTTCCCCTACAATCGTATTGATACGGGTCTGGTCACCGGTAGTCAACTGATAATTATTGAGAATGTTGTTAGCGCCTTGAATCGTTTTATAACATCCATTGTATAAATTTCCCGTTCTGCTGTTTGCGGCGGAAACGGAAAACTGATCAAACTCTCTGAACTCCTGCTTATTACTAGCCGCGTGCGTAGTGACATCATCGCCACCCATAGTAGCTCCTATCGCTGTTGCGTGTAGAAACCCAGTTGACCAGGTGCTAGCCAGACCTTTATAAGCGCCGACGAGGGCTGCATCAAGTCCTTCTGCAGTACTCAATGACGCGTTACCAACGATCTGACCCTTTAAATCTTCTTCTAGAAAATCGCCGCATCCTGTCATCAACAGGAATGAAAGGCATAGTATATATATTTTTTTCATTTTATTGTTAGTTAAATGATATCAGAAGGTAAGGTTTAAACCAAACGTATAAGTTCTTGCATTCGGATAGGATCCATAATCAATCCCTAAGGCAGTATCCGCTTCCCATACGGAACTTGATTCGGGATCAATCCCCTTATAGTCCGTTATTGTCAGCAAATTGGTACCGCTAACAAATAATTTAATGCCCCCCTTATTTTGAAATAAAGACCGCGGTAACTCATACGAGAGACTGACATTTTTCAAGCGAATGAAATCACCCTTTTCCATAAATCTTGTCGATTGAGTGTAAACTCTGTTAGTGGTGCTGAAGGCGGGTATGTCAGAAGTTTCATTTACTCCGGGTATGTATCTGTCCTTAATGTCTACGAGGATGGGCTGACGGGCATCCGCACCTCCACTCAATGCAGCTGCCCTCGTGTAGTTTAATTTATCAGCACCAAAAATCCCCTGAAAGAAAATATTTAAGGTGAGTCCCTTATAGGTAAAAGTGTTATTCAAGCCGGCAGAGGTTCTTGGGATACCACTGCCTATGATCTGAAAATCCGCTGAGGTAATGGCATTGTCACCGTTCAGGTCCTGGTATCTGGAGTCACCCGGTATTTCACCATATAACGCTGCCTCGTCACTATCTTCAGGTTTCCATGTACCCAGATATTTCAATCCCCAATATGATCCTAACGGTTGCCCTGGAGCAAAAACAAATTCTGCCTGTGTTGACATGCCAGCACCTACATTGGAGTTGGTGAAAAATCGTTCCGAAATGCCACCGACAGTAACCACCGTATTCTTGACGTTCGAGATGTTAAAAGAAGTTTTCCATTCAAAATCGTTTTGCTTGATCACAGAACCGCCCAAAGAAAGCTCCCATCCCTTGTTCTGGATTTCACCTACATTTTCAACGATGCTGCCACCTCCAACATAACCAGGCAACGGCCGGTTTAACAGGAGATCCTCGGTATTCTTTACAAAATAATCCCCTTCCAAAAATATCCTTCCTTCCAGGAACTCCATCTCAGCACCGATATTGATCTGTTCCGTGGTTTCCCATTTCAGGTCAAGGTTGCCCGGATTTCCTAGCATTATTCCACTAACACTCTGCGTATTATTGAAGGCCACTAGCGTAGTGGAGTACGTAGACTGGGTGGCATAAGGATTGATCGCCTGGCTTCCGGTTAAACCCCAGCTAGCACGTAGTTTCAAGTTGCTGAACAAGTCCAGATCTTGTATAAAAGTTTCCTCTGATAATCTCCAGCCTACAGCCACCGAAGGAAATACACTATACTTGTTGTCTCCCCGGAATTTTGAGGAACCGTCTCGCCTGACCGTTGCCGAGAACAGATATCTATCTTTAAAAGAATAGTTAACCCGCCCTAAGTAGGACAACAGTGTCCATTTTTTATATGCTGAACCTATTTCAAAGGAATTTGCAAGCCCTATGTTATTATAACTAAGAGCAGGAATTAACAGTGCGCTTCCGGAAGAAAAATAACTATTGCTGGTATACTGCTGCGTTTCAAATACAGCTACTGCTTCTACCCGATGATTATCATTAAACGTCCGTTGATAGTTAATTGAGTTGGTGCTTTGCAACGTTACCTGTTCATCAGAAGCTCTCCTGGCATTCGGATTGTTGTTAGCAACAAAAGATCCGTTGTACTCTTTGTTCTGCTGATTGAAATAATTTACTGCGTATTGCAGATCCAGGGACAGTCCTTTTACAAACTCATAGCGCAGTCCGCCAACTACATTTCCGATGGACACCTCTCTTCGGTTTTCCCTATCGTAAATCAGGGCCATTGGGTTTGTCATGACGGAACCTATGGGATCGTTTCGCGTAAAGGCACCGTTAGCATCATATATTGGAGTTGTAGGTGCCCACGCCAAGGCTTGAACAAGTGGATTACCTGTACCCGCAATAACTTGATTATTAAGATTATTCAGCCTGGTTGCTGACAAATTCAGACGCAGTGAAAACTTGTCCGTGATTTGTGAAGCAATGTTAGAGCGCAAGACATAACGTTTAAAATTTGAATTTTTAATAATTCCATCCTGATCAAGATAATTCGCGGAGATAAGGAATGTTGTTTTCTCACCTCCTCCTGAAGCACTCAATTGATGTTCTTGCCCCGTTGCTTGTGTGAATATTTCATCTTGCCAATCAGTTCCTCCGTTTACTTTAAATTCATTGATTTGAGATTGTGTAAAAAAAGGAGAGCCTCCCGTTGCAGCGGCGCGTTCATTTATGACTTCTGCAAAGTCACCCGCGCTTAATGTGTTCAGTGTTTTTGTTCTATTCGACGCAGAAACCTGGGCGTTATAACTTACGGTAATACCACCCTTGGTTCCTTTTTTAGTCGTTATGATGACAACTCCGTTTGCCCCCCGGCTTCCATAAATGGCTGTCGATGACGCATCCTTTAATACCTGGATTGTCTCAATATCATTTGGATTAATGGTCGTAAAATCCGCTCCCACATATCCATCCACTACATACAGGGGATTATTATCGCCCAATATCGAATTGGCACCCCTCACCCTTATCCTGACAGCGCCTCCTGGGGCGCCGCCGACATTGGTAACCTGCACGCCGCTAACTCTGCCCTGAAGTACCTGATCCAATCGGTTAACTGGTTGTGTATTAAATTCGTCCACGGAGATAGAGGATAAAGAACCCGTGATATCAGATTTTTTCTGCACGCCATACCCGATTACCACAACTTCCTCCAGCGATTTGGTATCCGGTTGAAGTGAAAGAGCCAATTCTGTTTGGCTTCCGACAGTGATTTCCTGTGGAGCATATCCTATAAACGAGAAAACCAGTATGCTTTTTTCATCTTGTACGGTCACCGAAAAATTTCCGGAATTATCAGTAGTCGTTCCATTGGTAGTACCCTTCTCCAAAACACTCACACCGGGTAATGGCTGACCATTTTCATCATTTACTTTTCCTGACACAGTGATGACGTAAGTGAGGGGAATTTCATTATCTGCGTCTGTGTTTGAACTGGGTCTCAATACAATCTCTTCTTCCTCATCCATGGCAAGAAAATAAATACCCGGGTTAAAAAGTTGTTCCAGCACGACGGCCAATGAAACATCCTGTACTTTAAGGGACACCTTTTTAGAAGATTCAATAAGCTTGGATCTGTAGGTGAAAATAACGGAGGTCTGCTTTTCTATTTCTGATAAAATGGACGTGATCTCCGCGTTGTTAACATCTAACGAAACTTTCCTGTCAAGTATCCCCTGTCCTTTTGAAGGACCTGCGGCTACCAGCGAAGTCAAAATGACCATCAGCAAAGCTTGTATTAGGGTGATTCTCATAAAGACATAGAGTACCTCTTGAATAGGTTTGTAATTATTCATATTATTAATAGTTTTTGTTAAGAAAGGCAAAAACAAAATTTGTTTGCCACGAGATGTCGCGGCAGCAGGTTGGAAGGCCGGCGATGCTTCAACATCATCGGCTTTCTTTTTTCAGGTTATGTACAATTCTTCATACGCATCGTGTTTTTAGTTTATAAATGAATCGACTTAGTTATTACTGGTGTTTCCTTAATACTTCCCGGAAAGACCTAACCGGTCATGTACCAAAGCTTTAGTTGCATCCTGTGCCCTGAATTATTATCTTATTTTCATTTAATGTATATGTCGCGCCTATAGCCTTGCAAATATTACTAAGCCTATTATATATGCCTCCATCTGAAATCGAAGTGGTCATGGCGCATGTTGAAAAACGTTGCTCATCAAATACAATATCAACTCCATAGACTTTTTCAAGCGCTTCGAATACTTCCTTAACAGGCGCCTCTTCAAAGCGCATACGTTTAACTTTTTCCTCAGGTAAAATAGGCTGAGGCACCTCTACTATTCTTCGCAAAATCGTTTTCTCATTTTTATCGTAGATAATTTGTTGATTCGGAGTTAGCACTATTTCATTTGACCTGGCGAGTTCTTTTTTATCCTCCCGATTTGTATAAACCGATACCCTGCCGGTTCTTACGGCTACCGTTACATTTTTATCATCTTCAAAGGCTTTTACCCTGAAACTGGTCCCTAATACCATCGTCGTTACCTCGTTGGCAAAAACATAAAAAGGGCTCAGTTCATTATGACGTACTTCAAACAGAGCTTCGCCTTCAAGGTGGATTTCTCTTTTCGATTCATTAAAGGCCGACGAAAATTTTATCCAGCTTTGTGGTTCTAGCGTAACAAGGCTACCATCAGGAAGATTGATCCGCTTGGCTACTTCTTGTGTATTCGTTACTCGTGTCCATGTCGGCGATGCTGCTCCCCGCGTGGGGGCAAGCTTATCTTGTAATGATCCATTGCGAGTCACTATTACATAAACGGAAGAAACTATGAATAGTAGAATAGTGGCCGCGATTCCAATTGAATACGGGGATATGACTCTGTTATTATTAGTTCGCAATAAACCTGCATCAATTCTCTTTGTGCCCTGTATGTGGGCGGCAACCGTTAAGTGAACACGTTTCTCCAAGTCCAACTTTTCCTGGTTATTCAATAATGAATGGCTGTCCTTTCCCATCGCCTCATACCAGGAATCTATAATCCGCTTATCTTCCGCCGAGGCTTGCCCTTGCAGGTATCGTTCTAAAATGCGCTGAAAATCTTTTTGCTCCACAACTCTAAAGACAAGCGCCGAGAAGTCTTGCCTAAAGTTCTTACAACAAAATTTTCATCTCATCCGATTTCACAACCGATTTCTTGATTTTCTAAAGTACTTGCTATAACTTGTATTGGATTCTCAAATTAAAATCATATTGTCTGCCTCGACATATACTGACCTTGAGTTACTGCAAGCCATCCGGTGTAACGATGAAGAAGCCTTCAATGAGCTTTTTAAGCGTTACTGGCAAAAGGTGTACACGATGGTCTATCCCAGAGTGCGATCACACGAAGCGGCAACAGAGATCGTTCAGGATCTGTTCATCTCGCTTTGGGATAAACGTGCATCGCATTCTATCATCCATTTACCCTCTTATTTATACACCGCTGTTAAAAACAAAGCGTTGAATTATATCGCGTCACAGCTCGTACGCGAAAAGCATTGGGATTATTATAAAAAGTTTATTCAAGAAGAAGACAATGTCATTGAACATCCGGCTGAATTTGATGACCTAGTGGAAGCCATCGAAAATGGAATAGAACATTTACCAGAGAAATCAAAAAAAGTGTTTAGACTAAACCGACTAGAGGGCCAGTCTATTCAGGAGATTGCCGTTACGCTTAATCTTTCCGAGAAAGCAATTCAATACCACCTTACCAAATCTTTAAAAAAACTTCGCCTTCATTTGAAAGACTTTGTTATCATCGCGGGGTTATTTTCAGATCTTCTATTCTAGCCATATTTGTCGGATCACTCTAAGCACAATCCAATTTGATTTGAATGCGTAAACACGTTTCTCAATTACTCTATTCTGATCGTCATGCTTGAAAGTTTCCTTGTATTTTTTTCCATAGGGTTTTGCTCCATACCTTCAATAATATTCCCCTGAGTATTGTAACGGGTTATTTTAAAACAAATGTCTTCCCCCTGGAATTCAGCCAGATTCAGCTTTTTTTATCAGCCGATCTTTGTCCTCCTTGGGTTCTCCCGATAGTTGATACTTCAATGGTCTCTCCGTCGCTGTCTGAATACAACTGCACATAAGGAAGGGAAGTAAAAAATATTGGTCTCATTTTTCTGCGTCGGCGAATGGCTTACAACGGATTAGGTATTGCTGAACGCGGGGATCTCAGCACTACCGCTCATTAGTATTATAATATGTTCAATTATTTACGTCAGTCCAATCGGTATTTGTCAACCCGCCTTTGGCAATCCCATGTTAACGGCTCGTTGTTTTCTTCATAATCAGTCACTGTTTTATCTTTGGTATTAACTACTAACGTGGTGGTAATATAAAAGTAAAGTCGTTAAAGGTTTCACCTGATTTGATTCCGCCCGTTGAGGTAAATAAAGCCTGCCCTTCTATATTGTCTGTTGCTGTGCCAAGCCAAAGCTCGGTTACTCCGTCCGACTTTAGATAAGCAAGCAATGTTTCCATCAGAAGTCGTCCAGCCCCTTTTCTTCTGTGACTTGGCAATATTTCAATGTCATACAAATAAGCTAAATAGTCGTCTGGCGAGTATAAAGAGTGAAACCTGTAAGCAAGTGCATACCCAATAACATTTTGATCAGAAGTGACCGCGAAGAGATAAGTTCTGTCGTCAGATAGTAGTTTTTGCAAATGATTTGCAGTTAATTTTCCAGAATTTTCAAAGAGGATTTTAATTATAAAATTAACAATTGTTGAGTCACCTATTTTGACTTTTACAGCTTTCATATTGTTTTGTTTGTTATTTCTTTGGTCATTGAAGTGGTTGTCACAATGACCCATAACGTTCAGCTATAAGACGTATGCGCGTAAATACCTACATCTTTGCCCCCATGTTGTTGACGAAATTTACTAGCATACATTATAAGAACCTACAATACAGCATATGTTTTATAGCTTTTATTAGGAGTGCTTCAATTGCCACCTCGGGCTTGATTGTTATATTTAAAGAATATTTTCCCTATTTAAAAACTGACATGAAAGACCTGATCATTACGTTTGTTTTTCTAATCTGTTGTTCAAGTCTACGAGCGCAGGACCTTCAGCCTAATTACGATGAGACAAAAGTTCCGGAATATGTGCTGCCTGATGTTTTGAAAACAGGGACCGGCAAAATAGTTCGTAACAAGACGCAGTGGCAGCGATCCAGACGACGTGAAATCCTGACACTATTCGAGAATAATATTTATGGTGAAATGCCAAAGTTATATGATAGCATCAGATACTCGATTGTCAACGAGAACAAGATGAGTATGGAGGGGAAGGCTCATTTGAAAGAAGTTCTGATCGAAGTTTTCCATCAAAGAAAGTCGGTGAAAATAAACCTCGTTCTGTTTGTTCCGAACAACGTTGTAAAACCAGTTCCCGCTTTTGTTTTAATTAACAATAGAAGCAAAGACAACATGGACCCGGCAAGGATAACAAAAAGTGATTTCTGGCCGGCCGAGATAGTGGTTGACGCTGGCTACGCCGTCGCAGCATTCCATGTTGATGATCTTGCGCCGGACAATAAAGATTTATTTATGAATGGAGTGTTGCAATTGTATCCCGAACAACTGGCAGCTGACAACGGAATGCGCGCTATAGGCAGTTGGGCTTGGGGCGCTAGCCGTATTATGGACTATTTCGAGACGGATCAGTTGATCAATAGAAAAAAAGTTGTGTTGGTAGGGCATTCGCGTGGTGGTAAAGCATCGCTGTGGGCCGCAGCGCAGGATGAGCGATTTGCAATTTGCGTCACAAACTGTTCCGGAAATACGGGCGCTGCATTGGCACGCCGACAATTTGGAGAAAGGATCGCTGTCATCAATGCAGCTTTTCCGCATTGGTTTAATAACAATTACAAAATGTTCAATGATAAAGAAAACCTGCTACCTGTTGATCAGCACATGCTGATATCATTGATCGCGCCACGACCTGTCTATGCAACCAACGCAGCGGAAGATCTGTGGGCCGATCCCAACGGGACATTTCTTGCGTTAAAGAATGCAGAGCCGGTTTTTTTATTATATGGCCTAAAGTCGTCACTTCCGAAGGTACCACCTGGCTTAGACAATCCTATTATTCAATCGCCAATCGCCTATCACAATAGATCAGGCAAACACAACCTTACAGTATATGATTGGACGAATTTCATAAAATTTGCTGATTATCATTTTAGATAGTGCGTTAAGCCATTTAGGATTAAAGAGACCCAGGCAATCCTGGCGTCAGGCATTTTCTGATATGAATGGTAAAACAATGCGTACTTTCTCATTCTCTTTCCATCTCAAGACTAGAAGTAAGGGTGCTCGTTTAATGTGTTGAGCCGTTTAACACCCTGATCATGTACAAATGCTATTTTTACAGTCATCCCCTTATTATTTTCAATGGAAACTTTTCCATCCACGTCTTCTGCCAATCCTGCGACCAAACTTATACCTAATGAACCGGGCTTTTTATTCTTGACATTCGACGGGATTCCAATTCCGTTATCTGAAATGTTGAGTAAATACTCATGGAAAGTGATGATTGAGAGTGCAACAGATATTACTTAGCTCCGTCCGTCCGGAAATGCATACTTTATTGAATTGGTAATCGCTTTATTCAGTATAAGTCCCAGAGGAAAGGCCTGACTCACATCCAATACAAGTGGCTCAAGGTCCAGCTTAACAGCGGATACGTTGTCCTGTATTAAAACTGTCTGCCAGGCAGGATACAAATTCGCGTATGTAAAGCGACATATCGATGGTGGATACATTTTCTGAACCGTATGATTTTTGATGAATCAAAGACATGGCGTATACCCGATTGCTGGCTATCTGAATGGCAGTAGGTGCAGGTTAGGTGTGCCATTCAATTGTCCGGGAGGTATTTTTCCGCTTTTGCCGGCTGTTAGTATTTGACCGTTAGCTCCAAGGAATTTCAAATTTTACTATGCCATCAAACAATCGTTGTGTTTTCCCTTTGTAATCTACTTTGTCTCCTCCTGCTTTTACATTCTTGGTATTATCCCAGCGGCCGCCTAACTTACAAACTATACGTTGACCTTCGATGTAGCAATACTTGGAGTAGCCACCGCTTTTTAATACCAGGTAAGGATTTACGTAGACTGTATAGTTACCCATGCCAATGAGCAGATAAAATAAATGGAGCAAATAAACAAAATTGAGAAGAGTATTGAAATTAACACCAGCTTGACAAAGGCTTGGGACGTACTGACGAATCCTAAATTTGCCAAGACACTAGGAAATGTATTAGACAAAAATGCTTACTTACAATCCGATTGGAAACTCGGATCTTCTGTTTACTTTAA
>WUUC01044066.1_pt1 | contig 10800 bp, 7 predicted proteins | sample 6278441 | NCBI WGS metagenome assembly WUUC01 (sample SAMN13675441, study PRJNA597444) | soil metagenome | isolation source: soil | place: USA: Washington | collected 2017-10 | reverse complement strand
CGAACTCCCTGAAGAGCATGGCTTTCGCCTCCATGACCGGAAGCGCGGCCTCCGGTCCGAGGTTGCCGAGTCCCAATACAGCGGACCCATCAGTAATGACGGCCACACTGTTGCATTTGGTCGTGAAGGCGTACGATTTTGACTTATCTTGTGCAATGGCCTGAGCGACCCGACCAACGCCGGGCGTATACACCATCGAAAGAATGTTCCGCGTGTTAATGGGCAGCTTGCTTTTCACCTGGATTTTGCCTCCGAGATGCAAGAGGAAAATCCGATCCGATGCGGAGAGGACGGTCACATCCGGAATGTCATCCAATTTTGCCAGGACCCGCTCCCCATGGGCTTCATCGCGCACGTCGAACGTCACGTCTCTGACCATTCGATCAGCGGTGGCGGAAGCCAGATCGACCGCGCCTAGATTGGCGCCTTCCTCTGCAAGCACCGCCGCCACCTGAGCGAACATCCCTGGTTTATTGGCAAGTTCCAGCCGAACGGTCAGGCGATAGTTTGAGTATGGGCCGATGTCGTTCATGTGCGCGCTCGTATAATGGGCTGCCTCATAAACATACCACAGAAGGACGAACACGAGTCCGTGTGTGTTCGAGTCTATCTGCGGTCCATTGCATTGACAAACCCTAGGTGTATTCGCTACGGTAATAGCCCGTTTGCCTGATTGTCAGGCAAACAACACATTTCTAAGGGGGTTACGGATATGACACGCATATTGATGGCCATCGTCGCAGTGGCAGTCGCGGTAACATTCAGCGCTCCTTCGTTTGCCGGAGAAGAGAAGAAGGACAAGAAGGATGAGCAGAAGGGCGGACACGTCCTCGTCTACGGCGACGAGAACAAGGATAAGAAGGACGAGAAGAAGGGCGGCCAGATGGACACCTTCGGCGACGAGAAGAAGAAGGAAGAGAAGAAGGGCAAGTAAGCCTCGGCTCGTCCTCTAGATTCCCGCCGTTCGTCTCCATGCGCGCACGGTAAAAGGTCTACGATCTCAAATCGTAGACCTTTTTTTTGTCGGATTGACCCCTTTCTCGTCCCGGTGCTACCGTGATCTATGTCCACATCATCGCCGCCGCGTCAGCCCAATCGGCTCATTCACGAAACGAGTCCGTATCTTCTCCAGCACGCCCACAATCCCGTCGACTGGTTTCCGTGGGGAAAGGAAGCGCTGGAGGCCGCCCGAAGCCGGAACTGTCCGATCCTATTGTCCATCGGCTATTCCGCCTGTCACTGGTGTCACGTCATGGAGCGGGAATCGTTTGAAAGCGAATCTATTGCCGCACTCATGAATCGGCATTTTGTGTGTATCAAGGTCGATCGGGAAGAGCGTCCTGAGTTGGACGAAATCTATATGGCGGCCACGGTGGCGATGAATCACGGTCAGGGCGGTTGGCCTATGACGGTCTTCCTCACGCCTGAACAACAGCCGTTCTTCGCGGGAACCTACTTTCCGCCCGACGCACGGTGGGGCCGTCCCGGGTTTCCGGACCTGTTGCAGAAAATCGCCGAGGTATGGAATCGAGACCAGAACGGCGTGCGCAATCAGGCCCAGGAGATGACCGCCCGTCTAAAGCAGGAGTGGCAGATCCCCTCGCCGGTGTCCGTCGGCGAGCGGACCTTGGACGCCGTGATACCCGAGTTCAAAGAAGCGTTCGATGCCCGGTTCGGCGGTTTCGGCGGGGCACCGAAATTCCCTCCTGCGGCTGGGCTGTCCCTGCTCCTTCGATGCTACCGCAGAAGCGGCGATCCTGCAGCGCTCCAGATGGTTACAACGACGCTCGATGCCATGGCCGCGGGGGGAATCTATGACCACATCGGCGGCGGTTTCGCCCGGTATTCGACGGACGAACGCTGGCTCGTCCCTCACTTCGAGAAGATGTTGTATGACAATGCGTTGCTCGCGAAAACCTACCTCGAAGCCTTCCAAGTGACCGGGCAGGCCTCGTACCGGCGGGTGGTGACGGAAACACTCGATTATATCCTTCGCGAGATGACGGATGCCGGCGGGGGGTTCTATTCAGCAACCGATGCGGATTCCGAAGGTGTGGAAGGAAAGTTTTTTGTATGGACGCCCGCCGACGTCGCTCGAGCGATCGTCGACGATGAGGAGGCCCGTCGATTCTGCGCCTGCTACGACATTTCGCCGGAAGGCAACTGGGAGCATACGAACATTCCCAACCGCATGCGGCCGCTGGTGGAGATCGCACGAGAAGTGAATGCGAGCGTCGATGATCTTCAAGAGACGATGCGGCGCGGGCGTGCCCTCCTCTACGAAGCGCGTAAACAACGCGTCCCCCCTGCCTTGGACGACAAAATCATCACCGCGTGGAACGGAATGATGATCTCGGCTATGGCGGAGGCCGGTCGTGTGTTCGGACGGACCGAGTACGTCAATGCCGCCCGACGTGCCTCGGATTTTCTTCTGCGCGTACACCGCACGACGGATACACGCTTGCTTCGCACGTCGCGGAAGGGACGCGCGCAACATGCCGGCGTCCTCGAGGACTACGCCTTTTTGGGCGAAGGATTGGTCGACCTCTATGAGGCCGGCGGTGACGCTCAATACCTCGAAGCCGCGCGATCGCTGGCCGTTTGTCTGCTCGAGTCGTTCCAAGATCGCGACCTCGGCGGGTTCTTTACGACGGCGCAGGATCACGAGGCTCTCATTATCCGCGGGCGGGAAGGCGCCGACGGCGCAACTCCCAGCGGTAACGCCGTGGCGGCGACATTCCTGGCCCGTCTGTCATTCCATTTCGGCCGTCCGGAGTTGCGCGAGGCCGCGGCTTCCGCTCTGCGAGCATACGGCAAACAGATGACCCGACATCCGCGTGGATTTGCCAAAAGTTTGGCCTTGCTCGATTTCCTGACGGAAGGGCCGATCGAACTGGCGTTAGTCGGCAGGAAAGAAGATCCGGGTTTCGCGGTGATGGAAGAGGCCATGCGGGAGGTGTACTTGCCGAACCGCATCATTGCCATCAGTCACCGCGTCGATGACGGTTCCGCCCATCCGTTGCTTGCCGGAAAGACGACGATCGAGGGCCGTTCGGCTCTCTACATCTGCCGGAATTTTTCCTGTCAACAGCCGCTGACCGATCCGGTGGCTGCGGCATCGGCGCTTCGTGAAATCTCTCGTCGAAGTGTTCCATCAACAGAACGGAAGACATTGCGGGCGCAGGTGCTGCAGGGATGCGCCACAATCGAAGGTTCGGCGCGGTATGCGGCGCGGATGGTCAACCGACCCGGCACGGACGGTGGCTTTGCGCATGGCTATACGGCTTTCGGCTCCACGGGCTTAACCGTCTCCAAGCTCGGATTCGGCTCGTATCGTATCGACGGCAGCGATCCGGAACACCGCCGCGCCCTGACGAAGGCGCTCGAAGCCGGCGTGAATGTGATCGATACCTCGACCAATTATATGGATGGCGAAAGCGAGCGTCTGATCGGATCGGTTATGCAGGAGTTGGCGAACAAGAAAGCCTTGGATCGGGAGGAAGTCGTCTTGGTTTCCAAGATCGGGTATGTGCAGGGACAAAATCTCAAGGACGCTGAGGTGCGGGAACGGGCCGGACGTCCCTACCCCGACATGGTGAAGTATGACGACGGAATTTGGCACTGCATTCACCCGGAGTTTCTCGCCGATCAGCTCGACGCTTCGCTCGACCGCCTGCAGGTGGCGGCGCTTGATGTCTGCCTGCTCCACAATCCGGAATACGCGTTGTCGGAAGCGGCACGAACCGGTGGAATGACGCCAACGGAATCGCGTGAACGGTTCTATTGCAGGGTCCAGCAGGCGTTCGCATATTTGGAGTCGCAGGTCTCGGCGGGCCGGATCACGTGGTACGGTGTATCATCGAACACGATCGGACGTGACAGCCAGGATCCGGAAGCGACCTCATTGTCTTCCCTTCTGTCTGCGGCCGCCGCGGCGGCTGCGTCTCTCGGTATCGCGCGGCATCACTTCGCGGTCTTGCAATGTCCGATGAATCTGTACGAGAGCGATGTGTTCAGCCGGCCCAACACCGGTCCTCAGCTCGACCAAACGGTGTTGCAACTGGCCCAACGCGAACAGCTTGCGGTGTTGATTAATCGGCCGCTCAATGCGATGCCGTCATCGGGTGTCGGTATGCTGCGCCTCGCAGAGCTGCCGCTCGAGGACGAAGCAGTGGATTTCGAGGAAGCGTTCCGAGCGGTCGGGGCGCTGGAGGAGGAATACCGATCAAAACTGGCGCCGGTCATCCCTCATAGTGGGCAAGGCATTGAACCGAAAGATTTCTTCGATTGGGCGAACCAATTGAAGCCGGTTCTGAGCCGTCTTCAGGGATTGGAGCATTGGGAGCAGATCGAACATCACATGATTGCGCCTCACGTGAACCAGGTTCTGCAGGCGATTGCCCGTCTGCTTCATGGGACTGCGGCAGAACAGTGGGAAGTCTGGAGAGATCGCTATATCCCGGCGCTGCTCGTGTTGCTTCGGGCATTTCGGCGCGAGGCGACGGCCAGGAGCCGGGTCCGCACAGGTAAAGTCGCCGAGGCAATCGATCCGCTGTTGCCGACGCCGCAACGAATGGCATCCATGTCACAAAAGGCCTTGTGGGTGCTGGCAAGCACTCCCGGCGTCACATGCGTGCTCAATGGCATGAAGTCGATCCGCTATGTGGATGATTCGACGGCGGTCTTGGGCTGGAAGCGGCTCAACAATCCTGAAGCGGTGTACCAAGCGATCATGAAGAGTTCTGGCATTTGAATGTCATCTGGAAGTGCGTAGCAGCCCTTGCCATGAGCGAAGAATGCCTCCCATCCACGACGCCTGCGGGACGCGCCTACCGGTAGACGACAATCGCCTCGTGCCGAGCTGCTGAATACGGTGTTCGACGTCCCGATAGGTAGGGTCTTCCCGCCGAATCCATCGATAGACTTCCAACGTTTCGGCGGTTCGGCCTAACATTTCCAGCGTGCGGCCGAGGACATACAGGATTTGCACCGTTTCTTTTGAAGAAGCCTGAGAGGATTTGAGCGCCTTTCGAAATGCCGCGACCGCCTCCTCATAGCGCCCTGTCGACTTGTAGCAGAGTCCTATCTGCGCGTGGGCTTTGACCGCGTACTCAGGCTTTGCAGCGGCCTGTTCCAGCTCTCCAACGGCCAGTTTGAACAACCCGGCCTTTCGGAGGGTCACACCCCGCTCATAGCTTTCCGATGCGTCAAGTGGTTCCATACTCATCCTCCCGCCCAATACTGAGAGAAGCAGCAAGACACGCGCCATGAAAATCGCTGCCGGATGGCGTTAACGGTCAAATACTTACAAGCGGCTCCGGCGGGGGTGACCGTGCTGGTGCGAGGTCTACCAAGAAATGTCGTAGGCGAACCCCTTAGGATGGCCTTCATGAAAAGTGCACTTCACGAAGGGAATCTCGATGGGACCGGTACCAGCCAATGGTCTTTTTGAGCCCTTCACGAAGCGAATGCTTTGCTTGAAAGCCCAGAATCTGCTTCATTCGACTGACATCCAGGCATCGGCGCGGCTGTCCGTTTGGTTTACTGTGGTCCCAGACGATTCGGCCATGGTAGCCGAGCTCCGCCGTGATCATGCTCGCCAGCTCTTTAATGGTGATTTCCTCACCGGTGCCCAGGTTGAGCGGAGCTGAATCGTTGTACTGCTCGGCCGCGAGGAGAATACCCTCCGCCGCGTCTTCCACATACAAAAATTCCCGTGTGGGCGTTCCATCACCCCAGAGCACGATCTCGGTGTTTCCTACCCTCTGCGCCTCCGCGCATTTTCGAATCAAAGCCGGAATCACGTGCGACGTTTCGAGATCGAAATTATCACGAGGACCATAGAGATTCACCGGAAACAGCACGATCGAATTGTATCCGTACTGCTGACGATAGGCTTGTGACTGGACGAGCATCATTTTCTTGGCCAGGCCGTACGGCGCGTTGGTTTCCTCCGGATATCCGCTCCAGATATCTTCTTCCTTGAAGGGGACAGGCGCAAACTTCGGATACGCACAGATCGTTCCGATCGCGACGAATTTCTTGAGGCCGCGCTGGCGGCCGACCTCGATCAGCTGGCTCCCCATCAGCAGATTATCGTAGAAAAACCGTCCGGGGTTTGCCTGATTCGCACCGATCCCGCCGACTCGAGCCGCGAGATGAATCACGAGATCCGGGCGTGCGTCCGTATAGAGGCGTTGCACGGCTTGCATGTCCACCAGATCGTAATCCGCGCTTCTTGGTACGACGATTGCGCGACAGCCTTTCGCGCGAAGCTGTTCCACCACAAAGGACCCCAGGAAGCCGGCTCCGCCGGTGACAACGACGCGCTTGTCTGACCAGAACGGCGGCATGGCTATGTGCTTCCTCTTACCCCGTCCAATCGCTCCCGTTCAGCCGCCATGTCGGCATCAACCATCATCGCAATCAAGTCATGAAATCCGACCTTGGGCGCCCACCCCAATTGCCGCTTCGCCTTGCTGGCATCTCCAATGAGGAGATCCACTTCGGTGGGACGATAATAGTTTTCGTCGATTTTGACGTACTGTTTCCAGTCGAGGTCCAAGCGGTCGAACGCGAGCGAAAGCATTTCGCGGACGGTGTGCGTTTCACCGGTTGCAATCACGTAGTCGTCGGGCCGGTCGGCTTGGAGCATCAACCACATGGCTTCGATATAGTCGCCGGCGTAGCCCCAGTCGCGCTTGGCGTCGAGATTGCCCAGATACAGATCGCGCTGCACGCCCAGCTTGATGCGGGCCGCGGCTTTTGTAATCTTTCGCGTGACAAACGTTTCTCCGCGGCGAGGCGATTCGTGGTTGAAGAGGATGCCATTGCAGGCAAAAAGGTTATACGCTTCGCGATAGTTCACCGTCACCCAATACGCATAGACCTTGGCCGCGCCGTAGGGGCTGCGCGGATAAAACGGCGTCGTTTCGCGCTGAGGGACTTCGAGCACTTTGCCGAACATCTCGCTGGACGAGGCTTGATAAAACTTGGGCTTCAGCCCGGATTCGCGGATGGCCTCGAGCAGACGAATGGTGCCAAGACCGGTGATTTCGCCGGTATATTCCGGAATGTCGAAACTCACCCGAACGTGGCTCTGCGCGCCTAGATTGTAAATCTCGTCGGGTTGAACCGTCCGGAGAATCCGGTTGAGGGAACTGGCGTCGTTCAGATCGCCGTACACCAGATGCAGGCGCCGCTGCGGGACATGGGGGTCTTGGTAGATGGGATCGATTCTACCTGTGTTGAAGGAACTCGACCGCCGAATGATGCCATAGACTTCATAATCTTTCTTGAGCAGAAACTCAGACAGATAGGAGCCGTCCTGTCCCGTGATGCCGGTGAGCAGCGCTTTCTTCATGAGCGTCTCCTGGGTTATCAGAAATTATGGATCGAACCCCCGTGATTGTCCACTGACTCATTCTAATCTTCCGTCTTCCCTCCTCTTCGTTGCACGAGCCGGAAGGAAAACCGGCATAGGTTGCGCCTCTCGGCCGGGCGCATTACAATACGCCCACCATGCGCCGCACGCGTTGCCCCATATGAGAACGATGACCTACCGTCGGACACTCATCCTCTTCTTCGTCCTTGGGGTGACCTTTTTGATCGCCCATACGATCAATGCCGTCATTGCCGAAGCGTTGTTCGTTCCATCCGGTGTTGCGCTGCCGCGGGTAATCGATCAGGACCACACCGCGGCCCGCTCCCCCTCTGCACTCGCCGAGCAAGTGCGTATGAGCGGGTTATTCCCGGTTCCGGCCGATGCGGTCGAGGTCGTGGGCGGCAGCGTCACGCCGGGGCTTCCCGGAGCGCCTCTACGGCAGGTGTTGAACTTGGCGTCGAAGATCAAAGTGTTGGGCGTCGTGATGGGAGACCGTGGCGGTGTATCCGCGATCATCGAAGAACTGGGTAGTAAGCGGCAGTTGTTTGTTCGGCTCTATGAAGAGGTTCCCGACATCGGAGAACTCACTGAAATTCGGCGAAACGGCATTGTGTTCAAGCAGGGAAATCAGCAGGAATTTCTGGAACTGTCCACCGGACAATCGGATAAGCCTTTCACGCCTCAGCCCGCCTCGACCGGTGCCGCGGCCGGTGCTGCCGGGGGCCAGATCAAGAAAGTGCTCGATCGGCGGGAGGTCGAACAGGCCCTGAATGATCTGCCGAAGCTGTTGTCCCAGGCACGCGCCGTGCCGGTGCTGGCCAACGGTGCGATGACCGGATTCCGTTTGGATTACATTGCCGCATCAAGTTTTTACGAGAAAATTGGGCTGAAGCACGGAGATGTCTTGAAGCAGGTCAATGGCGTGGAGATTAAAGATCCGGGGACCATGCTCTCATTATTCCAGCAGTTGCGAAATGAAAAATCAGTGAAGCTCGACGTCTTGCGGAATAATCAGCGCACGACGATGTTGTTCGAGATACGGTAATTCGCGGACTTCCGATCGTGCCTTCCGTTTTGAGCCTCCCCTTCCTGTCGACTGGGCAATCCTCTTGGAGGATCGGTTTATCAGCCCCGCCTTGTCACAGGCGGTGCCACAGGAGTAACTTATTATCTTTCTGAGAGTTACAAGACCCGGCACGGGCGCGCACGGTAGGAGAATCCCCAGCCACACAGGATACGGTACCGGATAGCCCGTGAATAAACCCACACCGCACACTCGACCATTACTCGGGGCCATTCTCGAACAAAAGTTCGGCTTGTCTGAAGCGAAGCTCCTCGAAGCGCTCAATGTCCAGCAGACCAAGGGAGGACGTCTCGGCGAGGCCTTGATCAAGATCAGGGCCATCGAAGAGGACCTACTGTTGCAAGCACTCGCCATTCAGTTCGAAATGCCCTGGCTGCCTCATCTCGAGGTCACTCAAGTCGATTATGAATGGATCAAGAAGGTCCCAATCCATTTTGCCCGCCGCTACCGGGTGCTGCCCCTGAAAGTCGACGATGGCGTCATCGTCGTCGCGACCACGGATCCGTTGGAAACCGCCGCACTCGATGATTTGAGGCTGCTGCTCGGCATGCCGGTCAAGGCGGTGTTGACCAGCGCCATGTCGTTGATGGCCTGTCTCAATCGCGCCTATGACGAGGCCGCCAGTCCAACGGGGGCCGAGCAGGTCATGGAAGACATTGCGGCCAGTGAGAATCTCGATCAGATTGCGCATGAGTTGGACGAACCCCAGGACTTGCTTGATGCGACCGATGAAGCGCCGATCATTCGGCTCGTGAACTCGGTGCTCTTCCAAGCCGTCCGGCAGCGCGCCAGCGACATCCATTTCGAATCCTTTGAACGCGGCCTCGTTGTTCGCTATCGCATCGATGGCGTGCTCTATCCGATCCTCACACCGCCGAAGCACTTGCAGTCGAGCATCATTGCCCGCTTGAAGATCATGGCGGGATTGAACATCGCCGAGAAGCGGCTGCCTCAAGACGGCCGGTTCGCCATCCGGACGGCGGGGAAGGATGTGGATCTCCGAGTCTCGGTCCTGCCCACTTCTCACGGCGAACGGGTCGTGCTGCGCTTGCTCGAAAAGGAGAATCGGCTGCTCAACCTTTCGGAAATGGGTTTCTCGCCGGACCGGCTGCGCACCATTCAGCAGCTCATTCATCTCACGCACGGGATCCTTCTCGTGACCGGCCCCACCGGCAGCGGCAAAACGACGACGCTGTATGCGGCCTTGAGCGAGATCAACGCGCCGGACAAAAATATCATCACCGTCGAAGATCCGGTCGAGTATCAGTTGGTCGGCATCGGGCAGATGCAGGTGAACCCTAAAATCAATTTGACGTTTGCCGCCGGGCTGCGCTCGATTCTGCGTCAGGATCCGGATGTGATCATGATCGGAGAAATCCGCGACCGTGAAACGGCTGAAATCGCCATTCATGCCTCGCTGACGGGACACCTGGTCTTCTCCACCTTGCACACCAATGATGCGGCCAGCGCCGCGACTCGGCTCATCGACATGGGAATCGAGCCGTTCCTGGTTGCATCTTCGGTGGTGGCGGTTTTGGCGCAACGCTTGATCCGCAAGGTGTGTCCCGATTGCAAACAGGCCTATCAGCCGGACGATGAAGAACTGATCAGGCTCGGGGTGGTTCCCGGAAAAACGAAACCGACGTTTTATCGGGGCAGCGGATGTCCCGCCTGCACGCAAACCGGCTATCGAGGCCGGACAGGTATCCATGAACTGCTCGTCCTGGACGATGAAGTCCGGCGATTGATCGGCAATAAGGCCGATTCGGCCGCCATCAGGCAGGCGGCCGTGTCCAAAGGCATGATCCTGCTCAAGGAGGAAGCCGCGGAAAAAATCTTCGCCGGCATTACGACGACCGAAGAAGTCATGCGCATGACGCAACAAGAGGTCGAGGTCTAGCGGTGCCGGTCTATCAATACAGAGGGTACAAAGCGGACGGCGCCTCGGCAACCGGGATCGTCGATGCCGAGAGCCCGAAGGTGGCCCGCCTCAAACTGCGGAAAGACGGCGTCTTTCCCACCGAGATGGCGGAGCAGGACGGCGCGAACAAGGCACACGTCATTCGGTCGTCCTCGACGGTGATCGCCGCAAGCCGCTCGCAGGTACTGACGGTAACCGACGTCGCATTGATGACCAGGCAACTGGCCACGCTGTTGGTGGCAGGCTTGCCGCTCGTCGACGCCTTGGGCGTGCTCATGGACCAGATGGAGAAGAAAGCGGTGAAAGGCCTGCTCGCGGACGTCCGGGAATCGATTCGTGGAGGAGCTTCCTACAGCGCCGTCCTCGAGCGGTACCCGCGGGACTTTTCTCCCATTTATGTCCATATGGTCC
>WUUC01043839.1_pt1 | contig 10800 bp, 5 predicted proteins | sample 6278441 | NCBI WGS metagenome assembly WUUC01 (sample SAMN13675441, study PRJNA597444) | soil metagenome | isolation source: soil | place: USA: Washington | collected 2017-10 | reverse complement strand
CCGAGGAGATCGCCGCGCACGAAGCCGTGCTCAAGCGCGCGCGCGCCGAGCTCGCGTACGTCGACGAGCGACTCGCGATGACGATCGTGCGCGCGCCGATCGACGGCGAGATCCTGACGCCGCGGTTTCGCGAGCACATCCACGAGGGTGTCGAGGCCGGCGGGCTGATCTGCGAGATCGCGAACATGCGCCACATGCGCGCCGAGATCTTCACCCCCGAGCGTGAGCTCGACGTGATCGGGCTCGGCATGCCGGTCATCGTCAAGGTCGAGAGCTATCCGATGCACCCGTTCGAGGGCAAGGTCGACTTCATCGCGCCCGCGGTCGATGGCGACGGCAAGCGGCTGCGCGTCGTGGTCGATCTCGACAACGCCACCGGCATGCTCAAGGCGAACATGACCGGGTTCGCCGAGGTCGAGACCGGCAAGCACTCCCTGCTCGACCTCGCGACCCGTCGCGTCCTGCGCTGGGTCCGGGTGCGCTACCTGCTCTGACCCGATGTCGTCGTCGCCCGCTCCCAAGGCCCGCGAGGACCTCGAATACTTCGAGCGCGAGATCGACGGAGACGACGTCGTGCTGGTCCGCGATCCGGTCCGCGGCACGTACTTCCGGTTCAACGCCCTGCAGGGCGCCATGCTGCAAGCGCTCGACGGCAAGCGCACGCCCGCCGAGATCACCGCCGCGCTGAGCGAGCGCTTCGAGGTCGAGATCCCACCAGTGGCCGCCGAGCGCTTCATCGGCCGCGCCCGCGACCTGATGCTGCTCGATATCGCGGCGTACACCACGACGTCGAAGGCCGCGTGTCTGCAGATCGAGAAGGCGCTGCGCAAGGCGGGGTTCTGGAACCACGCGTCCGGTCTGCACGCGACCCGGTCGGCCGAGACCGCGCAGCTCGCGCACGCCTTCACCGAGCTCGAGCGCGGGCACCCGCGCGCCGCGGCCGCGTACCTGACCACGATCCTCGACACCGATCCGGGCCACGCGCGCGCCAAGCAGCTCCGTGACCTGATCCAGACCGCGTTCATTCGCTCCGTCGGCGGCACGAGCGAGTTCCCGACCTTTGTCCTGTTCAACCCATCGCGGATGCTGACCTGGCTGAGCCGTACGATCGGCGGCTTCCTGTTCAGCTGGATGGGCATCCTGACGATGCTCGCGTTCATCTGCGTCGGCGTCCACGCCTACACCCAGGTCTTGTTCGAGAGCATCACGCTCGGGCCGGTCGACCTCCTGATCGTGTTCGTCGCCCTCCTGATCTCGAACCTGTTCCACGAGTCCGCCCACGGCCTCGCGTGCCAGCACTACGGCGGCAACGTCACCGAGATCGGCGTCACGCTGATGTACTTCGTACAGCCCGCCGCGTACTGCGATACGAGCAGCAGCTACACAATCACCAGCCGCCGCCACCTGGTGATCATCCAGATGGCCGGCTGCGTGGCATCGCTGGTGTTCCTCTCGATGCACTCGATGCTGGTGGCCGTCCTGCGCCCGAGCCTCCCGATCTACTCCGGGCTCGCTCTGGGGCTCCTGATCTCCACCACGGTCGTGTTCTTCAACCTCATTCCGCTCCTCAAGCTCGACGGCTACTACGCGCTCTGCGACTACGTCGGGTTCCCCAACCTGCGCGACCGCTCGTTCACGCTCACCCGCGCGTGGCTCAGCGAGCGCCTGCTCGGCATCACGATCCCGACCGAGGAGCTGCCGGCACGCACCCGCACCTTGCTCATCACGTACGCGATCGCCGCCTACGTGTTCACCGCGTGGTTCATTTACTACGGATATACGCGGCTGCTCGCGCCGTTCGTCGAGCAGCTCCGCGGCGGTGGCCTGGTCCTCGCGATCGCGTTCGGCGTGTACGTATTGCGCAACATCACCCTGCGGCCGGTGTGGAGGTTCGCGTGCCTGCTCGTGCGCGAGCGCCGCCGGATCTTCACGCCCCAGCGCACGACGATATGGTTCTTGATACTGGCGGCGGTGATCGGACCCTGGCTCCTGCCGTGGCCGGTGCTGGTCGACAACGAGTTCGTGATCGTACCGCGTGAGCGCGCCGAGATCCGAGCGCAGACCGCGGGCCGGGTCCACGAGATCTTGGTCAAGGAGGGCGCGCGCGTGCAGCGCGGCCAGGCGATCGCGACGCTGCGCAACGCCGCGCTCCACGCGCAGATCACGGCGCTCGAGGCCGAGCTCGAGGTCGCGTCCTACCAGATCGATCGCGTCCGCCGCGGCGCACGCCCCGAGGAGCTCGAGCTCGCGCGCCGCCAGCTGGACCACGCGCGCTCCGAGGTCTGGCGCAGCGCGCGCGAGGCTGCGGTGGCGACGCGCCTGGCCAAGGCCTCGCTCGGGACCCAGGCGAGCGCCGACACCGCGCGCGGCCGGGTCGCCGGCGCGACCGGCACCGCGGGCGCGGCAGAATGGGGGCTATCGCTCCTGGCGGCGGGCGCGCGCCCCGAGGACATCACCGCCGCAGAGGCCGGGCATGCCCGGGTCGCGGCCCAGCTCGCGCAGCTGCACAGCGACGAGGCGCTGCTCACCCTGCGCAGCCCGATTGACGGCGTCATGATCACGACGCACCTCGAAGACAAGCTGCAGGCGATGCTCGCGCCCGGCGAGCTGTTCGCCGAGGTTCAAGATCTCGGCAGCGTGGTCGCGGAGATTCCGCTGGCGCAGAGCGATCCGCTGGCCGAGCTCGCGATCGGCAACGAGGTAGCGCTGCGGGCGTACGGGCTGTCGCGCGACGAGCTGCGCGCGCGCATCGCGCGGTTCCGCGAGGTGGCGCAGGACAAGGGCGGCCAGCCGCGGGTCGTCGCCATCACCACGCCCTTCGTGCTCGACGTCGCGGTCTCGGGGCTCACCGGCCACGCTCGGATCTACGGCGAGCGTCGCAGCCTGGCGTACGCCCACCTCTACCTGCCGCTGCAGCGCCTGCTCCGCGTCCGGATGTGGTCGAAGTGGTGACCGCGCACGTGCCGCTCAAGCGGGACGGCGATAGAACCCCATGCGCAGCTCGGCAGTGCGCAGGCCGTCGGGTCCGCGAGCGACCAGCTCGCCGGGGCCCGGCAGCATCTCGCTGAGCTTGACGGTGGCGTCATCGGGCTGACGCTCGAGCATGTTGGCGAGCGACTCCAGCAGGAACACGTTGTGGAAGTCGAGCAGCATCGGCTTGGGCTCGCCGGACACCGACACGAACACGCGCGTGTCGCAGCCGAGCTCGCGGCGGAGCTCCTGCGCCCTCCGGAACAGCTCGGCCTCGCTGGCGGCCGCGAGGGCCGCGCGCACGGCGGCCGCCGAGCGTCGCCAAACCCGCCGGCTGAACACGACGTTGTCGACGCTCAGTCGCGGTGCATCGTGCGCGCGTAGCGCGGCGGGGAGCAGGCTATCGGGGAAGAACCGCTCGACGTAGTCATCGAACAGCGGGGCGATCCGGCTGGTGTAGAGCAAGAACGGGTACCGACTGTACGCGACCAGCGGGATGACCTCGTCCTCGCCGGACAGGAACGCGAGCTCGTCGCCGCTGAGCCGCAGATCGAGTGCGCCAAAATCGAGCGCGCCCGGACGGTCGCTCGGGACGATCATCTGGAGATCGGTCGTCGCGAGCGGGAACCGTCGATCTGTCGCCTGGGTATGCAGCAGCACGCACTCGGCAGTCGGCTGGCCGCGCGCCATGTCGCGCAGCGCCGAGCGCATCTGCTCGACGACGCGCTCGCGGTGGTCCGGCGGCAAGACGTCGAGCAGGCAGGTCGGGAGCCAGAAGAAGCCGTGGATCTCGCCGAGCACCAGCCCGACGCCTCCGGGCTCTTCGGGAACTTGCCGCAGCATCACGTCGGCGCTCACGTAGCCCGCGTGGGCCGGCGCGGCGATACCATCGAGCGCCTGCCGGAGCGCGGCGGCCGAGATCCGCACGGGGCCGTCACCCGCCGCCGCGACCGCGATCGCGATCGCAGCCCGCACGCGATCCATCGCGGCCACGAGCGTGGCCGCCCGCGGGGTCGACGCCGGGGTGTCGAGCACGCGATCGTCGTCGAACGCGCGGTGGACCTCGAGCGCCGGCACCCGCACGCCTTCCCCGAACCGCGCGCGGAACCATTCGCGGACCCGCTCGCGCGCGGCCTCGAGCGAGAGCTCGAGCACCGAGACCAGCGTCGGCAGCGCGCGATCGAGCGCGACACGCGCCACCCCGAGCTCCGCGTGGACCTCGACGTAGCAATCCTCGTGGAGCACGGAGCGATCGGCGTAGTGGTGGCCCGCGCCGCGCGCCGCGGACCCGCCCGTCGCGGCCTCGAAGCGCGCGACCAGCCGCGGGTAGCCCTCGAGCCGGCCGGCAAGCGAGGCGCCGGCGAACGCGGAGAGCTCGGCCTCGATCGCCTCGATCTCGGCGACTCCCCACGCCCGCGCGTCGCTCGCAGGCCAGCCCGCCAGCTCGGCCGCGACCGCGCGCAGCGGATAGAACAAGCCGGGCGACAACGCCGGCCCTCGCAACACGAGCCCGACGTCGACCAGCTCGGCAAGGAACGCTGCGATATCGTCAGTGCCGAGCTCGAGCTCGCCGGCGAGCGCGGTCAGCTCGGCCGCGCCCCGCGGCCGCCCCAGCTCGCGAAGTAGCCGCGCACCACCGCGCGGCAGCACGCTCCGCGCGTAGCGGCGCCGAAAGCGGGTGGTCGCGTCGTGATCCATCACGCACCATGCGACCGTGGCGTCGTCGATACGCGCCGTGGGGTGCAGCCGGTACGTGACGACGGTGTCGCCCGCCCGCCGGACGGCCTCGTCGAGCAGGCGCTGCGCCGCCCAGTGCGAGAAGTACGTCTGGCGCCGCGCATCGTCGACGGCGATCTCGATCCGCGCCGTGCCGCCGTGCGCCGCATCCGGCAAGTAGGCCAGGCCGTGCGGGCCGCACATGCTGTTGGTGTCGTTCTTGGCGCAGAACCGCTGCGCGTACATCACGGCGAGCCGCTCGCGCTGGCGCGCCCGCACGTTGCGCGGGCCGTCGGTTGCGATCAGCTGGGCGATCCGCTCGAAGGCCTCCGGGCTCTCGAGAAACACCGCCTCCTGCAACCGTGGGTCGTCGCGATACAGCCGCCGGATCGCGGCCCGCGCCTGCTCGAGATCCTCGGCGAACGCGGCCGCGAACGCGCGGCGGGCGTCCTGCCAGCGCGCGTGCGCCTGGTGGAGCGCCTCGGCCTGCGCCGCGACCTTCGGGAGGACGCCGACGACCTCGCGCAGCGATGCGACGATCTCCGGCGATGGCTCGCCGGACTCGACCGGCGCCACCGGGTCCGGCTGCTGGCGCGCGAACGCACGCGCGCGCTTGACGTGGCGCGACAGCACCTTGCGAACCGCGGGATCGTCAAACGCTGGATGCTCGGCGTAGCGCTCCTGGCCGAGCGCCGCGTCGAGCGCATGCCCGGTGACCTGCCGGTGCGTCGCCGCCGCGTCGAGCGCCTCGGCCGCGGCCGCCGCGCGGGGGCAGCGGAGCGCCTCGAGCCGATCGAACGCGAACCCGGCGATCCGGACGAGATAGGCCGGAACGTTGGACCAGCGCGTCACCGGCGCTCCGTCATGCGACAAGGATGCGCTCGTCCAGCAGCGTCCGCACCACCCGGTGCACGGCGTGCACCGGCAGCCCGAACTCGTCGTCGAGCTCCACGCCGAGCGCCTCGACCGTGCGGCCACCGTCGCAGCGCTCGAGCACGACCCGGATGCCGTCGGAGATCGTCTTGACCCGGTGCGGTTCCGCGAGCGACGGAATATGGACGAGCAACGTGACCGGCTCCGGCGCGATCTCACCGCGCAGTGGATCTGCCGATTCGATCCAGGGCCGCAGATCGACCGCGAGCTCCACCACCACCTGGACCGGCGATCGCCGCGGGCGGATCCCGGACAGCTCGGCGTCCGTCACCGCGCGACGGACCGGCCACGCGCCCACCGGAACGCCCACCGTGGCGCGGATCAGGCGGACGACGGCGAGCTCGTACGCGACCACGGCCTCGAGGTGCGGCGGCGTGAGCCGGCGCTTCATGATCCGCGTCAGCACGTAGTCGGCGAACCGCTCGCACTCGGCCAGACGCATGTGGCCCAGCGCCTGCCAGCGATGGCGCGCGAGGTACTCGAAACACAGCTCCTGGCGCCAGTCGTCGTCTCCGCGGGTCAGCATCCGCACCGTCCTGGGCAGGTAGCTGACCAGCGTGTCGCCGGTCTCGAGCGCCGAGCGGAATCGCAGGTTCTCGACGTTCCACCGCATGCCGGGCTCGGCCCGGAACTGATCGAGGATCGCGATCGTCTCGGCGTCGAGCGCTCTGCCCGCGAGCTCGGTGTGCGCCCCTTCGAGCAACGCCTCGTACAGCTCCTCGTCCTGGATCAGCTGGGTCCAGACCTCGTACACGCGCCGCGCGTCGAACGCGGTCACCGGGTCGCCACCATCGCCGCCGGCGTGCGGCTCGCGATCACCACGGCGCGCGCACGCTTCAGATCGTCATTGATCATCGGGATCCAGCTGACGTCGACCGCGCGCGACACGGCGCTGTGTCCGGGTCCCTGTGCTTCGAGCACGACGGCGCGGAGGTTCTTGGCGCGTGCGACGACGTACGCGAGCATGTCCCACACCGGCTCGGGAGCCGCGTGGCTATGGAAGTCGTGATACCAGTCCTCGGAGCGCTGGCCGCCCGCGATGTGGATCTCGATCACGCGATCGAGCGGAATCGTGCGCAAGAACGCCCAGGCGTCGTAGCCCGCGAAGTTCACCGAGTTCGCGTAGATGTTGTGGAGGTCCAGCAGGAGGTGGGTCTGCGCCTTCTCCACCATCAGCGCGATGAACTCGGCCTCGGCGATCTCGCTGCCGGGCATCGGCGCGTAATAGAACGCGTTCTCGTGCAACAGCGGCATCTTCAGCCGATCCTGCAGCGCGGCCGCCCGCCCGGCGACGCGCTCGACCTCGGCGCGCGAGAACGCCAGCGGGCTCGACCACACGTACGAGCTCGACGGGAAGCCGTAGAACATGTGATCGGCGTACCAGGGACTCTTCATCGCGTGGGCGATCGCAATATGGCGGAGCACGCCGACCGTCTCGTCGAGCGGCTCGAACCCGAACTCGTTTCCGTAGTTGCCGTGGGCGATCAGCGGGTGGCCCGCCGCGAGCTCTTCGAGCAATGGCTGCATCACCGGATCGATCACGTAGCCGGCGTCGAGCGGCGCGGCGAACTGATCGCACAGCAGCTCGGCATAGTCGAACAGGCCGGGGTCGACACCCTGCGGCAGGAGCTGCAACGCCGTCGGGTTCAGCTGTAAACCGATTCGAACCTCGACGGACATGGCGATAAGCTTCCGCGATCGTTTGCGCGCGAGTCAAGCACGCAGTCAGCCCGCGTGCACGAACAGCCGTGTTGACATGACGACGGCGACGTCACTAGCTGACACTCAGGAACTGACCGTCGTATGCAACACCTCATCGATCTCGGCGACCTCGGGCACCACTGGCAGCTCTGGAACTGGGCATGCTTGCGTGCTACTGGCTTCCCTGGGCACCAGCTCGGTGCGCTCGCCAGCGCCGAGCTCGCCGACGCTGCAGACCAGTTGCTCGCCCAGCAAGCCGACGCGAGCCACCAGCGCGAGGCTGTGATCATCGCGTGCAAGGCGGCCGTCGACCGCGCCGGGCCCGAGGAGCGACGATCCGCGCAGCGCGCGCTCAAGCGGCTGTGGCAGCACCGGCTTCCCGAGCCGATCGCCGACACCGAGGCCGAGGCGGCGAGGCTGCGGCTGGCCGACGCGATCGCGCGGCAGGACACCCTGAGCCAGCAGCTGACGGCGCACTACGCGCGCGCCCATCGCCAGACCGCGGCGGTGCTGCGGCAGCTCGCGCAGGACGACCGGTTCCGCCAGGCGCTGCTGTGGCAGAACCGCAGCGCGGTGCGCACCGGGATCGATTGGTTGCTCCGCCAGCCGCTGGACGCGACCGACGGCGAGACCCGCAAGAACGAACGGTTGGTCGCGAGCTACCTCCAGCGCTATTGCGTCAAGAACGACACCATCGGGTTCTTCGGACCGGTCGGCTGGGCGCGGCTCATCGAGCAGCCGGTGGGCCTCGTGCAGCGCCCCGGGGCGTCGCTCTTGGCCAGTCGCACGGTGTACTTCGAGTACTGGGCGATCGATGCGCTGGCGGCCAGGCTGTCCGAGGATCCAGACCTCCGCCCGTTCCTCGCGCCCCGACGACTGCCGCGGTTCCGGATCGACGGCACCACGCTGCACCATTCGGTCGACCGCCAAGCCGAGCTACCCGCCGAGTTCGCGGCGGTCGCGGCGCGCTGCGACGGCGTGCGCACGGCGCGTGACCTCGCGCGCCAGCTGATCGGCGACCCCCAGCTCGGGCCCGCGCTCGAGCTGACCGAGGAAGCCGACGTCTTCGCCGTGCTCGACGAGCTCGCGCGGACGCAGATCATCCACTGGACGCTCGAGGTCCCGACCGCGGGAGCGCATCCCGAGCTGCACCTCGCGGCGCTGCTGGCGCGGGTCGACGACGCCGAGGCGCGCGGCCGAGCCGAAGCCGTGCTCGCCACGCTCGAACGCGCGCGCGCGGCGGTCGCCGCGTGCACCGACGCCGCCGCGCTCGACGCCGCGCTCGACGCCTTCGACGTGGCGTTCACGCATGCGACCGGGGTCGATAGCCGGCGCGCGCATGGCCAGACCTACGCCGGTCGTACGCCGCTGTACGAGGACTGCCGCCGCGATCTCGACCTGACGCTCGGCCGGTCCGTGCTCGATCGCCTCGCGCCCCCGCTCGCGCTGCTGCTCGACAGCGCGCGCTGGTTCACCTACGAGATCGCGGCGCGCTACCGCCTCGTGCTGGTCGCGCTCTATCGCCGGCTCCGCGCGGTCGATCCAACCCAGCCGGTGGACTTCGCGCGGTTCTGGCACGAGGTCCCCGCGCTGTTCCCCGGCGGCGCGGCCCCCGGCTCGATCGTAGGCGAGGTGCGCGCCGAGCTGCACCGCCGGTGGGCGAGCGTGCTCGCCATCGATCCTGCGGAGCACGCGGCGCAGCGCAGCGCGGCCGCGCTGGCGGATCCGGTCCACCGCGCGTTCGCCGCACCTGGCCCGGGGTGGCCGGCCGCCCGGCATCACTCGCCCGACGTGATGATCGCCCTCCCCGGCGACGCCCACGACGCGATCGTCCGCGGCGACTACCAGATCGTCATCGGCGAGCTGCACACCGGGTTCAACACCGTCGCCGAGCCGCTGTTCGTCAAGCAGCACCCTCACCCCGAGGAGCTGGTCGCCGCGCGCGACGCGGATATCGGCCGGGTCTGCATTGCACCGGTATGGTCCAAAGCGGTGACGCGCGGCGACTACTATTCACTATCGCCGCATGATCTCGATCTCGAGAGCGGCGACACGCGGTCGGCGCGCCCGCGCGACCACGTGCTCGGCGTCGGCGCGCTGGTGGTCGACGAGCGCGACGGCCAGGTGGAGGTCCGGACGCGCGACGGCTCGCGGTGCTTCGACCTCATCGCGTTCCTCGAGCATCACCTGATCGCGGAGAGCTTCAGCGCATTCTCGCCCATCGCGCCTGCGCCACGGACACCGCGCGTGACGATCGACGGCGTGGTGATCGCGCGCGCCACGTGGCGCATCGCGCCGGAGGAGCTCGCGTGGCCGGCGCTCAAAGAGCCGGCCGGTCGATTTGCCGGGGCGCGTGCCTGGGCCCGCACGCTCGGGATGCCGCGCTGGGTGTTCGTCAAGACCGCCGAGGAAGTGAAGCCGGTGTACGTCGACTTCGACAGCACCATCTACATCGAGATGCTGGCCAAGCAACTCCGCAGCGCGTCCTCCGCGTGGCTGTCCGAGATGCTGCCGACGGTGGACGATGCCTGGGTAATCGATGCCGCTGGCGCGCGCTACACCGCCGAGCTTCGCATCGCCGCCGTCGACCCCGTGCCCTGGCAACCTGGCGGTGATACGGGTTCACCGACTTCGCACTGACCACATATCTCGATCCGAGGTCCGTACGTGTGCACCGAGTGAGCACCTCGACGAGCCGCGTCCATGACAGCGCGCCACTCATCACCTGCGACAACCATGAATGAGATGGCCGCGAGCCACCATCCCAAACATTCACTGGCTGAAGATCGCACGTCGGTCATCCAGCCGTTATCTGTCAGCTGTCCGTCGTCGTGGTGTCGCCGGCAGCCGCACGGTCTTGCCCGTCGACCAGCCAGGCGGTCTGACCGAGCTTCGACGCGGGCGTGGAAACGCGATCGAGGATGCGAATGCCCCCGGGGGGATGGTATCCTGCGACCGGTGAGGTCGGCCGTCTGGACGTCAGAGCCGTTGACGAGCGCGTGATGCGAACGGCTGATTTCTGGGCCAACGCCAACACCAGGTGTTCTCATCCACTCCGTGCAGAACTTGTGGTGTGGAGGAGAATCCGCCCCCGCCACGATGGCGATGGAGGAGAATCCGCGTGAGTCATCCGTCGACAGGTCGATAACTTTACGTAAAGCATAGGAAATCATGTCCCGCCCCCCCAAGCCGTCTACCCCACCCTCGAACGCGCGGGCCACCGCCGCCGTCGATCTGGTGACCGTGGGTGACGCAGCGCTCGTGAGCGTCTCCGGTCTGGTCGACGAGCGATTCCTTGGGTTCGGCGACGTCGGTGCGATGAAGACCGTGATCCTCAACGTCTCGGGGATGACGCGGATGACCTCGTTCGGCGTGCGGCAATGGCTCAAGGCCATGGACGCATTGCCCAAGTCGATCACCGACCTCTACCTGCTGGGCTGCCCGACGTTCTTCGTCGATCAGCTGAACATGGTGCTGAAC
>WUUC01165367.1_pt1 | contig 10802 bp, 10 predicted proteins | sample 6278441 | NCBI WGS metagenome assembly WUUC01 (sample SAMN13675441, study PRJNA597444) | soil metagenome | isolation source: soil | place: USA: Washington | collected 2017-10 | reverse complement strand
CTCAACCGCGTGTTGGTGAAGAGCGCCTTCGCGATCCCGACTAACTCTTACGACGTCGGTCTGATCGTGGCCTCACCGAAGCTCGACGGCTTTACGCAGGACATCGACAACCTGTTCGTCGCCCGTACGATCGGGTTGAAGAAATGAGCGTAGCGGCAGGAGCACTCGCCCGCCGGCTCAGGACGCGCCGTTGACAACGCCGATTCTGTCCGTGCGTGATCTCGTCGTCGCGTTCGGCTCCACCGAGCAGTCGGTGCCGGTCGTGCGCGGCGTCAGCGTTGATGTGTTCGCGAACGAGGTGTTCTGCATCGTCGGCGAGTCCGGCTCCGGCAAGAGCGTTACGTCTCTCGCGGTCGCCGGACTCCTCCCGGGCACGGCGCAGGTCTCGGGCTCGATCCGTCTCGGCGGAACGGAAATCGTGGGGGCGGCCCCGGAAACCCTGCGGCAGGTGCGGAGCCGAGACCTCGGCTTCATCTTTCAGGATCCGGCCACTACGTTGAATCCCGTGCTGCGCGTCGGACGCCAGATCGTCGAGGGCGTTGTCTCCCGCGGCAGCCTCAGGCGTTTCGACGCCTACGCGCGCGCGGCCGCGCTGCTGCGCGAAGTCGATATTGCCGATCCCGTCAGCCGGGTCCAGCAATATCCACACCAGTTCTCGGGCGGCATGCGCCAGCGGGCTGTCATCGCCATGGCGATGGCGGGACGGCCGCAGCTCATCATTGCGGACGAGCCGACGACAGCGCTCGACGTGACCGTTCAGGCCCAGGTCCTATCGGTCCTTCGGCGCCGACAGGCGGAAACCGGTGCGGCTGTCATCCTGATCACCCACGACCTGAGTGTGGTTGCGGAGGTCGCTCACCGCGTCGCGGTGATGTATGCCGGCCGCATTGTCGAGACCGGGACCGTCGACGAGATCTTCATGTCGCCCCGGCATCCCTACACCCGCGCTCTGCTCCGCAGCATCCCGCGGGGGAATGCCGCGGGCAGACGGCTCGACGCCATCCCGGGCCAACCACCGACTGCGGAAGCGCTACCGTCCGGCTGTCCGTTCCACCCGCGCTGTGTCCTCGGCAAGGAGCGTGCCGGATGCTGGTTGGAGGAGCCTTCGCTGCTATCCGTGGGAGGCGGGCACAAGACCGCATGCCACCTCGCCGAAGAAACGCGGTCCGCGGCGGCGCCGCGGCACGAAGAACCGCCAGATCCAGGGCGTGCGCCAATGGGACAACCGCTGCTCGAAGTGGATGCCCTGAAGGTGCACTTTCCCGTGCGAGCGGGTATTTTCAAGCGTGTCGTTGGATGGGTGCGCGCGGTCGATGGCGTCAGCCTCATGGTGCGCGCGGGTGAGACAGTGAGCCTCGTGGGCGAGTCAGGCTGCGGCAAGACTACCGCCGCCCGCTCCATCATGGGCCTCGTTCCTGCGACGGGAGGCAACGTGCGGTTCGAAGGGCGCTCGATCCTCAACCTGCCGCCCAGCCGGATGCGCGAGGTGCGGCGGTGGATGCAGTACGTGTTCCAAGACCCCTATGCGGCCCTTAATCCGGTTCTGCCCGTAGAGGAGGTTGTCGCCGAGCCCCTGCGCCTGCATGGTCTCTATGAAGAGGTGGGCGGAGCAGGAAGGATCGCCGAACTGTTCGAGATGGTCGGATTGTCGCGAACGATGTTCGGCCGCTATCCAAGCGAATTCTCGGGCGGGCAGCGCCAGCGCATCGGTATCGCGCGGGCGCTCGCCCTGAGACCTCGCCTGCTCATTCTCGACGAGCCGGTCTCGGCGCTCGACGTCTCCATCCAGGCGCAGGTTCTCAACCTGCTTCAGGATCTGCAGAAGGAACTCCAACTCGCCTACCTGTTCATCTCACACAATCTTTCGGTCGTGCAGCACATTTCGGACCGCGTGGCCGTCATGTATCTCGGTCGCATTGTCGAGCAGGCAGGGCGGAATGAGCTCTACGGCATGCCGAGCCATCCCTATACGCAAAGCCTCCTGTCGGCGGCGCCTGTCGCCGATCCGTCGCTCAGCCGCACACGGCAGCGCATCATCCTCGAGGGCGAGATCCCCAATCCGGCGGCGCCGCCGTCGGGTTGCGCCTTTCACCCTCGGTGCTTTCGGGCGAACGAGCGTTGCCACAGGGATGCGCCGAGCGCCCGGCATCTGCCACATGCGTCAACTCTCGTCGCCTGCCATTACCCCGAGACTGCTGCCGATCCCGCAAACCGCGAAGCTTCGATGGAGTTCAGAGAATGAGTGCCGCGTCGAGCCGATTGTGGACCTTTGTCCCTGCGCTTCGTCGCCACAAGGGGGCGGCAGCGGCGCTCGCCTTTCTTTTCGTCGTCGTGCTCGCGGCGGCGTTTGCAGACCTGATGCCGTTCGATCCGTTCCGGCAGCGTCTGGTCGATGCCCTGAAGGGACCGTCCCGCGCCCACTGGTTCGGCACCGACGAGCTCGGCCGGGATATTTTCGCCCGCGTCGTCTATGGGGCACGGACCTCCCTGACCACAGCTGCTGGCGCTGTCGTCATTGCGGCCTCCATCGGGGTGCCAATGGGGCTGGTCAGCGGCTTCTTCGGCGGCTGGCGTGATGCCACCCTTATGCGTCTTGTCGACGTGATGATGACGCTACCAGCGATCCTCTTTGCAATGGCACTCATCGCGATCCTCGGCCGCAGCCAAATCGCAGCGATCGTCGCCGTCGGCATTACTGGCATCCCGGGATTTGCACGCATCACGCGGGCGCAGACCCTGACATTGCGCAGCCGCGATTTCGTGGTGGCCGTCGAGGCCTTCGGCGGCAGCGCCTGCTATAACATGTTTCGCACCATCCTGCCCAATTCCTGGAGTCCGATCTTGGTGCAGGTTGTGGTTCTGTGCTCGGTCGCCATCCTCCTCGAGGCGGCATTGGCCTTCCTAGGCGTCGGTGTCGCGCCGCCGACCCCGAGCTGGGGTGAGATGCTGCGGACCGGCAAGTCCTACCTGCACGAGGCGCCGTATTACGCGGTGCTGCCAGGCCTCATCCTGACGCTTATCATTCTATCGTTCGACGCCATCGGACGAGCGATGGCCGATCTGCTCGGCGCGCGTTACGAGCTGCGAAAATCAAGTCCGGATGGAGCGGCATGATCCATGATCGGCTATATCCTTAGACGGCTACTGCACCTCGTCCCCGTTCTTCTTCTCGGCTCCGCCGCCGTGTGGGCCATCATCTATGCGGTGCCGGGCGATCCGGTCTCTGTGCTCGTCGGAGAGAACGCAACGACCGAGCAGATCGCCGCCGCGACCGCGCAATATGGGCTCGATCGGTCTGTCCTGGTGCAATACGCCGATTGGCTTTGGCGCGCCCTTCGCGGCGATTTCGGCACGTCCATTCACGCCAGCGAGCCCGTGCTCGCGCTGATCGTTGAGCGTCTGCCAGCGACATTCCAGCTCGCCCTGCTGGCGACCCTCGTCGCCCTCGTGCTCGGCATCCCGGTCGCGATTGCAAGCGCCCTGAAGCCAGGATCCTGGGTCGACAGAATTCTCTCTTTGTGGAACGCACTGACCCTCGGTGTACCGACATTCTGGCTCGGCATCCTGCTCATCCTGTGGTTCTCGGTCGAGATGCGCTGGCTTCCGTCCGCGTCCGCCTATGTACCGTTGTGGGAAGATCCGGTTGCGGCCTTGCGCAACCTTATCCTGCCGGCCTTGACCCTAGGCCTCTATGTCTCGGGTGTGCTAGCACGGTTCCTGCGTGCTTCCCTTGTCACTGAGATGCGCTCGGATTATGTCCGCACCGCCCGGTCCAAGGGACTGCCGGAATGGCAGGTGGTGAGCGTTCACATTCTGCGCAATGCACTTTTGCCCTTCGTCACCATCGTCGGCCTAATGATGGCCAACTTCATCGGAGGTGCCGTCGTCACCGAGGCCGTTTTCACTTATCCGGGACTTGGCCGGTTGCTCATCCAGGCGATCAGCACCCGTGACTATCCGCTGATCCAGGGCTGCATCATCGTGATCATGCTGATCTACATCCTCATCAATCTCTCGGTCGACGTGATCTACGCCTATATCGATCCGCGCATTGAGTATAAGTAGGCATCAGACCGGCCGGTAACGGCACGAGACGCCGTGGCCCGGCGTGATCTCGTGCCAAGCCGGTGTGCCTGTCTGGCGGTGGACCTCGCCGAAGGCACAGGCCTCATTCGGACGGCCCGTCGCCAGGACCGCCGTATCGGGCGGCGTCATGCGAAGGCGCTGACGCTGCAGGGCAGGATCGAGTACCGGAGCCGAATCGAACAGCATCTGCGTATAGGGATGGGCAGGATTGCCGTAGACCTGCAAGACCTCGCCCTTCTCGACGATTTCTCCCCGATACATCACCGCCACCTTGTGACAGACCTCGCGTACGATGGCGAGGTCGTGCGCGATGAACAGATAGGACAGCTTGAGCTTCTCCTGCAGGGAGTGCAGTAGCGCGACGATCTGCGCCTGGGTCCGCACGTCGAGAGCCGAGACTGGCTCGTCGCAGACCACGAAGTCGGGATTGACTGCGAGAGCACGGGCGATGACGATGCGCTGACGCTGCCCGCCGGAAAATGCATGGGGGTAGCGGTCCATCACCCCCGGATCCATGCTAACGAGTTCCAGCAGCTCCGCCACGCGCTCGCGGTAGCGCGTTTTCGGCACTGATTGGTGGACGATCAATGGCTCCGTGAGCGTCTGGGCGACGGTCATGCGCGGATGCAAGCTGGAATAGGGGTTCTGCAGCACGAACTGCATGTGCCGGCGCATCTGCCGCAATTCGCCCGCCGGCATCACGGTGAGTTCGTGTCCCCGGAGCTTCACTGATCCGCCAGAAATCTTTTGGAGCTGCAGGATTGCCCTTCCCGTCGTAGTCTTGCCAGAGCCCGACTGACCGACTAGGCCGAGGGTCTCGCCCGGCGCGATATCGAACGACACGCTGTTGACCGCGACAAGAGCCGGATGGCGGTTGCGTGCCGGAAACGTAACCGACAGGTCCCGCACGGCGACGAGGGGCGATGCGGCCATCATGGCGATACTCCGTCGCGGTGCAGGCGCGGGACGGCGCCGAGGAGGGCCCGTGTATACTCGTGGGCAGGCGACCGGAAGATGTCGTCCACCCCGGCCGTCTCGACGATCCTGCCGCCGTACATGACGTTCACTCTTTCGACCATCCCGGCGACGACCCCGAAATCGTGCGTGATCAGCATCAGCGACATGGCCCGTTCTTCCCGCAGACGCAGCAGCAGGCGCAGGATCTGCGCCTGGACGGTCACGTCGAGCGCCGTCGTCGGCTCGTCCGCGATGAGAAGGTCCGGATCGCACGAGATCGCAATGGCGATGAGCGCCCTCTGCCGCATGCCGCCCGAGAATTGATGCGCGTAATCGTCGATCCGCCGGGCAGGGAAGGGGATCCCGACCTGATCGAGCAGCTCGATCGCCCGCTCGCGGGCGGCGGATCTGTGCAGCCCGGCGTGGCGGCGCAGCACGTCCTCGATCTGCGCGCCGATTGTGGTCACCGGGTTGAGGGAGGTCATCGGGTCCTGAAACACCATGGCGATGCGCCGCCCGCGGACGGCCCGCATCTCCGGTTCGCTCATGGTGAGAAGATCCCGGCCGTCGAAATGCACCGAGCCGGCGAGCTCGACCCGCATCCCTTCTGGTGCGAGACGCATGATGGTGCGGGCCGTCACGCTCTTGCCGCAGCCGGATTCGCCCACGAACCCGACGGCCTCACCGCGCCTGATGTCGAATGTTATGCCCTTGACGGCTTCGACCGTGTGACGACGCGAGACGATGCGCGCCGTCAGATCGCGCACGCTGAGGATCGTTTCGCCCGCCGTCATCGGTTGCTTCCCACGTCGAGAACCTCACGCAGGCCGTTCGCAAGGACGATGAAGGTGAGCGTCGCAAACACGATGGCGACAGCCGGGCCGATCACGGTCAGAGGAGCAAGCTCCATGAACTGACGCGCATCGGCCAGCATGCCGCCCCAGTTGGGATCCGGCGGTGGGGGCCCGAGGCCGAGAAAGGACAGGGCCGTGACGGTAAAGATCGTCTGCGCCAGGGTGAGGCTCGTCGCCACCACAATGGGTGAGACGACCATCGGGAGGACATGGCGGGTGACGATCCGGAATTCGCTCATGCCTACGCTGCGGGCCGCCTCCACATGATCCCATTTCTTCACGCTGAGCACTGGCGCGCGCACAACGCGGGACATGGCCGGCGTGTAGACGACGGCGATCGTCAGGATGAGGTTCGGCACCGTAGGGCCGAGAGCGGCGACCACCGCGATGGCGAGAAGGAAGACTGGGAAGGCGAAGACCACGTCGAGAACCCGCATGATCGTCTCGTCCACCCAACCTCCGACATAGCCGCTGACGAGGCCGAGCACGAGCCCGGAGATGAGAGCCAACGTGACGGCCGTGACGGTAACGAAGAGAGTCGTGCGCCCGCCCATGAGAATGCGGCTGAGCACGTCGCGGCCGATGGCGTCGGTGCCGAGCCAATGTTGTGCGCTCGATCCTTCGAGCGAACTGGGCGAGGTGGCCGATGGATCGTAGGGCGCGAGGAGCGGCGCAAGGAGCGTCACTAGGACCAGAATTGCCAGCATCGCGAGCCCGACGCCCAGTAGCAGGCGCCCGGGTGCAGGCCAGGCCCGGTGGCTGGCCGCGGAGCTTGAGCCGGCAATGGCAGGGTCGTCCATGGTTGCCATTTCGCTCATGTCTCCACCCTAGCGTCCGCATGGGCATAGGCGATGTCGGCCAAACTATTGACGAATACGACGCAGGCGGCGGCGACGAGAACGATTGCCTGAATCGCCGGATAGTCGCGGCTCGTGATGGAATCGAACAGGTACTGGCCCATTCCGGGTATGGCGAAGATCGTTTCGACCAAGATGCTGCCGCCGAGGAGTGTCGCGACCTGCAGTCCCGTGACGGTGATGATGGGAGTCAGGGCATTCCGCATCAGGTAGTTCCAAAGGATCGTTCGCGGCAGCAAGCCCTTGGCGCGCGCCACCATCACGAAGTCCTGGTTTGACACCTCGAGCACCGCCGCCCGCGTATTCTCGGAAATGGTGACCGAAATCGCGAGTGCGAGAGCGACGGCCGGGAGAATCAGGCCGGAGATGTTTCCGATGGGATCGTCGCGGAAGGGCACGTAACTGAGCACGGCCAGTTCCGGAAAATAGAGCCCGACCAGAAGGACGATCAGAGTGCCGACGACGAAGTTGGGCACCGCGAGGATGAGTCCGTTATAAAGGCGCACGACCCAGTCGGCCGCTCCTCGACGCCGCGCCGACACTAGGCCAGTTCCGACACCCATGACGAGGGCGATCACGGCCGCAATCAGGGTCAACTCGAGTGTCACGAGGAAGCGGGGCCACAATTCGTGCAGAACCGGCTGCCGTGTGACGAAGGATGTGCCAAGGTCACCGTGCAGAGCCGCGCCCAGCCAGGAGAGGTACTGTTCGATCAGCGGACGGTCGAGGCCGAGATTCCGGCGCATTGTGTCGAGCACGTCGGGCTGAAGCATCTGGGCGCCCGCCGCTGCGAGGACGAAATCGCCCGGCAGGACCCTCATGAGCACGAAGGAGACGAAGGAGACCCCGAGGAGGATCGCTCCCATCCACATCGACCGCACGACGATGACGCGCCTCATTACGCCGCTCCAGCGTGCTGGATTTTCCCTGCCAAGGCGTCAGCCCTTCAGCCAGGTGGTGCGAACGTAGGAGCGGATGTTCGCGGCCAGCGGAACGTAGCCCTCGACATAGTTCCACCAGATCTCCCAGCGAAGGGGATACTGATAGATCTGCAGAACGTATGCCTGGTCAGCGATATGTTTTTGGATCGCGAGGTTCTTCTCGGCGCGCTTGGCGTCGTCGGTCTCGGCCCGAGCCTCGGCCATCATCTGGTCGAGAGACTCGTCGGCAATGCCCATCGCCTTGCCGAACTTGCTCTGCGAGTTGACGTACTGGAGGATGGCGTCGGAATCCGACGTCCAGGAAAGCGCAACGGACAACAGTGTCGGCCAGGTGCCGGAGCTCCAGTGGTTGAGCAGAGGCGCTGTCTCCATGGGCACGATTTTCACCTTGATGTCGGCGGCCTGCCATTGCTGCTGAAGGATCTGCGCGCACGCGACATCGAGGGGGTTGGCGGCGACGACGATGTATTCGCCGAGATCGAGGCCGTCGAGAAAACCCGCTTCCGCCAGCAGAGCCTTGGCGGCCGCAGGGTCGGGTTTGTAGTAGGGCATCTCACCGACGCCGTCATAGCCGCCGACCTGGCTTTCCGGGATCATCGCGCCGATCTTACCAGAGCCGCCCAGAACGGTCTGAAGGCAGGCCTGCCTGTCGGTCGCCAGACTTAGCGCCCGACGCACCCTGACATCGTTGAGCGGAGGCGCCTTCATGTTGAGCCAGACTGGGAAGGTACGGGAGGTCTGGCCTGGCGTCGAGACGAAGTCCTTGGAGGCACGCGCCATCAACGACGCCACCTTGGGATCCTTCAGCCATGTCATGTCGATGGTCTTGGACCGCAGCGCCGAGGAGAGCGTCGCCTGGTCCTTGTAGAACTTGAATACGACTTTATCGAGATAGGGTTGCCCCTCCTCGAAATACTGCGGATTGCGCGCCAGCGTGAACTGCTGGTTCGGTTGGTAGGATTCGAAGATGAACGGGCCGGTGCCGACCGGCTTGGTAACCAGATCCTCGACGCCCTTGGGCACGATGGCGCCATCGGGATTACTCGCCAAGTAGCTCAGGAAGGCGGCATCGCGCGACTTCAGCGCGAAACGCACGGTGAAGGGGTCGACGATCGTGACGCTCTCTATGCCGGCATACTGGGCGCGCAGGCGACTGGCGGTCGCCGGATCGAGAATGCGGTCGAAGGTGTACTTGACGTCCTCGGCCGTGAAATCCTTGCCGTTGTGGAATTTCACGCCCTGACGAAGCGTGAAAACATAGGTCCGCTCGTCCGACATCTCGTAGCCGGTGGCGAGGTCAGGTTCCACCTGCATCTTCGCATTCCAACGCAGCAGCCCGGAATAGAGGAGGGCGGTGAAGTCGTTCGAGGAAAATGCCGTGACCGTCGTCGGGTCGAGGCCGATCGGATCCGCATCGGCGCCGATGCGCAGCGTGCCCCCGCGTTTCGGTGCCTCGGCCCCGGGAGCCGCCGCAAAGGCGGAAGGGCAAGCTGCAATCATGCCGCTGGCCAGCCAAAGACGGAGAAAATGGCGGCGGTCGAGAGCGAACGCTGTGCCTGGCAGCGTCAAAAAATCCTTGTCCTTCGTCACACGAGCTCCCCTTCTTTGGTGGCGCCCCTCCTGCCGGCAGAATGCGAGATCATATGCGCCTCGCGATCTACCAAGCCGGACGCCTGTAACGGTTTGTCTCCGTCGTGGCTCAATTCCCGCGCATCGGCTTAAACGGCGAACGTGCGGAACCCTCTGCATAAGGCGTACTATATGGTAGAACGCGCCCTTGCTTTTTTCGTTATGGAAAGATTAGGTTCAAACCAGCCGATACGTCAATACAGTCATGAGCAGCTTACCACGTCCTTGGTTCCTCTCCGTACAGATAGTCGATCGACGTTCAATAATATGGTATGTGCGCGGAAACGAAGGAGGTCCCCATGCAGTCGGTTGCAGGTGACGAGGGTGCGTCTGCGGACAGGCTGGGAGCTGTCGGCGAAGCGCGCATTCAATCCATTGCGCGAGCAAAAGCCCTGCTCGACGTGATGGCGGATGGAGGTTGGGTCTCGCTGCGCGACCTCGCGTCCCGCACGGGCTTGGCGAAGACGACGGCCTTCAACCTCGTGAAGGCGCTGGTTGACACCGGTCTTGCCGAACGAAACACACAGGCTGGCGCCTATCGCCTCAGCTTGCAACATCTCGTCTACGGACGCGCCGTTGAACGTCGGCTCGACGTCAACGCCGTGGCCCGTCGGTACCTCATCGCCGTGTGCACCCTGACGCGCGAGACCGTCAACCTCGCGCTGCCCGGACCGGCCGACGCCGTGATCGTCGACAGCCTCGAAGGAAGCCATACGTTGCGAGTCTCATCCTATTCGGGAACTCGTGCGCCCTACCACTCGACCGCCTGCGGCCGCGCCCTGCTGGCTTGGCAGCCCCAACACTTCCGTCAGTTCATCTACGGCAACAGTACCCTGACTCCGTCGACGCGGCACACCATAACCGATCCGGAAAAGCTCGAGGAAGTGCTGGAACGCTGCCGCCGCGACGGCTGGACCGTGGAGATGGAGGAGAATGAACTCGGCAGCGCCTGCATCGCCGCGCCGATTTTTGGAGCGTCCCGTGAAGCGATCGCTGCCGTAAGCATCGCGGGCCCGGCCGCACGTTTCGACCCGGCCACCATCACCCGCTACGGCGAAGTCCTTCTCACTTACCTGCCGCGCATTACCGCGGATCTTGTCGGAAAGCCTGGCGCCTGAAAGGGTACGGTCAAGTTAACGCGGCGGTGACAGCCAGCGGGCAAAGAGAAGGACATGAACCGATCCATAACCCTCGCTATGCCCGCCACCGTTTCCCACCTGAAGTGATCAGCCATGTCGTGCGATTGTATTTCCGCTTTCCCCTGAGCCTCCGGATGGTGGAGGAGATGCTTGCTGCCCGAGGAATCCTGGTCAGCCACGAAACCGTGCGGCAGTGGGCGCTGAAGTTCGGCCAGGGGTCCGCCAACCAAATCCGCCGGCGCCTTCCGGCCCCTGGAGACAAGTGGCACCTAGACGAGGTTGCGATCAGCATTGCGGGCCGGAAGCACTGGCTGTGACGCGCTGTCGACCAGCGCGGGG
>WUUC01155351.1_pt1 | contig 10802 bp, 7 predicted proteins | sample 6278441 | NCBI WGS metagenome assembly WUUC01 (sample SAMN13675441, study PRJNA597444) | soil metagenome | isolation source: soil | place: USA: Washington | collected 2017-10 | reverse complement strand
AGCTGCACGGCAAAGGACCGATCGTCGGCATCGAATGACTGCAGCGCATTCGCGGAGGCGAAGGCAATGGTACCGAACACGCGTCCGCCGGCGCGAAGCGGCAGCGCAATCAAGCGCTGGTCCACGACGGCGGCCCCGGAGGCAGCGGTCTCGATGATCGGCCTGGCGTCCGCAATGAGGGACTCGTCACCAGCCGACGCAACCTGCTGCAGGCCGTGTTCACCGATGAAGTGCACCGCGCACGCCGCAGCGAACCGTGGCACGAGCGATCCGGTCACTTCGGTGAGCGTGCGCTCGTACTCCGGCGAAGACGCCAGTGCGGCGGTCGCCAGGCCGAGCAGCCGCTCGTATTCCTCAGCGCGGCGCTGCTCGGTGCGATCCATCACGGCGCCCGTAAAAAACAGCGGCGTCCCCGACTTGTCGGTCATGACGCGCCCGCGCGCCCGGATCCAGCGAATGCCGCCGCCGCGTCCGATGATGCGCAGTTCCTCGCTGAAATCGCTGCACTCGCGGATTGCGCGCTCGATCGCCTCGGTGATGCTCTCGCGGTCGTCCGGATGCACACGCTCGATCGATCGGAGTGGCGGACTCGCAGCTGTCGCATGGCCGCCAATGCCGATGATCTGGGCCAGGGTTTCCTCGTGCGGGTTCGCGCCGGTGCGGAGATCGACGCGCCACGTCCCCATGCCTGCGGCGCTCAGCGCCGCGCGCAGGCGCTCGTCGCTCTGGCGCAGGAGAAGCTCCTGTTCGCGCTGCGCGGTGACGTCAACCTGCGTGCCCCATGCGCTGACGAGGCAGCCATCGTCCACGACGCCGACGAAATGAGTGATGAACACGCGCGGCTCGCCGTCAGCTGCAACCTCGTGGGACTCGTCGTTCGCAAGCTGATAGCCGGAGGTCACGAAGCGGTGCAGGTATTCGCGGTTGGCGGCGACGTCTGGCATCAGGTCGGTCAGACGCGCGCCGACCAGCGCATCGGCGCGGTCGTGGCCGTACATGCGGGCCATCGCGTCGTTGCATGCCGCGAGGCGCGCATGACGGAAGATGGCGTCCACCTGCGCCGCGGGTGGGTCTGTCGTGGGAACCGGCGTATCGAGCTCGAACCGCCAGACGGCGGTCGTGGGAATGAGGTTGAACGCACGAAACAGATCGTCCGCCCGGGACATGGGGTTCCAACGTTATCGCAATCCGAAGCTCTGCCGCGGGCAGACGACCGCAAAAGAGCCGTGCAACGGAGGCGAACCGCGGCGCAGCCTTTGCTCAAGTCACGGATCGTGCTGATCCGAATCGCTCGCCTCGTGCGCGTCACGCTGTTGGAAACCGAACTGCAGACGCTGCGCCCCGGGGAGTTCTATGACGTGCCTCCCCCCGTCGGACGGGTGCTTGTGAGCGAAGGATGGGCCACCGACGCGGCGAGCGAAGCGCGCGACGAGTGGCGCAGCCGTGCGCACGATGACGCTGCAGAGCGCGCAACGTCGTAAGTGCGCCTTCAATTCTGAAATAATGGGTCCGCCATGACGGACGCGGAACTCGATCCGGTGCTGCGCTTCATGCGTGTGATGTGGTCCGTAGATCACGGCTTGCACAAAGTGTCGAAGCGCATGGCCTCGGACATGGGGCTCACCGGCCCGCAGCGCCTGGCAATTCGCATCATCGGCCGCTCGCCAGGGATGGCGGCGGGCGAGCTCGCCTCCCTGATGCACCTCGACCCGAGCACGGTCACCGGCATTCTTCGTCGGCTCGAGGAGGGCCGCATGATCGCGCGGCGCGTCGATCCGGCCGACGCGCGCCGCACGCGTCTTACCCTGACGCAGCGCGGTCGCATCATCGATCGCCGAAGTGCGGGCACGATCGAAGCGGCCGTCCGGCGCACGCTCGCCTCGATGCCCCAGCATCAGGTTGACGCAGCATCGCAGGTGCTCACGGCGCTCGCGGCGCAATTGCTCGACAACGGTGTTCCCGAGCGGAAGCGGACCCGGGCTCGAAGCGGCAAATGATTCCTGCGTCAACGGGCGCTCCTGTGCGCACGGTTCGTCGCGATGATCGATCCGAGGTAAAAAGCTCGACACTACCTCAGCTCATGTGACAGCTCTCACAAACTACTCCATACTGGCGGTGGGACTCGACAAGCGGGTGGTTTGGAGCAGTGTAGGTGCGAGTACGGATCACGGAGACGCTGACGGGCGACGTTGACGGGATCAACCTGTCGAAATTCCTCGAAGGGCTGACGTACGACGTCGGCACGATGCTCGGCAGTTATTTACTCGCCCAAGGGTGGGCGGAGCCGGTCCGCGACGACGAGCCCGCGGCGATCCTCCCGCTCAATCGCACCGTGCAGCGTCCATCGGTCCTTGTCGTCGAAGACGACGAGGACATGCGCATCATTCTCAAGCAGCTGCTCGAACACCACGGGTGGAGCACCCACACGGCAAGTGACGGCCTCGAAGGATTGAACCTCCTTCAGAAGCACTGGCCGTCCCTTATCCTGCTCGATCTCGCCATGCCGCGCATGAACGGCATGGAATTCCGCGCGGCCCAGCGCAAGCTTGCCGACCGGCGTCTCGCCTCGGTGCCATGTGTGGTCGTGTCGGCGGTGCACGATGCGCCGTCTTTCAAGTCCACGTTGAACGCCGCCGACGTGCTGGTGAAACCGTTCGAAGCCGATCGACTGCTGAAATCGGTGGCCAGTCATTCACGTCCCGTCAGCCTCTTCCGCTGGTAGCTGCCGCGCCACTCGGAGTAACGCCATGAGTACGACTGCCCGTGAAATTGCCTGGAGACACGACTTCGATCGCGCGCTCCAGGACGCAAAGACGCAGAACAAGCGCGTGCTCGTTGACTTCAGCGCCGCGCCCATGTGAGGCGGGTGCGCTCGGCTGGATGCCGAGGTGTATCCCGACCCGCGCGTCGTGTCACTGGTTGAAAGTCAGTTCATCCCGGTGCGTGTGCACGTCAAGGAGAATCACGACGACTTCCAACGCCTCGGGGCGAAGTACGACGCGCAGTGGACTCCAACGGCGCTGATCGTCGACGGCGACGGCCAGGAGCGGCACAGAATCGAAGGGTTCCTGCCCGCCGACGACTTTCTCAGCCAACTCGCGCTCGGAGGGGCCAAGGCGGCCTTCTCGTCCGGCGACTATCAACGTGCCGAGCGGTTGTTCGACGAGGTGCTCCAGGCGCATCCGCGCACCGACGCGGCACCCGAGGCGCAGTACTGGTCGGGTGTGTCACGGTACAAGGCCACCAACGATCCCGCGGCGCTCGCCGCCACGTACAAGAAATTTCAGGAGCGCTACAAGGATTCGACGTGGGCAAAGAAAGCCTCCGTCTGGGGGCATTGAGGATCACTCAATTGGTGATTGGGCGATGTGTGATGACGTGATGAAGTGATTGGTGATTGGCCGAACTGACATCAATCACCTATCGTCAATCGCCTAATCATCAATCACCTAATCATCAATTCAGATCTCCTCTGTTACCATGCGCGCATGGAAACGACCATCGCGACGCTGCTGAATCAATTCGAGAACGGTACGCTCACTCGACGCCAGCTCATTCAAAGCCTGGCGATGCTCGCACTTGCCGGACCTGCCGCCGCGCAGTCCGCGCCGGCAGCTCCGAGGTCCGCGCCGGCTCCATGGAAAACCGTTCGTCTCGATCACATCTCCTACGCCGTGTCCGACTACAAGCGGAGCGCGGCGTTCTATCGCGATCTGATGGGATGGGAGATCCGCGAGGACAACGGGACCAACCAGGCCACGCTCGATATCAACAGCCTCGGCGAGATCATCATTCGAAACACGCGACAGGCGGCGGCCAACCCGCAGCCCTCACAACCCGGCCGCCCACCGCTCACCGGTGTCATCAACCACGTGTCATGGGGCGTGCAGCCCTGGAACACCGAGTCAGTCGAGGCGGAGCTGAAACGCCGCGGCCTCAACCCGACGCCTGACATGGTCGGTGAGGACTTCAAGAGCTTTCACGTGCTCGATCCCGACGGGTGGGATCTCCAGATCAGCAATCACATCCGCTAACGCGACCCGGTGGGCGGCCGATTCCCCGGCGGGATCGGCCGCGCGCCCGTCGAGCCGTTCTGCCCGCAGGTCGCGCATGAAACTGGCGGCCCACCAGGTGATGTCCTCGGCGGCAACCCGCGCGCGCAGCGCGCGCATGCGGCGCCGCCGTTCGGCCACGTCCATCGTGAGCGCGGCCTTGATCGCAGCGGCCATTTCGTCGATCGCGTACGGATTGACCGACACCGCTTCTGGCAATTGCGCCGCGGCGCCGGCGAACTCGCTCAGCAGCAGAACGCCATCTCCGTCAGCGCGCGAGGCGATGAACTCCTTGGCGACCAGGTTCATTCCGTCACATAGCGGCGTCACCAGCATCACGTCGGCCGCGCCGTACAGCGCCACGAGCTGCGTCGGCGACACGGACTGGTGAAGGTACCGGATGGGCGTCCAATCGACGGTGCCATGTTCGCCGTTGATGCGGCCGACGATCTCGTCGATCTCCCGTCGAAACTTCTGGTAGGACGGAACGGTATCCCGTGACGGCACGGCCACCTGGATCAGCCGCACGCGTCCGCGGATCTCGGGATTGTCGCGGAGCAACTGTTCGTAAGCGAGCAGCCGGCGGGGAATGCCTTTCGTGTAATCGAGCCGGTCGATCCCGAGCAGGAGCTGCTGCTGCGACGTCCCGGCCAATTGCTCTCGTTCCATCCGCACGGCTTCCGTGGCAGCAGCAGCGGTGAACCAGGCGGCGTCAACCCCCATCGGGTATGCGCCGACTCGGACGGATCGCGCGTTCGCGGTGACGCGTCCCGGTTCCACTTCGAACGCGGTCAGTGCGCGCACGGCATCCTCGAACTGCGACGCATAGCCAGGAGTATGAAAGCCGACGACGGTGGCCCCGAGCATGCCGGCGAGGATCTCGCGCCGCCATGGCGCGACCCGAAAAATTTCGCAGGCCGGAAAAGGAATATGCAGGAAAAACCCGATGCGGGCGTCGGGCAGCCGATCGCGGACGAGCCCGGGCACGAGGAGCAGGTGATAGTCGTGGATCCAGATCGCGTCCCCATCCCGGTACTCGCGAACGACGGCGTCGGCGAAACGCTCGTTGACGCTGCGATACACCTCCCACTCGGGGACGGTGAGCGGAATACGGTCGATCTGGTAATGGAACAGCGGCCACAGGACACCGTTGCATACGCCGTTGTAGTACCCGTGCGATTGGCTGCGCGTGAGCTCCACTGGTTGGATGCGGCGATCCTGGAGTTCGCGGACCACGCGCTTGCGCGTCGCGCGCGGCATGGTCGGAAGATCACCGGCCCACCCAATCCAGATCGAATCGCCGGTTTCGTGCAAGGGCCGGAGCCCGGTCGCGAGTCCTCCCGCGGCTGGTAATAAGGCCAGATTGTCCCCGTCTCCGCGGACCACCACGGGAAGGCGGTTCGACACGATGATGACGCGGCCATCATGGCCATCGCTCTGCTGGAACATCACCCGCCCACGATAAGGGAACGGCGAACGGCGGGTAATCCGGTGAATCCTGCATATTGGGCCTCGCGGCTCCATGATTCGCGCCGGCCGGGCAGGCGATCCAATTGGTTGGAGCTCAAATGAAATGACCTCCTGCCTTTCAGCCGCGAATTTCAGGTCTTTACGGGATACCGCGCGGCGAGAGTGCCGGTACGACCTTCGCACCGGGGGTCACACCGCCATGCCACATAGACTTCCTCTTACCGCGTTTGCCGTTTTTGTGACGCTGTTCGCCATCCCTCCGGCCGCGGCAGCGGACCAGCTGTGCGACTCCTCGTTCGAAAACTGTCGCAACCGGTTACTCGACCTTATCGAAGTCGAGACCGTCGGCATCGACGTCGCGTTCTGGTTCATGGAGGACGCACGTTATTCCGCAGCACTCATCGAGCGCCGGCGCGCCGGCGTCCCCGTCCGCGTCATCATGGACACGCGCGCCAACCCGATCTACCCCGGGAATGGGCCGGTTCTCGCGCAGCTGCGGGACGCCGGCATCCCGATGCTGGAGAAGACGAGCGGCGGGATCGTGCATTGGAAAACCATGATCTTCGCCGGCCAGAACGTCGTGGAGTTCAGCGGCGCGAACTTCAGCTCGCACGCGTTCGTGGCCACCGACCCGTACCGCGACTACCTCGACGAAGTGATTGTCTTCACGAACGACGCCGCTCTCGTCAACAGCTTCAAACGCAAGTACGACGACGTGTGGATCACGACAAGCGGCTATACGCCGTACGCGAACCTGTCCGGCACGCGTACGCGCAGCTATCCGGTGTTTGCGGTCGATCCGCGCATGAACTTCGTGCCGTTCCAGAACTTCGCCACGCGTTCCGTTGGCCACTACAACAAGGAAGCGGCGCGCATCGACAGCACGATGTTCCGGATTACGGACCTGCACCACACGAACGCGCTGATCGCCGCGATGACGCGTGGGGTGCCGTTCCGGTTGATCACCGACGAGGACGAGTACCGCGACCCGTCGAAGCTGTGGAACGCCTACAACGTTGACAAGCTGTATCAGGCTACCCGCGAGATCTGTCCGACCACCTGCGGGGTGCGCATGGAAGCGCATCTCGGCAGCCTGCACCAGAAAAGCACGCTGCTGTACGGCCAGGGAATGACCATCTTCGGGTCGTCGAACTGGACCAGCCCGTCTGCCCGGTCGCAGCTCGAACACAACATCTTCACGACGAGCGCGACCTTCTTCCAGTACTTCCAGGATCAATTCGAACGGAAGTGGAACAACGCCAACCCGGTTGGTGCCACCGAAACAAAGCCGTTCGTACCGTCGGCGCCGCATGCGCCGTCCTACGTTTCACCAGCCAACGCCGCGCAGGGCCAGCCGCTCACCGTGACGCTCGCCTGGTACGCGGGTCCGTGGGCGCACAAGTACGACGTCCATTTCGGGACGGATCCGTCGAGCCTCGCGCTCGTCGCACGCGACGAAGAGCTCGGCCCCAGCGAGAACTCCAGGGACTACGTGCGTTTTGCGGTGCCGGGTCTCCAGGAAGGGACGACGTATTACTGGCAGGTGGTCAGCAAGACGATGGCGAACGTGGCGAGAAACGGGCCGGTGTGGAGCTTCCGAACCACGGGCAGCGCCCCGGCGGCAGGCGACGGGGATGTTGTCCTGTATGCCGCAAAGGCAAGTCGGACCGGGCGATGGGTGCCGGTTGCCGACACGACGGCGGCGGGCGGCGCGCGCATCGCGACGAGCGACGCAGGCGTGAAGCTCGGCGTGCAGGCACATCCGTCGGCCTACTTCGAGATGAGTTTCCAGGCCCAGGCGGGCGTTCCCTACCGCCTGTGGCTACGGGGCAAGGCCGAGCGAAACCACTGGGCGAACGATTCCGCGTTCGTGCAGTTCAGTGACAGCATCACCTCGAGCGGCGGCGCCGTGTACCGAATCGGTTCGACGTCAGCGACGACGGTTACGATCGAGGACTGCGCCAGCTGCGGGCTCTCGGGCTGGGGCTGGAATGACAACGCGATCGGCGCCGGAGCGCTCGGGCCCGAGATCTATTTCGCCGCGTCGGGCGACCACCGTATTCGCGTGCAGTTGCGCGAGGACGGTTTGTCCGTCGATCAAATCGTGCTGTCGCGGAGCGCCTTCCTGACCACCGCTCCCGGCGCAACGAAGAACGACGGCACAATCCTCGTCGAGGCGGGTGGTGGTGGCGGTGGGGAACCGCCGCCACCCGCAGACCCGCTGCCAACCGGCTGGCTCTCGCGGGATATCGGCAGCGTGGGATCGGATGGTTCCGCTTCCGGATCCGGTGATTCGTTTACGGTGCGTGGCGCCGGCGCGGATGTGTGGGGAGGCGCCGACGCCTTTCACTACGCCTATCGCCCGCTCTCGGGCGACGGGACGATCACCGCGCGTGTGAGCTCGATCTCCGGCACCGAGGCGTGGACGAAAGTGGGTGTCATGATCCGCGCGTCGACGGCTTCGAATGCCGCGCACGCGTTCATGCTCGTATCGGCGGGAAAAGGCCTTGCGTTCCAGCGCCGCACGTCAACCGGAGCCGCAAGCACGCATACCAGCGGGGGCGCGGGCACGGCTCCGCGCTGGGTGCGCTTGTCACGCGCTGGCAATGTCATCGCCGCGGCAGTTTCCGCCGACGGGGCCAGCTGGACGCCCGTGGGCAGTGACACGGTCGTGATGCCGGCCGACGTGGTGGTCGGCCTGGCCGTCAGCAGCCACAACACATCGGTGCTCGCGACCGGCGTGTTCGAGAGTGTTTCCGTCGAGGCCGGAGGGTCCGTGCCGCCGCCACCTCCTCCGCCCTTGCCCGACGGGTGGCAGGCCAGCGACGTGGGCGCCGTGGGCGCGGCAGGATCCGCCGCGGAAAGCGGGGGAGTTTTTACTGTGAAAGGCGCGGGCGCCGATGTGTGGAGCACGGCGGATGCGTTTCACTTCGCATATCGCGCAATCGAAGGTGATGCAACGATCACGGCGCGCGTCGCGTCGGTGGGCGGCACCGAAGCCTGGACGAAAGTCGGCGTCATGATGCGCGGAAGTCTCTCTCCACAGTCGGCTCATGGGTTCATGCTCGTATCGCGAGGCAAGGGACTCGCGTTTCAGCGGCGGAAGGCCGACGGGAACGTGTCCACACACACCAGCGGGGGAACAGGCGTCGCGCCGGCCTGGGTGCGTCTGGTCCGCGCGGGAAATTCCATTACGGCGTTCGTCTCTAGCGATGGCGTGAGTTGGTCGGTAGTTGGCAGCGACACGTTTGCGTTGCCCTCACGCACGCTCGTGGGCCTGGCGGTGAGTAGTCATGAAAGTGGGCAGCTTGCCGCAGGCACGTTCGATGGCGTCACGGTTTCAGAAAAAAATTAGGTGGACGTCTGGTAGGCAGCCCCGCGCGGCTATATAGTGTGGCCCCCGCCGGCGTTCCCCCCCAGCGCCGTCGAGCAGCGGGCCCTACGCGCGGAGCGCGCTCAACATGCTGCAACCTGGTACCCAGGTCGGCCGATACGAGATCCAGCGTCGTCTGGGCCGTGGCGGAATGGGAACGGTGTATGTCGCCCATGATCCCGTCCTCGGCCGAATGGTGGCGATCAAGGTCTTTCTCAGCGACCTTGAACTGCCCGACGCTGCCGAACGCTTTACGCGCGAGGCTCGATCGGCGGCCGCACTGAATCACGCCAATATCGTCACCGTCCATGACTTTGGTGACGTCGCGTCGCAGCCCTATATCGTCATGGAGTACGTCCAGGGCGAAACGCTGGCGGAAATGATCCGGCGCAAGGCGCCGGTCTCCGCGATGGACAAGCTCCGATGGCTGGAGGAGTTGTGCGCCGGTGTGGCCTATGCGCACCAGCTCGGCGTCATTCACCGCGACATCAAGCCCACAAACCTGATGATTGACCGGTCCGGTCGGCTGAAGGTCCTGGATTTCGGCATCGCGAAGATGCTCGGGACGCTCGCGACCAACGCCACCGCGTTAATTGGGACGCCGGGCTACATGGCGCCCGAGCAGATTCTGGGCAAGCCAATCGACCATCGCTCCGACCTGTTTTCGATCGGAGTCGTCTGCTACGAGTTGCTGGCGTACGCGGAAGCCTTCCCTGGCGAAAACGTGCCCGCGATAACGCATCGGATCTTGAACGGCGAGCCGACGCCGATCGCGCAGCTCGTGCCCGACATCCATCCGGCTCTGGTGGCACTCGTTGAACGTGGATTGAAGAAGAACGTCGAGGATCGCTTCGAGAGCGCGGAGGCGCTGCGCGCCGCGATTGCGCGGCTGCGACGCCAGCTCGAGAGCGAGCCGGGCTGGGATGCCACCTCGATTGCGCCTCGCGGGATTACTCCGACGGAGGTTGCCGGGAGGCGCGGCACGGGTTCAGCGCGCGAACCGGCGAACAGGGCCGTTGGCGTCGCCGAACTGACGCCGCCACCGGATCCGCGGCGCACGGATCGTGAGGCGCTCGCCCGCCGGCGCGCGACGCAAATCGAAGCCGCGCTCGACCTCTCTCGCGCGCGGCTCGCCAATCAGGAGCTCGAAGGCGCATTGGACGCATGCGAGCAGGCGTTGACGCTCGACGATACGCATGCGGTCGCGCTCGAGCTCGAAAGTGCCATCAAGGATGCGATCGCGAAGCAGCGAGCCAACGCAATCCTGGCCGAGGCACGCCTCGAGCTCGACCGAGGAGAGCTGACCGCTGCTCAGAACCTGCTCCTGCAGGCGCGCACGCTCGACCCCGAGGTCCCCGACGCGAAACGTTTCGATCGCGACCTGCGGCTCGCGCGTGTCGAGCAGGAGCGCATCCGTCAGCGTGCGGAGGCGCTGAATCGTTCCGTTGCCGCGGCACGCGAGGCACTTGGCCGCGGTGAAATCGAAGCGAGCCTGGTGTTCGCGCGAGAGGCACGCGCGCTCGATCCGCAGTCCCCGGAAGCCACGGCGATTGAAGCCGAAGCCATGTGCCGGCTCGACGACGTCACCGTGGCGGAGGCAGTGGCGCAAGCCGTGACGACGGCGATGCCGGGCACAGTCGATCAGACCATGATCGCACCCGCGCGGGGGACGCCCGCTCCTGTGTCGAAAACGAAGAGGCGATCGGCCGTTGTCGCGCCGTTGCCAGACACCCCGCGGCGCGATCTGCTCGCGCCGGTTCGCGGATTCTCGGCTGCGGCGGCGGCGGCAGGCATCGCAGCGGCTGCACGACTGAGTGCCGCACGGGTGGTTGCTCGTGCGTGGGTCCAGGGGGTGCCGCGAAAACAGAAGCAGATCGCGGCCGGCGTTGTCGCCGGTGTGGTGGTCG
>WUUC01002251.1_pt1 | contig 10802 bp, 8 predicted proteins | sample 6278441 | NCBI WGS metagenome assembly WUUC01 (sample SAMN13675441, study PRJNA597444) | soil metagenome | isolation source: soil | place: USA: Washington | collected 2017-10 | reverse complement strand
CTCGTCATGGCCGACATCCACGCCAACCGCCGCGGCGTCGAAGCCCTCAACCGCGTGTTCGACGCCTACAGCGTCGCGGTCGCAGACCAACGCCGCTGACCACCCTGGCCGGGTCGCGGCACCACGCCGCGACCCGGCCATCAGCTCCCCTGCGACTGTCGCTCCCACGCCTCGTCGGCAAGCCGGCGACGTCGCCTGTTCCACATGCCGGTCGCCATGCAGATCTCGGCGATCAGAAGCCCGCCGCTGAAGTTCAACCAGCCGTACTCGTTGTCGAAGCTCTCGGTGGCGTTGCCGATGACGATCGCGGCGGCCAGGGCGACCGGCGGCAGCAGCAGCGCGATTCGCGGTGTCAGAAAGCCGATCAGAAACGCGAGCGTGAAGCTGGGGATGGTGAGGAGCGCGACGTCGGAGTCTTCCGTGCCACCCGCCCAGAATGCCGCGGTGGCGACGAGGAGATAGACGACAACGAGCGGCATCCGAAACCGGAACGTCACCGCCTCCAGCTCACCGCGAGGGACGTGCTGGTGGTCAGTACCCGACATTGGCGCCTCCGCCTTGCATCAGCTCATCCGCGTTGCTCAGAAATTCTCGATGACAACGTCGGTGACACGTGATCTCCGGTTGACGTGGACCCGCAGGAACTCGCTGTCCAGGTTTCCGCCGGAGCGCTGATCACCGAGTTCGTAGTACAGGTTGAAGTGACTCTCGGGGAAGGGCTCTCCGAGGAGCGCGCGGATCTCACTACGACGCAACCCCTTCAACTTGCCGCATGCGACGAGACGGTCGGCCATCTTCTGCCGGACCGACGCAGGCCCGAGGAAGCTGCTGCGCGCCCGGCTCCCAGGCGCTCGCCATCTCACCTCGTCGAACGCCGACACGGCGCAGGCCGACGCGCGAGGTTTCGTGTCCTGTGCCGCGCTGCCACAGCCTGTTACGGCAATGACCGCGACGCCGACGCTCAAAGCACGGCGTCGCGCTCGCCGGGCCCCACAGATATCGACTCGACTCAGCACCCGGTACCGATGCTGCAGTCTCGAATCGTCACAACGAGCTGGACGATCAACAACAACGAGGTGCCGCCGACGGCCAGCACTGCGGTGTCGATCGCCGCCGGGCGCCGCGCAGCGCTTGACGACGACATTCTGATCGCGGCGTGGAGTCCATAGCTCACGGCCCCGAGCACCGCGACGACCGACAGGTAGACCAGAACCGGCGTAGAGCTGAACCATCGTTCCGCCTGCCCGCGCGAGTCGAGGCCGAACTGCAGTCCCGTCGCCGCGAGGACGGACGCCACCACCAGCCATGTCGCGCGCAGGGCACGCCGCCAGGTCACGCGGCGCATCTCATCGCCGTGGGGACGATCGCGAGATGCATGACGAGAGCAGAGATCTGCATAGCAATGAACATCAGTTCGCGCAGGTGAGGTCAAAGGCCCAAGGCACGAGAGCGAGGACGCTTCCCCACACGCACACGAGGCCGGTCACCGCAAGCACGGCGCGCGGTCGCAGTTGGTGGCGCTCCATCGCCGACGAGCAGCAGGGCACAGCCGGCAACGGCCACGAGCAGCTGTGGGAGTTGGCTCGTCCACGTCGGATGACACGAGGCCTGCACCTCGCTGCCGATCTCGCGTTGCGTCGTGTGGGTCGTGCGCAGTACGGCGACCATGAATCCGGCGACCAGCCACAGGATGCCGGCGATGCGCGCGATGCCACGGCTCATCGGCGCGTTCCACGCGTCCTGGGCCACAGCCTCGGTCACGGCGTGGAGTTTCGCGTGATGTACGCCATGTCGCCGCTTCACTGCGCCCAGGTGCCGTTGCGCTGTCGGAACATCGAGCAGATCAGTTGCTTCCTCGCGTGATCGAGACCAGGTATCCCTGCCCGGTCCCGCGCATCAGGATGAGGTTCTTCCCGTCCTGGGCGGCGGAGACGACCTGCGGGCCGACGCGCACGCCGCCGGCGGCGCCACCGTTCAGTGGTCGCGAGCGAAGCAGCGGGCCGAGGTCACCGCTGGAGTGGCCGACGAGGTAGTGCACCCGTCCGCCGCTGATGCTCGGTGACATGACGTCGGTGATCCGATCGTAAACGCAACCGCGATTGAGGAGACGCGTCGTCGGCTTCGCTGCGATTTTCACGACACGAACCTCGTAGGTGTTGCGGTTCGGCGCGGCATCGCTGTGCGGGATCGGGCAGGCCGGAGGCTCGCCAAGGTACTGCCAGCCGAGAGCGAGCCAGCCGGAGGAGAGGTCGAGGGTGGTCGGTCCTTGCCCGTAGATGACGCCGTTCTCGCGATCGACGAACCCAAGCGGACCGCCTGGCAGACGCCGCGTCGCTCCCGCGCCGCGGCGGGTGTAGATGGCGACACGGAGATGCTCGTCGCCGCGGGCCGACGGTGTGGGTCGGGCAGCGAAGGCGATCCGGTCGCGCCAGATCGTCGGCAGCACCGTCGAACGCGACGACGGCAGTCCGGAGCCCACGCGCTGCGGCTGCGCGTCGGCCGCGGTGAGCGCGAGCCGATAGATGCGACATCCCCGCCCCGCCGCATAGAACTGGGCCGTGAACGCCAGGGGGCCTGGGTCGCGCTGGCAACGCGAGTAGACGGCCACCGGCCGTCCATCGGCATCGGGCCCGAGGTCAACGTCGAACGGCATAGAGCGCGAGCCCGCAGACGTGGGACGCACCGCTCCCGACGGGTCTCGAACGACGAGCGAGAACCTGCGGCTCGCGGCGTCGTAGTGGCTCCACGCGACGTATCCGGCGAACGCGCTGACGGTTGACGCCCGCGCCTCCAGCGCGATCGGCACCTCGTCAGCCCTCGCCGGCACCGCCGCGACGCAACCGGCGATCATCGCGGCGAGCACCGCGGCGGCGCACCTCACAGCGCCGCGCACCCGGTGCCGCCCACCTTCGTGCAGTAGATCCGCAGGATCGGGCGCGTCGTGCCACGCTCGGTCGCTGGGTTCGCGACGCGGTTGGTCAGCCCCGAGTCGAAGCCGCTCTTGGACAACGGCCCACCGTTCCACTGGTAGACGTACAACTGATCGACGCGCCCACCTCCGCCCCGCGCGGGCGCCTCGTCGACCAAGTACTGCATGACCTCAGCGGCCCGGCTCGGACGGGACTCGTTCCTGAACTTGTCCGTGCCGGCCACGCGGTACTCGACGCCCTGCTCGGTCAACAGCACGTGCTTGCTGCCGATGGCGCCGAGGAACGCGTCGAGGCGTCTCCACCGCAGACCGCTCGCGGCCAGCTGGTCCGGTCGCTCGTTCGCATCCGAGTACGCGTGCCACGCCCAGACCAGCGGTGCCGCTCCGGCGCCATTGCGGTACTGGCGCAGGTACTTCGCCCCGTCGTTCGACGCGCCGGCGTTGCCCATCTCCGAGTCCAGGAAGTCCCCGGCGGCGACACGGCAGCGCAGCTTGCACAATTGCAACAGCTTGTTGTAGAGCTTGCCGGTCCGAAACGCTGCGCTGTTGCTCGCTCGTGCCCCTGAGTTCGCGCCGGAGTAGATACCGGCGGTCGGCTGGTAGTTGGCGTGGTTGGGCTCGTTCCAAGCCGTGAACCACGTGACGGTACCTAGCACCGAGTCGGCCAGAAACGCGGTCATCGCATCGGTGTACTGGGTCATCGTCGGCATGTGCTTCTGACAGTAGGTCTTCACCTGGTTGGCCGGGGTCCCGGCCGGAGGCACCTGGCAGCGCTCGAAGGACACGAGCACCTCCTTGCCGTGGGCTTGGGCCTTTGTGATCCAGTCCCGTACCTCCTGAGCGCGCGCCGCCTGGGGAGCGACCGCGATGTTCCACGGCACCACGATCCGCGCCTTGCCGAGACCAGCCCCGAATGCATCGAGACGGTTGGGTCCCGTCTCATCCCACATCTGCGCGTTCTGGTCGCTGATGCCCCAATTGCCGGCACTGATCGCCAGCGGTGCGACCGAACCGGCGTCAAAGGCCAGCGGCGTAGGGTCGTATGGGAGGTCGTCCGAGCTACCGCAGTACGTTGACGGATCATCGGGATCCACGTAGCACGTGCTCTCACTGACATCACCGAAGTTGTAGGTCCCGGTGTCGCCACCGTAGTAGGCAATCCCGTCAGCGTCCCAGCACCACGTGGTCGTGGCGCCGCTGCCGTCATCGACGACGGTCTGCCCGGCATACCCGGCGCATGCGGCGCCCGGGGCCGGGTAGGCGAATGTCACCGTGCTCGACGCGGTCGTCGCCGCCGGCGCGAACGCCTGGTACGTCGCGACCCGGCCGGCGGTGTCATAGGTCACGTGTCCACTGTTGCCATCGGGCGCCGTAACCGTCGCGACCCGTCCGTTGGTCCCGTAGGTGTAGCTCGCAGCTCCGGCAGTACCTGTCACTGACGTCAGCCGGCCGGCGGTGTCGTAGGCATAGGTCTTGTTGGAACCCGAGCTGTCATGGATCGTCGTCAGCCGCGCCGCGCCGTCGTAGGAGAACGTCGTGGTGACTGATGCCGCCACAATGGTCGCAAGACGCGTCTTGCCGGCAACCGTTGCGTACGTATAGGTCACGCTCATGCCGTCAGGACCGGTTGCCGATACCAGTCGGCCGGTGGCATCGAAGATCCACTGGACACCGCTCTCGCTGACGGCGTATTGCCCCGACGCTGCGTTGCGGACGAGGGTGGCGCCGCCGTCGGTCGTCGCCGTGGCGACGTAGCTGCCGTCGGCCTGACGGGTGAACGTGGTGCGGAAGTCGGTCGCGTCGCGGTAGACCACCGTGCTCGAGTTGGTGAAGGAGAGCCCGACCTCGGGCCCGACCCCGAGCTGCTGTCCGACGCCCGCGACACCGGGCTTCGTCACGACGCTGTTGTAGCTGCGCACGACGTCGAGTTCGGCGGCACCGGTCGCGCTCACGTCAGCATCGGTCCGCGTGGTAAGCAGATTGCCCGTGCCGACGTTCACGCCGACCCACGAGTCACCAACCCCGAAGCTCTGCAGCTGGAAGAGGCCGCCGCCGGCCGTGCCGGGGTCGTCCTTCCAGGCTTGGATGACCTGTCCGCTCGTGTTGTAGCAGTAGGTCGTCTTATCCCCGAGCACGTTTGTCGCGACGGTACGCCCGAACGCGACGTTGTCGGGATATGGCGCGCCGGCGACGGCGGCGTCGCAGGCGTGCCCGACGCCGGCGTCCGGCGTGTAGTCATAGCGGTTGACCGCGTTGGGACGCGCGTCACCGAATACCTGCGTGATCGCCGTGGCCTGGCTCCAGTCGCCGTCGGGTCCGTACGCGACGTTGTACTGCACCCCGGCCTGGTCGGTGACGCGGTCGAGCTTGTCCCACGTGTCGGGCAGCGCGCCGGCGTCGTAGTGGTAGCTCGTCGTCTGGTTGGTGGGGTTGGTGTAGCCGGTGAGGAGGTTGTGGCCGTTGACGATCGTGGTGGTGTACTTCCACTCGGTGGCGCCCTTGGTGATCTTGGTCAGCTGGCCGTTGGTGCCGTAGACGAAGGTCAGCACGGCGCCGTTGGTATCGGTGATCGAGCCGATCTTCTCCGGCTGGCCGGACTTGGGCGTGATGTCGATGTGGTGGCCGGCGGCGTCGCTGATCTGGGCCAGGGTGACGTTGTTGCCGTCAAAGGAGGCCCGGTAGGTCCACTTGATGCCGGTGTCGCGGAAGGTCAGCGTCGCGACGCCGGTCGAGATGTTGGACACCAGGTCGGCATTGATGTTCGGCGGGCTGAGGTAGGCGTGGGTCGTGGCGGTGTCGTGGACGGGGTCGCGATCGAAGCGGTAGATCGCGTTGCCGTTGGCATAGATCGTGCGTGAGTCGTCATACCAGACGCGGTCGTTGAGATACGCGGCGTTGTTGATGCCGTCGCTCCAGGCGCTGCCGAACATGCCGCCGCCGTTGCCGAGGTTCTGGCCGTTGAACGTCCGGCGGATCTTGAGGTCAAGACCGCCGACACCGGGCAGGCTGACATCGGTGCTGTCGACCGCGACGTTGCCCGTCGCGGCGTTGATGGCGATCCTGCTTGTGGCGTCGAAGGCGACCTGCTCGAAGGTCTGGTCGCTTTCGAAGCCCGGATGCCACTCGTAGTCGACGCGGATGTTCGGGCCGCCGTGATCCCAGGTGTGGCCGTCGAAGCTGATGATGTTGTTGGTGCCCGTCTCGGTCTGGGCCCGGAGCAAGACGCCGTTGTTGGTCGAGGGGCTGCGCAGCCACCGCTCGGCCAGCCGGCCGACGTTGAAGGTCACCCAACCGTCGGCAAAGCTCGGATACAGCGTCGTGATGGCGGCCTGCGGGTCGGTGACGATGTCACCGCCGGGCGCCGTCCAGGTGTGCGCGGCGTTGGTGTCGTACTTGTTCCACGTCGCGCCGGGACCCAGCAGCTTGCTCAACCCCGAGACCGTGACCGGCGTCGTGGCGGTAGCGCTGGTCTGCGACTCGAAAAACAGGGCGACCGTCGCGCCCATCACCGACGCGGTCCGCGGCACGGCCAACGCCAGGTCGGGGAAGCGCAACGCGGTGCGGTATTTGCCCGCGGCATCGTGGCCGAGCTTGAGCGTCGTGCCACCACAGGCCGCGACGGTCGGGGTCGCGCCGGCCAGCGTGCATGACGTGTCATCGCCGTACCAGACCGACGGATCGACCTGCACCGGGAACGCGGCCTGCGCCAGCCAGTCCGGATCAACCACGACCGTCAGCGTCTCGCCGTCCTCAGAGAGGAGGTAGGCGACGTGATCGGTCGTCGGGCTGTCGGCCCCGGCCTCCTGCACCGTGGGTGCGGGCAGCCAGAAACGGGTGACACCGGCGGCGTCGCGGAAGACGACCGTGCCGTTGTCCAGCAGCCGCGGTGTCAAGCCTGAGCTCGCCTCCAGGGCATAGCGATAGGACGCGGGCGCCGTGGCATCGGCCAGGGTCAGCGTCTCCTTGACCCCGGTCGGCTGCGCCTCATAGGTCGCGTCGACACCATCGAGCACCGCCTCATAGGTCGCCGCCGATCCGTCGGTGGTGCGCGCCGCATCACCGTCGGCACCGGTCATCTCGAAGGAGACCCACCGCGAACCGCCCGTGACCTTGGCCGGATCGTCCAGGCTCTCGGGCAACGAGACCTTCGCCGCCGCCTCGGTGGTCTTCAGACCGCCGTTGCCATCGGAGACGAAGTCGGTGTCGATCGGCTTCCAGTCCCCGCTTGCGTCGCGGTAGTTGACCGGCCCGGCCGAGATCTGCGCCTGATAGCTCCCGTCGGCCTTGCGATAGGTCCGCGAGCTCTCGGTCCGCAACTCCGGAACCTCGCCGGCTGCCACCGGCGCAGCGAACCCCGGAGACGGGGAGATCGGCGCACCTGGGTCGTCGGCTCGCGAGCTGGACCCGACAAGCAACACCACCAGCAACGCTGCCCCGCACGCCAGCAACGACACACCCAGCATCCACCGCAACCGCAACGCGACCATGCCACACCCTTCATCGAGGACCCAGGCCACCGGACCCCACCGAAGGCACGTTCGCAGACGAACGCCGCCGCAGCCAATACTAAGCAGACGTCATTGTCAAATGACCGTCATAGCATTGAATGAGAACTGTCCGCTAGCGAACACGAAGCGGCGGCGGCCGGTGTTGTCGCTGGAAGCGATCCCTCGGCCTGCTCGCCCTCGGCCTCACGCCCCGACACTAAACTCCCCGCCCATGCCCGCCACCGTCATCCACGGGCTCGACGAGCTCAAGAGCAAGGTCGGCCAGGAGCTGGGGGTCAGCGACTGGCTGGAGGTCACCCAGGACGCGATCGACGCGTTCGCGCAGACCACCGGCGACCACCAGTGGATCCACGTCGACCCCGAGCGCGCGAAGGAGACGCCGTTCGGCGGCACGATCGCCCACGGGCTCTACACGCTGAGCCTTGGGCCGCAGTTCTCCTATGCCATGTTCGAGATCTCCGGGATCGCGTTCGGCATCAACTACGGCTACGACAAGGTCCGCTTCCCGGCGCCGCTGCCGGTGGGCTCCAAGGTCCGGATGCGCGCGACGCTGACGAAGGCCGAGGACGTGCCTGGCGGCGTGCAGTTCACCGTGACGCAGACCTTCGAGCGCGAGGGTGGCGACAAGCCGGTCTGCGTCGCCGAGTCGCTCGCGCGCGTCTACGGCGGCTGAGCGGCCGGCCGCAGCCGCAGCCGCGGTCGCTCAGGCGGCGCGGGCGAGCGCGAGCCCGCCCACCGCACCGCGGTCGCGCGTGTGGTCCAGCTCGAAGTACGGCCGGTCCTCGAAGTCCCCGAACCTGCGCAGCAGCATTCCGGGGAAGCGTCCGCGGCGGCGGCGGTAAAGCCGCACGTCGGCGTTGTAGACGCGCCGCGCGGCCTGGGTCTGGTCCTCGATGTGCGTCAGGCGGGCCTGCAGATCGACGAACGCCCCGGCGGCGCCAAGACCCGGGTGGCGCTCGGCCAACATGGCGACAGCCGCGATCCCGGCGACCAAATGGCGCTCGGCCTCGGCGCGCTCCCACGGGCCGGTGGCCGCGACGGCGAGGTCGCGGGCTTCGGTGACGCGATCGAGTGTCTCGGACTCGACGGGCGTCTCGACTTGGACGGTGGCGACCAGTGCCGGGACCAGCGCCTGGCGCTCACGCAGGTGCACGTCGATCGCGCGCCATGTGGCGTCGGCGGCGTCGCGGGCCGCGCTCAGGCCGCGCCAAGCCGACAGCAGCCAGATGGCCGCAAGGGCAAGCGCTGCGATGGCGATCGGCACACCGGTCATACCCCGCGCCATCGGCAGCTGCGCGCCGAACGTGAGCTTTGGACCGCGGTTCTCAGCGGATGTTCACGGCGAAGGCGGCTGGCCGCCCGTGCCGTCGCCCGCCGCCGGCGGCGTGACCCCGCCGCTGTCGGGCGAGATCGTCGCTCCGGGGACGGCCGAGCTGGCGGGCGCCGTGGTCGAGGGCGGCTCGGTCTTCTTGCCCTTCGCGCCCCCGTCGTCATCGGACGACTGCTTCTTGCCACCCGAGATGTAGGTGAACGACGCCCACGTGTCGAACAGCCCCAGCCGCGTGCGCAGCTGCGGCCCGGTGACCTGCGTGACGCCGTTGGTGCCGTTGACCTCGGCACGCACGATCCGCGGCGAGGCACCCCGCTCCAGGACCGTGATCCCGCGGAAGGAGCCGCGGACCAACCCCTTCAACTTGGCCTGCACCGTGGCCTGCGAGAAGGTGAACGGCCCCCAGTTGTGACGGGGCGAGACGGCGTCGTAGGGATCGGTCACGCCCTTCAGCCACGTGCGCGGCGTCGCGCCGATGAACGAGTCCTCGATGTTCTCGGTGTGGCCGCCGGAGGTCGAGAAGAAGAACGTGGTGACCGGCTTGCCGTTCTGGGCGACCACCTGACCGGCGGTGGCGGCGACCGCGGCGTCGGTGCTCGGGTACTCGGCACCGACGCCCTTGTACATCTGCGAGCGCGTGTCGGCGTACTGGTCGATGCCGTCGGTGGTCGTCCCGACGTTGGTCGTCACCGCATAGGTGCGCGCCGCGACGGCTTGCGCCCTGAGCGCCTCGGCGGGCCAGGTCGACGGCGACTCCGCCGAGATGACGCCGCGGACGTAGTCCTCCAGGTTGATCGCGTTGATCGCGTGCAGGCGGCCGCCTACCGCGCGGAGCTCCAGCGCGCCGCGGTAGCGCCCGTTGCTCGTCCCGTTCTCGGCGGCGCCACGGAGCCGGAAGGCGCCGGCCTTCGGCGCGGCCAGTCGCAGCGGCGCGGGGTAGGTGCCCAACCGCCGGCCGGAGGCGGCGTAGAGCGAGACGCGTCCGCCGTGCGCATCGGCCGAGTAGCTCGACTTGGCGTTGAGCTTGCGCGACCCCGCCGCGACGACGCCAGTCACGACGACGCGCCGCATCGTCTGCAGCAGCACCCGCACATCCGGCGGGTTGGTCAACGGCACGACGTCGGTCTGCGCGTAGTAGTGGCCGAGGATGTCGCGGTAGGACTTGCCCTGCTGGGCGAAGCCGAGCGCGCCGTATTGGCTCATCCCGATGCCGTGGCCGTAGCCATGGCCTTTGACCACCAGGCGGCCCGCCGCGGGCGCGCCAGGGGCGAGCGCCAGCGCTGCGAGCAGCGAGAGCGAGAGGGATGCGGCGATCCGGCGCATGCGAGGTGCAAAACGCGGGCAGGGCGAGGGAGTTGCGGTGCTAGGTTCGGTCGGCATCGGGCGTTGTCTCAGGCGTTGCAGCCAGTCAGGGTAGGGAACCCACACATGTCCAAGCGGCGAGCATCGGACCTCTTCGTCGAGTGCCTCGAGGTGGAGGGCGTGAAGTACGTGTTCGGCATTCCGGGGGAGGAGACCCTGGATCTCAACCAGTCCTTGGCGAACTCGTCGGTCTCCTTCATCCCCGTTCGACATGAACAGGGCGGGGCCTACATGGCCGACATGTACGGACGGCTGACCGGACGCGCCGGCGTCTGCCTGGGGACGCTCGGGCCGGGCGCGATGAACCTCGTCACCGCGATCGGCGACGCCTTCCTGGATCGCGCGCCGCTGGTTGCGCTGACCGGCCAGGCCGACCTCGAACGGATGCACAAGGAATCGCACCAGTTCATCGATCTGGTCGAGCTCTTCCGGCCGATCACCAAGTGGAACGCCCGCGTGACGAGCCCGGAGATCATCCCCGAGGTCGTGCGCAAGGCCTTCAAGGTCGCCGAGTCCGAGAAGCCCGGCGCCACGCACCTGGAGTTGCCTGAGGACGTCATGGCGACCGAGGTCGACGCGCGCCCGCTGCCGCGTCGTCGGCCGGTCAAGCCGGAACCGAGCGCCCGCGAGCTGCTGAAGGCCGCCGACCTGATCCGCAACGCCATCAACCCGG
>WUUC01226189.1_pt1 | contig 10803 bp, 9 predicted proteins | sample 6278441 | NCBI WGS metagenome assembly WUUC01 (sample SAMN13675441, study PRJNA597444) | soil metagenome | isolation source: soil | place: USA: Washington | collected 2017-10 | reverse complement strand
TGCTGTCGACGCCGCACATCATCGCCATGGACAACACCGAGGCGGAGATCAACGTCGGCGAGAACATCGCCCTGCAAACGAATCAAGTCGGCGGCAACCTGGCCGGGCTCGCTCCGCTGCTCGGCGGCGGGCTCGGGGGGCAAGCGGCCGGTGGTGGGCTCGGTGCGCTCGGCGCTCTCGGCGCCCTCGGCGGAGCGCCGCGGCAGGACGTCGGCACACGCATCAAGATCACTCCGCACATCAACAAGAACAACCAGGTGCGGCTGGAAATCGAAGAAGAAATCAGCGAGCAAGGCGCGACGACGGGCGATATCGGTGCCGTCGCCATCACGCAGCGCAACGCCAAGACGACCATGGTCGTCGACGATCAGCAGACGGTCGTCATCGGCGGTTTGATGCGCGACACGAAGCGCACGGTGCAGACCAAGATCCCGCTACTCGGTGACCTACCGGTGCTCGGCTTCCTGTTCCGCAACAGCGTGGTCCAGACCGAAAAGACCAACCTGCTCTTGATCCTGACCCCCTACGTGATCGAGTCGCAGGACGACCTCCGCAAGGTGTTCACGCGCAAGATGCAAGAGCGGCAAGAGTTTCTCGATCGCTACTTCGTTTTCAACGGGGACTGGCAGCCGCCGCACGACTACGCGCGCGCGAACGGACTGGTGGAGGAAATCCGGCAAGCGTTCGCGGAGATGGCGGAAGAGCGCCGGCTGGAGCTCGAGGGCTTGCCGAGCGATGCGAAGACGCACCAGCCGACGGAGCCGCTGGATTTGCCGGTCGACGTCGGGCCTTCGCCAGGTGGCGCCCCGGGCGCCGCACCCGCTACACCTGCCGCACCGGCAGCGCCGCGGCCGGCCGCGGCACGTCGTGGCCGGCGCACGAGTGCGAACGAGCGGGAAGCCGTCGAGGCTCCAGCGGCGCGCCTGAGCACGCCCCTGGTCATCAATCCGGGTGCCCGCCGCGTGCCCGGACAGGCAGAGGCCGGCGATACCCTGGAGCGCGTCGAGTGATGCAGGAGCAGCGCGCGCTAGGGGAGATCTTGATGCGCCACGGTGTCGTGGCGGAGGAAGCGCTGGAGGCGCTCTACGCCGAGCAGCGCGAGAAACCGGTCGAGCTCTTCGACCTGGTCGTGCAAAATCGGCTGGCGACGGACATCGACGTGGCGCGTGCGCTCGCGCGCGAGTGTGGCCTCGACTTCGCCGACGACATCGACCTCGACGCCATCACGCTCGCGGACGCCACGCGCCTGCCGCTCGGTTACGCGCGTTCACATCGGTTGCTCGTGCTCAAGGAGTACGAGGACAGCGTCGCTGTGATATGCGGGGACCCGCTCGACACGGCGGCCCTGGACGACGTGCGTGCCACGTTCGGCAAACGCCTGGTCGTAACGGTCGCGCCGCCGGCCGTCGTCAATGAAGCGATCAATCGCGTCTATGAACGGCAGGAGACGACGAGCGATCTCGAAGGCGGGGAGCACGCCGACAACGCCGACACCATCGATATTCTCGAGTCGGATGACGACGCGCCGATCATTCGCTGGGTAAACAGCCTGTTTGCGCAGGCGGCGAAAGAGCGGGCCAGCGATATTCATATCGAGCCCGAGGAAAAAGAAGTCCTGGTCCGCTACCGCGTGGACGGGGAGCTGTACATCGCGCGCCGTGCCAGCCGGCAGTTCATGAGCTCGGTCATCGCGCGCGTGAAGATCATGGCCGGCTTGAACATCGCGGAGAAGCGCTTGCCGCAGGACGGGCGCATCTCGCTCCGCATCGCCGGCCGCGCCATCGACGTGCGTGTCTCGACGGTGCCAACCAGCCGCGACCATGAGCGCATCGTGATGCGCCTCTTGAACAAGACGAACGTGCTGCTCGACCTGCCTGACCTGGGCTTCAGTCAGCGGGACTTCTTGCTCATGGATAGCCTGGTTCGGCGTCCTGATGGCATCATCCTGGTGACGGGGCCGACGGGCAGCGGCAAGACCACCACGTTGTACGCCTGCATCAACCGCATCAACCATCCGAATATCAATATTCTGACGGCGGAGGATCCGGTCGAGTACGAGATCTCCGGTATCCACCAGGTGCCGGTGCAGCCCAAGATCGGGCTCACGTTCGCGAGCGCGCTGCGCGCGTTTTTGCGCCAGGATCCGGACGTGATCATGGTCGGCGAGATCCGCGACAAAGAGACGGCTGAGATCGCCATGCACGCGTCGATGACGGGCCATTTGGTGCTCAGCACGATCCACACGAACGACGCAGCGAGTGCCTTCACCCGTCTCGTTCAGATGGAAATCGAGGCGTTTCGCGTACGTTCGACGATCGTGGGCATCCTGGCGCAACGCCTCGTGCGGGTGTTGTGCCCGCACTGCAAGGAAGGATACCCAGGGACTCCGTACGAGCTCGAGCAGCTCGGCATCGACCCCGCACGGACACGGCGGCGGGACGACCGTCGGCTCAGCCCGGCGTACATCGCCCGCAGCGCCAACGAGATCGTGGACTATGAGCCGGTCGGGTGGCGCCACGTCGAGCCGCCGACGCTGTATCGGGCCCGCGGGTGCAGCATCTGTGACAGCAAGGGGTTCACTGGGCGACTCGGCATCTACGAGTTGCTCATGGCAGACGACGCCGTGGGCGAGGCGGTCATGCAGAGCTCGGACGCACAGAGCATTCGGCGCGTCGCGCAGGCGCGGGGCATGGATACGCTGCGCGACGACGGCGCCCGCAAGGCCTTGTTGGGTATAACCACGGTCGAAGAGGTCGTGGCGGCAACCCAGGATGACATGTTCGATGAGTGATCGGACCTGGGCTCGCCGCGGTGAGAGGCGCTGATGCCGGGGTTCGAGTACAAGGGTCTCGAGGTCGCGTCTGGCAAGGCGGTCAAGGGTTATCGAGACGCCGATAGTCCCAAGGCGCTGCGCGCGTTGCTGCGCCGCGAGGGGGTGTTGCTCACGCTGGCGACCCCTGAGAACGAGCGTAACGCGCGCTCCAAGCGCGATATCCAGCTCCTCGCGTTCCTGTATCGCCCGTCGGCGAGCGACGTGGCCGTGTTGACCCGGCAGCTGGCCACGCTGGTGCGTGCCGGTGTGCCGTTGGTCGAGTCGATTGCGGCGCTCGTGGACCAGGTCGAGAAGGAGTCGCTCGTACGCATCCTGACCGACGTGTCCGAGAACCTGAAGGAAGGTACGGCGTTCGCCACGTGCCTCAGCGCGCACCCCAAGGTCTTCCCGCCATTGTACGTCAACATGGTCGCGGCTGGCGAAGCCTCGGGTACCCTGGAGGCCGTGCTCGAGCGGCTCGCCGACTTCATGGAAGGCCAAGCTCGCCTGAAGGGCAAGCTGATCTCGGCGCTGGCCTACCCGGTGCTGATGACATTGATCGCCACGGTGCTCGTCGGGGCCTTGATGATCGGCGTGGTGCCCAAGGTCACGAGCATGTTCGAGAGCATGCAGCAGGAGTTGCCCTGGTACACGGCGCTCCTGATCTTCGTTTCAGACACGCTGGCGGGCTACTGGTGGCTGATCATCGGTGTCATCGCGCTCTCCGTGTACACCTTCAAGCGCTGGCGCGGTACGCCCGGCGGGCGCATGGTGTGGGACCGCTTCGTGCTGCGTGTGCCGATTTTTGGCCGGCTGAATCTGCTGGTCGCGGTGGCGCGTTTCTCCCGCACGCTGGCGACGCTCCTGGCGAGTGGCGTCGCGCTTTTGCCAGCCATGGACATCGTGAAGAGCGTGCTGGGCAACGTGCAGCTCGAAGTCGTGGTGAAGAGCGCCATCGGGTCGATCCGGGAGGGCGAAAGCATTGCCGAGCCATTGCGGCGGAGCGGTTATTTCCCGCCGATGGTGACGCACATGATCGCGGTGGGTGAAAAGAGCGGTCAGCTCGAGCAGATGCTCGAGAACGTGAGCCGCGCCTACGAGGCTGACGTGGAGACCCGCATCACCACCCTGACGAGCTTGCTCGAACCGCTGATCATCGTCGTGATGGGCGGCATGGTCGCTTTCATCGCCATGGCCATCATCATGCCGCTGGTCCAGATGAACCAGCTCGTGCAGTGAGGCGTTGTGTGGCAACGATCGGAAAATCGCTCTTTTTTCCCCTGGGAACGCCGTGGTGGTCTGATCCGCCGCCTCGGCTTGTACCGGCTGGGGCCGCTGCTCGGCGTGCTCAGCATCGTCGCGCTGCTGGCGTTGATCGTGGTGCGGGAGCGGCGGCAGGCGGGAATTCGTCGTACGCGCGCCGTGTTATTGGATGTGCGTCAGGCGCTGGACGCGTTCCTGGCCGATCATCAGGGGCGGTGTCCGGAGAGCTTCACGGCTCTCGCCGACTACGTCCCCTTCAAGGGCACACCGCGGGATGCATGGGGGCAGCCGCTGACGTTGATTTGCCCGGGGCCGGAGCCGGGCCAGGCGTACCGGTTGACCAGCGCAGGGCCGGACGGAATAGCCGGCGGCCTGGACCGCATCGAATGACCACACAGGAGAAACGAACATGACCGATCCAATGAGTCGAGGTACGAGCGGAGCGCAGCCAGCCATGCTCACTGCCCTGCGCGCCGTGGTACGCCGCGTGGCCAAACGCCAGGCGGCGCTTCGGCGGCGGCATGAAGCCGGCATGACCCTGGTCGAGGTGCTCATCGTCGTGTCGATCATGGCGTTGATCGCGACCGGCGTGACGGTCTTTGCTTTGCCCAAGTTCAAGGAGGCTCAGGTCTCGACGGCCAAGACGAATGCCCAGGTGTTGCGGCGTGCCGTCCAGGACTGGCAACGCGTCAACATGGAGTCCACCTGCCCGACCATCAGCCAGTTGATCGAGGGTAAACACCTGGATTCCGCTTCGAACACCGACGACCCGTGGGGGCAGCCGTGGGGGCTGGCTTGCACCGACGACGACATCTTCGTCCAGTCGATGGGTCCGGACAAGAAGCAGGGCACGCCGGACGACATCAGCGTTCCGCAGGTGCGCACCGCGAACGATAGCTGAAGCCGCACCCCGAGTGAAATGGATGCCCCGCGGAGGTCTATCGCGAGCGCTCGGCGAACCAATTCCGAGCCCGGTCAGCGTGCGCACGCGCCGAGCGCGTCGCGTGCGCACGGCCGGCATGGCTGGCGGCGCGCGGGGGTTCACGTTGATCGAAGTCCTGCTCGTCGTCGGGCTGATGGCGATCTTGAGCGCAGTCGTCGTGAGCGGGTCCGGCATGCTCACGGGTACCCGGTTACGCTCGGCGGGCGCCCTGATCATGAACAGCGTCCGCATGGGGATGACGCGGGCGAACTCCATTGGGCGGCCTGTACGCCTCGTTTTCGACCTCGAGGCGGGGCGGCTGTTCATGGAAGAGACACGCGGTCGCATGCTGCGCGTGAGCGACCACGAAGAGGGCGCGAAGGCGGGTGCCCAGGCGGCGACCGAAGCAGAGCAGCAAGCGGCGGAGTACGCGCGCGACATCGTCCAGGGGCCGCGCGCCCCGGCCGCGATGTTTAGCCCCGTCGAATCCTTCGCCGTCGACGGTGAAGACCCAGCGCTCGGACGCGAGCTGGGCAAGGACATTCGCTTCCTGCAGGTGCAGACCGAACACGACACCGAGCCGCGCAGCGAAGGGCGCGCATACCTCTATTTCTGGCCCGGTGGTGGCACCGAACGGGCATCCATTCAGATCACGCGTCCGGGCGACCATACCGGATTGACCGTGCTCGTGAGCGCACTCACCGGTCGGGCGAAGCTCGAGCGTGGGCGCATCGAGCTCGAAGAGGCCCGCCACGACGTGGACCAAGAGCGGGAGGAACCGTGAGCTTTCGCACGGGCTCTGCACCGCGGGCTTTTACCTTGCTCGAGGTGATGGTCGCCGTGGCCATCCTCGGCATGGGGCTGTCTGTGATCCTCACGGCGCAGACGGGATTGTTCTCGAGCTCGAAACGTGCGGCTGTCATGAGCGAAGCCGTCGGCCTGGCGCGTTGCAAGATGAGCGAGGTCGAGGAGCACCTGCTGCGGCAGGGTTTCCAGATCACGACCGAGGATGAAGAGGGTCCGTGCTGCGAGGACGACGACTCTGTCCTGCGTTGCAAATGGTCGATTGCCCCGGTGGTTCTCCCGGAATTTAACGCATCGCGCGGCGCGGATGCCGGCGCCGAGGCAGAGGATCCGACGGCTGGGCTGAGCCTCGACAACCTGACCGCGGCCAAGGACGACCTGTCGAAAGGCGACACGCAAGGCGCGACCAGCAGCATTCAGGATATGATGGGCTCGGGCATCGGCGCGGGCGGTCCCTCGATGGGTGCTGGCGCGCTCGCGCCCCTCGCCATGGGTATGATCTACCCGCAGCTCAAGGCCATGCTCGAGGCGAGCATTCGGAAGGTCACTGTCCGGGTGGTCTGGTCGGAGGGTAAAATCGAGCGCGAGCTCAGCGTGACGCAGTACATCACCAACCCGCAGCAAGGCGGGTTCTTGGCCGAAGACGAGTCCATGCAGGGCGGCGCCGGCGCGAGCGGAACCGGCGGCCAGAGCGGGCAGCGCTCGCCCGCCAACCAGGGCACGGCCGGAAGGCGGGGCCGTTGATGAAGGCGGAGCTGCTGGCGAGTCGAAGCCGGCGGCGCGAACGCGCCTCCGGACGTGGTTTCACGCTGATCGAGCTCTTGATTGCCATCGGTGTGCTGGCCATGATCAGCATGCTCTTGTACGGGGCGTTCGACGGGCTCGAGCGCACGAAAGACGGCGTCACACGCATCTCTGAGCGGTACCATCAGGGTCGCGCCTCCATCCAGCGTATCGCCTACGAGCTGTCCGGGGCGTACCTGTCGGCGCACGCGCCTCCCGATCAGAACCTGGTCGCCGTGCGCACGGCCTTCATCGGGGTGCGGGACACGCCCGCGGCGCGCATCGATTTCAATACCTTCAGCAACCGTCGCCTCGACAAGGACGCCAAGGAGTCCGATCAAGCGGAAATTTCATACTTCGGATCCCAGAATCCGGATGGCTCCGGGGAGCTCGACCTGGCGCGTCGCATCAGCTCACGGCTCGATCTGGAACCGGAGCGAGGTGGCCGCGTCGAGGTGCTGGCCACGGACATCGACCTGTTCGAGCTGACCTATCTCGATCCGCAGACCGGAGACTGGACCGAGAAGTGGGACTCGACACAGGGCCTGGGGCAACAGAATAAGCTGCCCCTGCAGGTGCGGGTGCTGTTGGTGTTGAACGGCGGCGCGCGCACCAGCGCCGAACGCAGCCGGCAGCCGTTGCGGTTCATCACGAAGGTCGCGCTGGCGTTGCGCGACCCACTCACGTTTGCGGTGGAATGATGGTTATCCGGATGACCTCGAGATCGAGCAAGCGCTCTGCCGCTGTTGCTAACCTGACCCGGCGCCGCCGTCAGCGTGGCGCGGCGCTCATCATGGTGCTCGGTTCGCTGGTCATCCTCTCGGTGATGCTCTCCGAGTTTCAGGACGAGATGTCGACGGAGTTCGCGAGCGCCATGTCGGATCGCGACGCGCTGAAGGCGGAGTACGCTGCCAAGAGTGCAGTCAACCTCTCGCGCCTGTTGATCGCGTCCGAGCCTACGGTGCGGCAGGCGGCCAGCTTCCTCATGGCTGCACTCGGTGGTGGCGGCAAAGCGCCGCAGATTCCGGTCTGGGAGTTCTCCGGGCAGATCCTCGGTGCGTTCAACGACGCCTCGGGCGCGGAGAGCTTCAGCAGCCTGGGTCTCGACGCCTCTCAGGGCGAGGGGCTTGGGCTCGACGGAGCAGGGTTCGAGCTGCGCATCGTGGATGAGGACGCCAAGATCGGGATCAATAACGCGGGGCGCTCGTCCTTCGGCGCACGTGACGTCAGCCGGCAGCTGATGGGCTTGATCGGTGGGCCTCAGTATGATCCGTTGTTCGAGCGCTCGGATAACGGCGATTACTCCAATCGCTTCGACATCTGCTCGGCGATCATCGATTGGGTGGACGCCAATCAGGACGTCGAAAACTGCGATGGCACCTCGCAGGCGACCAGCATGGGCGCGGAGGACGCTTATTACCGCAACCTCTCCGACCCCTACCAGCGCAAGAATGCGGCCTTCGACAGCCTCGAGGAGCTGCGCCTGGTGCGCGGCGTCGGGGATGATTTCTGGGCCACCTTCATCGACCCGAACCCGGACGAACCGCGCGAGCGCCCCGTGAGTGTGTGGTCTTCCGGCAAGATCAACATCAATACGACCAGCCCGCGGACGTTGCTTTCGTATGTTTGTGCGTGGGCCGTTCCAGACACCCCGCTGTGCAACGATCAGACGGGTGAGATGCCCGCCGCGTTCTTGACCACGATGGCAATGGCGCAGGGCATGTTCGCTGGCATACCCATCTTCCGCTCGCCGAAGCAGCTGCGTGAGGCGCTGGAAGGCAAGGGAGAAATGGCGAGTTTCCTTGAAACCGCCGGCCTCCCGAAGATCACCTTCCTCTCGGGCAGCAGCTTCGAGAGTGGCCTTTCGCTGGAGAGCAAGGTGTTCAGCATCTACGCCGACGGCTATGTGCGCCAGGGCAAGCGCGAGACGCGCGTGCGTGTCACGACCGTCGTCGATTTCCGGAAAGCGCCAACGGTCGAGGATCTCGTGGCAAAAGTCGCGGGTGGCGCCGATGCACAAGGGCAGAACAACCAGTCGCTGGCCCAGCAACAAGACGCCGAGGAGGCGGGAGCAGAAAGCTCCGCCACCGTCGGGATCAGCGGAGCGCTCGTGCCGAGCACCGCAGGAAGAGTCGTGTATTACCGTGTCAACTGAAAAGCCACTCGAGTCGTCGCGCTGGGCGGCGCGCGGCGGGGCTTCTCTCGGAGAGCAATCATGTCGAGGCTAGTCGGGATCGACGTGCGGGCCAGCCACGTGCGCGTGGCGGTGCTGCAGACGAGTTACCGCAGCGTCAAGCTGGTGGGTTACCGGCAGGCTCCGCTGAACGGGCCGCATGAGCTGGAGGAGGCGCTGCGGCTCGTGGCGTTGCCTCTGGTCCAGCAGGGAGAGCACGTCGCGACGTGCGTGAGCGGGGACCAGCTGTTCATTCGGGACATCGAGCTTCCCGCAGCCGCCTCCAAGCAGCTCAGTGACGTGGTTCCCTTCGAGATCGAAGCGCAGGTACCGCTCGACTTCGACGAGCTCTGCTACGACTACCGGGTGATCGGGCCCCGCGCAGGCAGGGACGGCCTGCGTGTGCTCTCCGTCGCGACGCGCATCTCGATCGTGCGCCAGCAGCTGGATCTCGTGCACCGTGCGCTCGGGATCGAGCCAGAGCGCGTGGGGGCGGGCCCTCTGCCACTCGCCAATCTGGCCCAGATGGTGCCAGAGCTGCGCGGCCCGGGGCTCGCGGCGGTGTTGGACGTCGGGCTCGGCAGCTCTGACCTGGTGGTACTGCAAGATGGTCTGCCCGTCTTCGCTCGGACTCTGTCGGTGGGGGCCGAGGCGGGCGGCCAGGCGATGGTGGCGGCGCTGCGTCAGTCCCAGGCAGCATGGTTGCAACGCGGTAGCGAGCCGTTTTTGCGCCTGTATCTCGCCGGCGCTGGGCCAACCATCGACGGAGCGGCGCCCGTGTTGTCGGAGGCGCTCGGCCTCGCGGTTTCCCCCCTGCCAGAGCTGAAGTTCGAGGGTGTTGCGCCGGGCGCACTCACCGGCTTTGAGAAAGCGATCGGGCTAGCCCTGGGTCTGACCGGTGCGGCGCGCGATCTGAACCTGCGCAAGGGGCCGCTCGCGTACCAGCACAGCTACACGTTCCTGAAGACCAAGCTACCGGTCGTGGCGGCCCTCACCGCCATCATCTTGTTGAGCTTCATCTTCTCGGTGTGGGCCAAGGGCCAGTCTCTCGATACCGAGAACGAGTCGCTGCGGCTGACGCTCGTTTCGCTCACGGAACAGACGCTGGGAGAACACGTCGAAAGCGTCGAAGAGTTGAACGAGATTCTCGACAAGGCTGGGTCCGGGCTGGAGAAGGACCCTCAGCCGGAGCTGGATGCCTTCGACATCATGATCGCGGTGTCGGAGGCGATACCAGAGGATATCGTCCACGATATCGACGAGTTCGACGTGCAGGGCGACAAGGTGAAATTGCTGGGGATCGTCGGCGTGACAGACGAAGCGGAGCGCATTGCCGCAGATCTCGGTAAACACCGCTGCTTCAAGGAAGTGAAGATTTCCAAGATCACTCAGGTCGTCAACAGTAACCGCCAGAAGTACACGTTGACGTTTGATGTGCTGTGCGGCGCGGACAAAAAACCCGCGGCAAAAGCGCAACGAGGAGCACGGCAGCCATGAGCATTCAAGATCGACTCGCGTCACTCGAGCCGCGCGAGCGGCGCCTGGTGGGCGTGCTCGTGTTGGTGTTTGCAGCGATGGTGTTGTTCGCCATTCCGTTCGGGGTCTCGGCATTGCTCAGCGATGAGAACGAAGCGCATGCGCAGCTCACGCAGGCGATTGAACGCCTCGAAACGGAGGGCGATGCCATCCGCGCGCAACAAGACGCGCAGGAGGCTCTGCTCAAGCGTTACGAGACGGCAGCCCCGGCGCTCGCAGGCTTCTTATCCAAGGCGGCCTCCGCATCCACGCTGGCGATTCCCGAGAGCAAACCGGAGTCCCCGATTGGCCACGGCAAACGTTACGAGGAACGGCCGACGGCGATTTCTTTCCGTAAGGTCGGCCTGCTGGCGCTGGTCCGCTTCATGGAGCGCGTCTCCGGAGGCTCGGAGCCGATCGGTATCACCAAGCTCAACGTCCGCAAACGCGGCGCAGACCCCGACTCCTACGACGTACAGATGACGGTGTCAGCATACCATCGGCTAGCGCCGAAAGCCGACAAGGCCGACA
>WUUC01062282.1_pt1 | contig 10803 bp, 12 predicted proteins | sample 6278441 | NCBI WGS metagenome assembly WUUC01 (sample SAMN13675441, study PRJNA597444) | soil metagenome | isolation source: soil | place: USA: Washington | collected 2017-10 | reverse complement strand
TGAGGTACAGGATCACCGGCAGGTGCCACAGGTAGATCCCGTAGGAGACCAGGCCCAGCCAGGCCAGCGGCCGCACGCGGGCCCATCCCGCCCAGCGCCCGGTGCCGCCGGCCACAGCCACCGCCAGGAGTCCGAAGCCGATCCCCGCCGGGGTGTTCTGGATCACGATCAGCAGGTCTCGCTCGAACGACCCGCTGACCGTGGCCCGCCACCAGCTCTCGCCCACGATCAGCGCGGCACCGGCCATCACCAGCAGCGCCGTCGTGCGCACCGGCAGGTCCCCGGCCCCACGGGCGGCGCGCCGGTCCATGAACAGCGCGGCCAGGATCCCGAAGGCGAAGTAGGGCAGGTAGGTGGGCAGCTGCTTCTCCCACGTCTGCGGAAGGTCGGCCGCCAACGTGAAGGCGCGCCACGCGGTGCCGAACACGATCAGCGCCACGGCCATCCACACCTGGGGCGCCAATCGCCCTCGCGCCACGCGGAAGGCGAACAGGCCCAGCAGCGGCAGGACCGCGTAGAAGGCCAGCTCCACCTGCAGGGTCCAGATCACCGGGTTGAGCTTGAGCAGGGTGTCCAGGGAGAAGTTCTGGACCATCAGCGCGAACATCCACAGGTCGCCGGCGTCGGGCACCTTCACGCCGCGGGCGGGCGCGATGGCGCTCAGCACCGGATAGATGACCAGCAGGCACACGTAGTAGGCGGGCAGGATGCGCGCCGCCCGTCGCACCAGGTAGCGGCGCCAGTCCACCGTGGAGCGCTGCTCGCGCGCGGCGCGCGCGAAGCCGCCATACAGCAGGTAGCCGCTGATCACGAAGAACAGGATCAGGCCGATGCTGAAGCGCAGGGGGATCTGCTCCCAGGCCTCCGTGGCCTGTTGCTGGCGCCCGTACAGGTAGATGTGGAAGGCGAACACCGACAGCGCGGCCAGCGCGCGCAGCCCGTCGATCCCCGCGTTGCGGCGGTCCTGGGGAGGGGGTGGGCGAGTGGCCATCGAGCGTTCAGCCCCCGTAGTAGCGCAGAGCCCGCTGGCCCAGCTCACGCGTCTGGCGCGAGTTGGAGACGGCGTTGAAGGCGATCGCGAAGCCGGGGATCGCTCGTCCCAGCAGGCGCCGGCCGGCCGCGCGCCCCGCCATTCGCGCCAGCCGGCGGTACAGCTCCTCGTCGCGGGAAAGGCGCCCGCCCACCCAGGCTTCGGCGATCGAGGTACCCGCTCCGTCCAGTGCCTGGCGGGCACTGTCGCGGTCGGGGTAGACGTCCTGCAGCACCAGCAGCTCGGCGGGGCGCATGGGGTCGTGCGGATCGAAGCCGTAGGCGGCGGCCACGAAGAACACGAGCCGCGACTGGATCCAGGCCAGCGAGGCCAGGTCGGGCAGCACCGTGACGATCCCGCCCACGCCGGTGGCGGCGCCGCCGAAGCGAGCCAGGCTGACGTGGCGCTTGACCGCCATCGCCCCCAGCTCCGCCGGGCCGTAGGAGTAGAAGGCGCGGCGCTCGGCCAGCCAGCGCTCGGCCGCCGGTGCGTGGCGGTCGGCGGCAGCCAGCGCCAGGTGCTCGGGCGCCCGCACGGGGTCCTCGCGCAGGCGGTCCCACAGCGAGGTGGGCAGCCGGCGCTCCTCCCGGTCGGGCGGCTCCTCGCCCGGCTGGCCGACGGGCTCGACGTCGGTGCCGGCGCTCACGAGCGCGCGGCGGCGCGCTCGCGGAAGAAACGCTGCAGGCGATCGTCGCTGACCAGGCGCCCCGCGTCGATCTCCTCCTGCGCCTGCTCGTCGTCGACCACGAGCGTGTCGTAGTAGTCGCGCAGGCGCCCGTCCTGGTGGATGCGGTGCATCTCCCGGTACTGGGCGCTGACGTTGCCGCGGGGATCGTCCTCCTCCTGCGCGGGCAGCGCCTCGCCCGCGTTGCGCACCCGCCATTCGAAGCTGGGGTAGGAGCGAACCGAGTAGTGCAGGATCTCCACCGGCGCGGGATAGGACTTGGGAGACACGCCGTCCAGCGTGATCCGGTGCGAGCCGGTGCCGACGTTCACGTCGGCCACGCCGCGGTGGGCGACCTTGGGCAGGATCAGGCGCCCGATCAGGTTGCGTCCCTCGTTGTCGCGCAGCAGCATGCGCTCGTAGAACGGCCCGTCCTCGCCGGGCCGCGGCACGAAGTTGAGCTTGCGCGACATCACCGCCTGCACCTGTTCGGGCTGGTCGGCGAACAGCTGCTTGAGGTCGTCGTGCTCGGTCGGCCACCAGAACTCGTCGGCGTCGTTGTCGATGACCCAGTCGGCGCCGAAGTCGGTGGCCGCCATGCGCGCCATGCGGGTTCGCCACTGGTGCTGGGCGAAGTCGGTGGAGGACTCGCGGATCAGGTGCACGTGGCCCTCGCGCTGGTAGCGCTCCAGGATCTCCGGCGTGGAGTCGTGCGAGGCGTTGTCGGTGGCGACCACGAAGTCCACGCCGCGCTCCAGGTGGTAGATCAGGTTCTCCTCGACGATGTCCTCCTCGTCGCGGGCCAGCAGCGTCATCACCAGCTTCACGGGGTCCCTCCCGGGGTCGCGGACGGCGCCGCCAGTGGCGCCAGGTGGGCGAAGTTGCGCCACAGCGAGACGTCGATGTGCGGGCACAGCTCCAGCAGCGCCTGCACGTCGTCGGCCAGGCGGGCGACCAAGTCCTGGCGCATGGCCTCGCTCAACTGGGGGTTGGGATTGGGCGGGCGCTTGCGCTCGGAGGCCATCGCCGGCAGCTCGGTGAACGGCTCCAGCCCCAGGAACTCGCACGTCGTCGCCAGCTGACCCAGCGTGTCGCGCGTGCACTGCTCGTACTGGAGCACCAGCACCCGCTCGGCAGGGAAGTGGTCGAGCACGCGCTGCAGCTGGGCGTGGTAGAGCCCTCGGGCCAGAGCATCGGCGAACACCATCAGGTTGAGGTCGGCGCCGCCGCCGCGGCGGATCAGGCGCCCCAGGCCCGAGCGGTAGCGTTCCACGGGGTCGCGCAGCAGGACGAGGATGCGGGCGTCGGGGGCCGCGCGCGCCAGCAGGCGCAACGACCAGTGGTCGTGCATGTAGCGGGGCGTCCACTCGCCGGTCAGCGAGCCCGGCGGCCGGGGGAAGAAGCTGTGGTAGCGCGACTCCAGGTCGGCTGGTATGTCGCCGTCCCAGAAGCGCCCGAAGTAGTGCAGCTCCTTGGACTGGCCCTCGATGCGCACCACGCGCGGGTGCTGCTCGATCGTGCGATACCACCAGCTGGTCCCGGATCGCTGGGCTCCCACCCCGACGAAGTCCGGGGGGCCGGTGTGCCAGCCGTCGGGGCACTGGGGAACCTCCAGCGGCTTGGTCCAGCGCGGCCTGGTCTTCTGGTTGGCTGCCATGCGATCGGGGTGTGACGAGCGCGACGGCCCGAGGGCGTCGCGACCGGCCCGGGGCGTGGCGCGGTCGCGCCGCTAGTCGTCCTCGGGCTCGGATGAAGCGCCTCCATACTGCCAGAAGCTCGGCGTCCAGTCCCAGCCCTCGGCGGCCAGCGCAGCCACAAAACGCTTGCCCAGCCGCAGCCGCTCCACCCGACCCTGGCCTGCGCCCGCGGCGGCCAGCGCACGCTCGGCCTGACGCTCGGCGTGGTAGCCGGCCAGCGTGCGGGCGCGGTTGGCGGGCGACAGGAACTCGGCCAGGCGCGCCTCGCGGGCGGGCACCTCCTCCAGCAGGGCCGAGACGTCCAGGTCGGGGGGGATCACGTCGAGGTGGACGGCCACCAGGCGCGCAGCGCTGATCGCGAACACCGCGCGCGTGTCACCCCAGGCGAAGTCCCAGTGCGGGGCGCCGGCCGGCGGGCGCGACAGCCGCGCGCGACCGTCGTCGCCCTCGCGCAGGCGCAGCTTGCCCGGCTCGACGCCCAGATAGCGGCCCAGCAGCGCGCGGCGCATGAAGTGCGCGGCGGCCCGGCTCTTGGGATTGGGGTCGCCCTCGACGGACCGGCGCTCGCGGCGGGGCAGCTCGCGCAGGATCGCGCGCAGCTCGCTGGCACCCGCGCGCACCGTCCCGCGCCAGACGTGCACTTCGTCCTCTCCGAGGGAGAGGTCTTCGGGGGGAGGCCCCCAGCCGGCGATCTTCAGCTCATCGACCATGACCTGCTCCGCGGAGGCGGGCACGATACTCGACGGCGCCAGCTCACCCGCGCTGGCCGGGCCGACCTGACAGAGTTTGCGCGCAGGATGGGCCTGCTGTCTCGCGCACGTCGTCGCAAGCTCCCCGACGGGCGCCCACCGGCGCCGTTCGTGGTCGGAGTCAGCCGCTCGGGCACCACGCTGCTGCGGCTGATGATGGACGCCCATCCCCAGCTGGCGATCCCGCCGGAGACCCACTTCATCCCCGAGCTGGTGGAGGCCTGCGAGCAGCGGGGCGCCGGGCCCGACGAGGTGTTGGAGCTGCTGGCCGCCCACCGGCGCTGGCCCGACTTTCGCCTCGATCCCGGTGAGCTGCGCCAGCGGCTGGTCGCGCTCGATCCCTTCGGCCCGGGCCCGGCCCTGCGCGAGTTCTACGACCTGTACGCCGAGCAGGCCGGCAAGCCGCGCTGGGGGGACAAGACGCCCCACTACACACGCAAGATGCGCGTGATCGAGCGCGTGCTGCCGGAGGCTCGCTTCGTCCATCTGATCCGGGACGGACGCGACGTGGCGCTGTCGCTGATGGAGGTTCACTTCGGGCCCGACGACGTGCTCGGAGCCGCCCGGCGCTGGACCAGCTGGATCACCAAGGCGCGCCGGCACGGCGCCCAGGTCGGCCACTACCTGGAGCTGCGCTACGAGGACCTGATCGCCGACACCGAGGGCGTGCTGCGCCGGGTGTGCGAGTTCACCGACCTGCCCTGGGACGCGGCGATGCTCGACTACCACGACCGCGCGGGCGACCGCATCGGCGAGATCGCGCGCGACTTCGACCGCCCCCAGGGCGGCCCGGCGATCCCGGCGCAGGTGCGCGCCCACCAGCACCGCCACGTCTCCCAGCCCCCGCGCGAGGATCGCGTGGAGCGCTGGCGACGGGACATGTCACCCGACGACCAGGCGCGCTTCGAGGAGGTGGGCGGCGAGCTGCTGGCCGAGCTGGGCTATCCGCTGTCGGGGGCCGGCGCGCCGTCGCGATGATCCTCGACCGCCTGGCCGGGCGCCGGCCACCCCCCGAGCCGTCCCCATCCCCCTTCGTGGTCGGGGTCACCCGCTCGGGCACCACGCTGCTGCGCCTGATGCTCGACGCCCATCCGCAGCTGGCGGTCCCGCCCGAGACCCATTTTCTGCCCGATGTGATCTCGGCCTGCAAGACCGGGCCGGTGACCGCTGATCGCTGCACCCAGGCGATCGTCGCCCACCGGCGCTGGCCCGACTTCCAGCTCGAAGCCGACGACCTGCGGGAGCGTCTGCGCGCGACGCCGGAGCTGGATGTGGCCGCCTGCCTGCGCGGGTTCTACGAGCTGTACGCCGAGCGGGCGGGCAAGCCGCGATGGGGCGACAAGACGCCCGGCTACCTGCGGCGCATGCGCACGATCGCCAAGGTGCTGCCCGAGGCGCGGTTCGTGCACCTGATCCGCGACGGGCGCGACGTGGCGGTGTCGATCACCGCGCTGCACTTCGGCGCCGACACGGTGCGCCAGGCGGCCGAGCGCTGGGCCAAGCGGATCCGGGCGGGGCGGGAGAAGGGCGCGCGGGTGCCCCACTACCTGGAGGTCCGCTACGAGGATCTGGTGCTCGAGCCCGAGCCCACGCTGCAGCGGATCTGCGAGTACGTCGAGCTGCCCTGGGACCCGCGCATGCTCGACTACCACAGCCGCGCGGGCGATCGCCTGACCGAGATCACGCGTGACCTGCCGCGCTCCGACCAGCGCGACGAGGACGTGATTCCCGCCGCGCAGCGGGTGGGGATCCACGCGCTGGCCCAGCGCCCGCCGCAGGCCGATCGGGTGGGGCGCTGGCGCACCGAGCTGAGCGCCGAGGACCAGGCGGTCTTCACCGAGGTGGCGGGCGAGCTGCTGGAGGAGCTGGGCTATCCGGCGCGGTAGGGCGTGGCTGGAGCCGCTGTCCGGCGCGGTCGATACACAGGTCGGAGCCAAGGATGGAGCCTCTGCTCGAGCACCGGCGTCGCTTTGCCGGCTACGAGACCCGCGTCCTCGAGCTGGAGGGCAGGGGGCCCCCGTTCGTGCTGGTGCACGGATACGCCGACAGCGCCGACACCTGGCGCCTGGTGCTGGCGCGCCTGGCCCGCGCCGAGCGGGCGGCGGTGGCGATCGACCTGCCGGGCTTCGCCACCGCGGGGAGCCTGCGGCCGGGGCCGGTGCTGCCCCAGCTCGATCGCTTCGTCAGCGCGGTGGTGGCCTACGCGAGCGACGGGGCAGGCACGGTCCTGGCCGGCAACTCATTGGGCGGCACGCTGACGCTGCGGGCCGCGCAGCGCAGCGACGAGCTGGGGCTGGCCGGTGCGGTCCCGATCGCCCCGGCTGGCCTGGACATGGCGCGCTGGTTCACCCTGATCGAGCGCAACCCGGCGCTGCAGCTGCTGCTGGCCATGCCCGCACCTCTGCCCGAGGCGGTGGTGCGCCAGGCCGTGGGCCGCGTCTACAACGCGCTGGCCTTCGCCGACCCCCGTCGCGTGGACCGTCAGGTGGTGTCCGCGTTCACCTCCCACCACCGCGATCGCGCCACCGTGGCGCGCTACCTGCGCACGGCGCGGCGCCTGCTGCCCGAGCTGGCATCTCCGTTCGAGCTGGAGCGGGTGAGCTGCCCGCTGCTGCTGGTGTGGGGCGAGCGCGATCGCATGGTGGGCGCCAGCGGCGCGCAGCGGGTGCTGGCCGCGCTGCCCGACACCCAGGTCGAGCTGCTGGCGGGCTGCGGGCACTGCCCCCAGGTGGAAGAGCCCGATCGCGTGGCGCAGCTGATGCTCGAGTTCACCACCGCGCTGGCGCGCGCGGCCTGAGCGCGGGGCCCCGGCCTGACGTAGGATCGCGGACGGTGAGCGAGATCGTCGTGCTGGCCAGCTTCAAGTTCAAGCCCGGCAAGGAGGACGAGGGCGTCGAGCTGCTGCGCGGGTTGATCGAGGGCTCGCACGGCGAGCCGGGCTGTCGCAAGTACACCCTGAATCGCGCGCTCGACGACCCCACGCGCTTTGCCATCGTGGAGAAGTGGGACTCCCAGGCCGATCTGGATGCCCACTTCCGCCAGCCGCACATGGCGGCGATCCAGCAGGCCACCGAGCTTGTGGACCAGCCACCCCAGGTGTGGTTCATGGAGTCGGTCCCGATCGGGGACCCGGCCAAGGGCGTCCTCTAGGTCCCGTGGCCCAGTCGGTCTCCAAAGCCGTCCTGATTACCGGTTGCTCGACGGGGATCGGCCACGCCACAGCCGAGCACTTAGCGGCCAAGGGATGGAAGGTCTACGCCACCGCGCGCCGGCCCGAGTCGCTGTCGCGCCTGGAGGGCAAGGTGGCGGGGACCCTCGCGCTGGACGTGACAGACGACGCTTCCATGCAGGCGGCGGTGGAGTCCGTGGAGCGCTCCGAGGGGGCGGTCGGCGTGCTGGTCAACAACGCCGGCTACTCGCAGTCGGGGGCGATCGAGAGCGTGCCCATGGACGAGGTGCGCCGCCAGTTCGAGACCAACGTGTTCGGCCTGGCCCGGATGTGCCAGCTGGTGCTTCCGGGCATGCGCCGCCAGCGCTGGGGGCGGATCGTGAACATCTCCTCGATGGGCGGGCGCTTCACGTTCCCCGGTGGCGGCTACTACCACGCCACCAAGCACGCGGTGGAGTCGATCTCCGACGCACTGCGCTTCGAGGTGGCCGGCTTCGGGGTGGGGGTGGCGGTGATCGAGCCGGGTCTGATTCGCACCGAGTTCGGTGACACCGCGGTGGGCTCGATGGACGCCCCGGCGTCCGAGCCGGGGCCCTACGCCGAGTTCAACGCCGCCCTGGCGGCGTCGACCAAGGAGGTCTACGAGGACGGGCCGCTGGCCAAGCTGGGCGGCGGCCCGGAGACCGTGGCGCGGGCGGTGGAGAAGGCGATCTCCGGCCGCCGCGCACGCACCCGCTACAAGGTCACGCCCTCGGCGCGCGTGATCCTGGCCACGAGACGCCTGCTCCCCGACCGCGCGTGGGATGGCTTCCTGCGCTCGCAGTTCCCCCAGCCGGGGAAGTAGGCGAGCCGCTCAGCGCCCGGCCGGCTCCACCACGGTGATCGTGGTGGCGGTCAGGCGCCCGTCGGGGTCGCGGCGCGCCTGGGCCACGATCGTCTCGCCGGGGCGAATCCCGCGCAGGGAGATCGGCTCCCCCCGCACGATCCGCGACCCGGGCGTGGCCCGGACGGTGAATGTCTGACCGTCGGCGTCGCGGACGTACAGCATGGTCCCGCGGATGGCGACGATCTCGCCGTAGGTGACGGCCGGCGGCAGCGGCGCGGGAGTTGTCGCAGCACCGGGCGTGCCCGGCGTGCCGGCGGTGCCCGGCTGGGCGTTCTGCGGGCCGCTGCCTGCGGCGAGCTTCTGGAACTGCACGCCGGCCAGGAACACCAGCGCGGCCAGCACTAGTCCGATCAGGATGCGCGTGCGCCTCGCCATCCCGGTGCGCGGTGGAGGAACGGTCGCGGCCGTTTCGGGTGCCGGCGCGGTCGGGGGCACACCGTCGCCCACATGACCGTCGTGGCCGTCGGCGACCGGTAGCGACTCGCGCAGCGCTGCGTCGTCGAGCTCGTGCTCGGCCGCCAGCCGGCGCTCGCGCTCGGCGGCTGGGGCGGCTGGTTCGGGGTCGTCGAAGGTCATTCGTAGCGCAGGGCCTCGATCGGTCGCAGCGATGCGGCCCGGTTGGCAGGGTAGATGCCGAAGAACAGCCCGATGGTGACCGAGACGGTGAACGCCACCACCACCGAGGGCCAGCTGACGATGGGCTGGAACGTGCCGGCCCCCACCTGGCCCAGGCCCACACCGGCGATTACGCCGATCAGGCCCCCGATCCCCGACAGCACCAGTGCCTCCAGCAGGAACTGCCCCACGATCGCTGAGCGCTGGGCCCCGATCGCCTTGCGGATGCCGATCTCACGGGTGCGCTCGGACACCGTCACCAGCATGATGTTCATCACCCCGATCCCGCCCACCAGCAGCGAGATGCCGGCCACACCGGCCAGCAGGAAGGTGAACACCTGGGTGGTGGTGTTGGCGGCATTGACGATCGAGGAGGAGTTGAAGACCAGGAAGTCGGCGTCGTCGGGGTTGTCGATGTTGTGCTCGTCCAGCAGCGTGCGCGTGACCTCCGCCTCGGCGATGCCGGTGGTGTCCCGCGAGGTGGCCTCGATGAGGATCGAGGCCAGCGGGGCGTTGGCGCCCGCCAGGCTGCTCTCCACGGCTCCGAAGGGCGCTAGCACGACATCGTCCTGGTCGCCGCCAAAGCCCTCCCCACGCTCGTCGACCACGCCGATTACCTCGTAGCGGGCGCCGTTGGCCGACATCTGCTCGCCGATCGGGTCGCGTCCCTCGAACAGCTCTCGCACCACCGTCTTGCCCACGATTGCCACGCGCCGTCGCTCGCGGTCGTCGCGGTCGGTGTAGGAGGCTCCGCTCTCGACCCGGTAGTTCTGCGCGCTCAGGTACCGGGGGGTGCTGCCCACGAACCCCTCGGGGGCGTAGCGCCGGCCCTGCCAGGTCAGCGTCACGGTCGGCTGCAGGATCGGGACCACGGCGTCGATGGCGGCCCCCTCGCCGCGCCGGCGCAGCGCCTCCACGTCATCCAGCGTCAGCTCGGGCGTGCGGCTCCGGGTACCGGTGTTGTCGCCGAACGTGCCGCGCGGGAACACGAACACCGCCCGGGCGCCCAGGTTCTCGAGCTGGGCGTTGATCGCCGCCTGGGCGCCGTTGCCCACCGCCACCAGCAGGATCACTGCCCCCACCCCGATCGTCAGCCCCAGCATGGTGAGCAGGGATCGCAGTCGATGGGCCAGCATCGCGCGCACGGCTATGCGCACGCTGTCGAGTGCGTTCATGCCGCCTCCAAAGCCAGGCAGGGCGGCGGGTCCGTGACGGCGGCGCGGCGCTCGTCGGCCACCACCTTGCCGTCGCGCAGGCGCACCACGCGCTTGGCATAGGCTGCCACCTGCTCCTCGTGGGTGATCAGGACCACGGTGCGGCCCTGAGCGTTGATGTCGCAGAACAGGCGCAGCACGGTGTTGGTGGTTTCGGAGTCGAGCGCGCCGGTGGGCTCGTCGGCCAGCAGCATCGTGGGGTCGGTGACCAGGGCGCGGGCGATTGCCACACGTTGCTGCTGGCCGCCCGACAGCTCGGTGGACTGGTGGTGCAGACGGTCGCCCAGGCCGATCCGCTCCAGCGCTTCGGTGGCCCGCCGCCGGCGCTCGCGCCGAGCCATGCCGGCGTACACCAGCGGCAGCTCCACGTTCTCCAGCGCAGGCGTGCGCGCGATCAGGTTGAAGCCCTGGAAGACGAACCCCACGCGCTGATTGCGCACCTCGGCCAGCTGGCCCTCCGACAGCGTGCGCACGTCGATGCCGTCGAACAGGTAGCGCCCGCGATCGGGCAGGTCCAGGCAGCCGAGCACGTTCATCAGGGTCGACTTGCCGCTGCCCGAAGCGCCCATGATCGCCACCAGGTCGCCCCGGCGCACGGCCAGCGAGACGTCACACAGCGCGTGCACCGCGACCTCGCCCAGGCAGTAGGTCTTCCACACGTCGCGCAGGGCAACGATCGGCCGCTGTGCGGCCGCGCTCACTGTCCCGACGCCGGAGTGTCGGAGGGGGTGCGCACCACGCGCTCGCCCAGCCCGACGCCGCCCACGATCTGCACGTTG
>WUUC01007815.1_pt1 | contig 10807 bp, 7 predicted proteins | sample 6278441 | NCBI WGS metagenome assembly WUUC01 (sample SAMN13675441, study PRJNA597444) | soil metagenome | isolation source: soil | place: USA: Washington | collected 2017-10 | reverse complement strand
TGCACCAACTTAGAAGTAAAAAGGATGGCAAGCCCAAGATTTACTCTTTCTTTCAAACATGACAGTTTATAATGTATCGGCTTGGCCAATATGTCAAACTATACTCCATCATTTGCTCATTCCTTTAAATCTTTGTATAGATTCTGTTATCTTTTTCACAGCTCCCTGTTTACCTTCCCAACCCTTAACCTTGACAAACTTTCCCTCTTCCAATTCCTTATAGTGTTCGAAGAAATGTTTGATCTGATTTTCGATGTATTCTGGAAGATCTTTGATGTCGTCGATTTTTGAAAATGTAGGATCTATTTTGGACACAGGAGTTGCAATAACTTTGGAATCTTGACCTTCTTCATCTTCTGTTAGTAAAACTCCAATTGGCCGGGACTTTACTATCGATAATGGTACAACTGGATCTTCACCCAGAATAAGCGCGTCAACAGGATCCCCGTCCATCTCTAGGGTCCTTGGGATAAAGCCGTAATTGAATGGGTAATTCATTGCGGTATATAATTTCCTATCGACAAACAGCAATCCTGTCGCCGTATCAAATTCATACTTGATACTGCTACCCTTTGGTATTTCTACTACTATGTTAATTGCCTTGGAGGGGTCGCCCACGTCTACTGAGTCTAACGATATCAATTCAATTACATGCATATTATTTCGAATATATTCCTATTGAAGATCGGCAAAAATATAAACAATGGTTCTGGCTTGCCTTTTCCATAAATGGAACTTCGTGGAAAATTCGTCGCCAACGATATAGAACAGGAGATAAGAAGATATCTAGATTCTATTGATTTGAAGTCGCTCATAGCTAATGAGACCAGAGGGCGTGGCGAATCCATTTGCTACATCGAGGGTCCCCCGACAATGAACGGAGATCCTCATGCGGGACATCTACGTGGCCGCATAATTAAGGATTTGTGGTATCGTTATAATGTGCTCCAAAAAAGAAACGTCGTATTCAGAGCCGGGTGGGATTCACAAGGTCTTCCTGTTGAACTTCAAGCTGAGAAGGAGTTAGGCTTAACCGGCAACAAAATAGATAACATTAGGAAAGTTGGGATAGAAAAAATTGTTGCAACATGCAAGAAAATAATCAAGATGTACAATGAAAAATGGATTCTTGTCGACAAACTTCTTGGTATGTCATTTGACTATAAAAACGCTTACTGGACGTTTCGTGATGAATATATTGAAAGGGAATGGAAGTTTCTTGAGAGAGCTTGGAAAGATCATCTTCTCAGAGAATGGTTTAGGGTTGTGGCATATTGTCCATCGTGCCAAACCTCTCTGAGTAATGCGGAAGTTAATGAAGGATATGAAACAGTTGAGGATCCATCTTTTTACTATAAAGTAAAGCTGTCAGATGATAATGCGTACCTGATAATTTGGACAACTATGCCATTCACCATTGTGACAGACGAGATGGTTGCAGTAAACCCAGGTCAAGACTATGTGCGAATAATAGTTGAGCAAGAAGAATGGTTAGTTGGTCAGGACAGATTGGAAGGTCTAGTGAAGGACCTACAAATTTCTGAGTACTCAAGAGTCGGTGTTCTAAAAGGGAGAGATCTAGAAGGGTTACGGTATCAACACCCTCTTTTGTCGGTAATTCCAGGTCTTGAAGATCTTGTTAGAAAGGAAAAAATCCACATGGTGGTAGCAGAAGAGTTTGTAGATGTGACCACGGGTAGCGGAATGGTACATCTCTCACCAGCCAATGGGCAAGAGGACTTTCAGGTTGCCGAACGAAGAAATATTCCTGTGTTCATACCAATCGACGATAGGGTTACTTTCACCCGGGAGGCAGGAATATTCCAAGGATTATTTGTCAGAGATGCCGATGACAGGGTAGTTGAAGCTATGAAACAAGTTGGTGCATACATAAAACTTGGGATCGTGAGACATCAATATCCAACGTGTTGGCGCTCTCATCATAAGGTTGTATGGCTTGCTAGACGAGAGTATTTCTATATGATCGAGCGACTAAAGGATAAACCATTAGATGCTGCGTCCAAAGTAGAATATTTTTTTGATCCCCCAAAAAATAGGTATCTGGAAATAATAAGGGAGAAAGTGCCTTGGTGTATCTCCAGAGAACGAATATGGGGCACACCCCTTCCCATTTGGTCATGCCCAATATGTAATCACAAGCTTGGCCTATTTTCGAGGAATGAAATAGTGAAATTTGCAGAGTTGCTTCCAGATGGGCCTCATTTTGAATTGCACAGGCCACAGATTGACAGGGTAGAAATCAAATGCGAAAAATGCGGCAGTGGGATGGAACGAGAACCATTTGTTCTGGATACTTGGCATAATAGTGGCGCAGCCCCTTATGCATCCCTAACCGATGAGGAATACTCGAAACTCATACCCGCTGTTTTTATGACAGAAGGAATAGATCAGACAAGAGGATGGGCGTATACATTACTAATGCAAAATATTATCTTGACAGGAAGACCAGTCGCTCCCTTCAGATCATTTCTTTTTCAAGGTCATGTCCTGGATGAAAAAGGTAACAAGATGAGTAAGAGTTTAGGCAATGTCATAGAAGCTTCCAAATTGCTTACTGAAAATGCGGTGGATCTAGTACGATTTTATTTCATGTGGAAATCTTCCCCCATCGAGTCATTGAGTTTTAGTCTTTCAGAAATGGCAACTCGTACTTATCAAATCATGAGCACATTATATTACTTGCATGTTTATTTTGACCAAAATAGCAAATACGACAAATTCAATCCAAAAAAGAATAATCTTGTGTGGGCAACCAGAAACCACTTACTACATGTCCCAGATAAATGGGTATTGTCTAAGCTTCAAACTGTTATTTCTGAAGTTAGTAGCTCATTTGAAAAATGCAAATTCCATGAAGCCGCTAAAATGATCGAAGAATTCATAATAAATACTTTGAGCCAGACCTACGTACCAGTTACAAGAAATGAAATATGGGATGATAACAAGAATTCCTTGAATCGTAGGCTGGCAATCTACGCTGTGCTGGGTCAGGTTCTTAAAGTAGTCGATATAATGCTTCATCCTTTGTCTCCCTACATTTCTGACTATCTTTATCTCGTCTGTTTTTCGGACAGAAAAAGTATTTTGCTCGAAGACTGGCCAATTTCTGATACATCATTAGTTAACAAACAAGTCGAGATATCATTCGACAGATCAAGAGAAATAGTTTCGTTATCTAATGCTGCGAGGATGAGTGCAAAACTGAAAAGGAGGTGGCCCATAAAGAGCATTTGGATCTGTTCTGGCGGACGTGATTCCTTTGATTTTGAATCCATATTGGATATATTGAAAATTCAGACAAATGTCCAAGACTGCAAAGTGATACGATATAAGAACGACACCAAGTTGCGCAAGCTTCTAAGCCTTTTAGAAAGTGAGGTTCCCATAATTCCAAGAATCAATTTATCAAAGAAAAATGTAGGTATAAAGGTAAAGGACAGTTTAGAAAAGGTTATGCAGTCATTTGCTAAGATCGATATTTACGAGCTGCTAAGAACCTTAGAATATTCGGGAAAATATTTACTTACATACGACGAGGGGTTACTACTTGAGATGAGTCCAGACGACGTGGAATTGTCATATATTCCAGCAGAAGGATATGCACTGGCCGAAAATGGAGACACGATGGTATTCATTGACACCCGGCGTGACAAGGATCTAGTGACAAAAGGGCTAATGAGGGATCTTGCTAGAAATCTGCAACAGTTAAGAAAAGAACGAGGTTATAATACCACAGATATAATCTCCTCTGCGTATATCGCTGGATTAGAAGAAGAAGAAATCCTTGGGTTATATTCAATGGAAGAAGAATTAAAGTATTTGGTAAGAGTAAATAAAATTGTTATAACAAAAGAATGTGTAAAAGACATTAAATATAAGATGATAGATTTGGAGGGGCGGAGGTTACACTTATCCATATGAGTTTCGAGCAAGACTCAAGAGGAAGACAATACAATAATACGAGAGATGCTTTGCAACTTCAATAATCCTTGATAGAACGAAATGTTACAATTAGGGGATTAAGAATTGGACTAATTTTGTAGCTTTAGAGTTCGTTCCTTCATTTCTGGTAAAAGAACAACATTACAAATACATTCGAAACCGGTTTGGACATCAAGATACGCTGGCAACTTATTACGAAGGGGTCCATAAAATCAAGGTTCAGGAAGGGAGAAGATTTAGAATCTGCTCAGCTGCAACCAATCCTACTTGTTCTTTTTTATTCATCACTTTTGGATGTTGAGCTACGCCTTTGATACTTTCGGGATGCTATGTCAATTTACGCTCGGATCCTCCAAATAGTCGGCCGCTGAAACCATTAGGTATCGTTCTACAATTGAGTATGAATCAATTTAAGATAACAAGTAATTTACAATTCAGTTTGCCAATAATGCCTATGAAAAGGTTAAATTCAGTATTAAGGTTGTTCAGAGTATACTGGAAATGGAAATCTGCAGAGACATAGAGGCAGACTATAGAATAGCCATCATATTTTTTAGAAGCCCAATGAGCTTATCCAGATTTTTTCGGGTAGTCATAGGTGTGCCATTTGAATCTTGAGCTCTTGCTTACATTGGCTGTTCTCGTAATGCTAGTTACTATGACGGGGAATTTTGTAACGTGGTCCTACTTCCTAGTTTACATGCTAAAATCATTTAGAGAGTCACCTAAATTGCAACAATTTATAGATTCTTCGACTAGAGCGTATGCCAAGATTAGTGTAATTGTACCGGCAAGAAATGAAGAAAAATACATCGCTAGATGTATTGATGGCTTAATCAGGCAGAATTATCCTAACTTTGAAATAATTCTTATTGATGATTCATCGGAAGATGGAACTTGGAGAATCATGCAGGAATATGCGGCAAAATATAAAGGATTGATCAAGACATTGAAATGCGGGTTCAAGCCAAACGGTTGGGTGGGAAAGAATTGGGCCTGTTATCAAGGATATCTACATTGCAAGGGCGATCTCTTGTTGTTCACAGATGCTGATACTCAATATAACTTTCAAGTTCTTAAGTTAGCTGAATATTATCTGTGGCTACAGCAAGCCGACGCTGTTACCGTCATTCCGAGACTTCTTTGCATAGATTTATGGACCAAGATTACATTGCCAATGCTATCTGTTTTCCTCCATACCCGACTTTCTGCGTTGCGTGTGAACAATCCAAGGACAAAAACTGGTTATTTTTTCGGCAGCTTCTATTTGATCACTCGTTCTTCCTATGAAACAGTAGGGACTCATAAAATTGTAAAGCATGAGCTCGTAGAGGACGGTGCTCTAGGAGCCGAACTGAAAAGAAGAAAATTCCTAATTAGAATGATAAGGGGCGAACCATACGTAGCTGCACTCTGGGCGAGAGATCTCCATACACTGTGGCATGGACTACGCAGGCTCATAATTCCCATATATTCACAGAACAAAAACGGAACAATACTTATCACAACAGCGATTTTTTTTCTATTACTTGGACCTTTCATACTTTTACCGTTATCAATATGGTTATCCTTCTCTCTTTCATGGGTATTTCCCAAATTAAACACAGCTGATAATCTTCATATGTTAGATAAGCTTTTGACAACTATCTGTGTTTCAACGGTTGTTCTGATGTTTGTATGCAGTACTGTCCAGTCAAGGTTAGGTATGTTTCAGAGTTCGATTTACGCACTATGTTGTCCATTGGCAGTTTCTATCATAAGTTCAAGCTTTGTTTCATCCCTAATTGAGGCAAGGAAAGGTGGGGTAGTGAAATGGAGAGGAAGGGAATATCATGTGACCGAATACTCGAACACCATTTAGTCAGAACGTACAATAGGCTAATCTTGGATACTTGTGCTGGGTTGAAATTGTTTATTAATAATGAATGGATGTTATTATGCCAAGAATAAGAAAGAATGTTTTCCGGTAATTTGGTATCCACAGTATCAATTCAAGAAATTCTCTCCAAGGGCATAGAAGGAAGATCAATTTCGAGAGCAGAAGCATATGAGCTAATGAGATCTGATGAGGATAACATCATCATTTCTGCTGCCAGAAATATTCGGAATAACAATCGCCTTTCCGATATTATTACTTATTCAAGAAAGGTTTTCGTTGATCTTACAAACTTGTGCAGAGATTCGTGTTCTTATTGCACTTACAAGAAGGATCCTTACGACAAAGCGGCCAAGATGCTGATGCCATCACAGGTACTTGCACTGGCCGAACTTGGAAAAAAGTTCAAATGTACCGAAGCATTGCTGGTTACAGGTGAGAGGCCAGAGCATAAGTACGTGCAGGCCAGAGATTGGCTGAAGACTCTTGGTCATACCTCAACGATTGAATACATAGCAGAGATAAGTGAAAAGGTCTTGAGCAAGACCGGTTTGCTTCCTCATACGAATGCTGGAAGCTTGACAAAAAAAGAGATGTCCCTATTAAAGGACACTAATGTTAGCCTAGGCATGATGCTTGAATCTTCTAGTCCGAGATTGGGTCTAAGAAATATGCCTCATCATTATGCGCCGAGTAAAAACCCAAAAACCCGTATAAGAACTTTAGAAGATGCAGGGCAGCTGAAAATTCCCTTCACAACAGGATTATTATTAGGTATCGGGGAATATGCAGAGGAGATTATTGATTCTCTGTTTGTGATAAAGGAAATAAACGAAAAATACGGTCATATTCAAGAGGTAATATTGCAGAATTTCATGCCTAAGGCAGGCACCGAAATGGAAAACGCAAATCCGATTGGATTGAATTACTTTCTCAAGATAATTGCTGTTGCAAGAATTATTTTACAAGATATGAATATTCAGGTCCCACCTAATCTTAATCCAGGTATCTTTGGAAACTTCCTGGATGCCGGTATCAACGACTGGGGTGGTATCTCCCCCGTGACCATCGATTACGTTAACCCAGAATTCCCTTGGCCAACAATAGATACCGTTAGAACTACTACGCAAAGTAAAGGCTACAACTTGAGGGCCAGATTGCCTATCTATCCTGAATTCGTATTCAATATGGACTCGGGTTACGTGTCGGAGACAATCAGGGAATATATCGAACCAATTTACGATTCATCGGGTCTCGTAAGAGAGGAGCTAATAAATTGACATTTGATTCTCTTTTAAAAAATGCTGATCCGATAATTTCATCGGCCTTGGACCTTGCCCTTGATGAGAAAGATCTTTCAGAGGACTTAGCAACTGAATTACTTGAATGTAAGGGGGTGGAAATGAGCATGGTGCTTATGGTAGCGGATGAGCTCCGGAGGAGAACAATAGGGAACCATGTGACATACGTTGTAAATAGAAATATCAATTTTACGAATGTCTGTATTAAGCGATGTGGGTTTTGCGCTTTTAGCCGCGACTTCAGAGAGGAGGAAGGATATAACCTTCCGATCGAAGAAATTGTAAATAGAGCGAAACAGGCTTGGAAATTAGGGGCGACTGAAGTATGTATCCAAGCGGGGTTACCCCCAAAAATGGATGGCCATCATTATATCGATATCTGTGAAGCAATTAAAAAGGAGCTGCCTGATATCCATATACACGCATTCTCCCCGGAAGAGATTCTTTATGGCGCCAGAATGTCATCTATTCCAGTTAGGGAATACATGAAAATGCTAAAGGAGTCGGGCGTCGGAAGCCATCCGGGAACTGCTGCCGAAATACTAGATCAACAAATAAGAGATATCATTTCCCCTGGTCGAATAACGGTAAAAGACTGGATCACAATAATTAAATATGCACATTCGATTGGTATTCCTACTACGAGTACAATCATGTACGGGCACGTAGAGACCTCCAAAGACAAAGCAAAGCACTTGGGTTTATTGCGAACAATTCAAAAACAAACAAGGGGGTTTTCAGAATTTGTTCCTCTGAGCTTCGTTCACACTGAAGCCCCTATGTATAATCGCGCAGCTATCGCCAATATCCGTCCCGGACCAGATGGAAACGAGGTGCTCAAAATGCATGCAGTGGCTCGAATCTTCTTGCATAGATACATTAACAACATTCAAGTCTCTTGGGTTAAGGAAGGCGTAAGGATGTCTCACATCCTGTTAGGGACAGGAGTGAATGATTTCGGGGGAACTCTAATTAATGAAAGCATTTCGACAGCCGCAGGTGCTTCATACGGCCAAATTTTGAAACCAAAAGAGATTCGATCCGTAATAAGATCTGCAGGAAAGATTCCGGCACAAAGATCAACTACCTATAGAATACTAAGAGTCTACGATAATGAAAAGGAAGGTGAGTTAGAATCCCTTCTTGACAAGACTGATGCTACTCAATTTGGATCCTATCATGAGCTTATCAAACTAGACCAGTTCAGATACAGAAAATACAATTCATCTAATAAATAATGATTAGCCTAAAAGCCTAGACACTACTCTTCCATTATAAGCATTGTGAGTGTTGATTTGACCCCCTTCATTCTACGAATTTTTGTGCTTATAAATTCCTTCAGTCTGTCCATGGTTGGGGCCTCAACTTTGAGCAAAATATCGTAAACCCCATAGATTGTATAAGCGTCATTAACTCCTGGGACAACCTTCATTTCATCTGCCAGAGTTGTTTCATATCCGAGCTCGGCATTGACAAGCACAAATGCTCTAGGCATGCCCCTATATTGAAATCTCGCATTAATAACAGTTAGTCATATTATGCACCTACGCCAAGATTTGAAATCAATGCATAAAGAAATTGTGTACCTTTAAGAAATTTAACGAATGACGTGAGATTGTTTATTGTCAGACTTCAATAACGTTGATATTCCTTCTTTAAATTCACTCATTGTGCTTAATGAGATCTTTACGGTTATACTGTCTTGACCGTCATTGACCGTCCAAACTGCTTAATCAAGATATGACGTAACATTAGAAAATTCCGAGTACTTCATCATCTGGTTCAACCCCACGATTAAGCCTAGACAGTGTACTTGCTAGTTGGTCGATTTTATACCGACATCTTGTTGAGCGAGGTAGATCCAGAGATCCGTGGGTAAAGTTTAAGAACCGTTACCTGTGTTTTCTTGGTACAAAGTGGATGAAGCCATCGACTGAAGTTATTCGCCGTAAATGGATGACACTAGAACATAGAGGGGTGGCCTTTCCACCGGAATATCATCTCCGAGGTATATCTATATCGATAGCAGGAGAGAAATTTTCTCTTAACCAAGAACAAGAAGAGTTGGTTTACGCGTGGGCTAAGAAAAAAGAAACTCACTATGTCAGAGATCCGGTCTTTCAATCAAACTTTCTTGTCGATCTCAAGAAATTGCTCCCCGAAAAATTCCGAGATATATCGAGCATAGCTGACATTGATTTCTCAGAGGCATTCACCCTAGTAGAACAGGAGAAAAGAATGAAGGATGCAGAGAAAGAGAGAATTAGGAACTTACCCAAGGATGAGAGGAAGAAAATCAGGATTGCAAGAAGGTCAGAACTTGACAAGATTAAGGGGTTCTATGGGAAGGGACTTATTGACGGTATTGAGGTGGATGTTGCAAATTGGCTTGTTGAACCCCCTGGTCTTTTCATGGGCCGAGGTCAGCATCCTCAAAGGGGAAAATGGAAACCACGAGTCGCTCCTAATGAGGTAATCCTAAATCTTGGGGAAGGTGCTCCAGCTCCGGAGGGGAACTGGAAAAGAATAGTCCACGATCATAGTTCTACTTGGTTGGCCACCTGGATAGAAAAGTTAACTGGCAAAAGGAAGTACGTCTGGTTGCATGATTCTTCAAGTTTGAAACAAGGTAATGATAAAGAAAAATACGATAAAGCCATCAAGTTGGAGAAGCATATTGGCAGGGTCCAGCGGGAAATTATTAATAGAATGCTTAAATCCAAGGATCTTAACCAGCGCAAGATATCAACAGTATGTTACCTCATTTTCAAACTTGCGATGAGAGTCGGGGATGAAAAGGATCCTGAAGAAGCCGACACCGTAGGTGCTTCAACATTAAGAGTAGAACACATTACTTTTAGGGAAAAACATTCTGGAGGGAGGCATGTAGAGTTTAATTTCCTAGGAAAAGATAGCGTTCCTTGGCAGAAAACAATAAGAGTTGAAAGCGAGGATACTAGGGGCTTGTACGATAACCTCAAAATGCTTATGGCAGGTAAAGATAAGTCTTCACAAATATTCGACGGCATTACTTCAAATAAAGTAAATTCATTTTTGCGAAGTATTGACAATAAGAATCTCCCCGGCTTAACAGCCAAGGTATTCAGAACTTTTATCACTACCAATGTAGTTAAGGAAACGCTTGCTAGTCCACCGTTCAATAAAGTTAATAGAAATTCATCGGAGGCAGAGAAGATTTACGCTGTAAAAATTGCAAATCTTAAGGCTGCCATTACTTGTAATCATAAGAAAGGTATTGATCCTAAAAATCCTGCGAGCATGAAAGCACTAGAAAAATTCAAAGACTCTATAATAAGGAAGGAGGAGACTATCAAAAGATTGAGGTCAGATCTTGTTGAAGGTAGATGGAAAACTGAAATCCAGAAAAAAAGAATTGGAGATAGGTTAGAGAGAATAGAGATGCAATTAAAACTGCAGCAGGAAACTCGTGATTACAATCTTGGAACATCATTGAGAAATTATATAGATCCAAGAGTAGTAGCGGCTTGGCTTATGCACGTTAACCTTGACTGGAAAAGGGTATACACGGCCACTTTACAGAAAAAATTTAAATGGGTTGAGGAATATAACCGAGATGAGCTTAAGGCGTTTTATCCTTATCAAAGTCAGGCTAGCAAAGAAGAATTGAAGGTTGTGGTCTCCGAGG
>WUUC01191925.1_pt1 | contig 10809 bp, 6 predicted proteins | sample 6278441 | NCBI WGS metagenome assembly WUUC01 (sample SAMN13675441, study PRJNA597444) | soil metagenome | isolation source: soil | place: USA: Washington | collected 2017-10 | reverse complement strand
TCACTCGGAACCGTCAGACGATCGTCCGCTCAAAGTTGCCTGCGCACTAAACGATAGCAGTCACGGTCTCTATCCGAATAGAGTTGCCCAAACGCCCGTGACTCCGCTGGCAGAAATGAAAATTGCCCGCACACCTGGGAAAATAGAAGTACTTCCACCAACAGCCGAGGTGCTTCGAGTCCACCCGCCACCCCAGACTCAAAACTCTACTCCTGTGAACGTCATAGATGTTCAGCCGGAAAAACCAATAACAATCACAAAGGAGTCTGCCGATCAGGGCAAGGATTTTTTTTAACACCGGAGAGCCTGATATCCGAAGCAGACGCTCGGTATCTACTTCAGACCCCTTTTTCATACAGGGAGAAATATCCTACGTATGAAGCATATCATCATGCCACTATTGCCGAAGTGGATGCTTGGGCAGCGAAACAAGCGCAAGCTCTTGTGCGAGCGGCACACTCTTGGGAGACTGCTATCGCTATGCTCAAACAGGCCTGTCGTGAATTTTGCGCAGGGGTTGAACCGGATTTTAAACCTTTCCTCCAAGAAATTCTCCTGATTGAGTCTAAAAGGTGGATTTATTTTGATACGGCATGGAGTTCCTTCTTTCAATTTGGCAATTCGTATGATTGTCCTAAGTATATCTATAACAAAAATTACGGTGACCTGCTTCCAATTCGGGTAAACATTCTCAAACACCCGGGGGAGTGGACAGAAAAACTCATCATGAGTTTTTACGAAGTCTACAAAGCTATTCCTCGGAGCGGCACAGGTATTTTTCTCCGTGAACTCTCAGGTGAAGAAGCTGTAGAGTATGTGGGAAAGGTACTTAAGGCCATCTCACAAAGGAATTTGCACATAGCGGAGCTAGCTATGCGGGCAAGCACGAATATTCTTTACGATAAAAGAGGGAACTATCTTTCTCCATCTCCCGAACTTGGATTGCGGAATCTTGAGTTTATAAAAAATACCCCTTTTTACGCTCTTGCCCAAGTAAAAATAGCTTATGACCTTCCGCCCAACTCCCGCAAGACCCATCAGTGGATTATTGGCGCATCCGGTGCCGGTAAAACCCAGCTCCTCCAGCGCATGATTTGCGATGACATCGAACATGGCCGCTCTGTGGTTGTCATAGATTCACAGCGGGACATGATCAATGAACTGCTCCGATTGAAGCATGCCATGGAGGTGGTGATTATCGATCCGGAAGACATCGAGTATCCGCCAGGTATTTCCCTGTTTGATATGCAGTTTGCTGACGAAGGACAGAAGACGCGGATCATTGAATTCTATGAGTATATGTTCTCTGTCTTCGGTGCTGAGCTCTCATCCCGGCAGGGTTCGCTCTTTTCCTTTGCCCTGCGCCTTATGTTCACGATCCCTGGCGCCAATATCCAAATGCTCATTGACCTGTTCCGTAATGGCGACAAGTACCGTCCCTTTATGGAAAAGCTGAAAAATAGAGCGGAGTATAACTATTTCAAGCAGGACTTCTTTGATAAGCAGTATTTTGCGAATAAAAAGCAGATTCTGGACCGGCTGCGAAAGATTGAGGAGCGGCCGGTGTTGGAGCGAGTGTTTGCCGGAACGGAAAACAAGATTGACTTCTTCCAGCTCCTCCAGAAACCCGTCGTCATGCTCATCAATACCTCCAAGTACCACTGCGGCAAGGTGGGGTGCAAGCTCTTTGGCAGATTTCTCATCTCCCGTATCTATGACGCCATTCTGCAACGAGCCACCATACCGCGAGAGATGAGGAGGCAGGTATATATCTACGTGGACGAAGGGAAAGATTACGGCGATGAACAGGCCTTTGAGGACATTGTGTATGAGTGCCGCAAGTATGCCGGCGCCCTGATCTTCTGCTCGCAGAATATTGGTCAGCTGCATCCTGATACCGTCGCAGCGCTCATGACCTCGTCCATCAAGTTGGTGCGGCGACTGGAGGATGATACGGAAACCCGGAAGATGGCGCGGACGATTCGAGTGGATGAGCATGACCTCTACGATCTTGCCTACAAGGACAAGGAGTACGCCGAGTGGATGTGCTATGTTGCCAATGAAGGCACCACGAAAATCCGGTGTGACTTTGGATACCTGGAGAATCAGCCAAAAATGAGTGAGGCCGAGTACCAGCACCTTCGGGAAGAAAATCGGCGGAAGTACTGTGTGCGAGCCGCGCATGATATCGAAAGGGAGCACCCAGGTCAGAGCAGTACGAAACCACCATCGCAGGGAGATGATGTGCCAAAGAACGACAAGCCCACAGGTACCGAGCCACCCGATGATGACGATGACTATTATTAAGTTGGTGAGCAAGGCAGGCACTTCAGGATCCATGAGGTGACTTGTGGGAAAGATAAACCGCTCGAGTTTTGATGACTCCGAACTGGGCAGCCGTATCAGTATTCAAGACCGCGACAGAAAAATGGTGGAGCTGGTATATCAGCGCGGCATGTTGACGACCAAACATCTCGTCGATCTGTTCAGCGATCCATCCAAGGCAGAGCAGCGAGGGAAAACATATAACAAAGACAGGGGGCAATACTGGTCGATCAATCGTCGGCTGTATAAATTAAAGCATAAGGGCATTCTCTGTACCCTTGAGGCGCAGAAAATAGCGATTTACCACGGTGTGGAAAAGGGGCCGAGAATTTATGTGATCGGCGATAATGCTGTGCCGATATTGGAGGAAAGTGGCTATCGCGTGCCTCGGACCAACTACACCGAACTGGCGAAATCACGCAAATCCTATCACCACGATTTGTCCGTGTCAGATCTTTATGTGCGAGTGTACCTTGCGCTGAAAAAGCGCGGAGTAAGGTACTACTCATACAAACGGCTCATCGAAACCGCTGCGAATCATGCGCTCGAGACCTATCCTTTCAAGCCAAAGCGGTGGGAGTTGTTTCGGTATCCAACGGAGGCCGGTGATCTTCTTCCCGATGATCTGTTTGCTTTTGAAACTTCGAAGAGACATCTCCTTTTTACTGAAGTCGACAAGAATACCGAACCAAATACATCACCGCAGGAGCGAAAGACCGTTAAAAGCACGCTCGAAAAATACATAAGTCTTGTTCGCAACCCCACGCATGTCATGCCCTTTGGGGTGAAAAAGTTTCGAGTCCTGTTTGTAACCACCTCACAATCTCATATCGAACACATTCTCCGGCTGCTCCGAGATTTTGATCGAGAAACATTTCACTTTACGACATTCAAAGCCATACAACATTGTGCTGATATCCTGGAGCTTCCATGGGTCACGAATAAAGGGAACACGCGAACCCTCATTTGACAATTTTGTTCTGTGTGCTAAGAAGTATAGGTACGGAGTATCTTGATAACTTAAGAGTGAGGTGCATTATGGACAATCAAGATTTGGATAGTCAGCAGTTTATCTTTAATGAAGCATATGATTGGATCGGCAAGAAGGTCTACGTTAAAAATATTCGTAGAACAGGCTACGTTGTGGAGATGAAGCGAAAGGAGAAAGGATACGCACTTCTGGTCGCTTGTGATGGCTTTTCCTTGCTTTTATCTAAGCCGGATTTTGCTCGATGGATTGAGCTACAACCAAAACAAGCAACTGTTTCGAAAGTGCGTTAGGAGTGATTATGAACAAAGTAACCATACCGTTTATGAACTTGACTGATGATGAAGTTAAAGAACATCAGGAATGGGCGAAAGAGGAGTTCTTCCGCCAGCAAAATGCCGGAGGAATGGCCTATTTTGTCAATTGGGTGTGGCATCCTGTGGTGCGGGCACATCTCTGTAAATTGATTACCGACGAAGCAATGCAGGAGATGCCCCTTACAGGATCTTCGACATGATTAACTTCAAAACTCAATAATTAGCTCCTTCCTTTTGTACGCTCACCTTCGGGTCGGGCGTATTTTCTTACCCATCCCGCACGCACATAAAAATCACCACCCCGAAGGGTGGTGCAAGTGGCCTACCTATACGCTGTAACGCCTAGTGCTCGCTTGGCGGTACTGTTATACCCCGCTTCTTGAACACAGACTCGAATGCCTCACGAACCTCGGTTTCTGTGAAGGTCCCGTGTACATCTGTACCTGTGAGAGCGAAATACTCCCGCTTGATTGACTCCAATCTCGTGTCAATGGCTCTATATTCACTCATCATCTCCTTGTGCTTCCTCCATTCCTTCATGGTGTTTCCACACCACCACAAGGTCAGTGCCGAGACAATAAGAACCATGGCGATGATTGCCGTGCCGTCCAGATACAGAAGCGCTGCCACTAAACCACATTGGGTAACGATCAACCCAGACAACGTGCCAACCATATGCGCCTTTGCCTTGTCTATGCCCGTAAGGCATGTATCAAACATGACGGTCATGAGCTCTAAATATTCATGGCGCAATACTTTTGCTTGAGTCAATTTTTCCATTTCACCTTTCCTCTTGTGAGACGATACGGAGCCCGTTTGTAGCATCACGTGCCGCGGTTCGGTTACGTCCAGCAACCGAGCTCCGAACGTCGCACAAAAGTATGTGGCATATCTACGCCAAGGAACTCTGCCCTATATTTTTTCTATCATATACAAGAAATTTGTCAAGGTATCCCTTTCCCTTGCAAAAATACAGCGGGAAGATAGTATAAAGGCACAATCAGGGAAACATTTTATTAATAATTACATAATGTTGTATGTCGCCCTCCACCATTTTTTTTGTAAGTCGAAAGTCGTCTTTTCATAAATTCCTCTCCTCGCTTTTGATTGCGAGTTTTCTTTTGCCCGCCTCGGCACTTGCCCAGACAGCAGGAACCTCGACGAGTGAAGACAATACTCAACCAGCGACTACTACCACTTCAGGCGACACACTGCTCGACTCGATTCTCACTGGTATAACGGATATGTTCACAGGAGATGGAGGGACGCCAGAAGATGGTAAGCCTGGTGGTGGCGATGATGGGGGCGGTCCGTCCAGCCTGGACTCCGGCGACACTGTTTACGACTACGGTCGCGAGCCAGTAGGATCACGCCTCTCTCCTGGTCCATCTCTGGACCTCTCCGGCGCATTTCGATATTCCTACCCGCTCACCGTGCCGCCTGGACGAAAAGGTCTCGAGCCGAAGCTCTCTCTCGAGTACTCCAACCAGTCGAGCGAGAATCAGAGCATCTTCGGCTATGGTTGGTCCGACAACATTCCCTACATTCAGCGCATCAACAAAGCTGGCTCCGACAAACTCTACAGCCGCTATGACTTCGTCTCCTCTCTTGATGGTGAGCTTCTTCCCATGGCTGCAGGTACGACAACAAGTTTTTCTGCAAAAACGGAGAATGGTGACTTTCGTACCTATGCTTTCGCAAACAACCAGTGGACCGTAACTGATAAGCAAGGCACAACATATAAGTTCGGGACATCGACAGGTTCACGCCAGAACGATACGGCAAGTTCTACGCGAATATACAAATGGATGCTCGACGAGATCCGCGACGCAAATGGGAATTATATCGAGTACGAATACTACAAAGATTCCGGCCAAATCTACCCCTCGAAAATCACCTATACCGGCAACGGATCAACAGACGGCATTTTTGAGGTTTCCTTTTCAAGAGAATCACGCACCGACAATGCGACCACTTCACAACCTGCCTTCAATGTTAAAACTAATTACCGCATCAACGAGATCCAAGCAAAGGTGAATGGTACCTGGGTGCGAAAATATGCCCTCTCCTACACGGCCGGCGACAACGGCGCACGGTCGCTTCTCTCAAGCATCACGGAAACTGGGCAAGGGGAGGACACAGCCACTATTGCGTTACCAGCAACGAGCTTTACCTACCAGCCGTCCCAACATTCCATTGCCACAAGTACCGCATGGACGATACCGGAATATATAGCCGAGGGAAACTCCGATAGAGGTGTCCGTTTCGCAGACGTAAACGGTGATGGTTTGAGCGACCTGGTGCGGCTGCACACAACGTCTGGTGGAAACACCACGAAAGTGTACCTCAATAAAGGCGACGGCACTGGGTGGACGGCGAGCACAACATGGGCGATTCCTGCCGACGTATTCTTTGCCGGCACTGCTGACACGGGTACGCGTTTTGCCGAAGTGAATGGCGATGGGCTTCTCGATCTCGTTCAAAGCCAGTACTCAAGTACCAACAAGGTTTTTCTCAACACCGGCTCCGGTTGGACGGCAAGCACCACTCTTTCGCTCCCCGACTTTTTTGTTGGCAATGGTTCTGACTGGGGTCTCCGTGTGGTTGATCTCAACGGCGACGGACTTTCGGATCTCGTGCGGAGTCAGTATGTAAGCGAGATAAGTATCTGGACAGGCCTCTGGCTCAACACCGGCTCCGGCTGGGCCACCAGCACAACATGGAATATACCGGAATACATCTTGGACCAAAATACCGATCAAGGTGTCCGTTTCGCAGATGTGAATGGCGACGGGCTTACTGACCTTCTTCGATCACATCTGGAGGGTGGCAATTCGACAAAGAAAGTGTACCTCAATAAAGGCGATGGAACCGGATGGACATACGATGCGACCTGGAGCATCCCTGAGCATTTTGCTGCGAGTGCCGACACTGACGTTCGCATAGACGATATAAACGGTGACAGCTTGGCCGATATTGTTATTGCTGATGGCACGAGTGGTGGTGTGCGCAAGGTTTACATCAATACCGGTTCGGGGTGGACTCATGTGTCGAGCTGGGTCGTTCCCGATGTTTTCACCACGAATGGCGCAGATCAGGGGACACGAACGGTTGACCTAAACGGTGACGGTTGGACGGATTTTATCCGCAACCAATATGTGAGTGAGGCAAGTATCTGGACAGGGGTGTGGCTCAACGCTGGGAAAAAGCCTGACCTTCTTTCGCAGGCCACGAAGGGTACCGGTGCTACAACTAACATCTCTTACAAAACCACGCCACTCTACAAAAACGGCTCAACGCTCTTGAATCCCAAACTTCCTTTCGTTTTCGACACTGCGGAAGCCATTGGCATCAATGACGGCTTTGGTACGATCGGTACCACAACCTACTCCTATGAAGGCGGAGAATATTACTTCGGCGGTCCGCTCGACCGCCAGTTTGCCGGTTTCTCGAAGATTGCGAAGACCGATCCCACCGGTGCCACAACCACCACCTTCTATCATCAGGGCAACACGTCGAGCTCTACCATCGGCGAGTACCAAGACCACATTTCCAAAGCTGGCAAGCCCTACCGTGTAGAGCAGGCCGACAGCTCCAACAATATCTACACCAAAACCATCAACAAATGGGATCGCTACGATCAGGGCAATGGCAGAAACTTCGTGAAGCTCGCGCAGACGCTCGTGCAGAATTATGACGGTGATTCCGATCACAAAGACAAAGCCGAAGGCTACACCTGGAGCGACACGACCGGCAACCTCACACAGAAGATTGAGTGGGGAGAAGTGACGGGAAGCGATGACGGCACGTTCACCGATGCCGGGACTGATAAATTCACCACGGACATCTCCTATGCGTCCGGCGGCTCGGTGACGGGCCTTCCTTCGACGGAGACAACGAACAATCAGTCCAGCGACAAAGTGAAAGAGACTCGCCACTACTATGACAGCCAGTCTCTCGGAAACGTGACGAAAGGCAATGAGACCAAGACGGAAGGATGGAAGTCGAGTAGCTCGTATGCTTCCACTACAAAATCTTACGACTCCACCTATGGCCTGGTGACTCAAGAGAAAGACGGAAAGGGCAATGCAACGAATTACTCCTACGACTCATACAATCTTTTTGTAGCCACTTCTACCAATCCACTCTCACAGACCAGAGCCTTCCTGTATGATTACTCATCAGGCAAGGTGAAGGAGATGGTGGATGAGAACAATCGCAAGTTCACCACCACCTATGATGCTCTTGACCGTGTGACAGAAGAAAAACAGCCGGACATCACGACGCCGTCAACGCTCGTCACCAAAGCAACATATACCTACACGGATACCGTAGGAAGCCGAAAGGTACAGAAATCCAACTACCTCGATGCTACGAACATTGTGGATGAGTATACGTACTTGGATGGCCTGGACCGCGTAATCCAAAAGAGAAAAGAAGCGGAAGACTCAAATACGTTTGCCGTTTCAGATTTCACCTACAATACCAGAGGCCTCTTGGATAAAGAATCCCTGCCGTACTTTAGCAGCGGCTCATCGAAGACGACCGCCACTACAACCTCTGCACTCTTCACAACCTACTCGTATGATCCGCTTCAGCGCATCACTTCTGTTGCGCGTGTCGTGGGCAATGAAACCCGTGCCTACGATGATTGGAAGACGACCATCACTGATCCGAGGAGCAACCAAAAGTCCCTCTACTCCGACGCCCACGGCAATCTCATCAAAGTGGAAGAAATAAACGGCGGAAGTACTTACACTACGGAATACACGTATAACTATTTGAAGAACCTTACGAAAGTTACGGACGAAGACGACAATATCCGCGAATTTTCCTATGACGGACTCGGCCGACGGCTCACAGCCCAGGATCTCCACGCCTCTGCTGATGGAACCTACGGCACATGGACGTATGCGTACGACGATGCAGGCAACATGACACAGAAAGTGGACCCCAAGAGCCAGACGGTGAATTACACGTATGACGCCCTCAACCGCGTTTCCACCGAAGACTATACCGGAGCAGGCGGAACGGAAGTCACCTATTCCTACGACTCCGGCACAGACGGCAAAACTCGGCTCACCCAGGCTGTCTTCACCGGCTCGGCAACCACGGACTACACCTACAATTCTCTTGGACTTACGAAAACGGAAGCAAAAGCCATCACTGGCGGCGATACGTATACCACGAGCTATGAGTATGACCGGCAGGGGAATCAAACAAATATCACGTACCCCGACAATGCAGAGGTGAAATACATCTACAACAATGGCGGCCTGCTCGAGAAAGTGGAAGAGAAGGAAAGCGGCGGATCATTTGCAGATGTTGTCTCTGACTTCGACTATGCCCCCACCGGTCAGGTGAGCTTCACAGCCAACGCCAATGGTACGGAGACAACGAACACCTACGATGCAGCCGAACTCTACCGCCTTAAAACAAAGTTCACCAAGCTCTCGAGCTGCACCGGATGCGGCGGAGAAGAAGCGCCGGAGGGATGGTTGCCGCCTGAATTCCAGATTCTTGCAGAGCAGGTGACTGCTCCAGTAATGGAATACTTGCAGCCCGTTGCGCAGGAAGAAGTGTCGTCAACACCATCAACCGTGATACCTCTCCAGGCAAGCGCCTACGAACGTAAGAAATCCGCCTACATTCTCCGAAAGAACGACACCACCATTACCGTCGGTGATGCGAGGTCTGATGACTTCTCTCCCAAGGCCACACTCTCTCGCTGGGGCGAGGTATCACTGGAAGTATCTTTTCCAACCTCGAACACGAAAGCAAAGAAGCCTGCCACGCTCAAAAATGACAAAATTTCCTGGAACGATGATGCAGAAGAAGACGGAAGGGAAGTGCGCTTCTATGAACTGCCGGAATCAAGCGAGCTTCCCGAAGGCGGATACGAGATCGATGTGGTGTATTCCAAGAAGCCGGCTTCGAACATTGTCACCATGCACATCAAGTCAGACGGCCTCGACTTCTCCTACCAGCCGCCTCTGAACAAAGAGAAATTGACCGACGGAGCAGTGGAATGCACGGAGACCAAGTGCTTTGACGCAAAAGGCAACGTTATCACAGAGCGTCCGGAGAATGTTATCGGCTCCTACGCCGTGTACCACAAACTCTCCGGTGATTACTCACAAACGCGCCACAACAACTACAAAACCGGCAAAGCCTTCCACATCTACCGCCCCAAGATTACGGATAGTGGAGGTAAATCCACGTGGGGAGAGCTCTCCATCGAGGCCGGCACGCTCACCATTGTCGTGCCACAAGACTTCCTTGACTCTGCCACCTATCCCGTTACCGTTGATCCGACCTTCGGCTACGGCACCGCAGGAGCCACGCTTGCCACGATAACAGACGGCATTATCCGCCTCTCCGTCACCCATGCTGCGCCGGAAAACGGCACCATCAACACCCTCCACTTCTACTCCGGCTACAGCGGATCCGGCACGAATTGTCTTGTCCGCCCTGTGCTCTACAAAGATAGCGACCTCTCCCTTATCACCTACGGCGGAGAAAACTCGTACTCTACCCCTGGCCCCGGAACGGAGGAATGGAAGACGCTTGATATTACGGACGCATCCATTACGAGTGGCACGAACTACGACCTCGGCGTCTGGGTCAACTCCACCAGTGGCGGCAATGCCTGCCGGTACCGCTACGATACGGATGCCTCCTATTCCCTGAAGAGCGATACCTACACCTACCATGCCACGAACGCTCCTGCCGACCCTGCCGTCATTGACTCGACGCTTACAAGTAGGCGCATGTCTCTCTACGGCACGTACACGGCTTCCGGTGGAGGAGGAGGCGCAACAACAACCGTCGACATTCTCCAAAAGCTCATCTACACCTATGATGCAAATGGCAACATCACACAGATCACGGATAACTCACAAACAGGCACAGGCAAGATTGCGAACTTTGTCTACGATCCCTTGAACCGTCTCACCTCTGCGTCCACCGCAGCTGCAAGCTCCACCTCGTACACGCACGCCTATGCCTACACTTCCATCGGCAATATCTCCTCCTCAACTCCAGCAGGCACCTACTCCTACGCTGGCACTAACTACGCCAACCCTCACGCCGCGACTTCGATTGGAGGCACCGGAATGTGTCAATAGTTTTGAGACACCTTTTTGTTGAATTTAGTGTAGCAATCATTTGTCTGAAGAT
>WUUC01092939.1_pt1 | contig 10809 bp, 11 predicted proteins | sample 6278441 | NCBI WGS metagenome assembly WUUC01 (sample SAMN13675441, study PRJNA597444) | soil metagenome | isolation source: soil | place: USA: Washington | collected 2017-10 | reverse complement strand
CGCGCAGCCACTCGGCGTACTCGTTGAGCGCATCGGCGCCGAGGTACACCTTGAGGTTGCCGACCATGTGGGCGAGCACGTACCCCATCAGGATGATGCCGGTGACGGCCATCACGTACTTCTTGCCCACCGCCGACCGGTAGAGCTCGAGCAGCCACCCGCGCCGCCGGGTCGGCGTCGCCCGCTTCGCGGCGGGTTCGCGGACCCGGACTTGCGTCGTCCTCTGCACCGCCATCATCGTGCTCCTGGCCGCTCCCGCGACCGTTGGTGCTCTCGCAGCCGTGCCAGTGTGACCCGGCCTTCGGAGCGTAGCAGGAGGTCGCCCGACCGGCCGTTTCCGGGCAGGCCGTACAATCGCGCTCCCCGCGAGCGCATACGAGGAACCATGACGAGCGAATTGGCTGCCGGAGATGGCGAGATCATGACCGCTTCCGGCATCCCGGTGCGCGGCACGTACCGACCCGAGGACCTTGCTGGCCGGGCTGGGTACGACGAGGCGCTCGGCGACCCGGGGTCGTTCCCGTTCACGCGCGGGGTGTACGGGTCGATGTACCGGGGCCGGCTGTGGACGATGCGCCAGTACGCCGGCTTCGGCACCGCCGCCGAATCGAACGCCCGCTACCACTACCTGCTCGACCACGGACAGACCGGCCTGTCGGTCGCCTTCGACCTGCCGACGCAGATGGGCTACGACTCCGACCACGAGCTCGCTGCCGGGGAGGTCGGCAAGGTCGGCGTCGCGATCGACTCGCTCGCGGACATGCGCCGGCTGTTTGACGGCATCCCGCTCGACCGGGTGTCGACGTCGATGACGATCAATGCGCCGGCGTCGATCCTGCTGTTGCTCTACCAGCTGGTCGGCGAGGAGCAGGGGATCGACCCCGCTAGGCTGCGTGGCACCATCCAGAACGACGTCCTCAAGGAGTACATCGCCCGCGGGACGTACATCTTCCCACCGGCGCCGAGCCTGCGGATCACCACCGACACGTTCGCCTACTGCGCGGAGCATCTGCCGAGCTTCAACACCATCTCGATCTCCGGCTACCACATGGGCGAGGCCGGGGCGACCGCGGTGCAAGAGGTCGCGTTCACGCTCGCCGACGCGATCGCCTACGTGGAGGCGGCGCTGGCGGCCGGCCTCGACGTCGACGCGTTCGCGCCGCGGCTGTCGTTCTTCTTCGTCGCCCGCTCCTCGCTGCTGGAGGAGGTCGGGAAGTTCCGTGCGGCGCGGCGAATGTGGGCGCGCATCATGCGTGACCGCTTCGGCGCGCGGGACCCACGCTCGATGATGCTGCGCTTCCACACCCAGACGGCGGGCGTGGAGCTCACGGCGCAGCAGGCGGAGGTGAACCTCATTCGCGTCACCGTCCAGGCGCTGGCCGCGACCCTTGGCGGCACCCAGTCGCTGCACGCGAACGCCTTCGACGAGGCGCTCGCGCTGCCGAGTGAGAAGGCAGCGCGGTTGGCGTTGCGCACCCAGCAGGTCATCGGGCACGAGACGGACGTGCCGCTGACGGCAGACCCGCTGGGCGGCAGCTGGTTCGTCGAGTCGCTCACCGACGAGATCGAACGTCGTGTACAGGAATACCTCGACCGCATCGATGATCTCGGCGGCGCGGTCGCCGCCATCGAGCAGGGCTATCAGAAGCACGAGATCGAGCGCTCCGCCTACGAGGTCGCCCAGGAGGTCGAGCGCGGCGAACGGGTCGTCGTCGGCGTCAACCGCTACCAGGTCGCGGAGGAGATTGAACCCGAGCTCGTGCGGGTTGACGACGCGGTCAGGGAGGGTCAAGTGACCGAGCTGCGGCGCATCCGCGCGGAGCGCGATGCCGACACGGTCGGCGCTGCGCTCGCGGACATACGCAAGGCGGCGGAGGGCTCGGACAACCTTCTGCCGCCGATGCGTGAGGCGCTGCGACGCATGGCCACGATCGGCGAGGTCTGCGACGCTCTCCGCGCCGTCTTCGGCCAGCACCGCCCCGCCGAAAGCGTGTAGGCACGAGCGACCGCCCGGGCGCTTGTCCGGCGGCTCCGAGGTCGGCGACCGGCGCTGCCTTGCCGACACAGTGTCGTGCTACATCTATCACGGTGGCCGTCGAGGCGGCGGCATTGAACGGGGCGCCTGTGACCGATGAGCAAGGTGTGCCTGCCGTCCCATCCGACGATGGCCTGCTCCTTCGCGACTCCGGGCCGTGGGTGAAGGACAAGTTGGCGATCGTGTCCTGCTACCTCGATGGCTTTGCCCGCGCGTCTTCCAAGAGGGCGCAGCAGTGGTACTTCGTCGATGGGTTCGCCGGCCCAGGTGTCAACAAGATCAGCGAGACGAACGAGCTCGTGTGGGGTCACCTCTGCTCGGGCTGAGGGCCATCCCGCCGTACCACCGTTGTGTCTTTATGGACTCCGGACGCCAAGAGGCGGAGGCGCTGCGCGCGCGCACAGCGTTCGCTCGTGACCGGGTGACCGTGGCCCGCGGCGATGTGAACAGCGACCTGTTGCCGTTGATGGACCGTGTCCTCGATCGCCGAGCGCCGTGCCTGTGCCTGCTCGATCCCGAAGGCACGGAACTGATGTGGACGACGATCAAGGAGCTCGCCGGCTTCCGGCATGGCCCGCGCAAGGTCGAACTGCTGATCCTGCTGCCGACCCACACCGGCTTCATCCGCATGTTGTCGTTGGAAGCTGACCTTCCCGAGTGGGCGGCGAAGCGGATGACGGACATGTACGGCGATGACCGCTGGCGCGCTATCTGGCGGCAACGCCGTGCGGATCAGATCGAGTCCCGTGAGGCGACTACCGAGTATGTCCGACTGTACGCTAGGCGCTTGCGCGAGCTGCACTACCGTCATGTGCTCGATCGCGAGATCCGCAGCGCCAGTCGGCACGGCCAACTGCTGTACTTTCTGATCTTCGCCACGGACCACGAAGCGGGAGAACGGATCATGGACCATTGCTTTGACACGGCCTACCATGATCCACAGCTCACGCTGTTCAGGACGGAGCGAGCGAAGCGGCTGCCATGAGCCCCGGCATCTCGTCCCATGTCCGACCGTCGAGCAGCCGTCCGCCCGCCTTAGGGAAGCGTCCACCCCACTGTTTGAAGAAGAACGCGATGCCCTCTGCACAGCACTGGTCGCGGATATCTCGGACCCACGCCGGGTCCACCGGACGGTGCCGCGGGCCCGACTCACCGCCAGCGATCACCCAGTCGATGCCCTTTAGCGACAGCGAGGGCAGGGGGCCCAGCAGCGGCTCCAGGGAGAGGAACCGAACCGCCGCTGGTGCTTCGCGGACCTTGTCGGCCCGCCAGATGTAATCGTCTGACTCGATCGACGTGCCGAGCCATACGTTCGGCAGCGGATCGGGACGGATCCGGCGCAGTACTGATGCCATTCGCCCGGGCCGCTTCGTGAGGACCTGAAACGTATGCCACCGGCAATCCGCCATCACCGTGAAGACACGGCTCACGTACTCCGTTGGCACACGCTCGTGGAAGAGGTCAGACATCGAGTTGACGAACACGATTCTTGGCTTTTTCCAGGATCTCGGTAGGTCCAGTCGATCAGGCCACAACCGCAGGTCGAAGCCTTGCTCGTAGGGATGACCCGGCACGCCGCGGAACCGCTCTGCAAACGTTTCGGCGTAGCAGTGATCGCAGCCGGGAGAGACTTTCGTGCAACCCGTTACCGGGTTCCACGTTGCTTCTGTCCATTCGATCGAACTTCGGCCGCTCACGGCACCTCCCGTCGGGGCATATCATGCCCCCTTACTGCGACAGGCCAGGGGAGCTACCTCCATCGGGAGACGGTCCCGCAGTCGGTCGAGCCCGGGGGCTATTCGGCCGTGAGGGTGGCGAGCATGCCCTTGGCGACGTGCGGCTGACCGTCGGCCGCCGGCATCTCGCAGACGAGCGCGTAGCTGCCGGGGTCAGCTCGGTGTTCAGCATCGCTTGCTCACCTGGCGGGGCGTAGGTAACCCCCACGACATCGACGAACTCCAAACGGGCTCTGTCCGGCGGCATGGCCGCGGGTGCCTGCTCGATCGCGGCGCCCTCCTCGAACCTGAGCAGTGCGAGCTCTCGCGGAGGATCGCCTCACCACTCCGCTCCGCCCTTACCGCCGCCCGCGACGGTTTTCGTGGATGGTCCCGGAGTCCATCCAGCGTTTCCGCCGCGGGCGCCGGTTTCGCTGGAGACGGCGAGCGGGGAGGTCTCTCGGGTGGTGTGTCGGCCTGGGCGCGGCGGTGCCGGCATCTACAGAACTGCCATCAGGTGCTGTCGCGGGCGGCTCCGGATTGGGTTCTTGCGCCGGAGACCATGACACCTTCAGTGAAGGTGACTGGATGGCCGGCGCGAGAGAAGCTTCGGCTACCCGGCGGTGAAGGTCGAGACCATGCCCTTGGCGACGTGCGGTTGGCCGTCGGGCGCCGGAATCGTGCAGATCATCGCATAGCTGCCAGGGGTGAGCTCGGTGTTCACCAACCCCTGCTCGCCGGGCAAGGCGTCGGTGCCCTCGACGGATTCCACGAACTCCAAGGGGTTCTGGCCGGCGGTACCGGCCGCTAGCGCCTGGTCGATGGTCGCGCCCGCCTTGAGCATGAGCAGCCACAACTCGTGCTCCTCCGCGCCGGCGTTGTCGAGCTCGAAGGCGATCTTGCCCGCGGCGACGGTTGCCGGCATGGCGAAGGCGTACTCCGTGGCGGTCACCTGGACGAGCGCCGCACCGGGGGCGGCTCCCGCGTCCTCCGCGTCCCCCGATCCGCAGGCCACGAGTCCGTAGTCGTCGGCGATGGCCTCGCTCTCGGCGAACTGCTCCTCGGAGTTGACGAACGCCACCGACCGTGCCGGCGTCGTGGCCGCCTGCTTGGCCTGCTCTAGGACCGTCCGTAGGCTATCAAGGTACGACTGGATGACGGCTTCGTCCCCGGCCGGTGGGGTCAGCGCCTCCAGCCGGGCGATGTGGTTCTCCCCAACCGGGATCGCCTCCTGCAGCGCCGTCTGCAGCCGTTCCGGCGACGGCTGTTGCAGGCTGATGTAGGCAGCCGAGAAGATGTCGTCGAATTGCTCGTCGGTCTCTTCGCAGATCACCGACGCCTGCGCGATGAACGCTGCCTTGGTCGGTGCCTGCACCGCCCGCCTTGCCTCCTGAGGTTCGGCCGCCCGCGTGTCTCCAGCGCCAGTGAAGCCGAGCAACAGCAGGCCAATCAGCGCCGCGGCAGCGGCCAGCCGTCCCGTCCCTGCCCAACCGAGCATGCCCCGCTCCTTTGTCATCCGCCAGCCACTTCTCGGATCCCCTTTTTTCTACGGCAGGCGCTGCTTGGCCGGTAGGGCATCTTCCGAGCGCGATCGTTTTGGCGTCCGTTGCGCGCCGGGCCGTGTGGGGGTGCCGGGGCACCCGTTGAGCCGGGACGCGGCACTCCGCCGTTGTTCCCTATATACTCAGAGCATGAGTAAGCGGCTGCAGGTTCTTCTCGATGACGCGGAGTGGCGAGAACTTCGCGAGGCGGCCGGCCGACAGGGGCTGACGGTGTCCGAATGGGTGCGCCGCACGCTACGCGAGGCGCACCAACAGGAGTCCACTGGCGATGTCGACGCGAAGCTGCGGGCGGTGCGCCAGGCGGTTGGCTTCGAGTTCCCGACCGCCGACATCGACCAGATGCTCGACGAAATCGAGCGCGGCTACCTCTCCGCGTAGACTCGTGGGCTGCGGGCTGCTCGCGTGATCCTCATCGACTCCAACATCCCAATGTATCTCGTGGGGGCTGCCCATCCGCACAAGCTTGACGCACAGCGCCTCCTGGAGTCCGCGCTGTCCCGTCGCCAGCGTCTGGTCACGAACGCCGAGGTGCTGCAGGAGATCTGCCATCGCTACGCAGCGATCAACCGTCGGGACGCGATCCAACGCGCCTTTGACGCCATCCTCGGCGTAGTGGACGAGACGTTGCCGATCGAGCGGCAGGACGTCGAAAGTGCCAAGGATCTGTTGTCGGGTTATGTCCAGCTGTCCGCCCGCGACGCTGTCCATCTCGCCGTCATGCGCCGGCACAGGATTAACCGAATCATGAGCTTCGACCGGGGCTTCGACGCCTATCCGGACATTGAGCGCCTCCACTGACCCAGCCGCGGCCCGGCGGCGGCTGGTGGCTGGCTGTTGGCTGGGGAAGACAGCGCTCACCAGCCCGGTCCGCGAGACACGCCGTCCGCCCGGGAGCGGCGGCGGCACTCTCGGCAGCTCGACTCGACGTGGTCGGGGAAGACCTGGACGTCAAGGCGGAAGCCGCAGATGGCACAGAAGCGTGGCGGGTCGAAGGCGAGGCGCCGGCGGCAGGCCTCATGTTCGGCGTCGGCGGCTGGTCGCCCGCAGCTGCCGCAATAGCCCTGTCCGTCGGCGGTCATGGGAAGAGCACGCCGGGGTTCAGCAGGCCGGCCGGATCGAAAGCCCTCTTGACCGCCCACATCGCGGCGCGGTCGGTGTCGTCGCGGGTCAGCGCCAGCCAGCGGCGCTTCGCGACGCCGATGCCGTGCTCGGCGGCGATGCTGCCGCCCAGCGACGCCGCCAGGCGCAGCACCGCTTCGTCGACGCGGTCATCATCGGGGGTCGGCCCTAGAACGTTGACGTGCAGGTTCCCATCGCCGCAATGGCCCCACACGATGGTCTGGGCCTGGGGATGCATCTCGCTGACGCACTCCCGGACCGTGGTCTCGAACTTCGCCAGCAGTCCCAGCGGCAGGCTGACGTCGAGCTTGTGCGGCACCCCCACCGCGGCGACCGCCTCGGTGTGCCGCTCGCGGTAGGCCCACAGTCGCTCCAGCCCGGCTCTGTCCTGCGCGGCCGCGACGTCGGCGATCTCCGGCACGTCGTCAAGGGCGGCGGCGAGGTCGTCGCTCGGGTCCGTCCAGCCCGCTGCCTCGACGAGCAGGTAGGCCGGATGCCGCTCACGGAACGGCGTCGGTAGTCCGGTGTGCGCGCAGACGAGCTCAAGCCCATCGGCGTAGAACAACTCGGCGGCCTCGAGCGCCGGCACCCGCCGGCGCACACGGCGGAAGACCGTCATCGCCTGGGCTGTGCTCGAGACCGCGAGGAGCGCCGCGACCCGATGGGTCGGGCGTGCGACGAGCCGCAGCCGCGCCCCCGTGATGACGGCGAGCGTGCCCTCGCTGCCGGCCAGCAGGCCGGGCAGGTCGTAGCCCGCGTTGTCCTTCTCAAGGCCGGACAGGCGCCGCAGGATCCGTCCGTCGGCGAGCACGGCCTCGACGCCGAGCAGCTGGCGGCGCATGTGCCCGTGACGCAGGACGTGGATGCCGCCGGCATTCGTCGCGATCATCCCCCCGATCGTGGCGCTGTCCCGGGCGCCGAGGTCGACGCCGAATGCCAGTCCCGCGCCGGCGACGTGGCGCTGCAGGGCCGACAGCGTGACGCCCGCCTCGACCGTGACCTGCCCGGCGTCCTCATCGACCGGTGCGAGGCGCTCGAGGCGGATGAGGCTGAGCAGCACCTCCCCGCCGCGTGGCACTGACCCGCCAACGAGCCCGGTGTTGCCGCCCTGTGGCACGACCGGTGCACGGGCCGCGGCGCAAGCGGCGAGCACGGCCGCGACCTCGGCGGGGCTCCCAGGACGGACGACGAACCGAGCCTGGCCGGACCACCGGCGGGTCCAGTCGGTCTCGAAGGCGGCGCGCAGGTCCGGGTCCCGCAGGACGTGCTCGTTGCCGACGACACTGGCGATCTCGTCGGCGAGCCGGTCGGCTGCCACCGTCCCCGGCTCGCTCAGCGCGGCTTGCGGGCGATGGCGATGAGGTTCGCCCCGAGCGCCGTCCTCGCCCGCGGCGGCAGCCGGTGTTCGAGCGCGAGGCCGGTGTGGATGGACCCAGCCTCGCTCAGCACCGGGCGGCCGGCGAGGGTGAAGCCGCCGAGACCGTGCCCTTGGACCATGACCGCTTCGAACCCAGCGGCGCGCAGCGCCGCCGTTAGCCGGCGGGCGCTGAAGTAGCGGCGCGGGTACCCCCGCGGCGCGGTGCCTACGCGCTTCCACACCGTGTGCAGGGGGTCGGCGACGAAGGCCAGCCGGATCGGGTTTGGTGCGGTGACGATCACGTGCCCGGCGGCGTCGAGCACGCGGTTAAGCTCCCAGAGTGCCGGCAGGGGGTCGGGCAGGTACTCAATTACCCCGAGGGCGGTGACGAGGGCGAACGTCCCGTCCTCGAACGGCAGCTGCTCGACCCTCGCCATGCGCAGGTCAGCGTGCAGCCCCGCGTCGGCCACGCGCCGGCGCGCCGCCTCCACCATCCCCTCGGCGAGGTCGATGCCGGCCGTCTCGAATCCTCGGCGAGCCAGCTCCACGACAAGCTGTCCGGCACCGCATCCGACGTCGAGCGCCTGGCCGGACACGACATGGCGGTCGATGAGGGCGAGCACGCGGCGGAGACGCTCCCGGATCGTGTGGTCGTGGTACGTGGCGCCTTCGTAGATCGTTTCCCACTGCCGCACCCGGCGGTTGTAATCGTCCTTGACCGCGCGGCCATGCGCGTCGAGCGCGTTGGGCTCGGACATGCTCCGCTCCTGCGCCGTGCCTGGCGGGGGGAGGGCGCATGCTAGCCGCCCATGGGAACGCGGATGGCGAGAGTGGCCGGGCCGGTGCTGTCACTCGCCGTGGTGGCGGCCGTCGCGGTGGCGTTGCGCGGGCGCTGGACGGCGGCCGGCGTTGCCGGGGGGCTGCCTGGGTGGCGGGCGAGCCTCGGCGCCGTGATGCTGTATGCCGCAGCCAACGCCGTGCTCGCCGCCGCCTGGCGGCGGATCGTCGCGCTGCTGTACCCCCCGCCGCCGTATTGGGCCTTGGCGTGGGTGTGGGCCGTCTCCCAGCTGAGCCGCTACGCGGTCGGGCCCGGGCAGATCGCGGGCCGGGCGCTGCTTGCCCGCCGCTATGGCGTGCCGGCCGTGGCGGGGGCGGTCACAGGGCTCGTCGAGCTCGCCTGGCTGATCTCGCTCACGGCCGCGTTGGGGCTCGCGACGTTGCCGTGGTGGCTGTTGCAGGGCGCGAAGGACCTGCGCTGGCTCGCGTGGGCCGGGGCGGTTCCCACCGCCGTGCTGGCGGTCGGGCTCGTTCGCCCGCAAGCGCTGGTCGTGGCGACCGGACGGCTGGTCGCGTGGCGCCCGCTGGACCGGCTGACCGGCGGGAGGCTGCGCGGCGCCGCAACCCGGATCTCGGTCGCCCCCAGCGACGCAGCGCGCCTGACGGCCGTGTACGGCGCGAACAACCTCCTGAGGATCGGCGCATTCCTCGTGCTGTTCGCGGCCGTCGGGGGGGATCCGCGCCGCGACCTGCTACTCGCCGTCGGCGCCTACAGCGTCGGGCAGCTGGTTGGCTGGCTGGCGGTGTTCGCGCCCGGTGGGTTGGGACCGCGGGAGGGCGCGACGTTCCTCGTGGTCGGGCCGGTGCTGGGCGCCGGCGCGGCGCTCCTGCTCGTGGCCGTCATGCGGGTTCTCGAGCTTGCCGGGGAGCTTGTGTTCCTCCTGATCGCCCGGGCCCGGCTGCCGATGACAAGGCGGCGGCGATGGCGGTGAGTGTGGCGTCCAAGCGTCCCAGCGACACGACATCTGCACGTGGCAGCGACGCCGGGTGATTGCCTGGGCGCTGCTCGTCGTGGTTGCGCCGCCTGCGGACGACGAATCTGTTCGCGCCTGCCCCGCCCGCGTTGCCCGCCGAGCCGGCCGTGGTCGGCGGGCGCTGCGCTCACGGCCGCGCGAGGGTGGACCATCCTGAGCCCGCCATCAGGCACGGAGTGCATCCGCCAACTCCGACTTCTCGCCGCTTCCGGGCCCATGAGCCCACGGCATGGGAGTCCTTGCCCACCGTCGCGCTCCCCAAAGAGCCGTCAGACAGGCCGTTTGACTGCAGGCCGGCATCCTCTGGTGCACCTCGTCGATCTCCGGGTAAAGCCTCCCGAAGACCAGGAAGTAGCCGTCGGGCTTCAACCCCCGCGCGACCGCGGCGAACGCTTCGGCTTGAAGGCCGGCGCGATTTTCGTGCGCGACAAGGAAGCTCGTGGCGACGTCGTGCGCCCCGTCCTCCCCGAGCTGGTCGACGCTTTGGGTTCGCGCCTCGCAGCGGTCCGCGGGCTCCTGCAGCTCGTGGAGGAGGGCACCGCCGGGCTGGGCGCCGCTGCCACCGTCGGACGTCGGCGGGTCGGGCATCGGCGTGGCGCTTCCCCTGCCCCCCTCAGTTGCTGGTCCGCCACAGGAACATCCTCTCATCAGAGCTGTCCTGCCTCAGGGAGGCCCAGGGCGAGACCCCCGGCGGCGACGAATGACGTATGTCATGGCCACGACGGCTCAAGCGAGGGGGTGATGACGAGTTCGCGGACCTCACAGCCGGCGGGCTGGCGGAGGGCGAACAGCACCGCCTCCGCGACGTCCTCGGGTCGATTGAGCTGGGCGTCGGGGTCGAGCTTGTACTCCTCGGGGTGGCCGTCGAAGAAGGCCGTGCGCATGCCGCCTGGGATGAGCAGGGTCACGCCCACCCGTCCGGCAAGCTCGGCCGTCAGGGCCCGGGTGAAGCCCACCACGCCGAACTTGCTCGCGCAGTACGCCGTCGCGTCGGGGCAGACCCGGAAGCCGAGCGTCGAGGTGACGGTCACGACCCGCCCACAGGAGCGTTCGAGGAACGGGAGCGCGGCGCGCACGACCGCCGCGGTGCCGAGCAGGTTGACCGCGACGACGCGCTCCCACCGTTCGGCGGGGACGCTGCCGAGCGGGCCGCAGGCGTCGATGCCGGCGGCGGTCACGACGCCGGTGAGGCCGCCGTGACGCGCGGCGG
>WUUC01161749.1_pt1 | contig 10810 bp, 7 predicted proteins | sample 6278441 | NCBI WGS metagenome assembly WUUC01 (sample SAMN13675441, study PRJNA597444) | soil metagenome | isolation source: soil | place: USA: Washington | collected 2017-10 | reverse complement strand
GCGCGTGCCGTTCCAGTGGAGGTCGGGCAAGGTGTAGACCTTCATGACCGACATGCTCCAGCGCTCTTCGGACTGATCGGAAAGGGGACGGTTTCGGCTCGCTTTCCAGCGTCGCCGAACTCGGCCAGAATGAGCTTGCCGTAGCCCGTGACGATCGGGCAGGACGCGCAGCCGTCGTAGCTCGCCGGAAGCACCTCGCCCCGTCGCGCCGCCAATAGGCTGTACGTTGATGGGAGTGACGAGGTAGCGCTTGCCGTGCGTCAGGTGGTTTCGTGCTTCCACGTTCTCGTGGCGGGCGGCATGTGTGAGTACACATCCGATAGGATGTCGTCGAGTCGAGTGTCTGGCAGGTGACGCGCTAGTCAATTGTTCAAACGCGCGGTTTGCCAGCGCTCGCCGACTGGTGAGGCGTTGCGTTTGGCGGTCGTGGTCGGTAGGGTGCGTAGACCACTAGGAGCGGGATCCATGGCCCATGTTCAGCAATCTGGACAACTCGGAGAGGACAATACCGGTGCGTCCTTTCGAGACCGGTATCGTCGTAGCCTTGCTAAAATGAAGGGCGGACTGCTGGAGGGAAGCAGGGCCGTGGAGGGCCCTCCCGCGGAGCTTTTAGAACGCGTCGACGAAATTCGTGGGGACCTGCTGCGTGTGGTCGATGCGGTTCTGCAAGGAGACTCGGAAGCGCGAGGTCTCGTGGAGCGCCTCGCAAAAGACGGTGGCGCAGCTCTCGCGCTCTTGGCCAACGACGATGTGAAGCTCGTGCCCGGCTCCAAGCACGCGGCTGATCTCGAAGCCATCGTGCGAGCCGACGGTTCTCGCCCCTCGTTTCTCATTAGAAACGGCGTGGTCGATTTCGATAGCAGCCCCGTCGGTACTTGGCAGGGCGCGCTGCTGCACAGCGCCGAACATCTGCCCGGACCGCTCGCGTGCGTCGGTCGCATCGACCTGGACGGTGAGCACGAGGGGACGGGCTTTCTCGTGGCCGGCGACGTCATCTGCACCAATCGGCACGTGCTGCAAAACGTGGCGGTGCGCAGCGGCAAGCAGTGGCAGGTGAGGCCTAACGTCAGCATCGATTTCGGGCAAGAGTTCCGCGCGCAAGATTCGCTAGATCGACGCGAGGTGCTCGAGGTGCTCTATTCCGGTCCTGATACGGTCGGCGACCCTGTCGACTACAAGAAGCTCGATCTGGTCTTACTGCGGGTGAGCCCAGCGGCGAAGGCCGGCAAGCAAGTGCTTAGCGTAGACATCGCGCCCGACTGGCCCGATGGCGCGGTCGACGTTTACGTCGTGGGCTACGCCGCCAAGCCCGCCGCCAACTACTCACCGTCGCTGCTCGAACAGTTGTTCAAGGTCACATGGGGTAAGAAGCGTCTGGCACCCGGGAGCACGATCAAGCCGCGCGCGACGAGCGAAGCGTGGACGTTCGGGCACGACGCCACCACCCTCAACGGCAACTCGGGCTCGGTCGTTCTAGTTGCTGGACGTGAGCACATGGCTGCAGGCATCCACTTCGGTGGCCGTCGCGGCGAGCTAGCCGAGAACTGGGGCCACATCTTCGGGCTAACGCTCGACGCCCCTGACCTGACCTCGGGGCGTACGCTGCGTGAGTGCTTCGAGCGCGTCGGCGTCGTGCTGCTCGACAGGCTCAAAAGTGACGGCGCATGACACTGCAGCAGATGGCGCAAGCGATCGTGGCCTCCCGCCGTGAGTTCGGTGAGGTATTCCTGCAAGCTCAGATCGAGGTGGGTATCGCCGAGCGCGACGTCTTCGCGGCCATCGCTCTGAGTGGCAACGACCAACAGGATTTCGAGGCCGCCCTCACGTTGGCGGACCAGAAGACCTGGCTCAATGTGCTGCTCCAGCTGCTGATCGATCGCGGACGCCACAACGGAGACTTGATTGACGCGCTGAAGCAGCTGGATCCGAACAACCAAGCGCTGCAGGCCATCACCAACCCCCTGAAAGGCTTTCCGCAACCAGCGCAAGACATCAAGCGCATCGCCGGGGCGATGCAGTGGACCGCCAAGGTGATCGTGTCGGACCCCAACACGGGTGTGCAGCTGTCGACCGGCACCGGCGTCTTGATCGGCGCGCATCTGGTACTCACGGCCTGGCACGTGGTCCGGGATCTGTTCGGGAAGAATCCGCAGGGCGAGTACGAGCCTCTCAACGACTCACACCACAGGCTTTCCGTGCTCTTCGACTACCGGCTCTCGGGAGGCAAGAAGAACGGGCCGCTCGCAGGAGAAAGCGTGCCGGCTCACCCCGATTGGTGTGTCGCGTTCAGCGAGTGTCACGCCCTCGAGCTTCAATCCCAACTGCCGCAGAACTTACTGCAGCTCGACGGCAAGTGGGACTACGCCGTGATTCGCTTGGCGCGCACGCCTGGACAAGAACGTCGCTGGGCCTCGCTCGTCGAAGACGCCGTGGTTCCCATCGCGAGCTCGCGAATGTTTCTGTTCCAGCATCCGCAAGGTAAAGAGCTGACGTATTTTCAGGGGGCCGTGGAGGGCGCGAACGACCCGCAGCTAGTCAACGTAGTGCCGCAGCTGCGCTTCCTGCATGCCATCAACACCCTGGGCGGGTCTTCGGGCGGCCCCTGCTTCGACAGCACATTCAAGTTGTTCGGTATCCACCAGGGGGTTTGGTCGGGGCCAGCGAACAGCAACGGGGCGTCGAGCAATGGTGGTGCGGCGCCGGCGTTCAATCGCGGCGTACCCATTCTGCGCGTCCGCGACAGCATCTTGCTGAAGCTACCCGAGCTTCCGGCACCCAACCCGGAGGACAACTTGGTTTGGCAGCTCGCGACCAGCGCTGGTGCTGATCCTGTACCGGTTATCGGCTGCGACGAAATGCAGACGCTCACCTGGCGAGCCGCCATGAATGGCAAACCCCGCATCCTTCACATCACGGGCGATCGCTTCATCGGCAAGACGTTCCGGGTGGAGCTGCTGGCCAGCTTGCTCCACGACGGCGGACACTTGAAGGTGCCGCTGCGGGGCCCGGACGAGCTGCGCAAGAGCCCGCTGGAGCTAGCCAAGAGTATTTGCCAGATCGCCGGCGCGCAGCTGAAGCCGATCGAGGCGCCACAGCAGCTCGTATCGACGAGCGCAGAATGGCTGAAGGGCGAGCTGGTGCCGGCGGTGCTGGAGGCGCTGGGCGCGGTGCGCGATGGGCGCGTGGTCTGGTTGCTGCTGCGCGACTTGAATCGTTCGACGGTGCAGGGTGACGGCACCTCCGACTTCTTGTTCGCGCTCTACGAAACCGTCGCCAGCACCGAATGGCTGCGCGTCGTGCTGGACGGGATGGACCGCGACGTCCCGTTCAGCGTGAGGCCTCAGCGTGTTCAGCTGGCCTGCGCTTGGCCGCGCCCCAAGGACTTGGCCGACTATTTGAAACGCGCCATTGCCAGCGGGGGCGCGGTTCCACCGGACGAGATTCGCGCGTTCGCCAACATCACCGGCAAAGACTTCGACCGGTACCGTACGGACAACGGCGCCGAAACGGCGATGCCCTGGCTCAGCGACAGGTTGCTGCAAATCCGTGAGGAACTGGAACGGGGCGTCTGACGTGACCGACCAGAGCAAGGAAACGGAGATCGACGAGGCCCTGCTTCGTGAGACCCAGGCACGTCTCGAGCGCATGCCACGGCCGGAACGCCGGGCTCCCCGCAGCGTCCGGTCGACGCGCGAGCCACGACTTCTCGAGCTCACGCTCCGAGCCGAGGCGGTAGCGGCGGTCTCCGGCACACTCGAGCCGGCAGCACTGCTCAAGAGCGTCGGTGTCGAGGCGACTGGCGCGCTCGGTCGAAGCCTGCTCAACGCTTTGGCCCCGATGTTTCACGTCGAGGTGAAGACCGGCAAGACGCTGTGGTCACTATTACCCGAGCAGCGCTCGGAGATTCTCGACGAGGTAGTCAAGCGAGGCGTTCCAGCCGATCTGCCAGAGACCGACGAGTTCGGCACCATGCTGCGTCGTGTCCTCGACCCGAACGATCACCTCGACGAGGCCGCCGTCAGCGCGCTTCCCCCGAGTCAACTGCTGGCATTGGTAGCGGCCACCGAAACGCTGCCCGATGCCCAGATCGACAAGCCCGATCTCGACGCGATGTACGCTCGCATCGCGCGCGAGCGCCTGGTCAAGACCAACGACGTGCTGCTCCGGAACTTCGTCGGTCGGCACGACGAGCTCGCGCAGTTGCGCGCCTTCCTCGAGAAGCCCCTGACTCGAGACTGGGCTGGCTTGCTCGTTACCGGTCTGGGCGGGTCGGGCAAATCCACGCTGGTAGCCAAGTTCATCAGCGAGGTGCGCGAGCGCAAGGTGGCCACGGTGGTCGTGCTCGACTTCGACCGACCGGGCGTCGATCCACGTGATGCGCAGTGGCTCGAGAACGAGCTGGCGCGGCAGGTAGCTGCCGAGCACCCCGAGCTCGAGCCGAGACTTCGTCATGCGCGGGAGCATGCTTGGGGTCAGAAGCTTCTCGCCAGCGCCGAGCAGACTCACACGTCGGAGGCCCGCGACGCGAATCGGGGGCGCAGGCTGCTCGACGAGCTGCGCGATGGCCTGCTGGGGCTCACGCCAGAGCCGCCAGCGCTACTACTCGTCCTCGATACGTTCGAAGAAGTGACGCAGCTCAAGCTCGAGGGGCTGCTCGTCGACTGGTTGGTCGAGGTCGGCGATCGCCTGCAGCCCCTGCCCGTCAAGGTGATCATCTCCGGCCGAATTTTCGACATAGAGAGCACCCTCGGGGCAGCGGACATCGAACGAGCCCTGCACCTGGACGAGCTCGCGCCTGACTGCGCCGTCGAGCTCCTACGCAAAGAGGTGGCGTCGAGCAGCGACGGCAAGCTGGAGATGCCCGAGGCGTACGCGCTCGAGTTGGTAGAGGGCAAGCTCATCCCGCTGCGTCCACTCGAGCTGAAGCTCGTGGCCAGGCTGTACCTGGATTCGCCCGACCAGATCGACGAGCTGAAGCGTGATCTGCGTAACGGCGGAGAATTGCTCAAGGGCCTGTTCGCAGGGCTGGTTTATCGCCGCATCTTGGCGCGCATGAACGGCGCGAGCGAGCTCGTGAAGCAACTGGCATTTCCGGGGCTCGTGCTGCGCTACGTCACGCCGGAGCTCATTCGCGAGGTGCTGGTGCCGAGCCTCGGCCTTCCGCCCCTCGAAGACGAGGCCGCAGAACGGGCATTCGACATCCTGGCATCGTACAGCTGGTTCGCCCAGCGCGAGCCATCCGGTCAGCTTCGTTACCGCCGCGATTTGCGTCGGGCAACGCTGAAGGTCGCGCGAGCCCAAGAAGCGGAGAAGACGCGCAAGATTCACCAAGAGGCGATCGCCTGGTTTTCGAAGCCGAAGAATACTGCCCCCGCCGAGGTGCTGTACCACCGCCTCATGCTGGTCTGCGCGACCAACATCGACGCTGATCTGCTCGAGGGCCTGAATCGCCACGCCAAGGACGTCCGCAGCGACATCGAGGACTTGCCGGAGCTCGCCGAGGCCCTGCTGCTCTTCGCAACCCAGGAGGCGATGAGGCCCGAGCAGATCGCGCTTTTGCCCTCGCCCTACCGCGAGGAAGGCTACCGGCGTAAGGGTCTGGCCAGCGCCAACGCGGGGGAGTTTGGGCTCGCCTACGCGATGCATGAGCGGTTCCGCGAGGGCGCTGCGGCACCGGTCGAAAAGCTCGAGCCGTGGGAAGTCGAGACGCTGTTCGCGAGCGCGGCGTGGCCAGAGCTGCGGGGGCGGCGGCCGCGACGCCTGGAACAACCCAGCGGGTGGCGCGAGTTCGTGACCGATGTGTTCGTGGGCTCCGTGCTCGAGAGTGTCGGGCTCAGCGACATCGACGACATCTGGGTAGCAGACAAGGTGTTGAGCGGAGCTCGTTACGGCTCGCACGACTTATCTCGGACCGATCGCGCACGCCTCGCCTTCGCGTTCACGCTGGGCCGAGACAGACCGCGCCGCCCCGAGTGGAGCGCCTTGCTCACGACCATAGCCAAAGCGGGAGAGGACGATGTCGGAGGGAAAGGGCAATGGGCGAGTCGCCTCCTCCTGCTCCGACTGCTCCGGCGTCGTCGGGGAAGCTGGGCCGCTGCGCTGTTGGCGACCCCCATCACACTCGATCCTTCTCGTCACGACGACTTGCTGGCGGTCGGCCAGCTGCTCGCGCCGGACCTGGGAAACAAAAGGCTTCGCGAGTTCGTGGCTTCGATTGGCGATATCGTCACGAATGGCGTTCGTGGGCGCTGGACTGCTCGCAGCATCTTGTCTGCCGTCAATGGGCTAGCGGGCTACGCGCCTACCTGTCTCGAAGGTTTCGACGTGGGGCCGGACGATCGCCGCATCATCGCGCCCAGCAACGTCGACCCCGCAACCTTGTTCGACTGCCTGGCAAAGGTCGATCCCGAGCTCCGTGATCCGGCGCGCTTCGCCCTGCGCGACGCCTTCGCCGACAGCCAGGAAGACTTGCGCCAGCTCTTGAGCTCGGTCGTGCCGTTCACGCTCGACGATCTGAACCCCGAGAGCTTCGCGCGCGAGCTGTCAGCCGACGTGGAGCACGCGCTCAGCGCTCAGATCGAGCTCGTCGACCGTTGTGGCAAGCTCGGCGAGCTCTTGTCCCGGGCTGCTAGTGTTCGACCCAAGTCGGAGAGGTTGGCGCTCGTCATGGGCGCGCACGCCAAGTGGCGCGCCGCCTTGAGGCGACTGTTCGAGATCAACGCCACGTCATGAATCAGGAGGAGGACGAGTCATGAAAGCCGATTTGACACGCAAGGCCACGCTCGAAAAGATGGTGCGATTGACGGAGATCGACGGCGGATCCCTCGAAAAGGCCGGGAAGGAGCCCACCACCGACCACGACTCGTTCATCGATCGCCAGGGCTTCGACAGCGACTTTCTGGAGGGTTGGCGCATCGACGTGCCGCGGCTACTGGGCGCTGCCGCAGAGGACGCGCGGCCGCTGCGGCGCGGTGGCTCCGGCACGCTCCTGAACTACGAGCACTTCTCGGTGATCATGTCGAGGCAGCGTCGGCTGCCGATGCTGACGGCGGTCAACATCGACGGCACGGACGCGCGCCGCGTGCCAAGGCTCGGCGCGTGGAGCTTCGACGGCCGCCTCGACAAGGACGACCAGCTCGGCGACGCTCTGTACGACAGCAACGCGCTCGACCGCGGCCACATGGTTCGCCGCGAGGATCCAATCTGGGGCCCGGTCTCCCGCGCCCGCATCGCCAACGCCGACACCTTCCATTTCACGAACAGCTGCCCGCAAATGGCCGGCGTGAACCAAAAGACATGGCTCGGGCTCGAGAACTACGTGCTGCAGCACGCTCGCGCTGACGGAATGCGCGTGTCGGTGTTCACGGGCCCCTACTTTGCGGACGACGATCTCGAATACCGCAACGCGCTCGTGCCCAAGGCGTTCTGGAAAGTCGTTGCGATCGTCACCGAGACTGGCCGCCCGTCGGCTACGGCGTACAAAGTCGATCAGATCGAAGAGCTGAGTGAGCTCGAGTTCGTGTTCTCGGCCTACAAGACCTTTCAGATCAGCATTTCGTCGGTCATCGAGGCCACGAACATCGACTTTTCCGCGCTGCAAGAGTTCGACGGCTTCTCCGAGCACGAGGCGCGCACCAATCAGCCGCTCGAAGAGCTCATCGAGGGGCCCGAAAGCATCAGGATTTGAGGGGGAAAGATGGCACGCATTCGCCGCGACGTTTGGGCACTGTCGGCCGACGCGACCGACGAGACGCTTTCTTGGTACGCCAAGGCCGTGCAGGCCATGCAGGCGCTGCCGATCAGCGACCCGCGTAGCTGGCGCTACCAGGCCGCCATTCACGACTACGCGGCCGGTGCCGATCCGCTGGCCGTGCCTGGTGAGCAACTGCCGTCAGCCAGCGAGCAGGGGCGCTTCTGGCGGCAGTGCCAACACAACAGTTGGTTCTTCTTGCCGTGGCACCGCATGTACCTGCACCACTTCGAAACCATCGTCGCGGCGCACGTGGTAGCGCTGGGTGGTCCGCCAGGGTGGGCGCTTCCGTACTGGAACTACAGCCGTGACCTGGCGTCACGGCGGCTGCCGCCTGCCTTTCGACAACAGGTTGTCGCTGGAGCGGCCAACCCGCTGTTCGTTGCCGACCGCTCACCCTTGGCCAACGCCGGCCAAGACTTCGCGGACGACAATGAAGTGGCCCTCGACTCCACCTTGAGCGCCACGCCCTTCGCAAACTCACCCTTCTCTGCCCAACCAGGCTTCGGCGGCCCGCAAACCGCGTTCAATCACGGCTCAGGTCCCCTAGGTATGCTCGAGTTCGTGCCTCACGGGCTGATGCACGGCGCGGTGGCCGGGGACTTCGGCTGGATGGGCGCCTTCAACACGGCCGCGCTCGACCCCATCTTCTGGTTGCACCACGCCAACATCGACCGTTTGTGGGAGGTGTGGCTACGGCGAGATCCGGCCAATCAGAATCCGGCGCAGGCACTCTGGCGCACGGGGGTGCGCTTCGAGTTCCGCGCCGTCGACGGCAACGCGGTCGGCATGGTCAGCAGCGACGTGCTCGACACGACCGCACAGCCGCTCGATTACAGCTATGAAGACGTGAGCGATCCGCTCGGCGTGCTCGAAAGCGCCACGGCTGGTAGCCTCGAGGCTGTGGTCAAAGATTCGATGCCGGAAATGGTCGGAGCCACGCACGCGCCCATCGTCCTTGGCGACGATTCGAAGCACGCAACGATTCCCACGGCTTTGCCAGCAGCCTCGCAGCTCGAAAGCGCTCGACCGCCACGCGTCTACCTGCATATCGAAAACCTCACCTCTCCACGGCGCGCGCCCGCCTACGACGTCTACCTCGGCGTGCCGGCCGGCGCGGATCCCAAGGCTCACCCCGACAAGCGTGCCGGACGGCTGTCTACCTTCGGCTTGGCCGAATCCAGCGCTAGCGACGGACCAAACGCCGGCTCGGGGTTGACCCAGTCGCTGGAGGTGACCCAATTGATACAGCGGTTGCGAGAGCAGCCAGGCTGGTCCGATAGCGAGCTCGGCATCGCCTTCGTGCCCGTCACGCGCGGAGAGGCGACGCTGGAGAGCGCGCACCGCGGCAATCAGGTGCGAGTGGGGCGGGTCAGCCTCTACGTCAAATGAGCGCCCTGATCGGTGGGCGTAGCTCCGGCCGCTTCGCCCAGTTCACCTGGCAGCATCCCGAATGGTGGACCTATGCCGTGTCTGTCGTGAGCGGCTACGTGATGGTCGCGCACGCGCATGAGCACGGCATGCACGTCCACCATCACCTCATGTCTCCGAGCCTGGAGGCGTGGCACTGGCTGCTCATGATCGTAGCCATGATGCTGCCGCTGCAATACGACCAGCTGCGCTGGGTGGCATTCCGCAGCTACGCCGAACGCCGTCAGCCCGCCATGCTCGCGTACGTGCTGGGCTTCCTCGCCGTCTGGCTCCTGGCGGGGGCCCCCGTCGTCGCATTGCGAGCTGCCTCCTTCACCCATTCGCATGGGGCGGCCGCCGTCGCATTTGCAGCCGCGGCGGTTTGGGCTTTCCTGCCGAGCCACGAACGCGCGGCGCGCGCCTGTCACTATCGTCGTGGCCTCGTTCCACGTGGGCTGGCAGGCCTCGCCGACACCGCCAAGCACGGAGGCCAAATCGGTGTTAGCTGCGTCATCAGTTGCTGGCCGTTGATGCTCGCGTGCGCCGTGACGGGTCACAGCATCGTCGCGATGCTCGCCGGTGCTGCCATCTCGGCTCGGGAACGCTTTGCTTTCCGGCCGTCTCCGCCAAGAAACGCAGTCGGCCCGCTCGTGCTGGCCGGCTATCACGCGCTGAAGGCTCTGTAGCCTCTACCCGTCCCGATCGCGGTGCTCTGCCAATCGCTCGGCTAGAAGAGCTTCTGCCCTCGAGGCCCCGCCAGGTTGGCTCGTCCTCTAACTCACCAGAAGTCGGGCAGCAGCTGATTCGGAGGGATTTGGCTGCGGATTGAGGCGTGCACTTTGGGCAGCTCGGACCAGTGGAGGCCGGGCTTCATGTGGTGCGCGGTGTGCAGCCCCAGGTTGCAGGTGAGCAGATTGAACAGCGGGTGCTCGCGGTTCGTGCTGGCCTCGACGTGCTCCGTTGCCGGGTGCCCGGCGTGGTGCTCGTAGGTGGCCCAGCAGGTGTGCATGAGCGCCAGGATGCTGGGGATGAAGAACACCAGCAGGTAGTTGACGGGGTTCAGCATGAAGCCGGCCGCCATGAACGCGTAGCAGGGCGCCTTCATCAGCAGGTAGCGCCGGAAGATAGCCGGGTGCTTTTGGCCGATGCGGTACACGTCGACCTGATGGTGCAAGAAGGTGTGCAGCGTGTATTCCAGCCGGCCCATCGTGGTGCCGTCTTGACGCGTCCAGTGCGACTCGTCTGGGGTCGCAGAGGGCGGCTGGTGCAGGTAGTTCTGGTGATGCCCCAAGTTGTGGTGCAAGACCCAGGTGTACGGACCGACCCCGGTCTGCACGGCCAGGAGCAGGTCGTAAACGCGGTTGAGGACCCGCGAGTGAAACGTGTTGACGTGCTGGTGGTGGTGGTTGAATGCCGCGACGATCGTGCTGACCGCGAACAGTGGCAACAGCGCGAGCAACGCCAGCAGCGGAGTTGCCCATAGGTAAATGCCAACGTGCACTAGGAACGAAGCGACGACCACGCTCACCGGCCACCAGTCGGCGCTGTAGCGAAGCAAGCGCCCGCGGGGCGAAGGAGAGTCAACCATGACGTCAGTCGAAGAAAAGGCTGGGCGCTCATACATCGAGCGCGGCTCCTGGGCGAACTGTT
>WUUC01111490.1_pt1 | contig 10810 bp, 8 predicted proteins | sample 6278441 | NCBI WGS metagenome assembly WUUC01 (sample SAMN13675441, study PRJNA597444) | soil metagenome | isolation source: soil | place: USA: Washington | collected 2017-10 | reverse complement strand
TCGCGGCCGCCGAACTCCCGGAGATCGTCCGGTCCGGCCTGCACGGCATCGAGATCGCGTCCAGCATCAACGGGACACCCCTCGGCGACGACCGGTTTCTCGGGTTCTTCCAGGAAGCCGAGCGACTCCAGGTACCCATCTTCGTGCATGGCTTTCCCACCGCCGACAACAGACTTCCCGGCGGCGCGGTCGGGTCCTTCGGTGTCGCCGGTGAAATCGCCCTGGCCGCCGTGTCCATCGTCATGGGCGGCACCGCGGAGAAGTGCCCCAACCTTCGCCTGGCCTTCAGCCACGGAGCAGGCGGCTTCCCGCTCATGCTCACCCGCGCGGAACACTTCTGGCACCACATCATCAGCGGTCCGGACCGGGCCCCCCAGTCGCCCACCGAGATCGCCCGCCGCTTCTACTACGAATGCCACGTCTTCGATCCCCGTGCCCTGCGCTACCTCGTCGAGATGCTCGGCCCGAGCCAGCTCATGTTCGGCACCGACTTCCCCGCCATGCCGCGCGAGCACGCCATCACAACGTTGGGCTCGGCGGATCTTCCTTCCGAAGTCCGTCGTGGCATCACGGCTGACAACGTCCGCCGGTTCCTCCGCATCGAGTGAGGCAGTGTGTCCGATACCGATTCGCCGAGCATCGATCCCGACGAGGTCACCGCTATCGATGTGCACGTCCATGTGCACGCCTCGGTACGCGGTGGCGAGGTCAACGGTGAGCTCTTCCGGCAGCTGGGCAACTACTTCCATAACGAGGCAGCCCAGGCACAAACCGTGCCCGACATCGCCGACTACTACCGAAAACGCAACATCGCCGCTGTGGTGTTCCTCGTCGACGTGTTGGGCAAGGCCGAGAACGACACGCTGACCAACGAGGAGATCGCCGAACTGGCGGCGGACAACGCCGACGTGCTCATCCCGTTCGCCAGCATCGACCCGGCCCGCGGTGCGGCCGGAGTGGCGATGGCCCGCCGGCTGATCACCGAACACCGGGTGCGCGGCTTCAAGTTCCATCCCAGCGCCCAGGGCTTCTATCCCAACGACCGGCTGGCCTACCCGCTGTACGAACTGATCGCCGAGCACGGCCTGATCGCGCTGTTCCACACCGGACACACCGGTGTCGGGGCCGGCACCCCGGGCGGGGGTGGAATCCGGCTGAAGTACTCCAACCCGATGTACATCGACGACCTCGCCGTCGACTTCCCCGGCATGAAGATCATCCTGGCGCACCCGTCGTTTCCCTGGGTGGACGAGGCGTTGTCCATGGCGCTACACAAACCCGACGTGTACATCGATCTGTCCGGCTGGTCTCCCAAATACTTCCCGCCCCAACTTGTGCAGTACGCCAACACGCTGCTGCGAAACAAGATGCTGTTCGGCACGGACTTCCCCATGATCACACCCGAACGCTGGCTGTCCGACTTCGAGAAGATCGCCATCAGAGACGAGGTCCGCCCGCTGATCCTCAAACACAACGCGACCCGCCTGTTCAACCTCAAGGCCCGGGTGGCTTAGCTACTCGCCAGGATGGCGATGCTGCTGTGGTAGCGGACCAGATTGGCGAGCCGCGGATCATGGTCGGCGACGATCTTGCGAACCCGGATCTCGGCCAGCGGGCCCAGAGCGTCATAGATCTCGAGGAACAACCGGTGCGCGGCCGCGCCCGGCCAGTCCTCGGGCAGGAGTTCGGCAGGCAACTCCGGGTCGAGGCCGGGCAGCGTGCGCCAGATGTCCATGACCTCCGTGCGCGCGACAAGAGCCTCGGTGGTGCCGATCAGGCCCTTCGAGATCCGTTGGTGCAGCGGCGTGAACCTGTCGGTGAAGTCGGCGTACACCCGGCGCACCTCATCGAGATCCCAGGCGGCGACGAGGGTGTCGGTGTCGAGCGAACCGACGGCCTCCGCACGCAGCACAGTGGACTGTCGCACGTCGAGCTCGGCGAGTACCCGGCGGGCATCGGCGGCGACCGGGCGTGCCGAGATCCACATTCCGTCGTACAGCGGGGCGAAGCCCAACCAGCGCAACCGGGTACGTACCGCATGGCGCAGGTCGCGCTGCTGCTCCGGTAGGGAGAACGCCGCCACCACCCATTTGCCGTCCCACGCCGGGGCGCCCGTGCCGAACGCGACGATCCGGCCGATACCCTCGGTGAGAACCCGGTCCGCCTCCTCGGTCATGGCGTAGCTCGTTCGCCGGCCCTCCCGTTCCGCCGCGAGCAGGCCACGCCGGGCGAGCCGGCTCAGCGCCGCCCGCGCGGCGAGCTCGGTGACCCCAAACTCGCCGGCCAACTGAACGAGGGCCGTCGACGGCAGCCCTTCCCGACGACCCCACCAGTAGTCACCGAGGATCGTGGTCAGCAGGTGTTGCGGCGTGGTACCACGCTGTTGCCGTGGCAGGTGAACGCGCGAAGAAGCAGTCACCAGCCGAGAATACGCGACATAACACATCACGCCCGCAACAGCTCTTGTCGAGATAACCCGCACCGTTTGCTGGAACGCTGCGACCGCATTACATCCCGGAGAGACGGCACTGTTCGCGTTCCCGGGCCGCGCGGAGTGTCTGGGCAAGCTGGGTGGCGACCGTCATCGGCCCGACGCCGCCGGGCACCGGGGTGATCAGCGACGCCCGCTCGGCGGCGGCTTCGAACTCCACGTCGCCGGTGTTGTCGGCATATCCGGCGTCGACCACGATCGCGCCCTGCTGGATCCACTTGCCGCTGATCAGCCCAGGCCGGCCGGTCGCCGTGACCAGCAGATCCGCCGCGGCGACATGGGCCGGCAGGTCGATGGTGTGGGAGTGGCAGTAGGTGACGGTCGCGTCACGGGCCAGCAGCAGCATGCCGACGGGCCTGCCGAGGACCGGGCTGCGCCCCACGACGACCGCGTGCCGGAAGGGCAGCCGCACGTCGTACGCGTCCAGCAGCGCCATGATCCCGCCCGGGGTCGTCGCGACGAACCCGGGCTCGCCCAACGCCATGCGGGCGAGCGAGACGCTGGTGACCCCGTCGACGTCCTTCGCCGGGTCGATCGCATCGAACACCACCCGCGCGTCGATGTCGCCGGGCATCGGGTGCCGCACCAGGATGCCGTCGACGTCCGGGTCGGCGGACAGCTCGCGCACCCGGGCCACCACCTCCTCGGTCGTGACCGGGGCGGCCAGCTCGACGAGACGCGACGTCATGCCCACCGCCGCGCATCGGTCGGCCGTCGTGCGCGCGTGGGCGCGCGACGCGGAATCGTCGCCTACCAGCACCGTGGCCAGGACCGGCACGCGGCCGTGCGCGGCCACGAACTCGGCCACCTCGCCCCGAACGCCGCCCAACGTCGCCGCCGCGACGGCCTTCCCGTCCAGAATCCGTGCGGTCACTTCAACCTCCTAGATCAGTCTCGCGCCGACCAACGGAACCTCAGGGGACCGTGACGGCACCCAGCCACAATCAACCCGACAACCGCACCGTCCCCCGGGAACGCAACGACAGCAGTTAATCCCGGAGAGGCGGATCAGCCACCGCGGCCAGCATGCGGCGACGCCACCGCTCGGTGCCGCGCAGCTCGTTGAACGTGAAGATGTGCAGCCCTCGGATGTTGCTCGCCACAGTGGGCACGGTGGCGCCGAGCCGCCTGGCCAGCCGGGTGGGCCGGTAGCTGCCCGGCAGCAGAAAGCGCCACAGCAGGTGGTGCTGGTTGCGGAGGAACCGGGCGGACTGGCCGAGCCCAAGGCCCGCGGAGATCCGCACCAACTTCTGCCGGTTCACCGGCCCGGGCATACCGACGCGGACCGGGAGGTCGATGCCCGCCGCGGCGACGCGCGCGGCCCACGCGGCGGTCGTGCCGGCGTGGAAGCAGATCTGCGTGATGATGTGGGTCGCCAGCGATGCCTTCTGCTTCAGCGCGAGGTCGATCGTCTCCCGCGGAATGCTCGCGTGGCCCTCCGGGTAGCCGCCGACACCGACGTCGTCAAACGGGTTGCCGAGCGCGTGTATCGCCTCCAGCAACGAGAACGCGTCTGGGAACCGCCCAGCCGGCCGGGGCATGTCTCCCGCGATGACGAACACCGAGCGGCCCCCAGCCGCACGCAGCCGGCCCACCACGTCCTCAACGTGGTTCATGGCGACGAACAATCGCGCCGGCAGGTGCGGCGCGACCGCGTAGCCGTGCCCGAGCAGGCGCTCGGTGAGACCGATGGTCGCGTCCATGCCCCGCGTCTCGGTGACCGTGACGGTCAGCGGCACTCCCGTCGGCACGTCGGCCAGCACGGCCTTTTCCGTGCCGCGGAACGGCGTGACCTCGTAGCTGACATTGCGCATCAGGTCAGCGAGGCACGAGCGCCGGCCACGGGTGACCTCGATGCTCATGGCTCCCAGTAGAGCCGAGCCATGATCTCGTGTCGCCCCGCATCGAATCCGAGTCGACCGCGACGAATGACGTAGCCGGGACGGGTCAGCGGCCGGTCACCATCCGGGGCGGATGCTCCTATCGTCCGTAGCCGGGGGCCCGTGGACTTCGAGGGAGAGGCCCGGATGAGCGCCAAGAACCTGCAGGAAGTGTTGGACCAGGCCAAAAACACGGTCGAGCTGCTCCGGAACTCGCAGCTGGGTGCGTATATCTACCCGGTCGTCCCGGCGGAGTTCACGAACTGGCGGCGCGAGATCATCGCCTGGCGCGACAAGGTCGTGCTGTTCGACCAGACGCATCACATGGTCAACCTGTTCATCTCGGGACCGGACGCGTTGCGGCTGCTGACCGAGACCGGGGTCAACAGCACGGCCAAGTTCGCCGTCGACTCCGCGAAGCAGTTCGTGCCGGTCGCTCCCGAGGGCGGCGTCATCGGCGACGGCATTCTTTTTCGGCTCGCTGCGGATGAGTTCGTGTTCGTCGGCCGGGCTCCCGTGGCGAACTGGCTGCAATTCCGGGCCGAGCAGGGTTACCACGTCGATATCCGGCTGGACCAGCGCTCGCCGATGCGGCCGTACGGCAAGCCGGTCAAGCGAGACCTGTGGCGCTTCCAGATCCAGGGCCCGAACGCGTGGCAGGTGATCGAGAAGATCAACGGTGGCCCGGTCGAGCAGGTGCGCTTCTTCAGGATGGGACACCTGAACGTGGCCGGCCAGCGCGTCCGCACCCTGCGGCACGGCATGGCGGGCGCGCCGGGCCTTGAGCTGTGGGGGCCGTACGAGACCTACGAGCGCACGCGCGAGGCCATCCTCGAGGCGGGCCGGGAGTTCGGCATCGAGCCGTGCGGTTCGCGCGCGTACTCGTGCAACACGCTGGAGTCGGGCTGGATCCCGTCGCCCCTGCCGGCGATCTACACCAGCCCGGAGCTTCGGCCGTACCGGGAATGGCTGCCCGCCGAAGGCTACGAGGCGACCAACGCGTTGGCGGGCAGCTTCGTGTCCGACCGGATCGAGGACTACTACCTCAACCCGTGGGAGCTCGGCTACGGCCCCCACGTGAAGTTCGACCACGACTTCATCGGCGCCGACGCGCTACGGGCGATCGACCCAGAGGTCCAGCGGCGGAAGGTCACCCTGGCCTGGCACCACGAGGACGTCGCGCGGCTGCTCGCCTCCCCCGTCGACCCGATGGGCCCGGGCTACCAGTTCTTCGACCTGCCCAACGCCAACTACGGGTCGTCCAGTTTCGACTCGGTGCTCGACGAGGACGGCAACCTGGTCGGCCTGTCCCTGTTCACCGGGTACACCTCCAACGAGCGCAAGGCACTGTCCCTCGCGACGATCGACCCCGACGTGCCCATCGGCACCGAGGTCCTGGTCATGTGGGGCGAGCCGGGCGGCGGCACTCGCAAGACGACCGTCCAGCCGCACGAGCAGCTCGCGGTGCGCGCCGTGGTGAGTCCCGCGCCGTACTCGGTCGTGGCGCGCGAGACCTACCACCGCGGCTGGCGCACCGCGGCCGCCACGGTCTGACCGGGGACGCTGGCCGGCGCCGGTGGCACGCCGGTCCGGCCAGCGCGGCGGCCTCGACGAGGAGGACGGATCCGGTGGATGTCTCGTTCGGCACCATCTGGGAGGCGGTGGCGCGCCGGCTGCCGGACGCCGTCGCGATCTCCGAGCCGGAGCGGGAGCACACCTACGCCGAGTTCGACGATCGCGCGGCCCGGCTGGCCACCGCCCTCGAGCGAGCCGGCGTCGGCGCGGGCGACCGGGTCGCGTGTTATCTGTACAACGGGGCCGCCTACCTCGAGACGGTGTTCGCCGCGTTCAAGCTCGGTGCCGTGCCGGTCAACACGAACTACCGCTACACGCAAGGAGAACTGTCGCAACTACTGGTCGACGCCGAGGCGGCCGCACTGGTGTTCAGCGGGGAGCTCGCCGCGAACGTCGACCACGCCGCGCGGCACGTCCCGACGCTGCGCCTGCTGGTCCGGGTCGGCGCCGGTGCCGGACCAGACGTGCCTTCGCTTGACGATCTGCTCGCCGCGACCGAGCCGCGGCCCGCGCAGCCACGCTCCGGCTCGGACCGGCTCTTCATGTACACCGGCGGCACGACCGGCCGGCCGAAGGGCGTGATCTGGCGGCAGGCGGACCTGCTGCACTCGCTGGTGGTGCCGATCTTCCGGCCGCTCGGCGTGCCCGAGCTGCCCGCCACGCTGGATGAGGCGGTCGAGATCGCGGTGACCGCGCGGGCCGGCGGGCGGGCGCCGGTCACGATGCCGGTGGTCCCGCTCATGCACGCGACCGGGCTGTTCAACTCGATGGGGGCACTGCTGGTCGGCGGCCGCGTCGTCACCGCCCGTCTCGGCGGGCTCGATCCTCGGCACGTGTGGGAAACCGTTGCGCGGCAACGGGTCGGCACGTTGATCGTGGCCGGCAACGCGGTGTGCCGGCCATTGGTCGACGAGCTGCTCGCGGCCGAGCGCGCGGGAGATCCGCATGAGCTGGGGTCGCTGCGCATCGTGATCTCCTCCGGCACAGCGCTCCGCGACCATCTCAAGCAGGCCGTGCACGAGCGGGCCGACGTCACGATCTTCGATGCCATCGCGTCCAGCGAGGGCGGTCCGTTCGCATTCGCGGTCACCTCCTCGGTGGACGACCTGCCGGCCCGGTTCTTCCCGGTGCCCGCCACGAAGGTGCTCGCCGAGGACGGCACCGAGGTGGTACCCGGCAGCGGGCAGGTCGGCACGCTCGCCTACCGCGGACCGATGCCCCTGGGCTATCACCGCGACGAGGTGAAGACCGCCGCAACCTACCGGACCTTCGGCGGCGTGCGTTACGCGATGCCCGGGGACCTGGCCACGGTCGAAGCGGATGGCGCGATCCACTTCCTCGGCCGCGGTTCCGGCGTGATCAACACCGGTGGCGAGAAGGTCCACCCGCACGAGGTCGAGCAGGCGCTGCTGGCCGAGCCGGGCGTGACCGACGCCGTCGTCGTCGGCGTGCCGGATGAGACCTGGGGCCAGCGGGTCGCGGCCATCGTCGCCACCACCGGCGGCGGACAGACGGAGGACGAGCTGCGAGACGCGGTGCGCCGCCGCCTGGCCGGCTACAAGGTGCCCCGCCGCATCGTGCTCCTGCCGAGTCTGCAGCGCACGCCCACCGGAAAGCTCGAGATCGCGTGGGCGAGGCGAATCCTGGAAGCCAGCCCGCCTCTCCGGAATTAACTGCTTGCGTTGGCAGGAGCGAGGCCGGCGTGTGACATTCCGCCGCTAGAAGGCAAGTCGTGTCACACGACGCCCAACCCCTAGCTCGGGGGTGGGATCAGGCCCTCGCGGATCGCCAGCAGCGCCGCCTGCGTCCGCGAGGAGAGCTGCAGTTTGCCCAGCACGTTGCTGACATGCGTGCGTGCGGTGCGCTCGCTGATGACCAGCTTCTCGGCGATCGTGCGGTTGGCGTGGCCCTGTGCGATCAACACGAGGATCTCCCGCTCCCGCGGGGTGAGCGCGGTCAGGCCGATCCGCGGCGCCGCCATCCGCCGGACCAACTGGCCGGCGACGGCCGAGTCGAGGTGCACCTCCCCTGCCGCGGCGGCTCGGATCGCGGCGGCCACCTCTCCCGGCTCGGCGTCCTTGAGCAGGTAGCCGGATGCGCCCGCGGCGAGCGCGCCCTGCACCCGTTCCGCTTCGCCGAAGCTGGTCAGGATCACTACCCGCACGTCCGGGTAGTCGGCCGTCATCCGCTCGGTCGCCTCCGTACCGTCCATCCGAGGCATCCGCAGGTCCATCAGCACGACGTGCGGCAGCGGCCAGTCGAGGGTGTACCACTCCCGCAACAGGTCGAGCGCCTGCTGGCCGTCGCCGGCCTCGCCGACCACCTCGAGCGCCGGCTCGGTCTCGACGAACGCGCGCAGACCGCGCCGGACCACCGCGTGGTCGTCGACGAGCAGCACCCGGATCACCTCGGCGACCGGCCGGTCGGTCATCACAGCGACGGCTCCACGCCGACCCGGCGCAACGGCACCGCCGCCTGCACCACCCAGCCGCGTTGCGGGCACGGGCCGGCCTCGAACCGCCCGCCCCAGCGCTCGGTGCGCTCCCGCATCGACATCAGCCCGAGCCGCTCGCTGGTCCGGGGACTCCCGCCATCCACGCCGCCGGTGCCGTCGTCGACGACCCGGACGACGAGGTCCGGCGCCTCCGCGGCGAGGCTCACCTTCACCGACGTCGCGTTCGCGTGCTTGACCACGTTGTGCAGCGCCTCGGACACCACCCGATAGAGATCCTCCTGCGCGTCCTCGCCGCCACGGAACCGCAACTCCGCAGGCGCGCGCACCTCGATCGCGAGACCCGTCCTGGCCCGCAGGCTCGCGGCGTGCGCACGCAGCGCCGCGAGAAGCCCGTGCTCGGCCAGGTCGAGCGGGCGCAGTTCGAAGACGAGCAGCCGCAGGTCCGCGAGCGCGCCGGTGGACAGCTCCGCGAGCTCCTCGGCGGACCGGCGGACGCTCGCGTGATCGGCGTCCGGCCGGTCGAGCTGGCGGCGCAGCACCTTGGCCTGCATGCGCATCGAGAAGAGCTGCTGTACCACGGAGTCGTGCAGGTCCCTGGCCAGCCGGCGGCGCTCGGCCGACTGCGCCCGGTCCCGCGTCTGGGCCAGCAGCGAGGCCATGTCGATCGCCACCGCGGCCTGATCGGCCATCGCCTCGAGGAACGCGAGCGAGCCCGACCCCGGGTCCTCACCCGGCCGGTAGTACGCGTTGATCACCCCGACGCTCCGGCCCCGCACGATCATCGGCATGGCCACGAACGCGTCCCAGTCCGGCCGGCCCATGATCTCGTGCAGCGGCTCCCACACGGGGTCGGACATGACCAGGGGCTTGCGGTGCGGCGCGACCACCGGCTCGCCGGAGTTGAACGCGTCAAGGAACAGGACGCGCGCGCCGAGCTGCCGGCAGGCGCGCAGCCGCGCAACGAAGTCCGGGGCGCTGCCGAACCCGGCCATGCCGAGCACGCGCACGTCCATGGGGTCGTCCACGGCCAGGATCTGCACGGCCGAGATGTTCGCCGACATGACGATCTCCCTGGCGACCGCGTCGAGCGTCGCCGGCAGCGAGTACGCCTCCGCCACACTGGACGCGGCCCGCGCGATCGCGGTCAGCCGCCGCTGCTGCTGCCGGACGTCGGTCGTGTCCCGGAACCACACCGCGTAGCCGCCGTCCGGCAGCGGCGCGGTCCGGTACTCCAGGTCCTGCCGCCGCCCGTCCCCCGCCGACCACGACACGGTGTCCTGGGCCGGATCCGGCACGAATGGGGCCGGCCGGCCCACCAACTCGGCGGCGTCCGCGCCGAGCAGCCGGGCGGCCGCGGGGTTGAGATGGGCGAAACGCAGTTCCGCGTCGAGCACCGCCAGCCCGTCCGCGGAGACCTCCACCAGCGCGGCCAGAGCGTCGCGCAGCTGCTCCTGCACGGCGCCAGTATGAATCATGGTGCGGGCTCGGCCACCGTGTCCGGCTCAGAGCTTGCGGCTGGCTGCCCGACCGCGGCCGGCGTCTCGCCGCCGCGCACACGCAACGCCGCCACGGCCACCAGGCTGATCAGCGACAGCGCGGTGACGTACAGCGCGACGAGAGTCCAGCCGGCCGCCCGCTGCAGCGCGACGGCGACGAGTGGGGTGACCGCGCCGCCTATCATGCCGCCCATCTGATAGGCGATCGAGATCCCGCTGTAGCGCACCCGCACGTCAAAGATCTCCGCGAACAGCCCGCCCTGCGCGCCGGCCATGATGCCCTGCACGACGGCCGCGACGACGATCGCGAGCAGCGCGAGACCGGTGTTCGCGGTGTTGATCAGTACGAACATCGGCACCGGCCAGGCCACCGCGGTCACCGCACCCCACACGTACACCCGCTTCGCCCCGTACCGGTCGCTCGCCAGCGCGGCCAGCACGATCGTGGCGACCCACGCCGCGGTGGAGATGAGGATCAGCGTGAGCAGTGTCGTCCGGGCGAACCCGACGACCACGGTGCCGTAGCTCAGCAGGTAGACGATCACGGTGTAGCCGATCGCGGGCGGCGCGATCGCCGCCAGGCTCGCCAGCATCAGCCGCGTCGGCTCGTCGCGGAGCAGGTCGGCGAGCGGAACCGTGCGCACCGAGTTGGTCTCCTTGATCCGCTGGAACTCCGGCGCATCCCGCAACCTCACGCGCACCAGCAGGCCGACGACGATCAGCAAGAGGCTGATCAGGAACGGAATCCGCCAGCCGTAGGCGAAGAAGTCCTCGTCGGGCAGTCCGGCCACGGCAAGGAAGGCGAGGTTGGAGGTGAGCACTCCGATCGGCACGCCGAACTGGGCGAAGCTGCCGTAGATCGCCCGCCGCCGGGCGGAGGCGTGCTCGGTGGCGATCAGCACCGCGCCGCCCC
>WUUC01206861.1_pt1 | contig 10811 bp, 15 predicted proteins | sample 6278441 | NCBI WGS metagenome assembly WUUC01 (sample SAMN13675441, study PRJNA597444) | soil metagenome | isolation source: soil | place: USA: Washington | collected 2017-10 | reverse complement strand
CGGTTTCGGGTGCGGACTTCCTGTTCTTCGGATCCAGCCACTGCTGCATGCGGTGGTCGGGGCCGGGTTTGTCTTCCTCGCGCAGGCCGTCGATCGGCTTCATCTGCTCGTCGGTCGGGCACACGTTCGTCCCGGTCTGCTCGTGGATGAACGTGTTCCAGTCCTGCACGGCGAACGGCAGCGACTCCATGGACGCGAACTGCGGGCGGACGGTCACCTTGTAGCCCCACCCGAAGCAGCTGCTGCAGTTCTCCCGCTGCGGGGCACGCTTGTGGACGCCGTCGCAGGCCGGGCAGAACACCTGGTCTGTCTTACGGAGGCGGCTCGTCAACCCACCGCAGCGGCCACACCGGCCCGGCTGCACCGGCGCGGCCTCCGCCTGGACTGTTGGTTTGGGCTTCGGGGGGTTCTTCGCGGCCTCCGCCGTCTTCGCGGAGCAGCCTCCGCACCGCCCGCCCTTCTCGTTCGGGTCTGCTGAGAACAGCAGCAGGCCACAGCCGGGGCACGCCCATGATGCGCCGGCAGGCGTGGCCGGATTGGCGGCGCCCGACAGCCGGTGCTTGGCGCCGCCGGCACATCGTGTCTTGTCCGCGTCTGCGCGGGCGTCGGCTTCGGTGCGGAACCCGCCTCTGCCGGCCGGGCAGAGCTCGCAGTCCCAGCGGTGGCTGCCGGCGCATTGCGGGCAGCCCGCGCAGTAGGTGTGGTCGTCGGCGTGGACAACGCTGTTACTGCCTGGGTCGGCGCGGTCCGGGTCCTGGCTCCCGGCCGTCGTCTCGGCGGCCGGGGTCAGCTCGGGGTGGTCGATCTGCCACTTCCAGCCGGTCAGGGTTTCCTTTACCGTCGGCTTCGGCGGTGCCGGACGCCCGTTGGCCTTCGCGTCGGCGACTGCCTTCTTGTAGGCGGCCCGGGTGTCGCGGTGCTTCTCCCCCAGGTCCTCCCACATGGCCTGCCAGCGTTGCTTCGCGTACGCCCACGACCCGTATTTCTTCACCTTCGCGTCCTTTGGCGCCTGACCGCGCGCCTTACGACCATCGAGCCAGCTCTGGATCAGGCCATGCGACGCGGGCGGCTTGCCCTGCTTCGCCAGCTCCCGGTCAACGGTTGCCACTTTCAGCCCGGTGGTGATCGCTGCGGAGATGAGCAGGACGGCGCCGAGGACCGGGTTGGCGAGGAACACCAAAGCGGAGATCCCCCACATCAGCGGCCACCCCCGCCGCCACCGCGGCTCGCGGCGGACTGCTTCGCCAGCACCCGCTTACCGATCACCAAGGCGGCACCCATAAACGCGAGCGCCAAAGCACCCGCGCCGACGTTGCCGACCCAGTCGGCGATCTGCCCGCCGACCGACGCCTGCAACTGGTCGGACCAGTCGCGGATCCGCGACGCCAGGGTGCTGCTCGCGTCGTTGGAGGCAGCCAGGACCGGGCCGAGGAAGCCGTAGGTGATGGCGGCCTGGTTCGGGGTGAGGTCGTTGATGATGTCGATCGCCCACACGATCGCGCCGATGAACAGGGTCAGCGGGATCAGCCACGCCGGGAACAGTTCGAACACCCAGCGGACGGTTCGGCCGGGCCACGAGTTCGCGGCGTACGAGCCTGCGGTGATGGACAGCAGCTGGGCGGCCCAGCCAAGGATGTAGATCGAGGCGTCCTGTGCCTTCTTGACGCCTTCGCGTTCGGCGAGCAGGTTGCGGCCCACGGCGGGGCTCCTTTCTAGAGGAAGACGTGGCCCGCGATGCGCGCGGCCGGGTAGACGAGGTGGTCGACGGCCCAGATGCCGGGGCCGGTCATGGCGGCGAGCTTGACGCCGCCGAACAGGACGAGCAGGCGGCCGGGCCGCTGCGCGAACCACTCCCGGTAGCGGGAGATCACCGTGTACGGGTAGGCGACGCCGCGGTAGTAGGCGACACCCAGGCCGCGGATGATCCCGGTCTGCTGGTGCGTCCACGGCGCCTGCTTGGCGTATGCGGCGAGTTCGGCGAGGCTGGCCGGTCGGTCGGTGTAGACGGCCGGCGGGGTCCAGTAGGCGGCCGTGGACGCCCCGAATGCCCGGATTCGGGCCTCGGCACCCGTTGCAGTTTCAGCATCCGCGAAGGCGGACAAGTCGCTGACCTGCGGATCTTCCGCGGAGGGGGGTGTCCCGGCCGTTGCAGTTTCAGTGATTTCAGTTTGGTCGGTCACCACGTGCAGACGAGGGCTGTCCGGGCGTGGCGGGGCGCCGTCCGGCCGCGGTCGCGGGCTGGGCCGGTAGACGTTGGCGGTAGCGGCGTCAGTCACGTCGGACTCCTCCATCATTCGCGTTTTCGCAGGTCAGAGGCTCGACAGCAGGAAGCCGGCGAACAGGAAGGCGAGCAGGAGGCACAGCAGAACGCCGCTGATCAGGCCTGCGTTGTCGCGGCGCACCCTGTGGCCGTTGATGACCCGGGGCTGCGGTTCGGCCTGGGCGACGACCTCGGCGGGCCGCTTACGGGCCAGGTCGGTGGGGGCGGCGGTCATCGGGTCTCCTTGGGCTGGGCCCGACGGTCGAGGAAGGCCATGACGACCGCGACCGTGGCGATGGTCAGTCCCGCCGTCTCGACGGCGCGGTTCTCGACCGCGAGACCGGTGATCAGGATCGGAGTGTTGACGACGAGCAGGAGCCAGATGGCTGCGTCCCACGCTCGGGTTCCAGGTCGCATGGTCAGTTCTCTCCAGGCTTGAAGGGGGTGCCGTTCACGCCGTGCGTCAGGGCGGGCGTCGGCTCAGGAATCGGGGTGAAGACTGGTGCGTCAACCGAGCTCTGGATCACCGCGTCACGCAGTTCCTTGACGCGCCGCCGAACGCTCGCCTCCGACGTGCCGCCGACGCGGTCGGCGGCTTTCCGGTTCGACATGCCCTGCGTCAGGACGAGGTTCGCGGCCTGCGTCGCCGAGTCCTCGCCGGGTGCGTCACTGCTGGTCGCACTAGGTGACGCAGGCTTAGCGCGACGTGCGCCAGGAGTGCGTCGTCGACCTGGGCGGTGGTTCCGCGAACGTGCGTCATCCGGACGGGGTGCCGCTGCGTCGTCCGCTGCGTCCGGGGCGAGTGGGGGCTGCGTCGCGGGCAGTTGCGCGAGCTGCGCCAGGTCTTCGCCGACGGTCGCGTCAACCACCGTGTGCGCGACTGCGTCAGCGTCGGCAACGAACCCCAACTCGGTGAGCCGGGGTGCGTCATCCCACGGCTTCGCGTCAGCCGCGTAGCCGACGAACAAGCCGATCAGCAGAGCGGTCAGCGCACAGAAAGTTGGTCCGATGGCATGCGGCAGGACCGTCTTGAGCCCACCCCACCCGCCGATCCAGCCGCCGAAAATGTTCAGACCGAGTGACGTGCCAAGGGCCGACCACTCGATGACGGTGGCGCGCCAATCGACGGTGCCGCCGGACGCGCGCAGCATCGCCTTCCCGATGATGATCAGGGCGACGATGGCGATGAGCGCCGGTTCGATGCCCCACGCCGCCAGCCAGGCCGTGCCACCGTCATCGAGGTTCAGCAGTCGCACTGCGCCGGCCTGCGCACCGGCGGTCGACCAGGCGGCGAACGCGGCGAGGATCGGCAGACCGGCGATCAGTGCGACGGAGCGCACCTTTCCGACGCGCAGTGCCCGCATTTCGGCGGACCGCTGGATGTCGGCGCGGATCCGGGCGCGGGTGCCCGACCGGACGGCGACTTGGTAGAGCCGGTTCAGGTCGGCCTGCTCGCGGGTGTCCCGCTTCCGGGCACGCCGGGCACGCCGGGCGGCGGTGGCCTTCTCGGCGATCTCCGCAAGTCGGTTGCGGTGGTGGGCTCGGCCAGCCCGTCGGGCCTGCTTGTCTTCGCGGGCGATGGCTGCCGCGTGTCGCTGCTGCGCGAGGGTGTCGCGCAGCTCGACCGCCTCAGGGACGAGGAGGCCGTTGCGCTGGACGTAGGTGTTGCCGCTCTTGGGCCGGGTGTTGCTCACGTGCTCACCTCGGCGTTGATCTGCACCCATGCCTGCTCCACCCACGACGGGTCGGCCGGCACCGGTGTGGTGTCGGCTTCGGGCCAGTCGGGGCGGGCGAAGATCGCAAGGCGCATGTCTACAAGTTAACCACATCTTGTAGCCGCTTGCTAGTGACTTGTAGGTCAGATCGGGTAGCCTGAGGTCATGACCCTTGCCGTCCCTGAGCCGACCGCCTACGCGGAGTTCGTTGACCTTGTTGCCCGGTTGCGTGCCAACCGGATGCCGCCACCCGCCGAGAGACGAGCCATCCGGCAGCGCGCCAACGCCAGCCTCGACGACCTAGCCGAGGTGCTCGGCGTCGGGAAGATGACCCTGAGCCGGTGGGAGCGCGGCGAACGCCAGCCGCGCCCAAAGCACCGGGTGGCGTACATCTGCCTGCTACAGGCGCTCGCCGAGGTCGCCCGCGAGAACGAATCCAGCCAGCCCGAGAAATGACGATGGCCGGCGCGCTGCACACGCCCGGCCATCCGTCATGCCCACGTAACGCGTGTACGAGGAGCACAACACCTTGAACGTAACCCAGGAGCGTCGCCCGCCGCAGCGGCTCCGCCACGGTTTCCCAACCTGCGGCGGTGCCATTTGACGCACGGTGACACGTCGCCGATGGACGCTCGCGACGAAGTGACGGGGGTGACACTCGGCGCGGCAGAACGTTCGATCATCGGCTGGGCGTTGGACGCGGCAAACGCATCGACCGTCGGTTCCGCTATCGACGGCCTGCTGGACGTCCACTTCCTCAGCCCAGCCCACGAGGCGATCTTCGCCGTCGCCATGGATCACATCGGCCAGCCCGACATCTTGCAGCGATGCCTCGCCCAGCTCGTCGAACCCATGTCGTTCCGGCGAGTCCAGTCAGTACCGGGCGGCCTTTACGACTACCTGAGCAACAGCGTTCAGCAGGCGGCCTACCTCGGCATCGAACAGGTCACTGCCTACCGCAAGCAGGTAATCACCGCGTTTGGCGCCCGGCGGATGGCCGAGGTGAACAGCCAGATCAGCACGGCGCTCTCGGCGGGAGACCTAGACGCTGTCCGGCGGCTCTCCGACGAGCTGCGTGAAAAGGTCGATGCCGCGGCCGAGGGGCGACCCGAGGGGATCAAGAAACGCCTCCGTCTTACGCCTGCGAGCTCGTTCCGGATCCGCGGCGTGAAGTGGGTGTGGCAGAACCGCATGCCCGTCGGCGCACTCACCCTCATCCCCGGGAGGGAGGGTGTCGGCAAGAGCACCTTCCTGGCGTGGCTGGCGGCAGCCATCACCCGAGGCGAACTGCCCGGCATGCATTTCGGCATCCCGAAGTCTGTGCTGTACTCGGCGTCCGAGGATGCCTGGGAATACACAATCGCCCCGCGGATGCTCGCGGCCGGCGCCGACATGGACCGTGTGTTCCGCGTCGATGCTGCACTCGAGGGCGACGGCTTCGGCGGTGTCCTCCTCCCCCGTGACTGCCGTGAGCTTGTTCCTGTCTCCCGCGAGGTGGATGCGGCAGCGCTGCTGTGCGACCCGATCATCTCGTTGGTCGACGAGCGGCTGAACACCTTCAAGAGCAAGGAGCTGCGGGTTGCGCTGGAACCACTGACCGCCGCAGCGGAGCAGGCGGAGCTCGCGGTCGGAGCCCTGGTCCACTTCAACAAGGGCCAGTCCACCGACGTCGGGACCCTGATCTCCGGCGCGCGAGCCTGGGTCGAAGTTGCCCGCGCAGTCGTGGCGATCGGCCGGGACAGGGAGGCCGACGACTACACGTGCGTGGTGTCGCAGACGAAGAACAACCTCGGCGTCGGTGACCTGCCGAACCTTACGTACACGATCGACTCGCACCAGCTGCCGACGGACGACGGCGAGGTGGCCAGCGTGGGCCGGCTGCGGTGGACAGGCGAGACGGACCGCGGTGTGGAGGACCTCCTCGCGGATGCCGCGTCAAGCGCGACGCCGTCAGCGGGGAAGGCGGGGAAGTTGATGCGCGAGATCGTCGACTATGTCGTCGGGAAGTGCCCTACACCGCATGACGGGGTGTCGACGGCGGACCTGGTGGCCGAGTTCGAGGACGAGCACGCCGCCGATTTGATCAGGCAGACACTGCGGCGTGCGGCGAAGAAGGATCTGCTGTGGACTCCGATGCGCGGGGTGTACCGGCCGTTGATCCACCGACCGGCGGGTGTCACAAATGCATGATCATGTGACAGTTGCCAGCGATCTTGTCACTAATGCATTCTCGCCCTTTGTGACAGGTGACTCTATTACCCCTGAACTGTCACAAGTGTCACTTTGGCAGGTCAGGGGACTTATGCGGATGTCACAAACAAAGTCCAAGTGTCACAAGTTCGGATCTCCATGGAGATCGAATGACAGTAGTGACACTTGTGACAGGGGGATACGCGCGCGAGGCAACTGTCACAAGGGCTCGGGCCCTCCGGTGCGCCTTTGACCCCCCGTCCCGACTACGAGAAAGGAAACGTTCATGCCGCGAAACACGATCCTTGCCTGCTTTGGGTGCCGACGGCCTGTTGGCCACACGGATGGGGGCGACGCCGCCGTCCACATCAGCTACCACGACGTCCACCGGGCCGAGGCTGCGATGCAAAGCTGGGAGAACTCGTCTCGTACGCGCCCTTGCCCCACCTGCGCCAAGCCCGCGATCAGCTTCGCGGGCGTCCCTCGCCGATTCCATCTCGACGGTTCCGAGAACCGGGAGTGCGACTCGGAGTCGCCTCTGGACTACCGAACGTTGACCGGCGAAATGGTGCTCGCGCTGCCCCAGCCCGCAGAGTGGGCCGTCCACTGCGATGACTGCAACCCACACCGCGCTGACGACGGCACCTTCTGCGACGGGTGCTACTGGTTTGACGCTCGGCGCTGCCGCACCTGGGAACAGGCCGTGAACTGGACGGCCCACCTGCTGGACAAGGAGTGGCTGCTGGCCACGAACTGGGGACGGTTTCTCCAGTCCCTCGGACCCGTCGACGCTTGACCACCAAGGAGAGCCTCAATGTCAGCGATTAAGCCGATCGAGACGCACTACGCCGGCTGCCGGTTCCGCTCCCGCCTCGAAGCGCGCTGGGCCGTGTTCTTCGACCAACTCGAGATCCACTGGGAGTACGAGGCTCAGGGATACGCACTGCCCTCGGGCGCCAGCTATCTTCCTGACTTCTGGCTACCGAAACTTGGACTTCATGTTGAGGTGAAGGGTGATGAGGCGAGCTTCAACGAGGAGGGTCCTCGGTACGCCGAGGCGATTCAGTCAGGTGCACTTCCGGGGTACGGCCTGATCATCCTTGGGCCGGTACCGAACGCCGAGGAGGGGCTGCCGAAGCACCTTGTGCTGGTGGGTGAGGAGCACTGCTGCGGCAGGCCGATTATCTGCCTCCATGTCGCGATGTTTGACATGCTGACTGGCGAATCTCCGCACTCTGTCGACGAGCTACTAGCGTGCACCGACCGACAGGCTCACGACAGAGTGCCAGTACTCGGCCCCATCCGCCGCGACTGGCAGGGAGTCGTCGCCGGAGGCCGGATGCCTGACGACTGGCCCGTTGCCCCGTGTTTAAGCAACGCCTACCGGGCAGCCCGGTCAGCACGTTTCGAGCATGGCGAGCAGTGGCGAGCGGACGGAGCGAATCGATGAACCGCGATGACGAGTCCGTGATCCGACACCGGAAGGGTGACGATCTAGCTACTGTGGGTGATGGGTCGGGCGTTATGGCAGTGGAAGCAAGGACGACCCTCGGCGTGTCCGAGAAGCCACGCCGAACGAGGCAGAGGACGATCTCGCAGCCGCCTTACGGTGCCGCGATGACCACCGCGAAGGCCATCCTCAACGCCATAGATGTCCGCAAGCACGGCCTGTCTGAAACCCACAAACACAACCTGCTGTTCTTCGCCCAAGGCCACTACCTGGCCACCCACGGCACCCCCATGTTCGCCGAACCGCTTCACGCCACGGCCACCGGAGTCACCGTCGACCTCGACGACCGCAGCGACGGACCACCGACCACCAACCAACATCGCGGGATGATCGGCTGGATCCTGCACCGCTACGGCAACGTGTTCCCCGTCGACCTGCAATCGCTGATCCAGGTCTCGACCGCCTGGCAGCTGGCCCGCCAGCGCCCCGACGAAACCCGCATTGAATGGGCGTGGCTGACCGACTGGTTCCGTCGGCCTGCCGAACGCAACGACGAAGGGCACCTTAACGGCGCCGACATGGACGCCCTCGAGTCGCGCCTACGAACCCAGCTGACCGGCTAACCGCTGATCCCCGAAGGGGGCATCCATGGCCTACCCGGACAAGTGGGACCTCCCCAGGTTCTACGACCGCCTTGAGCAGTGGAACCGGGCCAACGACCCGCCCGCCGAGGTTTACGACGCGGTGAAAGCGTGGATCGACACCCGTCAGGATGCCCCCTACGGCGACGGCGCCTACCCCATCGCCTCCCCGGATGGCGACGACGAGGCTTGGTTCTGCGCCCCGGTCATCGACCGCTATCGGCACACTGTGCATCTACGCGGCGAGGTCGTCACCTGCACCTACAAGGTCGTTGACGAAGACGACGGGGTCAAGGAGTTGGTCTGCCGTGAGTTCGGGCCGCCGCGCGAGCAGATCGACTTGCCGGCGGAACTCCAGTAGTTCCCTGGCCCATTCCGGTGCCTATCCCGCTACCCTGAGGGTATGGAGCAGGACACCACGCCGCAGGAGAGCATGACTGAGCTGCTCAACCGGCTCGGTGTGCCAGTCACCGAGGAAGGCAAGGCCCGCGCCCGCGTGCTGCTGGCTGACGCGGACGCGCGCCGCGACCTTCCTGCCCGCGCTGCGTTCCTCGAGCAGCTGCGCCAGGGCCGTGTCTCCCCCGCGTGAGCGACGAGCCGCGCACCATCCGCCTGGTCCTTGACGCGACCGCCGTCGCCGCGTACACGCGCGGGTCCGTGGCCGTCGGTGAACTCCTCGGCGAGATCGACGACGAGCACGGTGCTGTGGTCATCCCGCTGGCATGTCTCGTAGAGGCGGGCCATGCCACGGCGCTGCTGGAGCGGCCACTGTTGGACGCGTTGCTCAGCCACGCGGCGACGTTCCTGATCGTCGACAATCCTGATCATTGGGTTGAGCTGGTGGAGTTACGTTCGATCGTGGGGAAGCTGGACTTGGCGTCGGCTGCGCTTCTGGCGCTCGACAGCGAGGTGTACGTGCTGACCCGGGATGCCCGCTGGTATTCGGGTGTTGCCGGTGGCGGTATCGCGCTGGAGTTCGACGACTGATCTCCCAGCCGTCCCGGTCGTCTGGCGTCACTGCCTGGCCGCGCTCGAGGCGGCAGTCCCGTACGTGCCGTCCAGCCAGTCGTCGAGTGCCGCGCGCCTTATCCGCCAGTTGCCAGCGAGCTGGTTACCTGGCAGTCGGCCTGCGTCGAGTTCAGCAGCGACCACTGCGGGATCGTGCTGCAGGTATTCGGCCGCCTGCTTGAGGGTCAGGACGGCTGGTAGATCAGTGACAACTGGCGTCCGCACTGAGTTCGACGCTGCCTGCTGAGGAGCGGTGCTCGACGGTGCGGCGGCCTCCACGGCTCCCGGCACCTGCCCCCTCTTCGGGTAGCGCATCAACAGCAGGGCGAGCAGCACTGCCGCGATCATGACCTGAACGGCCAGCGTGCTGTCCTTGAGGAAGATCGCCAGAGCGACGAAGGTGCTCAGGACACCCGCCCCAACCAGCCATGGCGAGGTAGGTCGCCGTGGGGGCTGAGGCTGGCTCATGCGGTCATCCTGCCTGGCTCACCGTCATAGGCAAACATCGACACACGAGTGTGCACCCTTCACCGGTTCCGATCGTCCCATCGACCCCCGTAACCTCAGAAAAGTCAGCGGTGGAGGGAGCGTTTATGCGTGGCCTGGCGCGGATCTTTGGCTTGGGCTTCCTGCGATACGGCGGCGAATGGCCAGGACGCTCCGACCGCACCGTGCCCGCCCAGGAGGTCCGACAGGGATGGTTCGTGTGCCAGTGGCACAGTTGTCGAGGAACGCGATATGCGGCAGCAATTGACCATGTCTGCTGGGGAGTGAACGCGTGTCACCCCGCGACACCCATGAGGCCACTAAGCAACGAGGAAAGACTTGAGAATACCGAGGGCCTCGTGATCGACAACGAGGTTGAAGGCTTTTGATCGAATGAACGATTTACTCGACGTTAAGATCAGCTCTCGTTTCATTTTCGTCAATATCATCCCCGCCATCGCCTTAGCCGCGCTTATCGGTGGGCTCCTGGCCGCAGGCGCGCCCCGCACGTCGCCGAACTGGAGTACGCTCCAGGACTCGATGCGCCAGCTCGGGCTGCTAGGTGGAGCGCTCTTGCTCTGCGCTGTCGTTGTGTTCTCCCTGGGGTTACACCCACTCTCCTATCTGATCATCCAAATGTTGGAGGGATACTGGGAGCGACTGCCGGGGGGCAGGAGCCTTCAAGCAATGGCGGCCAGGCGATATGAGCGCTGGCGCACCTATTTGAGGATTCAAAAGGTAAGCGCGGCGACGCCCCCACCAGAGGTCAATGACCTTGCGTGGCTTCCCGTGATAGGTGCACCAGTGCTCCCAACTCGGCTTGGTAACACTCTACGAGCTGGTGAGATCCGCGCCGGGCAGCGTTTCGGCTACGAGACCGGGACACTGCTTCCCCGGTTGCTACCAGTCGTCTCGTCCGAGATAAGGACAGAGGTGACCGACTGTCGTAACCAGCTGGATACTGCTGCGCGGCTGTGCGTTGTTGGCATCCTGGCCACGCCCGCAACGCTGCTGCTGCTCTGGACTCACGGCAAGTGGCTCCTGGTCCCTCTCGGGTGCTA
>WUUC01221228.1_pt1 | contig 10812 bp, 7 predicted proteins | sample 6278441 | NCBI WGS metagenome assembly WUUC01 (sample SAMN13675441, study PRJNA597444) | soil metagenome | isolation source: soil | place: USA: Washington | collected 2017-10 | reverse complement strand
CGGCACCGGTGGCGGAACCGCGCACCGCGATTGCCACGCTGCACCCGCTTCTGGTGGCGGCAATCAACCCGCACTCGCCCGTCGCCGAGCAGTACCGCACGGTGCGCTCGCGGATCAGCCATCGCGAGGAGACCACCTCGCTGCGAACCATCGTGGTCACCAGCCCCGGGCCTGGCGACGGCAAGTCGATCACCGTCGCCAATCTCGCGCTCACGATGGCGCAGGAGTTCCAGCGCCGCGTGGTGCTCGTGGACGCCGATTTCCGCGGCTCGTCGATCCACTCGCTGTTCGGACTGCAGGGAACGCCCGGCCTGGCCGACCTGCTCGCGGGCGAAGCGACCCTCGACGAAGTCATGGTGGAGCTGCCGGATTACCGATTGACGATCATCCCGGCGGGGCGCACGCCGCAGTTCCCGACCGAGCTCCTCAGCTCGACGATCATGCGCCGCGTGGTGGACACGCTCCGCTCGCGGTTCGACAAGGTGCTGTTCGACATGCCGGCGGTTACGCCGCTCGCCGACGTCGCGACGTTCGCGCCGCTGGCTGACGGAGTCGTCATGGTCGTGCGCGCCGGCGTCACGCAGCGACCCGCGCTCAACGAAGCGCTCAGTGTCTTCGATGAAGAAAAGGTCCTGGGCCTGGTGCTGAACGATACCAAGTGACCCGTCACTGCTCACGCACTATGTCTCACGTATAGGTACCGGGTCGGGTCATGCAGCTGTTCAACAGGTACGTTTCACCGCGTGGGCTGACGGTTTTCGGATGCGAGATCCTGCTGATCTTTGGATCCGTGGCCATCGCCGCGCGGGCGCACGGCGCGGGCGCGGATGTCGTCCAGGACGTCTGGAAGATCGCGCTCATCACCGGCCTGTGCCAGGTGTGCTTCTACTACAACGACCTGTACGACCTGACCGTCGTCCACTCGAGCCGCGAGCTGTTGATTCGCCTGCTGCAGGCGGCGGGCGCGGCGTCGATCCTCGTGGCGCTGCTCTACCTGGTGGTGCCGTCGCTCGCGCTGAGCAACGGTATCTTCGTGTCATCGCTGGTCATTTTCCTCATCGCCATCATCGCGTGGCGGCTGCTGTTCAACAGGCTGGCCTATGCAAGCCACCTGGAGGAGCGCGTACTGATCGTCGGGACTGGCGCGACCGCCCGGATGGTCGCGCGGCAGATCCAGTCGCAGCACGATTTCGGCTACCGCGTCATCGGGTACATCGATGACGCGCCCGATCGCGGCAACGGCGTCCTGAACCCGGCGACGCTCGGCGGAGCCGAGGACATTCCACGGATTGTCGAACAGTACGACGTCGACCGGATTGTCGTCGGCCTGTCCGACAGGCGCGGGCGGCTGCCCATTTCGGAACTGCTGCAGGCCAAGCTGTCGGGCGTTCGCGTCGAAGATGCGACGACCACTTACGAGCGGCTCACGGGGAAGATCCTGATCGACGACCTGAAGCCAAGCTGGCTCATTTTTTCGGACGGCTTCGTCATCTCGCGATGGACGCGCTTCTGGAAGCGTGCGATCGATCTGGTGCTCGCGTCGGTCGGCTTCGTCCTTGCCGCACCGTTCACCCTGCTGACCGCGCTGGCGGTGTACCTCGACTCCGACGGCCCGGTGCTCTATTGCCAGGAGCGCGTCGGCGAAGGCGGGCGGACGTTCACCGTCTACAAGTTCCGGTCGATGCGCGTTGACGCCGAACGCGAGGGGACTCCGATCTGGGCGAGGGACAAGGACGATCGCGTCACGCGCGTGGGCCGCTTCATCCGGATGACGCGCCTCGACGAGTTGCCGCAGCTCTGGAACGTGCTGCGCGGCGACATGAGCTTCGTCGGCCCCCGGCCGGAGCGTCCGTTCTTCGTCGAGCAGCTCGCCAGGGAGATCCCGTTCTACCAGCAGCGGCACGCGGTGAAGCCGGGCGTCACCGGGTGGGCGCAGATTAAGTACGAGTACGGTTCGTCCATCGAGGATGCGATGGAGAAGCTGCGGTACGACCTCTACTACATCAAGCACCTCTCCGTGGCGCTCGACCTCTCCATCGTGTTCGACACGGTCAAGGTGGTCATGTTCGGCAAGGGTGCCAAGTGAGCCGGGCGGCCGCGTGGCACCTCGAGGAGAGCGCCCTCCTCACCTTTGCTCGCAACGTATCCACGCGGTACCTCGCGATCGCGGTCAACGCGCTCATCGGCCTCGTGGTGCTGCCGCTGAACGTGCAGTACCTCGGCGCGTCGGCTTACGGCCTCTGGATGCTCACCGCATCGATCACGACGTATTTCTCGGTGCTCGAGCTCGGCTACGGGAGCGCGGTCGTGAAGTTCGTTGCCGAGTACCGGGCCAAGAACGACGCGCGTTCACTGAACGAGATCCTGAGCACCCTCTTCACCGTGTTCACGATCATGGGCCTGCTCGCCTACGCCGCAGCGATCGCCCTGGCCGCGCTGATGCCGTACATCTTCAACCTTGCTCCAGAGCAGGTGAACACGGGGCGCGCCGTCCTCCTCATCATCGCGGTGAACATCACGCTGCATTTCATCTGCTCCGTGTACGGCGGCGTCGTCAACGGCTTCCAGCGCTACTACTTGAACAACGTGATTGGAACCGTGACCACGATCGTCGGGGCGATTGTGAACGTCCTGGTCCTGTGGCTCGGCTACGGGCTGATCGAGCTTGTGGCGGCGACGACGCTCGTGCGGATGGCGCCGTACTACCTGTATCGCCGGAATGCGAAAGCGGCGTTCCCCGAACTGTCGCTGCGTTTCAGCTCGTTCAGGCGCGACCGCCTCCGCCAGGTCACCGGCTTCAGCATTTATCTGGCGGTCATCGACTGGTCGTCGCGGCTCAACTACACGCTCGATACGTTCACGATCGGCATCTTCCTGAACACGACGTCGGTCGGCATTTACGCGGTAGGGCTCCGCCTGTCGGAAGCGCTCTTCCGGATGACGAACCAGCTCCAGGTATTTCTCTTCCCCGCGGTCGTGCATCGCGCCGTCGAGGGCCGTATCGAGGATCAGCGCAAACTGCTCGTCCGCGCCACTCGTTTCCAGCTGGCGATTGCGATGGCGTTGTGCGGTTCGGTCGCGGCGGTGGCCGACGTGCTCATTCGCACGTGGATTGGCCGCGGGTTCGAGGCCGGCGTGCTTACCGCGCAGCTTCTCACGGTCGTTGTCATCCTGCGGGCGTGGATGGCGATGCCGGGCACGCTCCTGAAGGGCTCGGGCCGGCATGCGTTTGTGGCCAAGGTGTCGGCGGCGAGTGCGGTGGCAAACGTATTGCTGAGCGTAGTGCTCGTCAAGGTGTTGGGGATCGTAGGTGTGGCGCTCGGCACTCTGTTTCCTGCTGCGGCCATCGCGGCATTTGCCATATTCCCTGCAGCGTGCCGCGAGGTTGAGTTGCCGGTGTTCGAAGGCTACCGCCGGGTCGTGTGGCCGGCGGTCTGGCCCGCAGTCATCACCATCGCGGCGCTCGCCTATACACGGCACATGGTGCCGTTGCGGCTGGTGGCGGTGCTTCTGCACCTCGGCATCGGTGCGCTCACCTACGCCGCCTTGTTCGTCGCGTTCGGCCTCGAGCGCGACGAGCGTCAGTGGTTCACCGGCAAGCTCACGGAACTGTGGAGGCGGCGTTCGCAGGTGCTGGCGGCCGCCTAGGAGAGACATGAAGGGGATCATTCTGGCCGCGGGACGCGGCGCCCGCCTGAACGGCGGGAACAACGACATGCCGAAGTGCCTCGTGACGCTCGCGGGCGAGACGCTGCTGTCGCGCAACGTGCGCCTCCTGCGCAGTGCCGGCGTGAAGGACGTTGTCGTGGTGATTGGCTGCGCCGCCGAAACCGTGCGGCGCACGGTGCAGGGGGTGGAGTTCGTCGAGAACGCGCGCTTTGCGCAGACCAACAGTCTCTATTCGCTCTGGCTCGCGCGGCCGATGCTCACCGAAGGCTTCGTCGTGATGAACTGCGACGTGCTCATGCACCCGCAGCTCGTGACCGACCTCCTGACGGCACGCCACGAAGACGCGCTCCTCCTCTCCTATCGCGACGACGAGACGACGTATGGCGAGGAAGAGATGAAGGTCCGGGTGCGCTGCGGGCGCGTGATCGACATTTCGAAAACGATGGATCCGCGCGAGGCCGATGGCGAGAACCTCGGCGTGGTGAAGTTCGGGGCCGACGGCGCAAAGCTGCTCATCGAGGAGATGGACGCGCTCATCGCCGGCGGGAACCACAAGGCATGGGTGCCGCGCGCGTTCAAGGCATTCGCGGAGCGCCGGCCGCTTCACGCGATCGGAACGCGAGGCTTTCCCTGGACCGAAATCGACTTCCCGGAAGACTACCGCCGCGCCGTCGAGGTAGTGCTTCCCCAGATCGAACGCGACCTGTCGGCACTGCCCCGGCCGGCCTGAAAGAGAGCTGGAGTTTTCATGTACGAGCGATATTTTCAGCTGCGCGAGCGGCCCTTCGCGCTGAGTCCCGACCCGGACTACTTGTACCCGAGCAAGGTCCACCAGGAGGCGCTCAGCTACCTGCGCTACGGGATCGAAGGCCACGCGGGTTTTGTCGTGATCACCGGCGAGATCGGTTCCGGCAAGACCACCATGCTGCAGTCGCTCCTCGGCCGACTCGATCGGAACACGACCGTGGCCCGGCTGGTGAACACCATGCTGGACCCGCGCGAACTGCTCGAGGCCATCATGCTGGACTTCGGGATGGATCCCACGGGTATGAGCAAGCCCGTGCTGCTCCACCGGCTCGGACAGTTCCTGGTGCACCAGCGACAGGCGGGACGTCTCACCCTGCTGGTGATCGACGAGGCGCAGAACCTGAGTCTCCCGGCACTCGAGGAGATTCGGATGCTCTCGAACCTCGAGACCGAGAAATCGAAGCTGATTCAGATCATCATGATCGGGCAGCCCGAACTGCGCGACAAGCTGTCCACGCCGCAGCTCGAGCAGCTGCGCCAGCGGATCACGGTCAGCTATCATCTGCAGCCGCTCGACGCCGACGAGACCGCCAACTACGTGAACCATCGGCTTCGGCGTGCGGCGGTCGGGACCCCCGTGGTGTTTCCACGCGAGGTGACCGACCTCATTCACGCGCGCAGCCGCGGCGTGCCGCGCATCATCAACGTGATTGCCGATGCGACGCTGCTCTTCGCGTATGGCGTGGACCGCAGGACCATCGACTCCAGCATCGTGCAGGAAGCGCTCGACGAGCTCGATGCCACGGGCGTGCTCGCGTCGTACCACGCCGAAGGCGGGCATCCCGAGGCCGCGGTCACCCCGGGGCGCGCTGCAGCCGCACCGGCCGTTGCCGTTACCGCGGCCGTCCCTGCGCCCGACCCGCAGCTTCTCGAGGAGGCTCGGCGCCGTGACCTGGAGTTGAAACAGCGCGAGCAGCAGATTGCCCTGCGCGAACAGGCGCTGGCGGCGCAGAAAAAGGTCATGGAGGAGGAAGCCCGCCTCCTGGCCGCCGCACGCGCCCACGCGTCCGCCCCGCCGCCGGCCCGCGTGGCGGCCGCGGCACATCAGCCCGCATCGACAGGGCATCAGGTTGCGGGGACGCCGGGCCCCGTGGTGCAGGCGGCGCAGCACGTTGCAGCGACGCCGAACCATGTTGCGCCCACAGTGAACCAGGTCGCGCCGGCAGCGCCCCTGGCGCCGGCGGTGCTGACGCCTTCCGGCGTGCGCGTGCAGCGATACCAGCCGGCGGTGTATCCGCGGCCCCAGGCGCGGTACGGCATGTGGGAACGTCTCCGCCGCGTGCTGTTCGGCGTGACGGAACCCCGTACGAACTGAGAACCCGGACCATGAACAGTCTCGCCACCTCCCTCCTCGAGAAGATTCAGGGCCGCCAGGCACGCGCCGGCGTCGTCGGCCTTGGCTACGTCGGCCTGCCGCTGGCGGTTGAATTCGCGCGCGCCGGCTTGACGACCGTCGGCATAGACCTGGACGCGCGCAAGGTCGACGAGATCAACGCCGGTCATTCGTACATCCCCGATGTGCCCACCGCCGATGTTGCCCGCTACCGGCAGGCAGGCCGTTTGAGCGCGACGACAGACTTTGCCGTTGTCGGTGAGCTGGACACGATCAACATCTGCGTTCCAACACCGCTGCGCAAGACGAAGGACCCCGACATGTCCTACATCGTCTCGGCGGCCGAGCAGATTGCGAAGTACCTCCATCCCGGGCTGCTGATCGTCCTCGAGTCCACGACGTACCCGGGAACGACCGCGGAACTGCTCCAGCCGATGTTCGAAGCCACGGGCCTCAAGGCAGGACGTGACTTCTTCCTCGCCTTCTCGCCCGAACGCGTCGACCCGGCAAACGAGAAGTTCAACACGCGCAACACGCCCAAGGTCGTCGGCGGGACGACGCCCGACTGCTGCGCGGTCGCGACGGCGCTCTATGCCACCGCAGTCGAGACCATCGTGCCGGTGACCTCCACGCAAGTGGCCGAGATGGTCAAGCTGCTCGAGAACACGTTCCGCGCGGTGAACATCGGGCTGGTGAACGAACTCGCCCTCATGTGCGACCGCATGGGAATTGACGTGTGGGAAGTGGTGAACGCCGCGCGAACGAAGCCGTTCGGGTTCATGCCCTTCTACCCGGGTCCGGGCCTGGGCGGTCATTGCATCCCGATCGATCCGTTCTACCTGTCCTGGAAAGCGAAGCAGGCGGGGTTCGAGGCGCGCTTCATCGAGCTGGCGGGCCACGTGAACTCGAGCATGCCGCATTACGTCGCCGATAAGGTCGGTGAGGCCCTGAATACCCAGCGCAAGGCGGTGAACGGCTCGTCGGTGCTGGTGCTCGGGGTCACGTACAAGAAAGACATCGACGATATTCGCGAATCGCCGGCCCTCGATGTCATGCACGTGCTGCATCAGCGCGGCGCGCTGCTCAGTTATGCCGACCCGCACGTGCCTTCGCTCCGCGCGCGCGACTGGCCCGGCGGCTACGACCTGTCCCCGGTGGATCTCACGCGCGAATCGCTCGCCTCCTTCGATTGCGTGGTGATCGTCACGGATCACCGCGCATTCGACTGGGCGATGGTGGCCGAATGCGCGCCGCTCATCGTGGACACGCGCAACGCGATTGGCGCGTCGGCGGGGTCCCATGTGTTCCGGCTGGGTGCTCCTCAGCAGAAGACGCAGGAGGCGCAGTCCGCGGCGGCGTAAATGGAAACGCTGTTCTGGATCTCCGTCGGGCTCGTCGCCTACGTTTACGCGGGATATCCCGTGCTGCTGGCGGTGTGGTCGCGGACCGTGTGCGCGATTGGCGGGCGCGCGGCCCAGGAGGCGCCGCGGCCGCAACGGGAACTGCCGGGCGTGAGCGTGATCATCGCCGCGCGCAACGAGGCACCTCGGCTGCCCGGCCGGATCGAGAACCTCCTCGCGTCCGACTATCCGCAGGACCGTCTTCAGATCATCGTCGCGTCCGACGGCTCGACGGACGGGACGCTCGAGGCCGTGGGGCCCTACGCACCGCGCGTCGAGTTGATCATGCTGCCGCCTGGAGGCAAGGCCGGCGCGCTCAATGCGGCCGTCTCACGCGCACACCATCCGATTCTCGTGTTTGCGGACGCCCGCCAGCGCTTCGCGCCCGACGCGCTCCGTCGCCTCGTGCGGCATTTCACGCGCTTGTCAGTGGGTGCCGTCTCCGGCGAGCTCGTGCTCGACTGCGAACGGGGTGACGCGGCGTCCACTGTGGCCGACGGTGTCGGCGCGTACTGGAAGTACGAGAAGTGGCTTCGCCGCCACGAGGCGATTGTCGGGTCGACGCTCGGTGTCACCGGCGCGATCTACGCCATGCGGCGCCGCCTGTGGCAGCCCCTGCCGCACGACACGATTCTCGACGACGTTCTCGGGCCGATGCGAATCGTGCTGCGCCGGTATCGCGTGATCTTCGACCACACGGCGCACGCGTTTGACGAGACCGCTCCGGACGCCGCGGCCGAAACGAGGCGCAAGGTGCGCACGCTCGCCGGCAACTTCCAGCTCCTGGCACTCGAGCCGCGCCTGCTCGTGCCCGGGCTGAACCCGGTGTGGTTCCAGTTCATGTCCCACAAGCTCGGCCGCCTGCTCGTCCCCTATGCGCTGGTTGCGGCGCTGGTATCGAGCGCGTGGCTCGCGCCTGCGTCGTGGTTCTATGCGGCGGCGGCGGCGGGCCAGGCGGCGTTCTATGGCCTGGCCGCTTACGGCGCACTGCTGGAATGCCGCGCACGCCGGCAGCTGGTTCCAGGCGCGGAGGTGATGCGTGAGGCTGCTTGATCGCGTGGCGCGCCTGGCGCTCGCCTTCGTGGCGATGAACTACGCCGCGGTCGCGGGGCTGATCGCCGCGATCGGGCGACGGAGAGTCTGGCGATGACGATTCGACGCGAGCGTCTCACCTTCGGTCACGGCAACCATGGGCCCGTGCCGTCGCGCATCAAGGTGGCGGCGGCCCTGGCGCACGAGCCGCAGGCGGTCAGGCTCACGAAGCTCGCAACGTGGGACTGGGGCTGGGGTGGCCTGCTGATCTTCTCGATCCTGCTGTTCTTCCGTCCGCAGGACCAGATCGCCGCGCTCGGCGCCATGCATGTTTCTGACATCGCGGCGATCGTCGGGCTCGGCGCGATGGTGTTCCAGCACCTCTCCCGCGGCCAGTCGGTCACGCGGATGATGCCGGAACTCGCCGGTGTCGCCGCCCTCGGCGCGGTCATCCTGCTGACGGTGCCCACCTCGATCTGGATCGGCGGGTCGGTCGGCGTGTTCACGGATCTGTACCTGAAGGTAGCGCTGATCTTCATGCTGATGGTCAACTGCGCGACCTCGCCTCGCCGCATCGAGCGGATCTGCTGGGTCATCGTGCTCGCGTTCGGCTACATTTCCGTGCTCGCATGGCGCGACTACGCGCTCGGCCAAAACCTGTGGGAAGGTCATCGCGTCGGCGGGGCCGCGGGCGGTTTCTTCGAGAACCCGAACGATCTCGCGCTGAACATTGCCGCGTTCCTGCCGCTCGCGATGATGTACGTGCAGCGTCCGGGCCCCGCCGCCAAGCGCGTGCTGTCGGCGGTGATTGTCGTCCTGATGCTCGGCGCGCTCGTCTTCACCAAGTCCCGAAGCGGCATGGTCGGCGCAGCGGCGATGTTCGTCGTGTATCTCGTGGTCACGCGCAGCCTGACGCCCACGACCATTCTCGCCGGCGTCGTCGCCGGCATGCTCATCGTCCCGGTTTTGCCACAGAGCTTCTGGGAACGAATGGCGAGCATCACCGACGAGAGCAAGGACGAAACGGGGTCGCGCGAGGCGAGACGTGTGCTGCTCGAGCAGGCCTGGATGATCTTCCTCGAGCACCCCATCACGGGCATCGGCGCTGGACAGTTCATGAACTACGGGCCGCCGGGGCGCGCGGAGAAGTGGCGCGTGACGCACAACGTCATGCTGCAGATCGCGGCGGAGATCGGTGTCTTCGGGTTGATTGTCTTCTCGTTCCTCATCTGGCAGGGATTCGCCTCCGCCTGGTGGACTCGCAAGATCCTGGCGTGGACGCATCGCAAGCGTCCCAAGCGCCGCGGAAAGGGGACGATCGACGATCCCGAAGACGGGCTCGAGCCCCACGAGCGGCAGTTTCTCGAGACACACGCCTCGGCGATGGTGGCGTGCATGGTGGGGTGGTTCGTCTGCGCCCAGTTCGCCTCCGTGGCGTTCAACTGGACGTTCTACTACCTCCTCGGGCTCGCCGTGTGCGCGCGCGAAGTGGTGCGGCTCCGCGCGGCGGCGTACGCCGAGGCGAAGACGCTCGAAGTCGAACGGGTGGTTGCCGCGTGAGTCTGCTGGGAACGCTTCGACGGGCCGATACTGCGCTGCGCCTCCGGCGCGACACGCGGCGCATTCTCGTGGACAGCCGCACTGCGGTGAACTACGAGATGGTCGCGCCGGTCCTGCGCGCCATGGCGACCGACGCTCGCGTGCGTTTTGCGTTCACGGCGAGCGAGGAACCCCGTCTCGCACCGTCGATCTACCAGGATGCACCGGCCGGCAGCTGGCTGATCTCCCCGACGCGCGCGGCGCTGCTGAAGTGGGACGCCTATCTCACCTCCGACTTCATGTGGGCGACGCTCCCCCGCGGCACGTCGCGCATCCAGATGTTTCACGGCGTCGCGGGGAAATACGGATTCGACGCGCCGACAACGTCCATGCGCCAGTGGGACCGGCTGTTCTTCGTCAACGAGCGGCGGCTGCGGAATTTCGTCAATGCGGGCGCGATCGACCCCGACAGCCGCGCCGCGCAGCTGATCGGCATGCCGAAGGTGGACTGCCTGGTGGACGGAAGCATCCGGCGCGACGAGGTGCTGCGCGGGTTCGGGCTCGACCCGGCCAGGCCGACGGTGCTCTACGCGCCGACGTGGTCCCCCGCTTCGTCGCTGAACGCGATGGGCGTGGAGCTCGTCGAGCAGCTCCTGTCGCTTCCGATCAACCTGGTCGTGAAACTGCACGACCGGTCACGCGATCCGCGCCCGCAGTACTCCGGCGGCATCGATTGGGTGGCCAGGCTGTCGCCCCTGCTCCAGCGGCCGCGGGCCGTGCTGGCGCTCCACGCCAACATCACACCGTGCCTCGTGGCCGCCGACGTCATGATCACGGACCACAGCTCGTGCGGGTTCGAGTACCTGCTGCTCGACCGGCCGCTGGTGCGCATTGAAATACCCGCCCTGCTGAAGCAGGCAAACATCCATGCCGACTACGTGGCGCTGCTGGCCGGGGCGGCCCTGAACGTGCGCGATGCCGTGGGCGCCTCCGGCGCCGTCACGCGTGCCCTGGCCGACCCCGCCGAACGCT
>WUUC01077721.1_pt1 | contig 10812 bp, 5 predicted proteins | sample 6278441 | NCBI WGS metagenome assembly WUUC01 (sample SAMN13675441, study PRJNA597444) | soil metagenome | isolation source: soil | place: USA: Washington | collected 2017-10 | reverse complement strand
TGGATCTCCTCACGCTCTGGCTCAGCGAAAAGTATCGTGTTTTCGGTTATCGATGCGCCGACGAGGCGCTGGAGGCTCTTCAGGTCGTAAAGCCGGATCTCCTCCTTCTGGATATCGGCATGGGGCCCACTGATGGGCTGGAGTGCCTCCGGGCGATCCGGGCCATGCGCGGGTACGACAGCATCCCTGCCATAGCGCTGACGGGATACGCCCGAGACTGTGAACGCGCGGCTTTCCAGGCCGCGGGTTTCCAGGCAGTCCTCACGAAGCCCATTCTGGATGACCAGTTGTTAGCAGCGATAACGGCGATGCTCCCCCAGCTGCGCGATCAGGCATCTGATCAGTCTGCCGTCACCACCGCGGCCTGACAGATGTTGACGGCACGGTTCGATATGAGGATGATGTCGCTGTGGATTCGGGTAACCCCGCGCAGCGAAAGCAATGTGGTGCCCCGGGAACCCTCGGCGAGCTTCTGTATGGCGACAAGGCGAAGGAGCGCGTATCCGAGCGGGAATGGGTCGGGCTCGTCGAGTCTATTGCCAACGGCGACGACCGCGCGCTGCATGCGCTGTACGAACGGAGCCACCGGATCGTGTTCACCTTGATGGTCCGCATCACGAACAATCGAGCAACCGCCGAAGAGCTGACGCTTGACGTCTTCCACGACGTCTGGCGCCGAGCATCGACGTACGATGCTGCCGGTGGTTCCGTTGTCGGATGGATCATGAACCAGGCGCGGTCAAGGGCCATTGATCGCGTCAGGTTTGACCAGCGCAAAAAGCGCGTCAATCAGGAGGCGAGCACCCCGTTGCCAGTGGCTGCGATCAGTCCCCAGGAAGCCTTCGATCTCCGGGACCAGGCGCGGCGTGTCCGAGACGCCCTGACCGTCCTCAAGCCGGAGGAGCGGCAGGTCATCGAGACCGCGTTTTTCGGTGAGCTGACGTATGACGAAGCGGCGAGACGGTTGCAACAGCCACTCGGAACCGTCAAGACACGAATCCGCTCCGCGCTCGCGAAACTCCGCCAGGCGCTTGCCAAGACTGCGAAGGACTGATGTCCCGAATGGCCGACCAGCACGACCAAGAGCACGCCGACCTGCTGTTCATGCACGCGTTGCAGGCGCTTCCGGCGAGCGAGGTGGCCGTCGTGGAACAGCGTATGGCCTCCTGTGCGGAGTGCCGCGAGGAGATGGAAACCCTCGAGCCGATCGTCGAATCTCTGGCGGCTTGGCCAACGGACGTGCTCCGTCCGCCGGTATCACTGTGGGAACGGCTTGCGGTGCGTGTCGCAGACGGGAGAGCCAAAACGCCGCCGTTGCCAGCGCCGCCGCGATGGGAGGAGCCCGACTGGAAGGAAGTCGCACCGGGCATCTCCGTCAAGCTGCTTGCGACCGATGCCGACAACGACCGCGTAACGCTGCTCGTGCGACTCGCGCCAGGAACGGATTATCCACCCCATCGCCATGCCGGCCTCGAAGAGCTCCATCTCCTGGATGGCGAGCTGATGATCGATGACCGGAAGCTTTACCCCGGCGACTACAACCGGGCCGAGGCCGGCAGCATGGATCGCCGCGTCTGGAGCGAGACCGGCTGCACGTGCGTCTTGGTGACGTCGTACCACGACCTTATTCTGTAATTCCTGGTAGCTTGCGGCGGCTGATTACGGGCCCGGCCGTGCTACAGTAGCGTCGCCGCACCCAGGCCTTCATGTCTGACGCAGCTGGCGTCGAGACCCCGGTGACCGAGCATTGAGCCTAACCGCCACCGGGGACCACGCATGCGCCTTTCCGACGAGACAGACTTCTGGAGCGAACTCGACGAGGACCTCCTTCGCTGCCTGGCGGAGCGGCACGGCCAGATGACACCCACCGAGCTCGGAGCACGGCTCGGCATGTCGGAGTCAGCGGTGTGCTCCGTGCTCGCGATGCTTGCCGAAACAGGGAAGGTGCGGATCAGATCGGTCGAGGGGGTCGTGTAGAGTCCCACGAAGGAGAATGCCATGGACGTCACCGCTGCCTTATCGCGGTTCGCAGCGACAGGGATCTATCTCGTGCGAGGTGTGCCTCGTGACCTTCAGCGCGCGGCGCGAAGCCGCGCAACGACTGACGGAACGACGCTCCACTCGGTGTTGCTGCAGGCGCTGCGCGACTATGCCTCGGGCGCATGGACACCGCGGCCCCCCAAGGGGTGACAGCGGCGCCGTCGGGGTAAGCCGCTCGGAAAGGCGTTATGCTGCTCGGCCGTGAAGCGGTAGAAACTCCGATTCGCGCCGAGCTCTTCGGCATCGAACGTCTGGAGCAGCACGCCGAGAGCCTCGCCCGGGCGCAGGGTGTCACGGCGCGGTCGCGCCGAGGACGCCGCCTCTTGCCTCGCGTCGAGGACAACGGTCATGTGCTCCGCGAGTCGTACGAGACCATTGCGAACGCCATTCGTGAGGAGCGCGCGATCACCCCCGCCGCCGAGTGGCTCGTTGACAATTTCCACATCGTCGATGAGCAGCTCCGCGAGATCCGGGACGATCTGCCGGCCGGTTTCTATCGCCAGCTGCCGAAGCTCGTCGACGGTCCGCTTTCAGGCTATCCCCGCGTGTACGGAATTGCGTGGGCATTCGTCGCTCACACCGATAGCAGGTTTGATCCCGAGTGGCTGCGGCGATTCCTCCATGCATACCAGCGCGTAGAGCCGCTGACGATGGGCGAGCTGTGGGCCGTGCCCATCACGCTGCGCATCGTGTTGGTCGAGAATCTTCGCCGCCTTGCGCAGAGCATCGTTCGCGGGCGTGCCGCCCGGCAGGAAGCCGATTCGCTTGCCGACGATCTTCTCGGAGTGGGCGATGACGTTGCGGTTCCGACCGCCGCCGGACTCGCGCGCCTCGAGCACGCACCGCTGGTGACCGCCTTCGCGGTGCAGCTCGTGCAACGCCTGCGGGAGCAGGACCGCGCGGCGACGCCGGCGCTTGCCTGGCTGGATCAACGTCTGCACGCCCAAGGCACGACGTCCGACGACATTGTCCGTGTCGAGCACCAGCGACAGGCCGCCATGAACGTGACCGTCCGCAACGTCATCATGAGCATGACGCTGATGTCGGCGCTCGACTGGACGGAGTTCTTCGAGACCGTCAGTCCCGTCGATGACGTCTTGCGGGTGGCACGCGGCTACCGTGCGATGGACTTCGCGACGCGCGACGCCTACCGCCACGCGGTGGAAGACCTCGCCCGAGGGTCGGGAAGATCCGAGCTCGACGTGGCACGGGAGGCCGTGGCCGAAAGCGGGCACGCCGACGCAGTCGACGACCGCCGTGGCAATCCGGGCTTCTATCTCATCGGCAATGGCCGCCCGGCGTTCGAGAGCGTCATCGGCTATCGCGCATCGACAGGGCGGCGCTTGCTTCGCGCCTATGTTGCCGCGGCTGCCCCCGGCTACTTTGGACTGGTCGCGACCATCAGCAGCGCCGTGGTCGCGCTCGCAGTGTTCGCGGCGGGCGCCTCGGCTGCCGATTCCGCCGTCGTCGTCGTGCTCGCATTGTTGGCGCTCATCCCGGCCTCCGACCTGGCCATCGCCCTCCTGAACCGTAGCGTCAGCGCCGTCGTGTCGCCACGAGTGCTGCCTCGCCTCGAGCTGCGCGACGGAGTGCCAGCAGATCTGCGCTGCATGGTCGTCATCCCAATGCTCCTGACCGACGTCACCGAGATCGACAAGCAGGTGGAGCGGCTCGAGGTTCACTACCTCGCGAACCCTGATGGCGACGTGTACTTTGCCGTTCTTTCGGACTGGATGGATGCGCCCGCCGAACACATGCCGGACGACGACAGCACCCTTGGAGCCGCGCGGGCGGGTATTGCGGCGTTGAATCGTCGCCACGGCGCCGCCCTTGGCGGCGGCGACCGGTTTCTGCTCTTCCACCGGCGGCGGCTCTGGAACGACCGGGAGCGGACGTGGATGGGATGGGAGCGCAAGCGAGGCAAGCTGCACGAGCTCAATCGGGTGCTCCGAGGCGCTCCGGCCACGAGCTTTCTGCCGACCGGATCGGCGGCGCCGGCCGGGGTCCGCTACGTCATCACTCTCGATGCGGATACCCGGTTGCCGCGAGGCGCCGTGGACCGCCTGGTCGGCACGATGGCGCATCCGCTTAATCGACCGCAGCTCGACCCGGCCCGCCGGCGCGTCGTGGACGGATATGGGGTGCTGCAACCACGCGTGACACCGCCATTGCCCGGCTCGCGGCGCTCGTTGTTCCAGCGGCTGTCGTCGGGGCCGGCCGGCATCGACCCGTACGCATCGGCGGTGTCCGACGTGTACCAGGACCTGTGGGGGGAAGGCTCGTATACGGGCAAAGGGATCTATGACGTCGACGTGTTCGAGGCGGCGCTCGCAGGACGCGTTCCCGAAAACGCGTTGCTGAGTCACGATCTCTTCGAGGGCGTGTTCGCGCGCGCCGGCCTTGTCACCGACGTCGAGCTCTTCGAAAGCGTACCGTCGCACTACGGCGTCGCGGCAGCGCGGCAGCACCGGTGGGCGCGCGGCGACTGGCAACTGGTCCCGTTCATCATCGGGACTCGGCTTCCGATGATCGGGCGCTGGAAAATGATCGACAATCTTCGGCGAACGCTGTCGGCACCGACGGCCTTTCTGACGCTCGTCGTGGCGTGGGTGATGCCCGGCACGTCGCCTGCGGTATGGAGCGCCTTCATCCTCGTGACGATCGCGGGGCAGGCCTTCTTGCCGGTCCTGGGCGGGCTTGTCCCGCGCAAGCGCGGCATCTCCAAGCGCAGCCACGTTCGAGCGGTCGCGCGCGACGTCGGCCTCGCCGGGGCGCATATCGCCGTGACCGCGACCATGCTGGCGTACCAGGCGTGGCTCATGAGTGACGCGATCGTCCGGACGCTCGTCCGTGTGTACATCACCAATCGCTCTCTGCTCGAATGGGTCACCGCGGCACAGGCCAAAGCCGGGCTCCGTCTCGATCTTCGCGGTTTCTGCCATCGCATGGCGGGCGGCGTCGTCCTCGCGGGCTCGACGGCGGTGGCTGTGGCATGGATGCAGCCGGCAGCATGGCCGGCGGCCTGGCCGTGGCTGGTGCTATGGATCGCGTCGCCCGCCGTGGCGCGCTGGATCAGCATCCCGCGGAGCGCGACCGGCATCCGGTCTCTCACGCCGGCGGATGCGCGTGCCCTGCGTCTGATCGCGCGGCGGACGTGGCGATTCTTCGCGACGTTCGTAGGGGCTGACGACCATGGGTTGCCGCCCGATAATTTCCAGGAGACCCCGAGCCCGGTGGTGGCGCACCGTACCTCGCCGACGAACATCGGCCTGTACCTGCTTTCGACGCTTGCCGCACGCGACTTTGGCTGGATCGGCACGCTGGAAACCATAGAACGGCTCGAGGCGACCTTCGCGACTCTGAACACCCTGGAGCGATTCCGCGGTCACTTCTATAACTGGTACGACACGAGAGACTGCCGGCCACTCGAGCCGCGATACGTCTCCTCGGTCGACAGTGGTAACCTCGCCGGCCATCTGATCGCACTCGCACATGCCTGCGAGGAAATGACGGCGCGCCGGTCCGGCGCGCGCGAAGCATGTGCGGGCATCGAAGACGCGGTGGCGCTCGTCCAGCTGTCGGCCCGTGGGACCACGAGCGAGCCGCGGCTAGAGGCGGCATTGGATTCGTTGACGGCGACGCTCGCCGCCGCGGACGGTGCGTCCGACTGGCCTGCTCGACTGGCGCGGCTGCGGGCCGCCGCGGACGCCGTCGTCGACCTCGCGCGCGGCTCGGGCGTCGAGGATACCGTCGTGTGGGCGGCCGCGCTCAGCGCGAGCATCGCGAGCCACACGCGCGATTTGGACATGCCCGACTCGCTCGTCGAGCGCCTCGCCGCGCTCGCCCGTACCGCACGAGCGCTAGTCCGGGCGATGGAGTTTCAATTTCTCTTTGACCCGATGCGAAAGCTATTCGCGATCGGCTATCGAATCTCCGACGGCACGCTCGACTCCGGCCGGTACGATCTCCTCGCGTCCGAGGCCCGCCTGGCAAGCTTCGTCGCGATTGGCAAAGGCGATGTGCCCGTCTCGCACTGGTTCCGCCTGGGGCGTGCGCTCACTCCGGTGGAACAGGACTCGGTGCTGGTGTCCTGGTCGGGGTCGATGTTCGAGTACCTCATGCCGGCGCTGGTCATGCGCACGCCGGCCGGCAGTCTACTCGAGCAGACCTCGCAGCTCGTGGTGGCACGGCAGATCAGCTACGGCGCCGAGCGCCGCGTGCCGTGGGGAGTGTCGGAGTCGGCCTACAACGTCCGTGATGTCGAGATGACATACCAGTATTCGAATTTCGGCGTGCCCGGCCTCGGCTTGCGGCGCGGCCTGAGTGAAGACGTCGTGGTCGCGCCATATGCGACGGCCCTGGCCGCGATGGTCGATCCGGTGGCCGCGGTCCGGAACTTCGAGCGACTGACCGCGTCAGGCGCGAGCGGCGCCTACGGGTTCTACGAGGCGCTTGACTACACCGCGCCGCGCCTGCCGGAGGCCGCTCGCGTCGCGGTCGTGCGCGCCTACATGGCGCATCACCAGGGGATGACCGTGGTCGCGCTCGCCAATGTCCTTCACGACGGAGCCATGCGCGCGCGGTTTCACGCCGAGCCCATGGTGCGCGCGACCGAGCTGCTGCTCCAGGAGAGAACGCCGCGCGACGTCGCGGTCGCCAGGCCGCGGGCGGAGGAGCTGCAGGCTGTGGGCGATGTGCGCGAGCTCGTTCCAGCGGTCGACCGACACTTCACCTCCCCGCATGGCTCGATGCCGCGCACGCATCTGCTCTCGAACGGACGGTACGCCGTGATGCTGACGACGGCGGGCTCCGGATACAGCCGGTGGCAACACCTGGCCGTCACGCGCTGGCGGGAGGACGTGACACGCGACGCGTGGGGCACGTACGTGTTCGTGCGCGACGTCGAAAGCGGCGAGACATGGTCGGCCGGGTACCAGCCGCGCGGCGTGACGCCGGAGACGTACGAGGCGACGTTCTCGGAGGACAGGGTGGAGATCATCCGGCGCGACCGGGCGATCAGCACGACGCTACAGGTCATCGTGTCGCCGGAGGACGATGCCGAGGTGCGTCGCGTGTCGCTCACGAACTTGGGCACGAAGAGCCGAGACGTCGAGCTGACGTCGTACGCCGAGGTCGTGCTGGCGCCCCCGGCGGCCGATGCGGCTCATCCCGCATTCTCGAACCTCAGCGTGCGGACGGAATGCGTGCCTGCGCTGGAGACTTTGCTGGCTACCCGCCGTCCGCGCTCTCGCAGCGAAGCGCAGGTGTGGTTGGCGCACGTGGTGGTCGTGGAAGGCCAGACGGTAGGGGCACTCGAGTGGGAGACCGATCGCGCCCGCTTCCTCGGTCGTGGCCGCGACACCCGGGCCGCCGTCGCAATCGAGGGCGGCGTTCTTTCGAACTCCGAGGGCGCCGTCCTCGATCCGATCGTCAGTCTCCGACGCCGCGTGCGGGTGCCGCCGGGTGGCACGGTGCGCGTCGCGTTTTCTACGCTCATCGCCCCGTCGCGGGCAGAAGCCGTCGACCTCGCCGAGAAGTATCACGATCCCGCGACGTTCGATCGCGCTGCCACACTGGCGTGGACGCAGGCGCAGGTCCAGCTGCACCACCTCGGGATCACTGCGGACGAGGCTCACCTGTTCCAGAGCCTCGCGAGCCGCATCCTCTACTCCGACCGCGCGTTGCGACCGCCGGCAGGCGTGCTGGCCCGTCAGCGGGACGGCGTCGATGCGCTCTGGGCGCACGGAGTCTCCGGTGATCTGCCGATCGTGCTCGTCGCAATCGACGAACCGGAGGATGTGAGCATCGTGCGGCAGCTGCTGCGGGCGCACGAGTACTGGCGAATGAAGCGGCTCGCCGTCGATCTCGTCATCGTCAACGAGCGTGCACCCTCGTACGTTCAGGATCTTCAGGAACTACTCGAAACGGTCGTTCGTACCAGCCAGTCGGCGCGGCACCACCAGGGCCATGAGCCGCACGGGAACGTCTACATCCTGCGAGTCGACCGCATGACGCCGCCACAGCGCGACGTACTCCAGGCGGCGGCGCGAGTGGTGCTGTCGAGCCGGCGGGGGACGCTTGCCGAGCAGGTGACGCGGGCGCAGCGGCGGGACCCGGTGCTCGCCACGGCGCCGTGGCCCGCGGCGACGAAGCTGCCGCCACCGACGGCGGCCGTCGCGCCGGCGCTCGAGCTGTTCAATGGGCTTGGAGGCTTCGATGTCGACGGCCGCGAGTACGTGACCGTCCTCCGCGATGGCGCGTGGACGCCGGCACCATGGATCAACGTCATCGCGAATCCGGACTTCGGCTTTCAGGTGTCCGAGTCGGGCTCGGGCCACACCTGGTCGGTCAACAGCCGGGAGAATCAACTGACCCCGTGGTTCAACGACCCGGTGAGCGATCCCGCCGGGGAAGCGATCTACGTGCGCGACGAGGAGACCGGCGCAGTATGGACCCCGACGCCGCTGCCGATTCGCGAAAGTTCGCCGTACGTGATCCGCCACGGCCACGGCTCCACGCGCTTCGAGCATGCATCGCATGGTATCGCGCTCGAGCTCGTACTCTGTGTGCCGCTCGGCGATCCCCTCAAGATCTGCCGCCTGACCATCACGAATGCGTCCGGGCGGAATCGACGGCTATCCGTGACGGCCTACGTCGAATGGCTTCTCGGCGCCTCGCGAAGCGCCGCCGCACCGTTCACCGTGACCGAGATCGATGACGAGACCGGTGCGATGTTCGCGCGGAACGCCTGGCGACGTGATTTCGGCGGGCGCGTCGCCTTCGCCGACCTGGGCGGGACGCAGACGACATGGACCGGCGACCGGACGGAATTCCTGGGGCGGAATGGCGCGCTCGATCAGCCGGCGGCGCTCGGGCGACGACATCCGCTGTCGGGACGAGTCGGCGCCGGCCTGGACCCGTGTGCCGCGCTTCAGCGCAGGATCGACCTTCCTGCCGGCGCGCAGGCGGACGTCCTCTTCCTCGTCGGAGAAGCGCCGACGGCGGCCGAGGCGAGAGCGATCATCGCCCGCTACCGGAGCCTTGACGTTGCCGACGTGTTGCGTGCCATCGGCGAACACTGGGAAGACGTGCTCGGGACGGTGCAGGTCACGACACCTGACCGGTCCATGGATCTGTTACTGAATGGCTGGCTCCTGTATCAGACGCTGGCGTGTCGCGTGTGGGCGCGGTCGGCGTTCTATCAGGCCGGCGGGGCCTATGGATTCCGTGACCAGCTACAGGACGTCATGGCGCTCACGGTATCTCGGCCGGCCGTCGCCAGGCAGCATCTTCTTCGGGCCGCTGCGCGTCAGTTCGCTGAGGGCGACGTTCAGCACTGGTGGCATCCGCCGAGCGGGCGGGGTGTTCGGACGCGGATTTCCGACGACCTGCTGTGGTTGCCGTACGTCGTCGCTGACTATCGCGATGTCACTGGCGACGACGCTGTCCTGGACGAGCCCGTTTCGTTCCTCGACGGGCCGCAGCTCGTGCCCGGGCAGTCGGAATCGTATTTCGAACCTATGATAACGGGTGCGCGCGCGTCGCTATTCGAGCACTGTGCGCGTGCGATCGACCATAGCCTCGGGACCGGAGCGCATGGGCTGCCGTTGATGGGCACCGGGGACTGGAACGACGGCATGAACGAGGTGGGCGCGGCCGGGCGGGGCGAGAGCGTCTGGCTCGGCTGGTTCCTGCACGCGGTACTGTCCGCATGGGCGCCGCTGGCCGATGCACGTGGCGAAGACAAACGGGCCCAGCGATGGCGTGAGCATGCGGCGTCGCTGACGGACGCGCTCGCACATGAGGGTTGGGACGGTGAGTGGTATCGGCGCGCATATTTCGACGACGGAACGCCGCTCGGGGCTGCCGTCAATGACGCATGCCGCATCGACTCCATTGCCCAGTCCTGGAGCGTGATCTCGGGTGCCGCCGACGGCGCACGCCAGGTGCAGGCCATGGCCGCGGTTGATCGATACCTCGTGCGGCGTCCGGAGGGATTGGTCTTGCTCTTCACGCCGCCGTTCGACACCACGTCGCTCGAGCCCGGTTACGTCAAAGGATATCTGCCAGGAGTCCGCGAGAATGGCGGACAATATACGCACGCGGCCATCTGGTCTGCGATGGCGTTTGCCGTGCTCGGGGATGGCGACAGGGCCGCCGAGCTGTTTGCGATGCTGAACCCTCTCAACCACGCCCGCACCCCGGCCGACGTGCAACGGTACAAGGTCGAGCCGTACGTCATGGCCGCGGACGTCTACGCCGAGCCGCCGCACGTCGGCCGCGGCGGTTGGACGTGGTACACCGGGTCCGCAGGGTGGATGTATCGAGCCGGCCTCGAATCGATCCTCGGATTTCGAGTGCGCGGCGCGCGGTTGAGCATCGACCCCTGCATTCCGCGGACGTGGGGCAGCTTCGGGATCAGTTTCCGGCATCGTACAGCGAGATACGAGATCGTCGTCGACAATCCGGATGGGGTTTCACGTGGCGTGGTGTCCGTCGAGGTTGACGGTATCCTGCTCGGCGCGGATTCGACGATCCCCCTCGCCGACGACGCCACGACTCACCGTGTACGCATTCGTCTCGGCTCGGCCGACGGCCCGCGGTCAGGCCGTACGGATCGCTGACAGCATCCAGAAGTTCAGGCCGGCTGGACGTGTAAACGTCCAGAATTCTTCGATGTCCCTCGAGATTGTTCGCGAGCCGCGGATCGTGGTCTGGGTCGCGCCGTCGACCGTGTAGGCGATGGTCGAGCCGTCGATGCACGCGGTCACG
>WUUC01147530.1_pt1 | contig 10813 bp, 4 predicted proteins | sample 6278441 | NCBI WGS metagenome assembly WUUC01 (sample SAMN13675441, study PRJNA597444) | soil metagenome | isolation source: soil | place: USA: Washington | collected 2017-10 | reverse complement strand
TTTTCGCAAATCGTGTTTTTCCACAGCCCCGGCGCGGATCATTTCAACATGGTGAGAAATGCGGGCTAGCACCGACGTGGGACTGAACGGAACGAAGCGCTGCCCGGCGCATATCTCTCCTGAGTTTCGGCTTCACGTTCCGCAACGGAAGCGGGACCACGAAGGAAACGAGAAGCCCCACCGTTACCGACGGGGATCGTAGGCTCGAAACGGGCGCGCGACCGGCAGGGCACAAAGCGTATGGCGGTCGTCGTCACCGAACGCCCGATGCCGCCGCATGGAAGTACCGCTCGTGGTTGCCGGCCAAGGTCATGGCCATATAGCCGCCGTACTGCCGGCTCAACGTCGCTCCGCTTCCATCGTTGAACCCTTCGAGCAGCCCGCGGCCGTCGAGGAGGCGCCAAGCGGCGTCGAAGCGCTCGGCGGTCAGTGCGACCTGTTCCGACTCGAGCCACTCTGCAACCTCACTGCGCCGGATCACACCGTCCCACTCAGTGCCGCCGGCATTCACGTCGAACACGATCAACACGCCGGCGAAGACCAGCCGCGCGTCGGCAACACTCTCGATCGGCCCGAGCAGCTCGTCGCGCGCCTTGGCGCAATACTCCTGGCGCATCTGGGCCTCGCGCAGAACGTCCGCGGAAATGACGGCGATTCGCGGAATCTGGCGGACGTCCAGCTCCATCAGCAGCGCGCGCACGATGGCGTGCAGGAGCGCCGGACGGCCAAACGCCTGAACCGCGAGGCGATCGAGCAGCGCCTCGGTCGGCTCGAATCCATGCAAACGGAGCACGCGTTCGGCAAAGCCGCGCAAGCGGATGAACGGGACGTGCTCCGCCGCGCAATCGTCCATCCATCGGTTCGACGGAGAGTCACCCAGGACTCGCGCCGGCGGCAGCTGCGAGCAAAGAATGCGCAGAAGATTGAAGGTCACGTCTGCGCCGTATCCGACGCAGGCCAGTACCTCTCCCGGCTTGAGCACGACGTATCCTTCGCGCGCATCTGTGGCCCGATCGACCGCCATTAGGATCGCCGGGCGGGGTGGATTCGGCGGCAGCTTCAGCCGGCAGTTCTTCGGTTCGACATAGAGATCGATCGCGTCCGCGGAAAACGCCTCGCAGGCGACGTCGCCCAGACCGCGCAGCGAGGTACGAAATCCATCCCCGAACGGCGCCACGACCGGCGGAGTCTGCACCGCGGCAGACGCGACGACTTTCTCTAGCTCGGCCGCGGCAGAAGCGATGTCGCTGGCCGTTGGTGCGTCGGAGCTGAGGCGAAGAAACGCATTAACGAGCGGCAACATCTGCCGCCCGTGGCGTAGCGGGTCGAGCTGAGAATGAAACAGCGCAGGTCCGCCTTGGCCTTGGATCGACCAGGTGCAGAGCTCGACCGGATCGCGGCGCGTCACGAACGACGCGACGGGCATCGGCGGCGCGACAGACGAAAACGCGCTGGTGAGCACTACGTCGGGACCAGCATCGAGCAGCGCCTCGGCCACGTCGATGCGCTTCGCCGTCAGCGCCAGCTCGACGCGTTTGCGCCACAGCTCGTGCGACGGCTCTCCGGCCGTCGCTGCCCAGGCGCGCTCGAAGCGCCTGCGCAAGGCGATGGTCCTCGCCTCCAAGGCGTCCGCCATGGTCTGCCGGAGCGGCTGCAACAGATCGAGCGCGGCAGGACCGTCTCGCAGGGCGGCACAGTAGGCGTCGATCTGCCGCTTGTCGTGCTCGTCCAGGGGCAGTCCGAGCAACCGCGCTTGGCGCGCGAGGTCGTCCCACTCCCCCAGCACCTCCATCTGCATCGCCTGGCGGGACTCCTGAAGATCGCTCTCCAGCCGATCGCGATCGACCGCCGCATCGATGAACAAGCGGATATCCAGCGCCGCCTCCGCCGCCGCGAACCGCCCGGCTTCAAGAAGCGCCGAGAAAACCTCCTCGGCATCGGCGAGGTAGGACAGATGGCGCAGATAACCGTAGCCGACACTTTCGGCCGTAACCGGTTCGCCCAGCGACGCGCGCCACAGCGTCGCCTCTCGCCAGACGTCCGGCCATTCCATCAGGACATCGCGGAGGTGTTTCAAATCGCTCATCACGCGAGCTCCAGCAGCGGAGCAAGGTTGGATTGAAGCCCGGAAAGCAGAACGGAGGGGTACGCATCGTTTCCGAGGCGGGCGGCGACATCGAGAACCGCCGCGCGATCCGCGACGAGTGCGCGAGAGAGCGTGAGTATCCGTTCCTGCAGCCGCGCCGGCGGTACACCGGGCATCTCGTCGCCGGCCACAACGGCTACACCCCGAAGAACATTGTTGATGCGCGTGAGGCAGAGCCGCCGGTGATCGCCCTCGATGCGCTCGTCGCGCATCCGCCGCTGCTCGACAACGACCCTTGACGCCTGATCCAGGATCCGCTCCGCGTCCGCGGCCTTATTCTCCTGCAAAAACTTCCGCATGACCGCGAAGTCGCCCGCCTCAGCGGCCCGGAGGAGCTCGATGAATCCCAGAGGCTTATTGATGAGGTAAAGCCAAGTGTACTTGCCGATCGTGAAATCGAGGTGCAGCGCGATACAGCGCTCGAGGTCGACCTTCAGCGTATCTTTCGCCCGCTTACGCAGCTCGAGGCGGCTGCGCGACTGCGACATCGACTCGACGTCGGCGAGATCGAGCCCTGACGGTTGGTAGGTGCGAAAGTCGACGATCGCCGTCACCCATTTCTGCAACGGCTTTGGAAGCGCTTCATTGATGTCGGTCATCGTGCGAGCGGGGTTCTCCCGGTCCATCAACACCATGGGCAATCCAAGGGCGGCCAGCGCGATCGCGCCCGGGCTGTCCAGCTCGTGCATGGACACGTCCTCGAACAGCTCCGCCGTCGCCGAGCGCGCGGCGACGCGGGCGGCGAGCATGGCCACCGGAGCCGGTGGAACGGATGGCGTGACGACGCCCGGCGCAGCACCGAGGAGAAAGAGCGTGCCGGCGAAGTCGCCACCGCGCCAGCGATTCTCGACCAAGCGCCGGAACCAATGCTTCGTTTCGAAATGATCGGCCGGCAGCCGGTGAATGTCGAGACAGGCGGCAATGGCCTGATCGAGGAACGGCGCGCGGATGCTTTCGATCTCCGCCAGCTCGGCGTACGCGTCCTCGGCGCTCACCGCGTCGGCGAACCACTTCCGCAGCGCGCGCGCAGCAAGGCGCCGCTGCGCCGTCTTTTCCCGCCGTTCGTCGTTGCCGAGCTCGTGCTCGATGGCGTCGAGAAGGACCGTGATCGGTCGCCGCAGCGGTGGGGTCACATCCGCCGGCGTCACCGGCGTTGCGACCTCCCCCTCCTTCCAGCGCGAGAGCAGCGGGATGGTGGTCGTCAAATCGGCGAGAAGAGCGTCGACCAGCTCCGCGCCGTCCAGCCGCACTCCGACCTCGGCCGGCACGAGGTATCGGTCAGCCCGCGCCACGGCGGAACCGAGGAAGTCGAATCCACCCACGACGCACCAGTCGTCGCACACGAGAAAGCGCACCGCCGAGGCTCGCGTCAAGTCCCACGGCACGAGCTGCATCTGATCGGCGTGCTGGTCACGCAATCTCTGCAACGTCCGGTACGCCTCCCGGTCGATGTTCCCGTAGACGATGGCCACGCGCATTCCGGGACGGTTGAGACAGGCCTTCAAGTCGTCGAGCAGCTTGCGCCGTACCGCGGCGTTGCTCACCGCGCGGGAGACGATGACCAGCCGCTGCTGCGCGGTGCGGAGGGCGCTGTGCAGCCACTGGAAGTGCTCGTCGTCTTTCACCGCCTCGTGCGTCGCGGAGACGCGGGCGCCCTCCGTCTCCACGCGCGCCACCCGCCGCTCCCACTCCCGCATCCAGAGCAGCAGCCGCTGCTGGCGATAGGGATCGTCGTCGCGAAGCCGCGGCATGAGGGGAAGAGCAACGTCGGCCAGGGCGCCGGCGGCAAACGTGCCGAGTCGGAAGGCCGAGTCGGTCATCTGCTCCGCGTCGTCCCGATCGGGAAAGATGGTCTTGGACAGGGCGAGCAGATCGAGCGCGGCCTGCGAAAGATGTCGCTCGTCGCTCTGCTTCGAAGACGCTGCGGTCAGACGTACTGCAGTCGTGGCGGTGGTCCGGCCCGCCGGATGCCGCAGAAACTCGTCGCTGCTGACCAGCAGGTCGCCGCCATCGGCGATGACAAAACGGCCGTTGCAGCGCGCGGCAACATCATCCCGGAAAAAGACGCGATCCGGGAAGCGCTGCTTGAGGCCCGCCAGCCAGACGAAGATGCTCTTGTCGACGTTGACGTTGATGTCGCTGTCACGGCGACCGAACAGGAAAAAGAGTCGTCGTCCCTTCTCCACGGCCGACTCGATCGCGTCGCGGAACTGCATGGTCGCCTCGCGCTGCGCCGCCGGACACGCAATCACGATCTGCCGCTGCGCGGACCGGATCATGGCCGTGATCGCCTCGGCGTGCCTGCGTGGATTGGTGATGATCTCCATTACGACGTTGTCGGCGCGGCTGATCATGTCGTCCAGCGCGACGGCCAGATTCTGCATCTTGGCCTGGCGGCTCTCGACCGTGCCCGGGTCGGCAACCTTCAACTCCTCGAACTGCCGGCGGAGCTCGCGGATCTTCGCATGCAGCCCCGGCGGCGCCGTCTCCTCGCGCTTCACTGCCCTCTGCCGCAAGACCTTGAACACGTTCTGCGGGTTTTGCGCGTTGGCCAGCTCGGTCAACTTCTTTTCCAAGGCGGAGCGCGTCCGCGACGGCAGGTCGTCCGGTCCGATCACGCGCACCGAGAGCCGGTCGGTCGCCTCATCGAGCAACGGATTGACTTCGATCTGCAGGTCCCGCGTCTGACCGCCTTTGCTGTAGTCGATGGCGATCTCGACGACGTGGCGGGGGCGGTCACCGCGGGCCAGGCGCTTCCGCACCTGGGCGCGGATGGCCAGCGCGATGTCCTCCGAGGTGAGGGTGGCCGGCGAGTTCGGCGGCTGGTCGCCGGGGACGCGTGTGGACGGTTTCATCGGCGGTTGAGGGCGCCGCATGAGGATGGTTCCCGCCACGCGATCGCGCATCAGGCCGATCTCCTCCTCGGTCCGTCCTCCCGCTTCGATCTCGTCGAGCCGGTTCGTCTTGATCAGTTCCACAACGCCCGGCGTGACGCGGATTGCACCCGTGTCGAAGTTGAACGTGACCAACGCGCGGTTGAGGAAGTCGAGGACCAACCGCATCATCGGCCGGTAGCCGATGGCGAACAGCTGATTGAGCGTGTCGATGGTCACCTTGCTGCCATCGGAGGCGCCGGCGTGAAGCGCGCGAAGGACCAGGCGCTCCAGCACGGTCAACGAGCCCGAGGGAACCAGAACCGCCTTGACCGAGAAGGTCTCGCATGGAATAAGGAGCGTGGTCGGCTCGGAATTGGCGGCGGGCGTCATTGGCGGCTCCTGAGTGTGATCACGTTGCGGCCGGCCCGGATCAGTCCACAGATCTTTTCCCAGCACGTGCCGGTGGTCGTTTCGAAGTGGACGATGTCGCCCACGATGACGAGCAGCTTCTTCGCGCGCGAGAGGAGGACATTGGTCCGCGCCGGAGACTTGAGGTGACCGATGCGGCGCAACGGCTGCTCGACCGATTCGCCGTTGGTGCGCACGAGCGAGACGATGACCACGTCCGCCTCGCGTCCCTGGAACGAGTCAGTGGTATGGACGAGCTCCGCGGCCTCCGTCGGCAGCTTCTGGCGCAGCACGTCATTCTGGCGGTTGTACGGACTGAGAATGGCCAGAGTCGGCGCGTCGGCGCGCTGGAACGGATTCGGGGAAAGCTCCGCCAGGAAATTGCGGATGACCAGCGCCTCGCCCTCGTTCCACCAGTGCTCCCGCTCGTAACGGCAGGACTCCAGCTCGCTCGTATCGAGCCAGACCACGGCGCGGTCGCGGATGTAATCAGGCCCGTCGAAACCATGGAGCGGCTTATCGCTGCAAAGGGTCGCGTCGGAGACGAGACCCTTCTTCGGATCGCGGTAGAGCTCGTCGTCGTAGAAAACCGCCTTGACGATCTGCAGGATTCGATCGTCCATGCGGAACTGCGTGTTGAGATGGTTGAGAGCCCACCGGCCGTAGAGGCGGTGCGGCAGTTCCTCGCCCCATTCTTCATCGGCCGCGAGCTCAGGGAGCGACCGCTTCGCCGCACGCTTGAAGAGGGAACCGAAAAGCTCGAGCGTCGCCTTGAAGGCTTCGCTGTCGCTGGAGAGCGAGTTGACGTCGGTCAAGAGCGACGCCCGCGAAGCGGCATAGATCTCCGCGATCTCAATCTCGCCGAAGGGCGCCAGCTGCTTGTGATCGCCGATGAGGGTCCATCGCTCGCCGCGCACGAGTGGCATGATCAGCTCGGCGCACCACGCCTTCGCCGCCTCCTCGACGATGACCCAGTCGAATCCCTCCTCGCCGAGGTAGTCGTCCGTGCACATGCCGGTGGTGGCAAAGACGAGATTCGCGCTTTTCCAGATCCGCTCCTGGATGTCCCACGAGCAGCGTTCGGCGACGCTCTTCCAATCCGCGGCGATGCTCAGCAGCGTCCGCCGGTCGGCTGCGTGTGTCACCGGCCGCTGCTTGATCACTTCCAGGCGGGCGTTCGCCTGCTTGGAGTCGAAGTACTCCTCCATGACCGGCGCGACCTTGACCTTCGGGCTCGCCACCCTCAGCGCCACGAGGTCCGACCAGTCGAAATTCAGCCGCTCACTTCTCCCCAGCCGCCGGACCAGATCGCTCGCGCCGTCGATCTTGGCCAGCTTCACGATGCGGCCGGCGATCTCGTCGAGGGCGTAATGCGACTGTGCCGAAACCAATACGCGTGCGCTCGGGCGCCGCTCCAGAAAACTGCTCACTCCGTTGGCGACGACCGTCGATTTCCCCGTCCCGGGCGGTCCTTGCAAGCCGTAGAAGGGCTGATACGAAAGCATCTCCTTCACGATTTCGCGCGCATTGCCGCGCAGGCCGGGTGCCACATCCTGCCAGGGCGAGATGGGGCCGGGTCGTCCTTCGGGCTCGTGGAGCGCACGCATCAGTTCTGGGCGCTCGAAGAGAGCCGCAGCGGCCGCGGTCTGGTTGCGCAGCAGGCTCTCGTCGCCGCGAAGGTCGCCGGGCCGCAGCCATCCGATCTCCGGCAGGATTACGCCGGGTTTCAGCTCGAGCTCGACTTCCTGGAGTCCGCGCGGCCGCACGCTGCCGCTGTTACGAAACCCTTCCCGGTCCGGATGGCCCTTGTAGTCATCCGCCCAGCTGACGGTGCCTTCATGATCGCGGTCGCGCAGCATGCCGAAGAAGTCTCCGAAGGAGGGGCGGCCCGGGTGCATCCGCGCCAGAAGGTCTCGCATTGGGTCGCCCTCGATCCAGGCCTGGTCGCGCGGAAGATCGACGGCCAGCCGGACGAGGTCATTGCCGGCCGCCGTCCGGGTCGTCGGGATCGGAACGCGTTTGAACGCGTACGCCTGAATGTCAATGCCAGCGCGGTTAACGCGCAGCCACCATTCGATGCCCTTGCGGAACTCCGATTCGCCGTCCCACACTTTCTCCGTGGTCAGAACTTCCCTGAGCAGCGGCTTCCATGAGGGGCACTTGAGCCGCTTTGCCGTCTCTGGGATCACTTCCGGCCCACGGACGAAATGGACGACCTTCACGCGCGGGATGCGCCGCCGCAGCGCCGCCAACCCGATGTCCTTGAGGTCCCGGTTGCGGTCGACCGCGTAATCGAGGTGGAGAACGGAGTCGAGCTCCGCCGCGCGCGCCCCCTCCTGCGCGATGTAAGGATGGCAGAAGTAGACGGCACGCTTTCCGAGCAGCACCCATACACATTTGGCCTGCTGGTCGGCGTCACCGCCCTGAACGAAGCCGGACGCGCCCTTGGGATAGTGAATGAGAACGCCGTCGGCCAGATCATTCTGGATCAGGGCGCGGAAATGGGGGAGCAGCGAGAGGTCGTCCGGCGGAAAAGGCTTCCAGTCGTCGATCTGGGTGTAGCGGGCCAGGAAATCCGGAGCGATGGCCAGGATGTACGGCTGATCGGCTTCGGTGCGGACGGTCGTGACGTCTTCGATCGCGGCGAGCTCCCCGACCACGTCGCTGGCTGTCGGGCGGTTGGCCGGCCGCGCGCTGACCATCCTGCGGAGAAGCCCCCGCAGGCCGGACGGCAGGGCCGTAGCTTCGCCAAGACGCGCGTCGACGTACTGCGCGTACTGCGTTCCCGGCTCGATCGCCGTGGAGCGGTCGACCTCCGGGATGTCGCCGACGAGCCACTGGAAGGCGCAGACACCAAGGGAGTAGATGTCGGACGCCAACGCGATCCCTCCGGAGGCGCCCTCCCCTTCCTCCCCACTCAGCACCTCGGGAGCGCGGCAGGCACGGCGCTCGACGCCGCCTCGATCGCGATACTCGCGAAGCATGGCGCGCTCTTCCTCGTCCATGCGCCAGGACGGGTCGGCCAGCGACGCCGCGAAGGCGCTCATCTCGAAGCGAGTCAGACGAAGCTGCAGGTTGCGCCCGTCGCGCGGATCCCAGATGTCGAACGCTTCGCGCCAGATGTCGCGGTGGATCAGCCCGTTCGCGTGCAGCGTCCGAAGAGCGTCGGCGGCGAGGCGCAAGTAGCGGATGACGGCTGTCGGTTCGGCGCGAAAGATCTCGACGTCGGCCGCGGAGATGGTGCTGCCCGGCGCATCGGAAACGATCGCCCCCACGCCGCCGCTCCTGTCCTCCCAGAAGTCGCTCTCGCAGACGCGCGGGAGCGCCGGATGACCGCGCGCGGTGAGCCGGCGCAGCGACTGCGTCTCCTGAATCCATAGCCGCTCCGCGAGCTTGTTCGACAGACCCATGTACATCCGCGCGGAACAGGCGCCGAACCGCTCGTGCTCGACGTCGAATTGATAGACGGCGTCGGCCAGGATCTCTCGTGGCTCCGCGATCGGCTTGATGGAGAGGTAGTTCCGGGACCTCCGGTCGCAGAATCGGGTGGCGAAGATCTCCGCGGCCGCTTGGGCGGAAGGCGACGTCATGCCTCGTCTCCCCCCTCGGCCAGGAAGGACGGATACTCGCCGTACAGCCATTGGATGGCATCGCGCACGGTGCGCTCGTGCATCTCCAGCTCTTCATACGAGCCGTGCCATGACGCCGTGTTCAGCCGCGTCTGCGCCTGGTGCGCCTCGATGATGGCTTGGCTCATCCGCGCATCGAAGCCGAGCGTTTTCTGCAGGAGGTCGGGGCGCAGCCAAGTGAACGCGCGCGTCGGCGCCGTGGCGTCGGCGGCGCGGTCGAGGACGTGGCGCACGGCTGTATCGAGGACAGCCCATCCCTTGCGGAAACGCTGCTGCAGCGCGTAGGCCATCGCGGTGCGCGCGATCTCGGTATCGCCTTCCATGTAGGGATTCGGCCCTGCGCTGCTGCGGACGCCCTCCCACGCCTTGCGCCGCTTCTCGGCTTCGGTGTGCTCGAACGAAATGATGCGCTCCGCGATGCGGTCGACCAGCGTGGCTGACTCAGACGCATCGACCACCTCGAGAAACTCCTGAAGCCTGTCTGGACGGTCCAGTTTCAGCAGCGCCAGGAACGGAAGGAGCTGATCGACGCGCCCCATCAACGGCTGGCCCTTTGAGGTCCGGGAGGTTTGTTGGTGGATGAACGAGGCCAGGTCGTATTGATTCGAGAACGGCCGGTTCTCCTGCTCCACGCGCGCGTTCATCGAACGCTGCAGTTGTTCGAGCGCGACGTTGCCGGCCAGCGCAAAGCCGTTGACTTGGTCCAGCCACGAGTACTCCTCGATGGACAGCTCGCCGCGGAGAGGCTTGTAGACCAGATCGTGCTCGACCTCTGCCCAGGCGTGCATGAAGACCGACGCGATCTGGATTTCGATGCGCGCGCCACCGTAGCGCTTCGACTCCTGCGGCAGAGCCTCCGAGCTCAGCGCGACGTTGAGATGGGTGGCCTGATAACCGGCGAAGTGATACTGGTAGATCTCCGCGCCGCGGCGGCGTTCCTCCTTGGGAAAAATGCGCGGCGGCTCGAGGATCCGGAAGATCTGGCCCTGCTCGATCAGCGCCCGCACCGCATCCGGGCCCTGAGCAGGGAAGTACAGAGCGATCCGCACGCCCGCCAAGTCGACGATGTCCTTCTCGATGTCGGCGTCGTTCGTGTACCGATGACCGCGCTTCAGACGCTGGTACAGCTTGTCCCGAAGCCGCTCTTCGTCCTTGGCCCGAAAGGCCGAAAAATGCCGGATCCCGCTGGACTGCAGGATCTTGTGGCAGCAGTCGTGGCAAAGCTCCGCCGCTACGCGAAAGAAGTCGTGTTTCTGCTTGTAGGCGGCAATGTACGCCTCGACCGCAGCGTCTTCTGTCACAGGCGCACCTCGTTCTTGCTAAGCTGAACTCCCTGTCTGAGGAGTGACGGCAGGCACTATTTCCCTACCCCACCAAGGTCGCGTGCCGGTCGCAGTTCGGTGCGCGAGCAGCGATCGGCCATAACCTCGATCACTCAATCCGCATATACCGCCTAGCGGGATCCCTACGAAGCCGGGTCGTAGTTCCGTTGGTTAGAACGACAGCCTGTCACGCCGGAGGTCGCGGGTTCGAGCCCCGTCGGCCCCGCCAAATCAAGCGATTGATTAGCCGCCACTTGGCGGCTTTTCGCGTCGTGTGAACCCGACAAAGAAAATTGGAGGTCACAAGGTGCCTCACAGCCGCCGCGCCAGTAGCCGCCGCCGCGGCTAGCGCCGTGCTCTCATCATGATCTCCCGCCCGAGGTCGAGCGTTTCGGTGATCACCCGCTCGTAGACGCGCGGACCGGCGTCGCC
>WUUC01120320.1_pt1 | contig 10813 bp, 8 predicted proteins | sample 6278441 | NCBI WGS metagenome assembly WUUC01 (sample SAMN13675441, study PRJNA597444) | soil metagenome | isolation source: soil | place: USA: Washington | collected 2017-10 | reverse complement strand
TGCTAACATCAATTTCGATCGTTTACGCTTTGTTGCCGAGCGGGCCGAGCTTGGCGAAGCGAGGGAGGCGATTCTCGCAGTGACGATCCCGGAGGAGCCGGGCAGCTTCAAGAGGTTCTGCGCGATGCTGGGAGCGCGCAACATCACCGAGTTCAATTACCGCTACGCCGACCCCAAAAAAGCGCATGTTTTCGTCGGGGTGCAAGTGCACGACCGGGAAGAGACCGACGAGCTCGTTCGCGAGCTGAACGCTAACGGGCTGACCGCGCTCGATTTCACGCGAAACGAGATGGCGAAGCTGCATGTGCGGCATGTAGTCGGCGGGCATGCGCCTCAACTCGAGCACGAGCTTCTCTATCGCTTCGAGTTTCCCGAGCGACCCGGCGCGCTCCTCAAGTTCCTCGACAGCATGAGCCACAACTGGAACATCTCGCTCTTTCACTACCGCAATCACGGCGCAGACTATGGCCGCGTGCTGATCGGCATGCAGGTCCCGCCGCGCGACAAGGATGAATTCCAAGGATTTCTCGAGCGGATCGGCTACCGCTACTGGGACGAGTCCGACAATCCCGCGTATCCGCTCTTCCTCGAGTGAAGGCGAAGCTTAGACGGCTCCTCTTGCTGCTCGCGCTCGCTGCGCCCGTGGCGCACGCGGCAAGCGATGAAGATTTTCTTACCGCGCGGGACGCCTTCCGCATCGGTAACTCGCTAGCTCTCGATTCAGCCGCGTCGCGACTGGTCAGTCATCCGCTCTACCCCTACGTCGAGTACTGGCAGCTCCGTCTACGTGTCAACGATGCCGAAGAAAACGAGATAAAGGGATTCATCGCGACGCATGCCGATACGCCGCTCGCGGAGCAACTCGCGCTCGATCGCCTCAAGCTGATCGGCCGCCGCGGCGAATGGCAGCGTCTCGCATCCGAGCTCAAGACCTCGAACGTGAAGCCCGATCTGGAGTTGAAGTGCTACGCCCTCGTGCCGAGGATCAAGGCAAAGGAAGCGGGCGCGCTCGGCGAAGCACGCGAGGTCTGGCTCACGGCGGGAGATGTGCCGGAATCGTGCGCCGAACTTTTCGATTCGCTAGTCACGCGGGGGGTGTTCGACAAGGATCTGATATGGCGGCGCATCCGGCTTGCGCTCGACGCGGGGAACATCGCAACCGCGAAGGAGATCATGCAGCTCCTTCCCAAATCCGAACGCCTCGATGCAAAGCTGCTCAACCAGATCGCCGCGCGTCCCGCCCGCTACCTCGACAAGCCCAAGCTCAAGTTGACGACGCGCACCGGGCGCGAAGCGTGGCTCTTTGCACTCTCACGCGCCGCGCGCTCGGATCTCTCTGGAGCGGCTCGCGACTGGGTAAGGGTGAACCGCCACTTTCCCGCGGCCGACCGCGGATTGGTCTGGGCGCAGCTCGCGACTCTGGCGGCAAAGCGCCATGATTCTTCCGCGCTTTCCTGGTACGTCGCCGCAACGCACCTCACCCCCGAGCAGCAGGAATGGGAAGTTCGCGCAGCGCTTCGCGCGCAAGACTGGGGCAAGGTCCTCGATGCGATCAACGATTTGCCGAAAAGCCACCAGGCTTATGCGACCTGGAGTTACTGGAAGGCGCGCGCTCTCAAGGCTCAGGGCAAGACCGCCGAGGCGCAAAAGATCTTCGAGGCGGTGGCGGGCGAGTTCAATTTCTACGGGCAGCTTGCCGCCGAGGAAATCGGCGCCAAGATCACTTTGCCGCCGCAGATCTTCAAGGCTTCCGACGAACAGATCAAGGCGATGAGCGAACGCTCGGCGATTCAGCGCGCGCTTGCTTTCTACAACCTCGACTTGCGATTCGAGGGTAATCGGGAATGGGCGTGGGCAACTCGCAATATGGATGATTCAGAGCTCTTGACCGCGGCCGAGCTCGCGCGTCGTCTCGAGCTCTATGACCGGGCGATCTACACCGCCGACAAGACGAACAACACGCACGACTTCAGCCTTCGTTATCTGATGCCGTTTCGCGAAATCATGACTCCTGCGACGGCGATTCTGAATCTCGATGAAGCGTGGGTGTACGGCCTAATACGCCAGGAGAGCCGCTTCATCACCGGAGCGCGTTCGAGCGCGGGCGCGATGGGGCTCATGCAGATCATGCCCGCGACCGCGAAGTGGGTGGCAAAGCGGATCGGGCTTCATCCGTTCAAGCCCGCGCAGGCGTCCGAGGTCGATACCAACATTCAGCTCGGGTCGCATTACCTCAAATTCGTCCTCGAGGATCTCGACGAGCATCCACTGCTCGCGTCAGCGGCGTACAACGCTGGGCCTTCGCGAGCGCGGCAGTGGGCGAGCGAAAAACCTATCGAAGGCGCGATCTACGCCGAGACAATCCCATTCAACGAAACTCGCGACTATGTCAAAAAGGTGATGGGGAATGCGACGTGGTACGCCGGGCTTCTGGGGGGCAAAATCCGCTCGCTCAAGCAGCGGCTGGGGACCATCTCGCGCAGCTCCTTCGTCAGCGACGAAGTGATCTGGGTCGAAGACGTGATGCCGAAACCTCGGGATCTGCCGCAGCTCGACCTCGAAGTCGAGGTCATCGAAGAAATCATCGAGCAGCGCCCTGAAGAAGGAACAGCGCCGGTCGAGAAACTGCAATGAGCGGCGCCGTTAGCGCGGTCTTGCTTGCGCGCTGAATGCTGATCACGAAGATCTGCGTGCTCGGCGGCAGCGGGTTCATCGGCACCTCGATCGTGACCATGCTTGCTGCCCGCCGCTGTGTGGTGCGTGTCCCCACCCGCAATCGCGAGCGAATCAAACGGCTGCTGGTGTTGCCGACCGCCGACTTTGTCGCCGCTGACGTACACGACCCGGCTGAGCTTGAGCGTTTGACTGCCGGCATGGACGCGGTGATCAATCTCGTCGGCATCCTCCACGAGAGAAAACGCGGCGATTTCGCGAAAGTTCACGCCGAGCTTCCCGCGAAGGTTATTGCCGCGTGTAAAAAGAACGGCGTGCAGCGTCTTCTCCACATGAGCGCGCTCAACGCGGGAGTCGCCGGGCCCAGCGAGTATCTTCGCAGCAAGGGCCGCGGCGAACAGGCGGTCACGTCTGGCGCCGCCGGTATTGACGTGACCGTTTTTCGCCCGTCTGTAGTTTTCGGTCGCAAAGACAACTTTCTCAATATGCTGGCGAAATTGACTCGCCGCCTGCCGATCATCGTCCTCGGCTCGCCAAATGCGCGCTTCCAGCCGGTGTACGTCGAAGACGTGGCGCGTGTCTTTGTCGATGCGTTAGATGACGCACGCACGCACGGGCGCTGCTACGATGTCTGCGGGCCTCGGATCTATACGCTGCGCGAGCTCGTACAGCTCGTGGGAAGGATGACAGGTGCTAAGCGGCGTATATTCGGTTTGGGGGACGGGCTGTCGTACCTCCAAGCCTGGTTGCTGGAGCCGACCCGGATCATCACGCGAGATAATTTCTATTCGATGAAAATGGACAGCGTGTGCGCGTCTCCCTTTCCATTTTCGTTCGAGCCTGCGGCAATCGAATCGGTTGTTCCGGCGTATCTGACTTCCAAGGCGGCGAACGCTCGCTAGCCAGGTTTCCAAATGCTGAAGCTCGTTATCGGCAACAAGAATTATTCGTCGTGGTCGCTGCGGCCGTGGCTCGTTCTCAAGCAGGCCGGAATCGCATTCGAAGAGATCCGTATCCCGCTTTACACGAGCGATTCTGCGGCGCGGATCGCGAGCTATTCGCCATCGGGCAAAGTTCCCGTTCTCTTCGACGGCGACGACTGCGTCTGGGATTCGCTCGCGATCTGCGAATACTTGGCGGAAGCTTTCCCGGAGAAGGAGTTGTGGCCGCGAGAACGTAGAGCCAGGGCGCACGCTCGCGCGATCTCGTCAGAGATGCATTCCGGATTCGCCCAGCTCAGAACCCATATGAGCCTGAATTGCCGCCGGCGCCTTCCCGGCAGAGGGCGAACTCCGGAAGTGGAAAAGGAAATCGCGCGTATCGTGTCGATCTGGGAGCAGTGCCGCGATGCGCATGGAAAACGAGGACGCTTTCTGTTCGGCGAATTTTGCATCGCGGATGCGATGTACGCGCCCGTGGTCTTGCGATTCGAGACGTACGGCGTCGCATTGCCTGAGCAGGCATCGCGATACGCAGACGACATTCTCGCATTGGCCGCAGTTCAGGAGTGGATCACCGCGGCGGAAGGCGAAGCAGAAACGATTCCGGAGTTTGAACCCGATTGAAGATTTACAACGTCGGCGGCTCGGTGCGCGATGAGCTGCTCGGGTTGCCGGTCAAGGACCGTGATTACGTCGTCGTCGGCGCGGAACCCGAAGAAATGGTGAGGCGGGGTTACCGCCCGGTTGGCAGGGATTTTCCGGTGTTCCTGCATCCGCGGACTCGTGAGGAATATGCGCTAGCTCGCACTGAGCGCAAGACGGCGCGCGGCTACCGGGGATTCGCAGTGCACGCTTCTCCGGAAGTGACGCTCGAAGAAGATCTTGCGCGGCGCGATCTCACGATCAACGCGATCGCCAAGGACGAGAACGGAGTCATCATCGATCCGTTTGCAGGGGTCGCCGATCTTCGCGCTGGAATACTCCGGCACGTGAGCCCGGCGTTCGGCGAAGACCCGGTGCGAGTGCTGCGCGCCGCACGCTTCGCGGCAAGATTCGGCTTTACGGTGGCTCCGGAGACGATGGCGCTCATGCGCGAAATAGTCGACAGCGGGGAAGTCGATTCGCTGGTCCCGGAACGCGTATGGCAGGAATTGTCGCGCGGCTTGATGGAACGAAAGCCGTCACGGATGTTCACCGTGCTCCGCGAATGCGGGGCGCTCGCCAAAATTCTGCCCGAGCTCGACCGGCTTTTCGGCGTGCCGCAACCCGAGCAGTATCATCCTGAAATCGATTCCGGGCTGCATGTCATGATGGTGATCGACTGCGCTGCCGAGCGGCAGACTCCGCTTCCTGTGCGCTATGCGGCGCTCGTCCACGATCTCGGGAAGGGAGAAACGCCGGCGACCGAATGGCCGCGGCATATCGGCCACGAGGAGCGAAGCGTTCGCCTCGCACGAGAAGTATCCGAACGGCTGAAGGCCCCGCGCGAGTGCGGCGATCTCGCGGCTCTTGTCGCGCGCTTTCATGGCGTCGTCCATCGCGCGCTCGAGTTGAAGCCCGCGACTATCATGAAGCTGCTCTCGCAAACCGACGCTTTGCGCAAACCCGATCGGTTCGAACAATTGTTGATGGCTTGCGCGTGCGATTATCTCGGCCGCAAGGGCTTGGAGCACAGGGCTTACCCGCAGGCGACCCACCTGTGGCGTGCGCTCGATGCCGCAAGAAAAGTCGACGCGGGTGAAATCGCGCTTGCTTCGGATAGGAGCGAGCAGATCCAAAGCCGCGTTCACGAAGCCCGCGTGCACGCAATCCGCGCGGAGCTCGGCCGTGACTGAGCTCCGCGAGCTTTTCAGCAACCTCAAAGCGGGGCTGAAGCTCGCGTTTTTCCTGCCGGTACGCTCGCACGACTTTTATGTGAGCGCAGACCAGATCGTGCTGCTCGCTCTGGTTCAGCTCATATTATTCGTGCTCGCGGACATTTTCCTCACAGGGGTCCCGGGCAAACTGGAGCTCGCCGAACTGCCGGGGGCGCTGATGATCGTGCTGCTGGCGCTGCTCGCGGGGTATGTCATCTCGCGGTGGCAGGGCGATTCGTGGCTCGCGCTCGCGTTTCCCGTTGCGGTACTTTCGCTCGCAGCTTTTTTCGCGGCGCTATATGTGCTGCTCTTTAGCTTGAGCGTCCGCTATGAGCATCTACAGGTCGACGTAATTTACTTCGCTGTTGCGTTTGTCGTTTATGCTCGCGCGGCGCTCGTGCTGGCTGGGACGAGGCGTTTTGCGGCGAATACAGGCTGGCTCCTCATCCTGCTCGTGCTCCCGCAGATTTTGCTGCCGCGGGCGGAGCTGTGGTCGGACGAGGAATCGCCCGTTGAGACGGATCTTCCGGCGATCACCGACGAGACCGTTTTTCACTCGCAGCCGGAATTGCTCGAGCGCTCGCTTTCCAGCCTCGAGGACGAACGTCCGGATATCACCGATCTTTACTTCATCGGCTTTGCCGGCGACGCAACGCTCGACGTATTCATGAAAGAATTGTCTTTCGCGCGCGACCTTTTCGACTCGCGCTTCGATACCAAGGGCCGCTCGGTTCTCCTCATCAACAACCGCGCGACTCTGGACGAAATTCCGATCGCGAGCGCGACGCACCTTGTGTACGCGATCGACGCGGTATCGAAGAAGATGAACCGGGACCAAGACATCCTGCTCGTATTCATGACTTCGCACGGCAGCGAGTCGCACGAACTCTCCGTTGTCCTCGATCCGCTCGAGTTGCGGCCGATCGATCCCGAGTTCCTGGACGAGCAGCTCGCAGCCGCGGGGATCAAGTGGCGTATCGTCGTCGTGTCGGCGTGTTTTTCAGGCGGCTTCGTGCCGCCGCTCGCTGATGCGAAATCGCTCATCATCACTGCTGCCGACGCCGAGCATCCGTCTTTCGGGTGCAGCCCCGATGCCGATTTCACTTATTTCGGCCGCGCTTTTTTCGCCGAGCAGCTGCCGAACACATATTCGCTCATACAAGCTTTCGAGAACGCCACCGTGAACATCAGCGAGCGGGAACGCGATAAGGGGTACCAAGCTTCGCGGCCGCAACTTGCAATGGGCCCCGAGATGAAAGCCAAGCTCGAGGAATTCGAAGCGCGGCTCAAGGTTCGCACCGCGGCGTCGCACGCCGAGTCGCAATGAAAGAAACGCTTCCCTCGCGCATCGGCAAATATCCGATCATTCGCGAGATCGGCCGTGGCTCGACGAGCCGCGTTTACCTCGCTCGCGATCCGTTCGCGGAACGCGAAGTCGCGATTAAAGTTTTTTCCGCTAGAGTGCGCGGACGCGAGACGCAGGAAGAAAAACGCTTTCGCAAAGTTTTCGCCAACGAAGCTTCGCTCGTGCGTAAACTCCACCATCCGCACATCGCGTCAATCTACGACGCGGCGAGCGAGGGCGAGTCAAAATATATCGTGATCGAATACGTCGCCGGAGGGACGCTCGCCGACCATTGCAGTCCCGATACGCTGCTGCCGGTCGAGAAGGCGATCGAGATCGTTTTCAAGTGCACGCGCGCGCTCAACTACGCGTTGACGAGCGGGCTGATTCATCGCGACATCAAGCCTGCGAACATTCTCATTTCGCACGACACCGATATCAAGATCACCGACTTCGGACTCGCGGTGCAGGAGGAGCGGACGAACACGACGCAGCTCGTCGGCGTCGGCTCTCCCGCGTATATGTCGCCCGAGCAGATCAGAGAGCAGACGCTGAGTCATCAGACCGACATTTACTCGCTTGGCGTGGTGATGTATCAGATGTTGACCGGGCGACTGCCTTTCGTCGCGAACAACAATGCCGGGCTGACTTATATGATTCTGAACGAGGAGCCCGAGCCGCCTCGCGCGGTCCGTCCCGAAATTCCCGAGCCGCTCGAACGCATCGTTCTCAAGGCGATGAAAAAAACGCTCGCCGATCGCTATCAAACCTGGCTCGAATTCGCGAAGGATCTCACCGGTGTCGCGGGCTCGCTCAAGATCAGCGACGAAGCGATGAGCGACACGAAGAAGTTCAACATCGTCAAAAGGCTGACTTTCTTCCGTGATTTCGGCGACGCAGAGATCTGGGAGGTGTTGCGCGTTTCAACTTTCCGGCGTGTGTACAAGGACGCGGTCATCGTTCGCGAGGGCGAGCGCGGCGATTCTTTTTTTATCATCGCCGAAGGTGGGGTCAACGTGACTCGCGGCGGCACGCCACTCAATCTCTTGAAACCCGGAGACTGCTTCGGTGAAATGCTCTACTTCTCGGAAACGACCGCGTTGAGAACGACGACCATCGGCGCTGCGGTGGACTCGCTGCTCATCGAAATGAAAGCTGCGGCGCTGAACGCTGCATCCGAAGGTTGCCAAGTCGAGTTCAACAAGGCGTTTCTGCGCATCCTCATCGAAAAACTTTCGTCTGCGCACGAGCAGATCGCGGAATCGCGGTGAAGCAGCTTTGATTTTTTTGCACTGAAAGGGTCGTAAATGTTCCCGTATTTCAACTGGGCGCCGGTTGTGTACTATCCGTGGAGCGGTGGCGTAAGCCAGGCGATCGCGCCAAACACTCACTGGTTTTTCGACAGCATTGCTCCGGGCGGCGGCAACTCGCGAATCGAGCAGCGGGTATTCGAGGAAGTCGCGTCGTACGGCAAGCAGCTGGGCCTCATCACCGAGGTCTTGCTCGACACCGCCGATGAAAAGACGCTCGGCGAAAAGGGAAGACAATCGCTCGCGCGCCTCAAGGAAATCGCCGAGCGCATCGAAAGCATCAAAGATCAGGAACGACACACCAAATACGAGCGGCTCAGGGATTCGCTGATTGCGCTTCGGATGAGCGACCGTAATACGTTCGACGCGCTTCTTGCTGAAGTTGGCACCCGCTGAAATAGTCGGACCCAGAGACCGCATGTGCGCGAGCGTATAATCGCGGGCGTTCAGCTGGTCGGCGACGACGTCGGCGGACAAAAAGCGTTCCCGCAAGGATCAGAATAACGCGCGGGACGCCGCGCTCAACTTCAATTCCGGCGCAAGTTCACTAACTTCCCGACTTAAATTGGCAAACAAAACCAGGCAATCGCAGGCAGGGTTGACGCTGCTCGCGTTGGGAGTCGTCTTTGGCGACATCGGCACTAGTCCGCTCTACGCCGTCAAGGAAACGTTCAATCCCGCGAACGGCATTCCACTCGAAGTGACGAACGTGATCGGCGGCATCTCGGCGATCTTCTGGGCGCTCATGATCATCGTCTCGTTCAAGTCCGTCATCCTTATCATGCGTGCCGACAATGAAGGCGAAGGAGGCGTCATGGCGCTGATCGCACTCGCTTCGACGTCGCTGAAGGCGCGTCCCCAATGGCAAGGCCGCATCCTGCTGCTCGGGCTCGCCGGCGCAGCACTGTTCTATGGCAACGCGGTCCTGACGCCCGCGCTTTCAGTGCTGTCAGCGGTCGAAGGTTTGAAGCTTGGCGTCTCGGTCCTTGAGCCTTATGTGTTACCCATAGCAGTTGGCTTGCTGATAGCGCTGTTTGCTTTACAGCGGGAAGGGACCGCGGGTGTTGGCAGATTATTCGGTCCGATCGCCGTTGTCTGGTTTTTGACGCTTGCAGTGATCGGCATCGTTGGCGTCGTGCGCTACCCGCAGATTCTCGCCGCGCTCAATCCCGTTCACGGCCTTGCCTTCGTTACTCAGCACGGATTCTCCTCGTTTCTCGTGTTGGGGGCGGTCCTGCTCGCGTTTACAGGAGCCGAAACGCTGTACGCCGACATGGGTCACTTCGGAAAGAGGCCGATACGAGTGGCGTGGTTCACGCTCGTATTTCCGGCGCTCGCGCTCAACTACTTCGGCCAGGGTGCGCTTCTCGCTCAAAATCCGGCGGCGATCGAAAACCCGTTTTATCTCGCGTTTCCTTCATGGGCGCTTTACCCGATTATCGCTCTCGCCACCACGGCGACGGTCATCGCTTCACAGGCGACCATCACGGGAGCGTTCTCGCTCACAAAGCAGGCAATCCAGCTAGGTTTTCTGCCAAGGATGAACGTTGTGCAGACTTCGGCGCAGCAGATCGGCCAGATTTATATTCCGGCGATCAACTGGACGCTGCTGGCCGGAGTGTTGATCGCGGCAATCGGCTTCGGCTCGTCCTCGGGTCTTGCCGCTGCCTACGGGGTTGCGGTGAGTGGCACCATGCTGATCGGAACGTTGATGACCTTCTTCGTGATCCGCTTCGGCTGGCGCTACAACCTCGTACTGGCTCTGCTTGCAACCGGCTTCTTTGCCGTCATCGAAGCGGCGTTTTTTTCGTCGACCTTGCTCAAGCTCGACGACGGTGGATGGTTTCCGCTGTTGCTGGGCGCGGTCTTGCTCATTGTCATGCTGACCTGGCGCCGCGGTCGTGGATTGATGATTTCGCGGCTGCGCGAATCGGCGGTTCCGCTGCAGCCTTTTCTCCAGTCGTTGTTTATCGATCCCCCGCAGCGTGTGCCCGGCACAGCGGTGTTCATGACTTCAACGCCGGATACTGTCCCACACGCGCTTTTGCACAACTTGAACCACAATAAAGTGCTCCACGAGCGGGTGGTGTTTCTGACTGTGAGGGTCAAGCGAGTGCCGTGGCTGAGATTCGGGGATCGTGTCGAAGTCACGCCGCTTGGACACGATTGCTATCGCGTGGTCTTGTCTTACGGATTCAAAAATCGGCCGAACGTTTCCCAGGCCCTGACCGAGCTCTGCCCCGAGCATGGGCTCGAGTTCGATCTCATGCAGACTTCATTCTTCCTGAGCCGGGAAAAAGTGATTCCGCTTGCTCGCGCAGTGGATAGCATGGCGCTTTGGCGCGAGCGGCTCTTTGCCGTGATGGCCAGGAACGCGAGCAGCGTGGTGGAATATTTCAACATCCCGCCCAATCGCGTGATCGAGCTCGGGACGCAGGTGGAAATCTAGGTGCTGTGTCGCCGATGCCGCGCATGCCGACGTCTCAACCCACACCCTATCTTCTCCCGCAGGGGCAGACGGCAACACGCCGCGTTTGTAGCTCATCTTGATTCCACGAATGGCGACGGGCCGCCCCGAGCCATTTGCGCAAATTCCACTCGCGAAAAGTATCATGCGAGCGCCTCGTGGCCAAATAGCGGTTGGCTATCCTTCGCTCGCGAAACTTTTCGCGACACAGCTACTTTGGC
>WUUC01102822.1_pt1 | contig 10813 bp, 13 predicted proteins | sample 6278441 | NCBI WGS metagenome assembly WUUC01 (sample SAMN13675441, study PRJNA597444) | soil metagenome | isolation source: soil | place: USA: Washington | collected 2017-10 | reverse complement strand
ACCTGACCGGCTTCGAGAACCTCGACATGGTCGGGCGCTTCTACCACCTCGGCAAGCAGAGGTCGCGGGAACGGGCGCGCGAGCTGCTCGAGCGGTTCGACCTCGTCGACGCGGCCGATCGGCCGGCGAAGACGTATTCCGGCGGCATGCGGCGCCGGCTCGACCTCGCCGCGGCCCTCGTCGCGAAGCCGGAGGTCATATTCCTCGACGAGCCGACGACCGGCCTCGACCCGCGCAGCCGCACGCAGATGTGGGCGACGATCTCGGAGCTCGTCCGCGGCGGTGCGACCGTGCTCTTGACGACGCAGTACATGGAGGAGGCCGACCGGCTCGCCGACGACATCGTCGTGATCGACCGGGGCCGGATGATCGCCCACGGCCATCCCGACCAGCTCAAGAGGCAGATCGGGGGCGAGCGCGTCGAGCTCGTCCTCGTCGACTCCGCGGACATCCCGGCAGGGCGTTCGATCCTCGCCGAGTTGTCGGTCGGGGAGATCCAGATCGACGAGCAGATCCGCAGGCTGACTGCTCCGGTGATCGGCGGCGTCGACGTGCTCAAGCAGGTCCTGGGGCTGCTGACCGATCGCTCCGTCGACGTCGTGGACGTGGGGCTGAGACGGCCGACGCTGGACGACGTGTTCCTGTCGATCACCGGCCACTCGGCCGAAGAGGTCGCCGAGGACGGCGACGAGGGTGACGGCGCCGAGGCCGAACGCACAGAGGTCCGGGAGACAGAGGAGGCCGTTCGATGAGACAGCTTGCGTTCGCGCTCGCCGACGGCGCCATCGTCGCGAAGCGCAACCTGATCAAGATCAAGCGGGTCCCGGAGGTCCTGATCTGGACGACGATGTCGCCGATCATGTTCGTGTTGCTGTTCGCGTACGTGTTCGGCAGCTCGATCGAGATCGGGGGCGTGGACTACCGGGAGTACCTGATCGCGGGCGTGTTCGCGCAGACCGTCGTGTTCGGGTCGACCTTCACGGGGGCCGGTCTCGCAGAGGACATGACCAAGGGCATCATCGACCGGTTCCGCTCGCTGCCGATGTCGCGCTCCGCGGTGCTCGTGGGACGGACGGCCAGCGACATCTTCTACAACTCGACGTCGATCCTCGTCATGTCGATCACAGGCTTGATCGTGGGATGGAGGATCAGGACGTCGGTGCTCGAGGGCATCGGCGGGTTCCTGCTGTTGCTCCTGTTCTCCTACGCGATCTCGTGGATCATGGCCTACGTCGGGCTGAAGGTGGGCAACGTCGAGGTTGTCAACAACGCGTCGTTCATGTTCATCATGCCGATCACGTTCATCTCGAACGCGTTCGTGCGGGCCGATCGCCTGCCCGGCCCCCTCGAGACGTTCGCGGAGTGGAACCCCCTGTCGGCGGTCGCCCAGGGAGCGAGGGAGGCGTTCGGCAACACGGAGGGGTTACCCCAGCCGGACGTGTGGTCGCTCAACCATCCGGTCGCGTACTCGATCATCTGGGTCGGGATCATCCTCGCGATCTTCGTCCCGCTTTCGGTGCGCCAGTACAAGAAGGCCTCAACGCGCTAGTGGAACAGCGGCTGAGCCTCGTGACCCTCGGCGTGGCCGATCTCGACCGCGCGCGCTCGTTCTACGAGGCGCTCGGCTGGAGCGGAGTCGCCGACGAGGAGGTCGTGTTCTTCCAGGCCGGGGGCATGATCGTCGCGCTGTGGGGACGCGACAAGCTGGCCGAGGACTCGCGCGTCGAGGACCCCGGCGGGTGGGGCGGCGTCACGCTCGCGTACAACACGAGGTCGAGGGCCGAGGTCGACGCGGTCGTCGAGGAGGCCCGTGCCGCCGGCGCGACGATCGGCCGGGAGCCCGCCGAGACGTTCTGGGGCGGCTATTCCGGGATCTTCGTCGACCCCGACGGCCACCCTTGGGAGGTCGCGCACAACCCGGGCTGGGTGGTCCACGACGACGGTTCCGTGACCCTGACCTGACGTAGGGTCGCCGGAACCTACGAAGGAGTCGATTGCATGCGCCGGTACGTCGCGATCCTGCTGTCCCTACTCGTCCCACTCGGCGTCACCGGGTGCGGTGGCGACGATGCCCTCACCGAGGAAGAGTTCGTGGAGCAGGCGAACGCGATTTGCGCGGAGGGCAACGACGAGCTGGAGGAGGCGGCGAGCGAGCTGACGGAGGGCGGCGAGCAGCCGTCCGAGGAGGACCTCCAGGAGCTCATCGACACCGCGGTTGCGAACATCGAGGGCCAGCTCGACGAGATCGAGGAGCTGAGCCCGCCCGAGGACATGGAGGCCGACGTCGAGGACCTGCTCGAGACCGGCCGCTCGGAGCTCGCGGACCTGGAGGAAGCCGGCACCGACTCGCTCGAGTCCGGCGAGAACCCGTTCACGGGGTCGAACGCCAAGGCGGAGGAGCTGGGCCTGACCGACTGTGCCGACGACGGGGCCTAGGCGCCCGACCGGCCTTATCCTTTGGTTTCGCCCGCACTAGTAAAGGTTAGCCGACGAGCCTTTGCTTGACTGCTAAAGGTTAGTGATCTAACCTTACGTTTCGAGGCGTAAGCGAAAGGATCGAAGTCCCACGAGAGGGCATCTGGAACGCCGGATATGGCCGGCGTCGCCCGGGCAGTACGGGCCGCCGCGATACCGGAAGGCCTGTGAGTACGACACGTACATCCCCGAGCCGCTCGGGGGGCTGGCGGTGTCACTCCCAAACGACGCCGCGGCCGCGCTGTCCGATGCCGAGCGCGCCATAGCCGCGCTGAACGCGCAGAGACGCCCGGAGCTGCGACCGCTGGCACGCCTGCTCCTTCGGACGGAGGCCATAGCGTCCTCCAAGGTCGAAGGGTTGCAGATCCGCGCGCGAGCGCTTGCACGCGCGGAGTCGGAGCCTCGACGCGCCGCCGCCGGGACGCAGGCCGCCGAAGTCCTCGCGAACGTCGAGGCGATGATCTACGCGATCGATACCGCGGCCGGCTCGGAGGCGATCGGTCTGGACGACCTCCTGGCGATCCACAGGGTGTTGCTCGAGGCATCTGCGGATCCGGCAATTGCCGGAAGGCTCCGCCGGGAGCAGAGCTGGATCGGAGGCAACGACTACAACCCTTGCGGCGCAGACTTCGTCCCGCCGCCTCCCGACCTGGTAGAGCCCCTCCTGTTCGATCTCAGCGCGTTCGTCAACGCCGAGTCCCTTCCTCCCCTGGCCCAGGCTGCGATCGCCCACGCACAGTTCGAGACGATCCATCCTTTCGAGGACGGGAACGGACGTACGGGTCGCGCGCTCGTGCAGGTGATCTTGCGAAGGCGCGGCCTCGCCCCGGAGTTCGTCCCTCCGATCAGCGTCGTGCTCGCGGACCGGAAGGACGATTACATACGTGGCCTCACGGACTACCGGGAGGACCGCGTCGTCGAGTGGATCGAGACATTCTGTGTTGCAGCCGAGCGCGCTGCCGCGCTCGCTTCGCAATACGTGGCGCGCGTCGAAGCGCTGCAGCAGGAATGGCGGCACCGGCTGGAGGAAACCGTTGCACCTCGCAGCGATGCCGCGGTGTGGCCCCTGGTCGACGCACTTCCCGCACATCCGGTGATGACGGTTCGCACGGCTGCCGGCATAGCCGGTCGCACGTCAGTGGCAGCGGGCGCCGCGATCGACGCCCTGGTGACGGCGGGCATAGTCACACCGGTATCGCAGTCGAAGCGGAACCGATCGTGGGAGGCGTCCGAGCTGCTCGACCTGGTCGAACGTCTGGAAGATGCGCGCGCCCCGCGCGACTAACCCGTGGCTAGGTCGTGTCCCGGGGGCAGTGCGCCGGGCGCGGCCCTCGCTTCGGGTCCGGGTGGCCTCCGAAGCCGACGACGATCTTGCACGGGTCCCAGGGGTGCTTGCCGCGGCCCGATTCGATGAGCTCGACGTCGTCGCCGGTGACCTGGAAGTACGTGTAGCCGGCGTTGTCCCGCTCGTTCGACTCGAGGATCCCGTCCACCGGGTCGGCCCACATGCGCGCGACGTAGTAGCCGTCGCCGTTCACGCCGAAGTCGACGTAGTTGCCGGGGCGGTCCCACTCGTAGATGTCGCTCCACCCGGCCAGCAGCCCGAAGCCGAAGCTGTCGGACCACGTCGGGTAGAAGTGCTTCCACTCGCGCAGCAGCTCGTTGCGGTGGGCGAAGCCCTTGCGGTGCTTCTCACCCGCGGCCTCCAGCACGCCTTTCTTACGATCGGTCACGCGGAACAGCCCGACCTCGACCGCGTCGCTATGGTGATAGTGACCGTGGCTCTCGTGCCACACCGCCGTGCCCGCATCGCGGTCGAAGTACGTGCCGTCGGCGCGTGTCACCCGCTGGAACAGCGGATGATCCGCCGGAGCGGAGCCCTCGTAGTAGAGCTGCATCGGGCCGAGACCGGTGTTGCGGATGCCGAACGCGAACCGCAGGCAGCGCACCGCGCCGTCCTGCGCGCGCTCCTCCGGATGACACGAGTCGCCTACCGCCACCCCCTGGGGCGGATCGCCCTGCGACCCGTTCGTCAACGGCATCAAGAACGAGGCCTCGTGCGGGGGCAGCACCTGCAGGTTCGGTAGCACGGGCCCCTTCTTCGTCCCGAGCCGGGGCCGTCGCGCCTCGAGCTTCGCGCGCACCCGGAAGGCCGACTCGGTCACGTCGTCCGCAGAGACCTCTACGCGCCACGTACCGACCGCCGGGTTCTCGTGTAGCGACTCGCCGGAGTACAGCCCGGTGCCGAGGTTGACCGTCGCCTTCCTCTGCCCGTCCGGGTCGAACACCTCGAACGAGAACGCATCGCCGACCTCGGGGTGGTCGATGCCGACCCGCAGACGGTAGGCGCGCTCCTCTACCTCGATCTCGTAGGTCCACGTCTCTCCGGCCGCCTGCTCGACGTGCGGGCCCTTCAAGAACGCTGCCTCCCCTGGCGCCAGCCTCACGCCGGACGCGCCTCCCGCAGGGGCCGCGAGAGAGCTCGCCCCCAACGCCGTCACCACGAGGAAGATCTTCCGTCTCAACGTCCGCTCCTGGTCCTTCCGTTACGCATCCGCCGGGCCATCTTTACGCATCTGCGCCCGCCCGGCGCGGCCGGCGCTGGACAAGTTTCGCCCCGAGGTGGTGGGGTAGGCGGCCAGCGGCCTGCAATCGACCCGAGGAGGCAGGAATGGGCAGACGCGGAGGACGCGGGGGCGGAGGCGGTCGTCGTGGTGGCGGCGGAGGCGGTCGTCGCGGTGGTGGCGGCGGTGGCGGCGGTGGCGGAGCCGGTCGAGGGGGCGGCGGGAATCGTCCGGGCAGGGAAGGCAGAGCCGGAGGTGACGGAGGCGAACAGCCCCGCGGGAACCTGCCCGGTGCAGGCGTTGGCCGTACGGATCCCGCTCCCGGCGGCGGTGGACCCGCCGGCGTGGGTGCCGGAGGAGACGGTGGCGGAGGCGGCCGGGACCGAGACGGTGGACGTCGTGAAGGAGGGGGAAACGGTCAGGGTCGTGGGCGCGGCGGCCGGGGTCGCGGCGGAGGATTCGGCCGGGGACGGCGCAGGCGCGGCGGAGGACGCGGGGGCGGCATGGCGGCCCTGGCGATCGTCGCGCTGGTGGTGGTCGTGATTGTCGTGATCGTGGTGATGTCCGGCGACGACGACTCGTCGACCGAAACTCCTGCGCCTGACGTGACGACGAGCCTGTGGGACGGTGACCTCGAAGCCCCGTTCGGGAGAGTCGCCTAACGCGCCGGGGAGAGCCGTGGTTACTCGACGGTCGCGAGGCGGACTTTGAAGCCCGCCTTGTCGAGCTCCTCGAGGATCCAGGTCATCAGCGGGCCGAGGTCGGTCGACGGCGGGACCGTGAAGCCGTAGCGACTGATGATCCCGAGCGCGGCCCCCGTCTCGTGGTGGATCAGGGGGGCGCCGCTGTCGCCGTTCACTGCCGGCATGTCCGCCTGGTATTCCTGCTCGGTCCACGAGAACAGGGCGCCGTAGCGCGGCCGGGTCTGCTCCGTCTCGCCGACGAGGATGCCGTAGCCGTGGACGTCGACCTGGTCGCCGACCGCGAAGTCCTCCACGGTCGCAACCCGCGTCGGGCCGCCCCACACGCGCACCTCGGGGTTCGTCTGGCCGATGAGCTCGGGCTTGATCTCGATGAGCGAGAAGTCGACGCCGCTCTTCACGAGGTCGGAGTCGTAGACGACGTTCCCGACGATCCCGAACCCGGGAAGCTCCGCCTCCTCGGCGAGCTCGTCGGTGCAGTGGCCGGCGGTGCCGATGTACGCCTTGGGGGCCTTCGTCGCGGTCCCCGGCGTGTAGAAGACGAAGTTGAACGTGCAGGAGCCGTTGAGGGAGGAACCCGGACGGATCGGCGCGTCGGTGCCGCCCCAGGCCGGCATCCTGGAGGCCTTCTTGCCGTGTACGGGGGTCGCCGAGGCTCCGACGACGAGGCCGCAGGCGACGATGACGCCGAGGATCTTTCTCGAGAGCACGGTTCTCTCCTTTATCGGGTTCGCAGCGTGGAAGGTTCTCCTCCGGCCCCCGATTACCTCCCCCATCCGGAGGAGCGACCCCTGTTAAAGCCTCGGCTTCGTCACCATGAGGAAGACGATGGCCACGACGAGCGCGCCGAGGATCCCGCCGAGCACCCCGGCCCTCTTCGACAGCGCCGCGTACTCGTCGGTCCTCCCGTCCCCGGACTCCAGCAGCGCGATCTGGCGCCTCAGCGTCGGCGAGTAAAGCGTCGCCGCGAGGATCGTCACGACGGCGTAGAGGATCAGCGACGTGAGGATCCAGAACGTCGTCAGCTCCCAGTCCCCAACGAAGACGAGGGCGACGCCGATCACGAGCAGCAGCCCGTAGGCCGGGTTGGCGATGCGGTCGTCGAGGAACTTCACGCCTTTGAGCACGTGGAGCTCGTGCTCCGGCTCCTTCGCGGCCCGCGCGACCCAGATCCCGTAGGACGCGTTGAAGCCGACCGCGACTATCGCCAGCAGCACGTGGACGAACTTCAGGAACTCGTAGAGCGTCATGCGCGGAGCTTAACGATCTCCCGCGGCCCGCGGGTTTGCGCCGGGCCGGCGTGGAGAGAAAAGCAAGCGGCAAACGCCGGGCACGCGCGACTGCGATCACAGGAGGAGGCGACGATGCCGGACGAGAAGGAGATCAAGTACCGGGACGAGTCCGGTCGGGAGGTCACCGAGAAGGTCGACGCCGAGACCCTCGACCAGAAGATGAACGAGGCCGCCAAGGTGTACGGCGTAGAGGGCGAGGACAAGCGCCGCGCCGCGTACCTCGCCCAGAAGCCCGGCGACGAGCCCGACGAGGAGCCGACCGGCGAGCGCAACGGCTGACGAACGCAGCGTTCCCCATCGGATGAGCACTTCCCCGGCCCTGCTCTGTCGCGTCCGCCTTCCGGAGGCGCGCGGCCCGTCGCCGGGATTCGGCGGCTGATCGTCGTGAGCGCCGAGGCGAAGGACCTCCTCGGCAAGCCCGAGTTCGGCGACGCGATGATCGAGATCGGCGTGCTCACCGGAAGCGTCGTGATCCTCGCGGGTTCGATCTTCCTCCTCCGCACACCAAGCGCAGCGAGCCGACCTCCGAGCACGAACCCGGTTAGGCCCACGTCCGGATGAGGCCGGAGACGGAATACGAAGGGGTCCTCGACGACGGGACCCGGCTGCGTTTCCGCGCCGTGCGCCCGGACGACAAGGGCAGGATCGCGCGCGGGCTCGCGCTGCTCTCACCGGAGTCGCGCTACCTCCGCTTCTTCAGCCACGTCGATCACTTCACCAGCGATCAGCTCCGCTACCTCACCGAAGTGGACTTCGTCGACCACTGCGCCTGGATCGCGACGATGCCCGACCTTCCGGGAGAGCCCGGCGCCGGCGTTGCCCGCTGGATCAGGCTGAAGGACGTGCCGCACGAAGCCGAGGCCGCCGTGACGGTGGTCGACGACATGCAGCATCGCGGGATCGGCACCGCGCTGCTGTGGTTGCTCGGCAGGTCCGCGCTGAAGCGCGGGGTGGAGGCGTTCCGCGTCGCGGTCCTCGGCGAGAACCACGCGATGTTGCACCTGCTGACGCAGCTCGGCGCGCGCCGCGGCCCGTGGGAAGGGGGCGTGGTCGAGTTCGTCGTCCCGCTCACCGGGGAGCTTCTCGGCGAACCTCCCGCGCGCCTCGTGCTGAAGGCCGTCGCGGCCGGTTTCGCCGGCGACCCTCCTCTACCGCAGCGGTAGCCGGATCAGCCTGCGCCCCCCTACGTCGTCGACCAGGAAGAGCCTCACCCGGTCGTCGCCGTCCGTGAACGCGCCGGGACGGAGCATCGCGCCGAACCACACGAGCTCGTGCGACTCGTATGCGCGCGTGACCGCGACAATCCTTCCGTTGACCATGACCGCGACCAGAGGACGCCGTCCGTCGTCCACGCCGTCGAACGTTCCCTCGAAGAACGACGGGAACGCGTGCGCGTCGGGATCGGCCGCGACGAGGCGCTCGAGTGACGAGGTGTGCGCGGTTACGTCGCGCGCCGGCTCGATGTGGAAGTCACGGCGACGCAGCCCGATCAGCGCGCGCGCAGGTCCCGGCGCCACGCGCCAGAGGTCGCCCTCGCCGAACATGGCGTGCTTCTCGCGCACTGCGGCGCGCAACGACTTCCTCAGCGACACGATTGGGACGTCCACGACCCGGCGCCGCCTTTCCTCCGGTGGTCCTTCTCCGGCCAGCGAGACTCCGTCGATCCCCGGCCACGTAGTCGCGTCCAGCAGGTCCGCGATCGTCGGAAGCACGTCGACGGTGTCGGCGGGAACGTCCGTGACCGAACCGGTGCGCTGTCCCGGCGCCTTCACGAACAGCGGCACGCCGGCGAGGGTTGCCGCGGTCTCCTCTCGCGGCAGACGTTTCGGCATGCCCGGCTCCCAACCGATCCCGTGGTCTGCCGTCACGACCAGCAAAGCCTCGTCCCACAGACCGGTCCGTTTCAGCTTCACGATCAATGCACCGACGAGCCTGTCGACCAGCCGCGTCTGCAGCAGGTGGCGCTGGTATCCTTGCGTCACGAGCCACCGGTCGTTGGACCACGAGGTCCCGCGGCCCCTCCGGTCGACCTCGCCCGGCATCGGGTCGACCTCGTCGTAGCGCTGCCCCGAGGGCAGGTAGCGCCAGGGGCCATGCGGCACGACGATGTGCAGGAAGTGGAGCCGCGGCCGGTCCGGCTCCTCGAGGTGCCCGAGGAACGACAGGAACAGCGCGCCTTTCTCGCCGGCGCCGAACCCGCGGAACCGCTGCACCGGCGGCATGCCGGTCGCCGCGTGACACACGTCGGATGGACAGAGGTAAGCCCGCACGTCGGCCGCGCGGATCTCGTAGCTTCCGCCCAGCAGCGAGAAGATGCTCCTCGGATAGGTGAACGTCGTGTGGAGCCGGCGGATCGGATAGCTGCCGGTCAGCAGCGCCGGCAGGGCCTCCTTCGTGAACGTCTGGCTCGACGTCGCGTTGCGATACCAGGTCGAGACGCGCGCGAGCCGCGCGAAGCCGGGGAACAGCGACTCGTCGATGCCGCCGTCGCGGTCCATGAGCGACGCGGTCGGCAGCTCGTCGAGCACGACGAACACGACCGGTGCTTCGTGCATGTCCGTCTGGTTGACGAAGAAGAGGCGGTCGCCGTGCGGGGCGTCTGCTTCGGCCGGCACGAGGACGCCCGCGAGCACCAGCACACCCGCCGCGCACCGAGCCGCCACCGAACGCATCGGGCGGCGCGCTCAGGAGACGATGCGGTAGATCGCGCTCGTCGTCACGAAGTAGAGCCAACCACCGGGTCCCTTGGTGACGTCGACGATCGGGCCCGATCCGCTGTGGATGACGCGGTCCTCCCGCACCCTGGTCCCCTTTGCGTTCATGAAGAAACGGTGGAGGTTCCCGTCGAAGTCGCCGGCATACAGCGAGCCCGAGAGCGCCTTCATCCGCCCCTCGTACCACCACGCGTCGGTCGGGACGACGATCTCCGACCACCGCCGCAGGGGGCCGCGCGGGTTCGGGCCCACGCCTGCGGTCCCGCACCGGTATCCGGGTCCCCAGCCGTAGTTGACGCCGCGCCGGATCCGGTTCATCTCGTCGTCGCAGGACGGTCCGTTCTCGGTCTCGTAGAGCCGGTTCGTTCCCGGCTTCACCGCGAGCCCGAACGGGTTGCGGTGCCCGATGCTCCACACGGGGCTCCGATCGCCGGGCTGTGAGAACGGGTTGCCGTCGGGGATGCTCCCGTTCGCGTTGTAGCGGAGGATCTTGCCGAGGCGGCTGCCGGTGTCCTGCGATTCAGCGGGATCGGCCGCCTCTCCGGTCGAGACGAACAGCTTCCCTCGCACGAACACGAGCTGGCCGCCGTTGTGGTTGGTCGCGCCCTTGGTCGGAAGACCCGCGACGATGTTGCGCTTCGACCTGCATCTGTTGTCGCGCACGCGGAAGCGCGCGACGCGGTTCTGCAGCGGCTCCCGGTTCGTGTAATAGACGTAGAGGAAGTGATTCTCTCCGAACCTCGGGTGGAGCACGATCCCGAGGGCACCCCGCTCGCCCGACGGCTCGACGTCCAGGTCCGCGCACGGTCGCGCCAGCAGTCGTCGCCCGATCATGACCCTGATGCGCCCGGTGTCCTTCTCCGTGAAGAAGAGCTTCTTGGTGCCGGGCACCCACGCGACGTCGACGGGGAAGTCGAGGTCGCCGCGATAGAGCTGGACGCGCGTCCCCTGCGGGATCGCGCCCGAGCTCGAACCCGCGGAGAGGGCGGCGACGGCGAGGAGCGCGGCCATTGCCAGGGCAACCGGACGCTTCATCCCTGACATTGTCGCGGGCCGGCCCGGCTATG
>WUUC01069034.1_pt1 | contig 10813 bp, 6 predicted proteins | sample 6278441 | NCBI WGS metagenome assembly WUUC01 (sample SAMN13675441, study PRJNA597444) | soil metagenome | isolation source: soil | place: USA: Washington | collected 2017-10 | reverse complement strand
GGTGCCGAGCACCACCTGGTTGCCGGTGTCGCGCATGAAGTTGCGCAGCATGCGCGGACCGAACTGGGAGGAGGCCAGGGTCAGGGCGACGATGGTGATCGAGAAGGTCACCCCCGCGACGTTGATCGCCGTGGCCGCGATGATCGACAGGACCTCCCGGGCGCCCTCCGCCCCGCCGGGCCAGATCCATCCCAGCCACTGCGCGGAGCTGCCGGGGCGATGGATGGCCTCGTCCAGCCGCGTCGTGATCGACGCCAGGCCGACCGCGGCCAGCATCATGGCGGCCGGCACGAACCAGTAGCTGGAGCGCAGGGAATCCCAGAATCTGAGGGTACGAGTCCGCAAGCAGAAAGCCTCCCGGCAGGGAGGACTGCAAGGGGCGAGCCGGGGGACGAGATCCCCCGGCCTCGACCTTTACGCGTGCAGAATCGGCAGACTCCTAGCGGTCCGGACCGGGGCAGGGACTGCCGGAGGTTGTGGTGGCACGGGAGATTCGATCGCCCGGGAGGGCAACGCCACACGCCGGAGCGGCATGAGCTTCTCCACCGGCCGCGGTGGCTTGAACTCGAGAAGCGCGCTCTGGCCGAGCGTCCGCAGGTGGGTGATCAAGCGCGCTCGCAACTCGTCCGGGAAACCGGCGAGCAGCTTTCCAATCGGGAGCTCGGACGCGGCGCCCAGCTTCAACAGCTTGTAAACCAGCTTGTCGAGCCGCGCCACCCGCTCTCCCGAGCGGATCCAGTAGCTCGGCCCCTCCAGACCGCGAGGGATCTTTTCCCTCTCCGCCGCCCAGGCTTCGAACTTCGCCAACGTCGCCTCTTCTGGAGCCTTGTTCAACCGGGTGAGGAAACGCGTGAAATTCCGCCGCTCCTCTACAATAGCACCCAGGTCGAAGCTCGCCTCCCGCACGAGGCCGGGAATCACCAGGGAGCAGCCGAGAAACTCCTCGTCCTCCTCCGGCCCTCGTGACCAGACCACCTCGACGCTGTGGATCCGGAAGAAGCTCCGGTCGTAGATCTCGTAATAGATCATCGTGTGAAGACTGTCCGTGCTCCCCGCCCAGGGACGGCCAAGCACTCCGGGGAAGACTCCGCCGTCGTTGTCGAACGAGGCGTCGGCGTCCTCGGCGGAGACCGCGGTCAGCCCATCCTCCTCGTTTCCCTTCTCCTCCAGCTCGAAAGCCAGGGAGCGCGCGATGTCCGCGTCCTTGGTGTCGACGATCCGCACGCCAAAGCGGGCGGGGTCACGGGCGACGATCGCCGTCGCGGTCAACAGGAAGGTGCCCATGCCACCCCCCGACCAGTAGGCCTCGTGATCGCGGATGAACTGCTTGCTCTCCTCCTTCTCGGCCGGCGTCTCGGTGGGGAAACCAGTGAAGGTGAAGAGGTGCACGGCCACCCCAGCTTCGGTGAAGTTCTTCATCGTCTGGCCCATGTACTCGATCTTGGTCCCCTTGTCGATCAGGTCCAGGACCCGCTGATTGCCCGCCTCCATCCCGAAGGAAACGTGAACGCAGCCGCTCGCCGCCATCTTCCGGCAGCGCTCGGGCGTGAACACCCGCTCCATGCGGATTTCCGCCCCCCAGCGGATACCGAGCTTCGCGTCGACCAGGGCATCGGAAAGCCGGTCCAGATAGGAGGGAGACATGACGTCCACCGCGAAGTAGACGAACCGCGCCTCGCAATCGCTCACCGCGTGCCGGAGATCCTCGATCACCTGCTCGATCTTCCGCTCGCGCCAGGGAGACGTGGGTGTCGCCGTGTTCAATCCGTAATCGCAAAAGGTGCACTTGTTCCAGTAGCAGCCGCGGGTCGGCGAGTAGTTGATCCCCCGCTCAGGTGACAGGTAGAGATCCCAATCGTGCCGGAAGAGAGGCCTGCCCAGAGCGGGGACGTTCTCGTAGTGGATGAACTTCGGCAGGTGAGTGCGCTGGTGCGCCGCGTCGTAGGTGATCAGGTTCTGAACCGGCATCCCGGGCACGACCTCACCGGCGTCGGCGATCTGGCAGATGGCGGTCTCCCCTTCGCCGGCGACCACCCCATCGACGAAGGAGAAGAACTGCTTCATCTCGTCCTTGTTCCGCAGATATTTGTAGAGCTGGCTGATCGAGGTGCCGCCAAAGAGCACGTACTTTCCGGGCCACATCCGCTTGATCCAACGCGCGAACTGCATGGCGTGGAAGATCTGGTGCTCGTAGACGATGCTGATGCCGATGCAGTCAGCCTGCCGGAAATCGTCGTCGAACGCCAGCCGCTCTTCGAGGAACCGGCCGAACGGCTGACAGATGCGGGCCGCCAGGTCGGGGTTGAAGAGGTCCCGCAGGTGGTACTGCGAGAAGCGGCCGCGACTCGATTGACGGAAGTTGCCAATGTCGCTGGGATAGGAGAGGGCGGCGAGGATCCCGAACGACGACTGCAGGGTGCGGACGCTCTCTTTGTACGCCTCGAAGTCGAAGAACCGATCGCGGGTGCGCAAGGTCGCGGCCGCTCTCTGGACCTCGTCCCAGGCGAGCTCCGGCTGCCCCCACAGGCCCAGGTACTCTTCCTGCTCCTGGAAGGTCAGCTCGTCTTTCTGCGCGAGAGCGTGGAAGCGCCGCGCCGCTTGATCGGCGAGCCCCTCGAAGACCTCTTTTTCCAGACACCAGTTGAAGAGCTCGACGTTGGTGTCGCGGAGGGTCACGTCGGTAAAACCGCTGTGCACGAGGTGCCCCGCCAGGTAGGCATTGGAGTGATAGGGAATCGTGGGGTCGTCCAAGGGGGAGTGGGTCAGCAGAATCTTCAAGTCAACCTCCTGAGGGATTCTTCGGGGCCCCGGCCGGTGCGCCGCGCGATCCATCCGGCGCCGAGGCGGGCGAACCGTGCGAAGAACAGAACGAGACCGATGAAGGCAGTGGCCGGGAAGGCGGCGATGAAGAACAGTGCCATCACCCGCATCAGGAACAGCGGCACGTCGCCACTGGCGAAGGCCGCGGTCGCCGCATCGAGCGCCTGGGGGGCCACTTTCGGGAACTGCAACAAGGTGGAGCTCAGGTGGCGCCAGACGAGCCAGAAGGTCATCACGAGGAACAGGCCCGCGAGCACGGAATACGAGAAGAACACCCCCTTCGCCAGCGGGCCCAGGGGGGGCAGCTTCGGAAGCTCGGCGGGAATGCCCACCATGCGGCGTACTCTGGCACCCACGGAACGGAACGCCACGCCCTGCAGCTTCGGGAGCGCCAGCCAGTCAGCCAGAAACCAGTAGCCGTCAAAGTGGAAGAGCGGGTTGAGGGCGGTCAGCACCATCAGGTCGATGAGCCGGCAGGTCACCAGCAACTCGGGGCTGCCGGTGCCGGCGGCCCCCAGGGCGAAGACGGCGAAGGCGATCTGCTGGAAGTAGGCGCCGCCGACGTCGACGACCATGCGGTGCTTGCGGGGGAAACGCCAGACCTGGGACACGTCCGCGAAAAAGGTCGGGATCAGGATGTAGAGGCCACAGCCGATCCGCCCGGGGACACCGCCAAACCGCGAAACGGCGGCGGCGTGCCCGAGCTCATGGAAAAGAATGCTCAACAGGGACAGCCCGGTGATCCACAGGTAGCTCTCGGCCGAAAAGGTGATCGCATCGATTTCGGCGGTGTAGACGATCACGTGCGTCCAGGCGATCAGCCCCAGGAGTAGGAGCGCGGCGGCCGGCGCGTACAGCACTTGCAGCCGGGCGGCCAGCCAGGCGACCAGGGCCTGGGGCACGAGGCCGCAGGTGAGGAGCATCGGGAAACCAAAGCGCCGCACCGTCTGCGCCGGAGGCGGGAGCTCCGCAGCGGTTCCGTCCTCGATCACGCCGAGCCCTCCGTAGCGCTGATCGAGCAGCGCGCGCAGTTGACCGGGAGTGATCGGGACCGAATCGGCGTTGAGGTCCGCCGCGATGCGATCGATGTGGGTGGCGCCATCCAGGCGCGCGAGGATCTTCCGCGCCAGACCGGAGACCTTGAACTGGCGCCCGTCGGCGCTGGTGAGGACGTATTCCTCTGGCCCCCCGCCGTTGTCGAAGAGGTGGAAGGTGCAGGATGCGGCGAGGCGTGGGTAGTCGTACATGGCGTCAAAGCTGCGCGAAACAGAACGGAAACGGAGAGACCGGCGTAATCATCATCTACAGATCGCTGACGGTGTCGACCGGGACTTTCTGCTGCTGCTGCTGTTGCTGCTGCTGCTGATTCGCGGTACTCAACGAGGTCATCGGATCGAGGAAGAGTTGCAGCTCCAGGCGGGGCTCCAGCTCTTCCGGACCGAGATCGGCGAACAATTCCTGCAGGATGGCATCCTCAGGCCTGACCGGCTTGTTCATGAAAACTCCTTTCTTCGGCGCAGCCGAGCTGCGCCATCGTGATTCTCGAACGAGCCGCCGTGCTCTCCGTCCCGTTCCGTTTCAGCCCTCAACGAAGGCAGTAAAATTTTAGAGACATCTGTACAGGCGGTTGCGTCCAGACCACCGCAAGATGCGGCGGATCTTGCGATGGATGCGCCAGGTCTTGCGGCAGGAACTGCGACGCGTCTAATGAGGGAAACAGGAGCGGCAGGCGCCGGCGAGTCTCCGGAACTCTTTCGGCGTGCACCCCACGGAGCCCTTGAAGGTGCGCTCGAAATTCCGCAGATCGGAGAAGCCGGTTTCGGCGGCGATCGTGGTGATCGCGTCCCGCGGGCGCTCCAGAAGGAGGTGCTTGGCATGATCGATCCGCAGGCCGCCCAGATAGCGGGTGAAGCTGGTCCCGAGATCCTGCTGGAAAAGGTGCGCGAGGTGCGAGCTGCTCACGAATGCGCTGGCGGCGACCTCCGCGAGCGACAGCTTCTGGCGATAGTTCTCGCCGATGTGCTCGATCGCACGCCGAAGGGCGGGATGGCAGCTCTCGAGGCGGGCCAGGAGAGCCTCATGACGTTCCACGTCCGGCGCCGCCAGCCGGCCGCTCGCAGGTCGTCCCGGAGGCTCGGAGACCGCCGCCCTATTGCCCTCCTGAAGGATCTGTGGAGCGTAGACGCGAAGGTGCCGGAGCTCCACCGGCTCATCCCCGGCCAGCACGGCCAGCCGTGCCACCACCCGCGACAACTCCGTCACGTTGCCGGGCCATTCGTATTCGACACAGGCGGCCATCACCTCGCTGGAGATTTCCGGAACCTCCCCGCAGGCGTGCCGCCGCAGGTAGTGCTCCATCAAGGGCGGGATGTCCTCTCTCCGGTTGCGGAGCGGCTCGATCTCCAGGCGCAGGAAATCGAACTGTTCGAGCAGGGCGGAGCTCAGCTCTCCCCGGGCCACCTGCTCGTCGACCTTCTGGGTGGCGGTGGCGAGAAGGCGGACCACCACCGGCCCACCGCCCTTCCCGACGGCCCAGGAGGACGAGCCGATCTCGAGGACCTCGCACAGCAGGCTCTGCAGCCGGAGGTCCAGATCCTCGAGACGCGCGAACAGCAACGTTCCCCCATCCGCTCGCTGCAACAGCTCGAGCAGCCGCTGCTCGAAGGAGGAGATCTCCAAGGTGGCGCAGTTGACCTGCACGAAAGCGCCCTCGCGAGCGGCACCCACCAGGTGCAGGGCCAGGGCGACGCGCTCGGGCTCGGAGCCGGGGCTCCCCAGGATCAGAGCTGGGAGTGCCGTCCGCGAAGCCTGCTCCACGAAGCGGTCGATGCGGCGGAGCGGCTCGCTCGTCCCGATGAAGGAAACGTCGCGCCCCTGCCAGACGCGGGCAAGCCGGCAGACCTCGTGCCGCTTGAGGTGATAGGCGAGATCCTTGGCGATCCAGGAGCAGGCCTGCGTGCCGACGTCACCCAGCAGGGAAAGCGGTCTGACGATGGTCAGACAGCCCAGGTCATCCACCTGGTAGCGGATCGGGAAAGGAGCGGTTTCGGAGGACGGGCCCTGCAAGGGACCGCCGTATCCCAGGGAGATCCGAAGGCCCGCCGCATCAGCGAGCTTCTGGATGGCGACTTCGGCCCGCGGAGCCTCGGTCACCGCCAACGCGGCTTCACCAAAACAGCGCACCAGCTCCGCGATCTCATCGAACGGGCGGTATATCTCCCGGATCAGACGGTCGACGGTGCTGCGAAGATGCTCCACGATAACAACAATCTGCGACAACCACTTCCGGCCCGCATCCTTCATGGGAATCACCGGAAGGAACCTCATCCTAAAAGACACCTGGATATTTGACAATACTGTTTGCGCGCAAGATACTTCGCCGCATGGGGGCGTTGGGTAGTCTGCTCTCGGACCTTCGTTTCGCCGCGCGCGCTCTCTTGCAGAGGCCGGGCTACACGGCCGTCGCGGTCACCACTCTCGCCTTGGGGATCGGAGCCAACGCGGCGATCTTTAGCGTGGCCAACACGGTCCTGCTGAAACCTCTCCCCTACTCGGAATCCGACCGGCTCGTCCGGATCCTCGCGGACAATCAGGAGATCGGGGTCGAGGGAGCTGGGCTCGCCCTCGGTGACTTCCAGGACTTCCGCTCCCGGAGCCGCTCGCTGCAGGGGCTGGCGGTATACACCGCGAGGAGCTTCGATCTGACAGGCGGCTCCACCCCCGAGGTGATCCGCGGCGTCCAAGGGACGGCCGACCTGTTCTCGGTCCTGATGGCAGGCCCGGCGCTCGGCCGCACGTTCCTCCCCGAAGAGGAGAGCCCGGGACGCGGCAAGGTCGTGGTGCTCAGCGATGCCTTCTGGCAACGACGTTTTGGCGGAAGCCGGTCGGTCCTCGGTCAGACACTCGAGCTCGATGGCGAGAGGCACCAGATCGTCGGGGTGATGCCGGCCGAATTTCGCTTCCCGCGCAGCGAGACCGACATCTGGGTCCCCCTCGAGGTGGCACCGTCCGGGCTGGATCGGATGAGCCACTATCTCGGCGCCGTCGGCCGGCTCGCCCAGGGGGCGACAACCGCTCAGGCCGATGCGGAGATCCGCCGCCTGGCGGGCACTCTCGCCAGCGAGAACCCAGACACCAACCAGGGGTGGAGCGCGCGAGTGGTGCGCCTCTCCGAGCACATGACGGGTCCGGTCCGGCCGGCGCTCCTGGTGCTTTCCGGAGCGGTCGCTCTCCTCCTGCTGATCGCCGGCGCCAACGTGGCGAACCTGCTGCTCGCGCGAGGGATGGCACGCCAGAAGGAGACCGCGATCCGGGCGGCCCTGGGGGCGCCCCGGAGCCATCTGATCCGTCTGTTCCTGGTCGAGAGCACCCTGCTCGCTCTCGTCGGCGGGGGGCTGGGCCTCCTCCTGACGCTGTGGGGAGTGGATGCTCTGGTGGCGGCGGGGCCGGCGGATCTGCCACGCCTCGAGGAGATCGGCGTCGACCATACGGTGTTCCTGTTCGCGCTGGTCCTGGCTCTGGTCTGCGGGCTCGTCTCTGGCGCCTTCCCCGCGCTCCAGCTCTCCCGCACGGACCTCAACCGCTTCACCAAGGAGGGTCACGGCACGGGAGGACGGTCCTCGTCCCGTTTCCGCTCCTCCCTGGTCGTCGCGGAGGTGGCGCTCGCGCTGGTCCTGCTGGTGGGTGCCGCCCTCATGCTGCAGGGATTCCAACGGTTGAGCCGGATCGATCCGGGGTTCGACCCCGGAGAGACCCTGGTGGTGCGGATCTCCCTCTCGCCCACCCGCTACCCGGAGGTCCCCGCGCAGGTCCAATTCTTCGAGCGCCTTCTGGCGGACCTGGAGACGATCCCCGAGGTGGTCTCGGCCGCCGCGGCGAGCGCTGTGCCGCTGGACCCGCTGGGGCAGAATCTGCTCCCTTTCGAGCCGTTGGGGATCGAGAGGCCGGAGGGCACCGAGGGCACGTTCGCCGTGTTCACGTCCGTCACCCCGGGGTACTTCAAGACCTTGCGCATTCCTCTGCTTGCCGGCAGGGACTTCCTCCGCCAGGACGACGCGGAGGCACCGCCGGTCCTGATCGTCAACCAGATCCTGGCGAGCCGGTACTGGCCGAACGAAAACGTGATCGGCAAGCGGCTGCGCGCGACGATCTCCGGGACCGAGCCGGTGTCCTACGAGATCGTCGGTGTGGTCGGGGCAAGCCGGGAGCAGGATCTCGCTCAAAATCCGGAGCCCGCGATCTACGCGCCATACCGTCAGGTCCCCCCCCGCGGGCTCGCCGTCGTCCTGCGCACCGAGGGCGACCCGTTGCGGCTCGCGGAGCCGGTGCACAGCCGCGTGCTCGCCCTCGATCCCGATCAGCCGATCTCCCGGACAACGACCCTGGAGCAGGTGATCGAGAAATCGGGCGCACGAACGCGCTTCTACACCGCGCTCTTCGGTCTGTTCGCGGCGGTCGGGCTGACCCTTGCGGCGATCGGGATCTACGGGGTCATCGCCTATTCCGTGTCCAACCGCACCCAGGAAATGGCGGTACGAATGGCGCTCGGCGCCCGCGCGGAGCACATCTTCCGGCTGGTGGTCGGCGGTGGGCTGCGGCTCGCGCTGGTGGGGGTCGCCCTCGGCCTGGTCGGTGCGCTGCTCGTGACGCGCCTGCTGGGAAGCCTGCTCTACGGGATCAGCGCGAGCGATCCACTGACCTTCGCGCTGGTGCCGCTCCTGCTCCTCCTGGTGGCGCTCTTTGCGAGCTGGCTGCCGGCGCGCCGCGCCCTGCGCATCGATCCGATGCTGACCATCCGCCGGGGCTGAGGCCCTACGCCCGGCTGGCGATCGCGTCGGCGGCGCGCGCGATGGCCGAGGTGATCTGGTCCAGGGTGACCGGCTTGACCAGATGCTCGCGGAAACCGGCCGCGCGGCTCTTCTCCAGATCCTCCTCCATGCCGTAGCCGGTCACCGCGATCCCTTCCAGGCCGTAGAGGTCCCGCAGCTCGATCATCAGGTCCAGACCGCTGCCGTCGGGCAGGCCGAGGTCGCTCAGCACGAGGTCGAAGACGTGGCTCTCGGCGATCGTGCGCGCCGCGGCCAGGTTGGTGGCGGTCTTCACCTGATGGCGGGCGACCTGGAGCAGGCTGGTCAGGATCTCCAGGGTCGGCGCGTGGTCCTCGACCACCAGCAGGCGCAGGGGGCGCTGGGCGGGTTGCGGCTTCCTCGGTTTCTGCGACTGCTGGCGCACCGGCAGCGGGACCGTCCCCAGGGTCACGGTGAAGGTCGAGCCCTTCCCCTCCCCCCGGCTGGTCGCGGTCAGCGCGCCGCCGTGCAGCTCGACCAGGGCTTTGGCGATCGCCAGACCCAGCCCCAGGCCGCTGTAGCTCTGGCTGGCCCGGCCCCGCTCGAAAGGCTGGAAGAGACGCGGCAGGACCTCGGACGGGATGCCGATCCCCTGGTCGACGATGTCGATGCGGATGCGCGACTGGCTCTCGCTGCTGGTGCGCACCTGGATGCGCCCCCCCTCGGGCGAGAACTTGACCGCGTTGTCCACCAGCTTCCAGAAGACCTGCTCCAGCCGGGCGGCGTCGCCCCAGACGTGGTGCTCGGCTGCCTCGAGCAGGAGGTCCACGTGCACCTGCTTCTCCTGGCTCTGCTCGCGACAGAGCCGCTCCACGTCGGTGAGCAGGCGGTGGGCGTCGCGCACCTCGAAGTGGGCCTTCACCTGACCGCGCGAGATCCGGGTCAGGTCGAGCAGATCCTCGATCAGCCGCGCCTCCAGCTGGATGCTCCGCTCGATCAGCTCGAGCCCGTCGCGCAGGCCGTCGTGGAGCTTCGGCGACTGGAGCATCTCGTTGACGGTCAGCAGGACGGGGGTCAGGGGGGTGCGCAGCTCGTGGCTCAAGGCGGCGAGGAAGTCGTCCTTGGCGCGCGCCGCGGCCTGGGCCTGACGGTAGAGGCTGGCGTTGTCGATCGCGAGGCCGGCGCGGAAGGCGATCTCCTCGGCCAGCGCCAGATCCTCGGGTCCGAAAACCCGCTTCGACTCGGCTGTCGCGAGGAGCATCACGCCGAGGGTCTGACCGCGCGCCGCCAGCGGGACGACCATGAACGACCCCGCCTCCAGGCGCTGGTAGATGGCGAGGACCTCCTGGTCCTGGGTCGCCGCCTGGATCAACTCCAGGCTCGCCTGCGGGACGAGCTCGCTGTGGCCCGACCGGGCGACGCGCCAGAGCGACAGCTTGGGATTTTCGGGAAAGACGCCGTAGAGCTCGCCGAGCCGCCGCGGCAGGTGCTCCTTGCGCGGGTCGACGTGGCTCGACGCCATCTGGCGCATGGCCGGAGGATCGAGCAGCTCGAAGATCAGGCAGTAGTCGGCGAAGCGGTGGAGGACGAGCTCCGCCAGGTTCTGGAACGTCTTCTCGTACTCCAGCGAATCGGAGAGGAGCCGTCCGGCCTCGACCAGCAGCGCGATGCGGTCCCGGGCGCGCGCAGCCTCTCCCGGGTCGGCCGCATGCTGCGGTCTTGGAGCGGCATCGACCTCATGGGAGGAGACGCGCTGGCGGGCTCGGGCGAAGGTTTGACGGATCTTGTGGAGCATCGTACGACCAGCCGATTCTCCACGAGTGTCCCCGGGAGCGGCAAACGGGACTTTTTTCTTTTCACTCCCGCGCCAGCACTCGCCGCGCGCGTTGACCAGCGCCCTTCGGGGCTTCTTCGGCAGCTTGACCTGGACCTCCCGGCTGTTTGTACGGTGACATCGAGCATGATGTCACAGCCGGGAGGTTTGTTTCAGAGTTTCAGCGAGCTTCAGGCACGTCGTAGGCGTCGACGTTCTTGCCCTGCAGGTACTTGTCGAACCAGCCGACGATGTGCCGCAACCGCTCGATGCGTCGCGAGGGGTGGCCGCTGCGCGACAGCTCGTGGGTCTCCTCGGGGAAGCGGACCATCACCACCGGCCGCTTCAGGTACTTGAGGGCACGGAACATCTGCTCGCCACCGGCCGTCGGCGG
>WUUC01018499.1_pt1 | contig 10813 bp, 9 predicted proteins | sample 6278441 | NCBI WGS metagenome assembly WUUC01 (sample SAMN13675441, study PRJNA597444) | soil metagenome | isolation source: soil | place: USA: Washington | collected 2017-10 | reverse complement strand
GCGTGGTCGTGGGTTGGTGCGGCGCAGGACGGCGACCTCGTGGCGCAGCACGAGGAGCTCGACGTCCTTGATGGCGGACGTGCGGCCCATCAGCAGGACCAAGCCGAGCACCTGCGAGAAGATCAAGTACAGCAACCGCAGTGACACCATGGGATCATGTCCGACCGGCGATCACCACTGGTCAGCGACCCAGCCCCGAGTTCTGGCACCCCACAGGCCGAACTGGGCGAAGATCTGGGCGTCGACGCCGGCGACATCAGGGTTATGTTCGCGGCTCTGGGCGAGCAAGTGGATGACGAACTCACGGCCGCGCAGGCGGCCGATCTTCTCGATGTGCTCGACGCCAAGGTGCGCCTGCGGGCGTAGCCCGGTTGGAAAGGGCTCAAGGACATTTACCGGCGACCGGCTTGGATGCCGGACCGAAGCAGTCCATGTCGAGGCTGCTCCCCACCCCCTTCTTCCTGCACGGTTCCATCAGCGCCTTTGGAGGGCCTTCACGACTGTCCAGTGAGGTCAGTGCAGCCGATCCACCATGTACGGGATCAGCCGATGCAGGAAGTCCAGGTGCTCCGACGGCGAGAGTCCGCGGAAGGCCTCGTCGAACGCGTCGTAGGCGGCGGCGGTGACGCCGGCCGCAAAGTCGCGGGCGAAGTCCAGGCTGCCGTGGCGATGCATCAGATCCAGCATCCAGGCCTCGCTCTCGGGCCGTGGCGCGGTCAGCTGGTCAACGAGCCGGGCGCGGTCCTTCGGTGCGCTCTCGGCGAGCAGATGGATCAGCATCAGGGTGTGCTTGCCCTCCCGCAGGTCCGAGTACCGATCCTTGTCGGCGGCCGGATCGCCGTCCAGGTTGAGCAGGTCGTCGCGGATCTGGAAGGCCAGCCCGAGGTGCAGGCCGAAGCGGGTCAGCGCCGCGCTGCGGCCGCCGCTCCGACTGCCGGCCAGCGCGCCCATCCGCAGCGGCGCCACCGTGGTGTACCAGCAGGTCTTCTTCGCGACCAGGCGCACGTAGTCGGCCGCGTCCAGACCGATCACGGCGTGTCGACGCCACCCGAGCTCGAGCGCCTGGCCCTCGGTGGTGTGCCGGACGGTCGCGCTCAGCTCGTCGAGCAGCATCCGGGAGACCCGGTTGCCGAGAGTCCATTCGGCACGCAGCGGCTGCAGGGCCAGCGCCGCCAGCGCATCGCCAGCGTTGATCGCCAACTCGACCCCGTGCAACTGGTGCAGTGTCGGCGCACCACGCCGGCGCACGCTGCCGTCCTCGATGTCGTCGTGCACCAGGAACGCGTTGTGCAGCAGTTCCACCGCGACGGCCGCCGGCAGCCCGGATCGGATGGTGCCCCCGACGGCCTGGCAGGTGGCCAGCAGCAGCGCCGGCCGCAGGCCCTTGCCGGGGCGCGCCGGGTAGTCCCGGACCAGGTCGTAGAGGTAGCAGGCCGGTTCGCCAGCGGCCAGGTAGGGGGCCATTGCCTCCCGGGTGAGCTCCGCGTACCGGGCCAGGACGGACTGGACCGGGTGGGCCGTCGCCGTCACAACAGCACGACCAGGCGCACCGGGAGCGCCGCCTCGATCTCGCCGCCGCCCAGCACGTGCCCGTGGTAGCTGCCCGGGGCGGTACCGGTCGGGATCGGCAAGGTCAGCACAGCGTGCGCCGAAGCCGCCGCGCCCACGGTCAATTCGGCCGGCTCGAAGGCTGCCGAGCCGGCGGCCAGCTCTGTCCCGTCGGCAGCGGTCAGCCGGGTGAGCCGCAGCACGATCCTGGGTACCGGCCGCGACCCCATGTTGTGGATCCACACCGAGGCCACGGCGGTCTCGCCCGGCCGGCCGTGCAGGGTGATCGGCTCTCCGACCGCGCCTGCCCAGCCGTTCGACGCGGCCGGGCCCGCCCGCTCGGCGAGGTCCGCGTAGCCGTCGACGATCCGCTGCACCACGTCGGAGAACAGGCTGACCGCCGCGGCCACCCCGGCTCGAGGGCCGCCGTCCCCGTCCAGCGGGAACGGTACGGCCGACGGTTCGGCCACCGAATCGAAGACCTCCGCCGCGGTGTGGGCCGCCGCCCGCTGTCGATCGGTCAGCCCGGGCCGTTCGGTCATGTCGCCCGCAGCGGCAACCAGGCGCCGCGCACCCCGGACCACGGTGGTCGCCCGCACACCGCGTTCGCGGCCTGCCGCCCGGACAGGACAGCGGCCTCCACGCAGCCGGCGTTCAGCCCGCAGTCGATCCAGTCGCCGGCCAGCACAAGGTTCCGGTAGCCGGATCGGTCGGCCCGCAGGCGCGTGCGGTCGCTGCCGGGCAGCGATTGCACATACCGATCCGACGGGTCCACGTTCGCCCTCCAGTACTGGGTGTCCAGCGCGGCCGGATCATCGCGGGTCCGGTTTCCGGAGCAGAGCAGGGACCAGCGGAAACCGGGCCAGAACCGGGCGACCGGACCGTTCAGGAACGCCGCCGCGTTGGCGCGCACGACGGCATGCGCGGTGACCGGGTCGCCGGCCACCGCCGACGGTAGAACGCTGCAGAAGAAGCCGACGGTGCGCGGGCGGTCGCCCGCCGGCCAGTCCTCCCGGGCGGCGAGGTGGCTCATCGCCGCGTACGTGTCGAACGGCGGGACGTACCCGCTGACCGTGGCACCCGGATGCGTCCAGCCCAGCTCCGCCTCATCGGCCCGCAGCCACAGCTGCAGCGCCTGCGTGGGCACGGTGGCCAGCGTGTCGCACATGGCCCGCCAGCGCGGCGAGTGTTCGATCAGCTCGTGGGCGACGTGCGGCAGCATGCCCACCGAGGTGGCCAGCACCACGTCGTCGAAGTCCGCGCCGGCGACCAGCCGCACCGGCTCCTCGCGGTCCCGGTCCGACCAGTGCGACTCGAGGTCGGCGGGGACCGGGCCGGCCAGCTGCTCGGCCGGTGGCCGGGCCGGGAAGCAGGGCAGCCCACCCACGCGGACCAGCGGCTGGTACTCACGATCGTCGACGGTGAGCGCCTGGCGGCCCAACGTGATCGCGGCGATCCGCTCGCCGGCCGCGTCCAGGTGCAGCGCGTCCAGCCGATGGAAGAACGCGAACCGGACGCCGCGAGCGCACAGTGCCTGGTAGAGCGGCGCGACCACGACGTCGCCCATGCCGGCCTGCAGCTGCCAGAAGATCGCCCCGCGGTACTCGAAGAACAGCTTCCCGGCCAGGAACAGCCCCAGCCCGGCGGCGAAGCGGGGCCTGCTCCGGTCGCCGTCCTCGAACGCAAAGACCAGGTCGTACATGCCCCGGACCAGCGGCGAGGCCAGTGTCTCCGGCGTCGCTCCGTGCTTGTCCAACCATTCGATGAAGTCCAGGTGGTCGATCGTCGAGAACCCGCTCGGGCTGGTCAGCAACCCGTCCCGGATCGCGCCCGTGAGGCAGGTGAGTACCAGGTCGGCCAGTTCCCCAGTGCGCCGGCCGGTCGCGTCCCGCCGGATCCGGGCGCCGAACGCCTCCCGGACCTGGTCCAGGACGTCCAGCAGGATCGGCGCCAGCGGCGCGGGCGTGCGCGCCACCGCGTCGCCGAGCAGTCGGGCCATCTCGGCGACGGCCACGGTCAGCGCGAGCTCGGCCTGGCGCAGCAGCGGGCCGGCGTCCGCGACGTGTCGGGGGCGCTGCGGCGAACCGCTCAACACCACGCCGGCCGGCTCCGGCCGCAGGGATCTCGCGAAGTCGACCAGCAGCCGTAGCCCGCGCTGCGCGAACACGGCGACCGACAGCGGGCCGGCCTCGACCGGCGCGGTGCCGGGCTCCAGGTCGTTGCCCGAGAACGTGGCCACCCACGGCGACCAGCTGCCGCCGGACCCCACCTGCACCCCCACCCGGTGGGACGGTGCGAGCGCGTCCCGCCAGGTCCGGATCGGGCAGTCCGGGTCGGTGCGGGGTCGGTCCAGCTCCGCGTAGACCTCGCGGAGCAGCGCGAACGCGTTGTCGTAGTAGCCCAGCCAGACGTGCAGGCCGTGCTCCTCGATCCGATCGTGCTCACCCCGGCTGCTGGCGCCCTTGCCGCCGAGCCGCCAGCCGCGCTGGTAGACGGTGATCTCCAGGTCCGGTTCGGCGCTCAGCGCCCAGGCGGCGGCCAGCCCGGCCATGCCCCCGCCCAACACGGCGACCTTCCTCAACTGACCGCCACCCTGCGCAGCGAACTCTTGGCCCGATCGACGAACACGGTCGCTCCCTGCTGCCGGGCTGTGTCCAGGGCCTGCTCCAGGTCGGCGATCCCGGTCGGGTCGCCGCCGGCGGAGCGTAGCTCTCCGCGCAGCCGCAGGGTCTCCGCGGTATACGACGAGTTGCCGGTGGCCGCAGCGACCTCGACGGCCTGGTGCAGAGAGGCCAATGCAGCCGACGGGTCGCCCGCCTGAGCCTGGACCCGGGCCAGCTCGGTCAGCCAGTACGGGCTCCACAGGTCGGCGACCAGCACCATCCGCCAGATCCAGACGTTCTCGACGACCTGCTGCACGGCGTCGGGCTGCCCGGCGTGGGCCGCGGTCAATGCCTGATGGGTGGCTCCGGTGAGCCGCCACAGCGAGAACTTGTGCTGGTCGGCCAGCCGGATCAGCTCCGCGCTGTGTCGCCCGGCACCCTCGTCGTCGCCGGCCATCCGCATCGTCATCGCGATCATGCCGTGGGCGAAGCCGACACTGAACGGTCCGTACGGGAAGCTCAACGAGCGGGCTCGCTCCAGCGTGCGCTCGCCCAGCTCGATCGCCGCGGCCGGCTCGCCGAGCACCCACAACGTGGTGATGAGCATGCTGCGGCTGGCGGTCAGCGGGTCGTTCGGGAGTTGCCAACCGTCCGGCGGGCGGCCCGGGGAGTGGCCCCAGGGGTGCCTCTCGAACGACTCGAGGAAGTGTCTGGCCTCGGCGAAGCGGCCCGCGAAGAAGGCCAGCCAGCCGTGGTGGACATCGACCACGGCCGCATCGGGGTCGATCGCGGCGATCCTCGCGTTGACCTGCTCGGCCTCTCGGAGGTCGCCGCGGAACAGGAAGTACGAGAAGCTGTTGTTGAGGCCCTGCACCTGCTCGGCCGGCGACCCGGCCCGCTCGAACAGCTCGATGCAGCGCGGGTGGTCCTCCGCCGCCTCGGGGGCGCCGTAGCCGGTGGACATGACGGCGGAGAATCCGCGCAGCTGCCGCACCCCGACCTCGGTCCGGTCCCGATCCGGGCCCGGTTCCAGCCGGTCGATCAACGCCAGCGCCCCGGTCAGCCGACGGGTGGCCTCGGCGTGCGCGCCGATCGCCTGGTCGGCCTGCGCGGCCCGGAGAGCGACCTCGATCGCCTCCGCGAATCGCTGAGCGCGCTCCAGGTGCAGGCCGAGCGGATCGGCGTCGACGTGCTCGGCGTCGGCGGTGTCGGCCAGCAGCTGGTCGGCGATCCGGCTGTGTCGCTTGCGCTGGGTCGCTCGCGGCTGCGTCTCGTAGGCCACCTCCCGGATCAGCTCGTGCCGGAACCGGATCCAGTCGCCGTCCATGGTCTCGATCAGGTCGGCGCCCGCCAGCGCGGCCAACCCGGCCTGCAGCCGTGGTTCCGGCAGCCCGGCGGTCCGGCGCAGCAGCGTGCCGTCGACCTCCCGGCCGATCGTCGCCGCCAGCTGCACCAGGTCCAGGTCGATCCCGGCGGCGAGCAACCGGGCCAGCAGCGGATCCCGCAGCGCGGCCGGGATGTGGTGCTCGGACATCCGGATCGACCGGTGGATCACCCGCCCGCGGTCCAGCTCCTCCGCGGTGCGCACCAACTCCTCCAGGAACAGGGGCATGCCGTCGCTGCGGCCGATCAGCTCGGCCCGGGTTTCCGCGGAGACCACGGACCCCGACAGCAGCCGATCGGTCAGCTCGGCCAGATCAGGCTCGGTGAGCCGCTCCAACTGCAGCCGGTGGTACAACGACGCCGGCCACGGCGGCACGAACTCGGGACGGGCGGCGAGCAGTATCAGCACGCCCGGACGCGGCGCGGACAGCAGCAGCAACACCAGGTCGAGCGTCGACTGGTCGGCCCACTGCAGGTCGTCGACAAGAAGCAGCAGCGGACCGGCCGCCCCGGCGTCGAGCACCAGCCGGGCGGCGGCCTGGAGGGCGACATCGCGCAATCCCTGCGGGTCGACGTCGGGTGGCGGGGCGAGCGCGGCCTGCGGGATCTGCAGGACGGCAGCCAGGAACGGCAGGTCGCCGGACGGCCCGTCGGTCTCCGCCAGCCGGGCCCGCAGCTTCCGGAGCCGGGTCGGTCCGTCGTCCTCTTGCCGGATGCCGCAGGCGCGTTCCAGCGCCGGGCGGAACGGGAACAGCGCGGTGTTGCGCTGGTAGCGCGAGCACAAGCACTCGACACGGACACCGCCGACCTCGCGCGCGGTCTCGGTGAGCAACCGGGTCTTGCCGATCCCGGGCGGACCGATGACCAGCAGCCCCGGGCGGACCGGTACCGGCCGCACGGCCGCGTCGCGAGCGTCCTGCACGGTCGCCTGCCAGGCGGCCTGTATCGCGCCCACCTCGGCCCGGCGACCGACGAAAGGGCTGAGGCCGGCCGGTCGCCGGACGGCCCGGGAGCCGTGGACGACGTGCAGCTCCACCGGGCGGGAGACCCCGCGCAGCGCGACCCTGCCCTGCGGCGAGGTGTCGAACCAGCCGCGCACGAGGGACTCGGTGGTGTCACTGATCAACACCGTGTCCGGGTCGGCCAGCTGCTGGATCCGGGCCGCCTCGTTCGACGTGGCACCCGATATGCCGGTGCGGTCGATCACCACCAGATCGGTGTGCACGGCCACCCGCACGTGCACGTCGGACAGCTCGCGGATCGCGGTGACCAGCGCCAGCCCGCAGTGCACGGCCCGTTGCACGTCGTCCTCGCGGACGTCGGGATAGCCGAACAGCGCCAGCATCCCGTCACCCTGGTGGTCGTGCACCACGCCGCCGTGCCGGGCCACAACCTCGCCGCACAGCGACCGGTAGGAGCGCAGGATCCGCTGCATGTCCTCCGGGTCGCGGCCGTCGGCCAGCGCGGTGGAGCCGACGATGTCGCTGAACAGCAGCGTCATCTGGCGCCGGCGGGCCGAGCCGATCAGCAGCGCCTCGGCCTCGGCGTTGCCCGGATCGAGTGCGAGCACGGCGTTGGTCAGAGCCAGCAGCGCGGCCCGGTCGCCGGTCTCGCGAGCGGCCCGGGCATCGGCGAGCAACTCGGCGACGCGTGCCCCGAACCGGCTCATCCGCGCTCAGACTTGGGGCGAATCGGCCGTGTCGGCCTCGACGACGACCCTCAGCTCGGCCAGCGGGCAGGGGTACTCGCCGGCGATGTAGACGAATCCGTCGTACGTCCCGCCGATCAGGTTGTTCGTCGGATTCGCGACGGCCTCGACCAAGAAGACACCGGGCTGCGCCGGTCTGGCTCGGACGCTCAGCACGTGGCGAAGCGCGTCGACACCCGTGACGTCGTCGGCGGTGGCCTTGTCGACGGCGGTGCCGCTAAGTGCGATCTCGGCTCTGTCGGGCAGAACCCGGTCGGCGGCCCCCCGGACGGGGATCATGACCGGGTCGACGAGCTCGTGCGTGCCGTCCGTGTTGCGCCGGAAGTAGAGGAACACGGTGGGCACGGGCATCGCGACGTTGTCGTTGCCGGCCGGAGCGGTCATTCCCCGCCAGATGTCCTCGGCGTTGCGGGTCACCGTCACCAGCAGGTTCATCGCATCGGTGACCAGGTCGTGGCGGTCGTACCCGCCGCTGTTGAGCTTGCGCGACACGCCGGACCAGGCGTCGAGGTTGCGTTTCACGATCTTCGCGCCGACGTCGCCGCCGTTCTGCAGATACCTGCCGACCCGGTCCCAGTTCGCCGCCAGCGCACGTCGCGCCTCGTCGCGCGCCGCATTCCGCGCCTCGTCCTGGGCCTTGGCCCGCTCGTCGCCGGTGCTCATGTGGCCGTCGCCTGCTCCCCGTCGTTCCGTGCTTCGATGTCGTGCCTCAATTCGTCGCCGTAGGCGGTGGACCCCATGCTGAACGCCTCGCTCTCGATCCACCAGGTCAGCGAGGCCGGCGCCAGATAGTTCAACAGCTGGCCGGTGTCCGCCCAGCCGGCCCGGTTCAGATTCGGCGTCCGATCCGTGAACTTGACGGTTTTCCGGCTGGTCATGAGCCAGGAGTCGGGCTCGGCGAGCGGCAGGACCTGGATGAACCCGTTGTCGATGCGCAGCCCGCCCGGCCGCCGGTCCCACAGGATGCTGCTGGAGATGCTGCGACCCAACGTGAAGCTCAGGTCGACGACCGGTGCGGCGTCGGCGGACGACCGGTCGATCTGATCGGCGACGGCGAAACCGATGTTCAGGACGACGTCGAACGCGCCCTGCTGGTCGTCGTTGCTGCCCCAGGAGATCTCCGCCGTCTCGTGCAGCAACTTGTTGCCCTCGTGTCCCCTCCCGATCGCCGGCGGTTCGGTGAGCCGGACCCCGGGTCGGAAGGCGTCCGCGATGTAGTCGGTGTGGGTGATGACGTCGCTGGAGATCGACCAGCTCCGCGGATCGACGACGCGGCAGACGAGCTCGAACGATCCCTTGACCCGTGTGGTCACGGTCGCAGTGGTGCTCAGGGTCGCGGTGTCCTGCATGACGACCGTAGACACGGGCGTGATGTCGAGCCCGACCTCCCCGTCTCCTTGCACTCTTTGCTGTGCCGCTATCGGACTGCCGGCATCGGTGAATGCGACGGCTTCGGCGTAGTTCATCACGAAGGCGCGCGTGGTCGATCCGACCCGCTTCTCGAGTACGGCCAGCTGACCACGGGCCCGCGTGACGGCATTGCCTGCCGGGACCGCCATCTCGTCGAATCTGGTCGCGGTGTGCAGTGGCCCGAAGACGTCGCCCACCGCCGAGTTCAGGTTCTGCCCTTTCCTCGGCTCCAGCATCCCGACCAGACGCTTCGCGTCCGCGACGTCGCCGACGGCGAGCAGGTCGAGCGCGGCCGCGTACATGTTCGCACCGGTACGGTAGAAGCGGCGCAGCTCGTCCATCCGCTTAAGCCACTCCGGCGAGACGTACTCCAGCAGCACCTTCGGATAGCGATTCGTCACCTTGTCGACGACGTTCTGCGGCAACGGCACGGATCGAATGATCCGCCAGATCGCATCTTCCAGACGGAGCTCGGAGCCGCTCAGCCGGGCCAGCGCCGCGGCCAGCCCCAGCGGGCGGATGTCGGGCGGCAACAGAACGGCCGGGGCACCCTGTTGCTGCCATTGCCGACCGAGGGAATGGTAGTAGACGCTCAGCATCGCCTCACGCATCTCACGCTTCTGAGCCAGCGTCAGATCGTACATCTCCCTCGGACGAGCCATCATCTGACCGCTCCCCTCCGGTTGGTGCACTCATAAGCATTGGGGTGCGCAAGTCCTTCGTCAAGCAAGCTTCTTCCCGAAGCAGGTCCCGCTACAAGATCGCGACAGCACAGGCGGCCGGGACGAGCACGACTCCGACCACCCGTCGTTCAGCCGGTGAAGACGCCGGAATCACCGGCTAGGATTTCGTGGACGCGAACGCGGTGCTCGGGAAGGATGGCATGGTGGACGGACCGTCGAACGAATGGTCGTCGTGGTCCGCCTGGCTGCGCGACGCCACCGACCTGGCGCAGCGGGCCGCCGGCGTCGCGGGGCGGATCCAGTCCGACTGGGAGGAGTCGTCCCGGCAGGACAAACCCTGGACGACCGACACGATCATGAACGAGGTCGTGAACTCCTGGGAACGCTTCACCCCGGTGCTCGGTGAGATGGTCCAGCACTGGGTGGACGGAACGTCGCAGGCACTGCGTGAGACCTGGCCCGAGGCCGGCTCCGATCTCGCTGACCTGACGACCGCACTCGACGATACGGCGATGGGCCAGGCGATGTCCCCCTATGCCGACGTGACCCGCGATGCCGCCGACCGGATGGTGCGGGGCGACTATCGATCGGCCGATGCCGTCGAGACCTTCGCCGTGCTCGGGGGCATGTGGGCGAAGGACACCTGGCGGCTGGTCGCCGACGTCCGCGACGGGATGCGCGGAACCGACGGTCCGGCCGACGAGTCGCGACCCCGGGAGAGTTGACGGATCACCTCGTCGGGGCGGGTCGCCGCTCTCCCGCCGGCTCGAATATCACGAGCGGGATGTGCCGAGCGGTACGGACCTCGTACGACTGGAAATGGCGATACGCCGCCACGAACCGAGGCCACATCTCGGCCCGTTCCTCGGCGCTCGCCAACCGAGCGCGTCGACGTTGCCGCCAGTCGTCGACACTCAGTTCCACGCTGGGCTCCGCGAGAAGATTGAGATACCACTGCGGCTTGACGCTCATACCGCCGTTCGAGGCGACGGCGACGATGTCGTCGCCGCGCCACAGGAACAGCAGCGGAACGGTGCGCAGCCGTCCCGTCGACCGTCCCCGAGTGGTCAGCAGGCATATCGGTGCACCGCTCGGCACCGATCCGCCGACCCGGCCCTCGGACAGCCGGAAGGCGACGACGTTCAACCCCGCCATCACCTGCACCGTCATCCGCGCCAGTCGTTCTTGAAACGGCGTCATCGGTTGACGGCGGTGCTCATCCACAGCGCAAGCGTGCCACGAGAACTCGACCGGAGCGGCGGTAAGAATTCAGCCGATGTGCGCGGGATTGTGTGATCACCGATCGGCGGATGGCCTCCGGTGGGGATGGCTCGCGGGATGGCGATCAGGTGGGCGCGGGTAGGGTCGGGAGGTCCTTCTCGACCTTGCGCTGACACTCGCGGTGGGCGGGGACTGCCTGGCCGACATTGCGGTGCTGCGCGCCGAACCCGGCCTCTTCGGCCTAGTCGCCTCGGATC